>Ga0265329_10000041_pt1 | contig 53661 bp, 48 predicted proteins | sample 41627metaG_FD_202091 | JGI IMG/M metagenome (GOLD analysis project Ga0265329, IMG submission 202091) | Rhizosphere microbial communities from Carex aquatilis grown in University of Washington, Seatle, WA, United States - 4-16-27 metaG | ecosystem: Host-associated > Plants > Roots > Rhizosphere...
GGCGGTATGAGCGAAACGCGGGGTTACGGTCACCCTACGGGCGAAATCGGGAACTTGGCCGCGCCGGCAGTGTGGGATGGCCTGACAGCGCGATCTGCTCCCCGAATTTCCCGACAAGCTCTAGCTATCTGCCCCCAACGTCAGCACACGCGTGAGAGCGGCAAGCGCGGACATCACCCCTTCTTCGCGTGCGCCGCAAGGATGCGCTGCTTGTCTTGCGCGGGCAGGTGCCTGCACGCCTCGCGCACGGTCAGGCCGGACGCGCGCGCAGCCCTGGGCAAGAGCCAGCCCACCACGCGTTCGGGTGTCTTCCTGGCGGTCTCGCGCAAGACCCAGCCGATGGCTTTGCGAATGAAGAATTCCTTTTCCTCCAACATGCCGTCGGCGTAGCGACAGAAGCGGTTGAAGTCGCCACCTCCGCGCCGCAGGGGCAAGAGCAAGGCGAGCAGCGCGGATCGGCGTAACCAAAAATCATCTTCCTTGGCCCAGCGATCGAGAACCGCGGCGAGTTTCTGTGGAAAGCGCTCGACGAGATCCCCCGCCACCGAGGCTGCCAGGTTGTCGACCAGAGCCCAGCCGCGCGACTCGCGTAGCAATTCCTCGATGAGGCCGATGTCTTCCGGCCGCAGCTCTCTTTTGCGCAGTTCCAGTACCTCCACCGCCGCTGCTCGCCGTTCGTGGATCGGCTTTTTCCACAGTGCCCGCGCCAGCCGGGTGGTGTCGTCGCGATCGAAGTCGGGGTGCGTGCGCAGGAATGCGACGACGACTTTGCGCATGGCTGGCACGGTGACGCCCAGGTGTTCGAGATCGCTCTTGAGATAGCGTTTCTCCTGCGCGGCGCGCTCGGCGGTGCCGAGGGCGTGCAATTCAGCTTCGAGTTGGTCTGCCAGACGCCGCATGGTTTGACTCCGACGTTGTCGCAATGGCTCGCAGGATTTGCGCGAGCTTTTCGCGCGTGGATTCGATGTCGCCACCGTTGTCGACCACGTGGTCGGCAACCCGGATCTTGTCAGCCAGCGGTCGCTGGGCACGGATACGGGCCAGGGCACTTTCGCGCGAGCAAGCATCGCGCGCCATCACTCTTTCGGTCTGCGCTTTCTCACTCAACGAAACCACCACCAGTCCGTCGAGCTGTTTGTAGAAACCCGTCTCGACCAGCAGCGCTGCCTCAAGAAAGGCAAGCCCCTGCCCGGCCGCCTCCAGCGCCGCGGCTTGCACGGCCACTTGCTCGCGAATACGCGGGTGGGTGATGGCTTCCAGGCGGGCCTGGCTTTTCGGATCCGAGAACACGATGGCGCCCAACTTCTTGCGGTCGATGCCGCCGTCAGCGGCGATGACCTCGGGCCAGGCGGCGGCGATCTCACCGTGCGCGGGCCATCCCGGCCCGACCACCTGGCGCGCGATGGCGTCGGCGTCGATGACCGGGATGCCGCGCTCGCGCAGCATGCGCGCGACCGTGGACTTGCCCGAGCCAATTCCGCCCGTCAGGCCGACAAGTTTGATCATGACAGCAAGCAGTCTACCGGGATCTGCGGGAACAATGCACGTCGCTCCTTGACCAGGCGAAAGTGCTACCCTGGCACCGTGCCCGAGTTGCCTGACCTGGTCCACATCGAGGCCGTGCTGGCACGCACGGTGTGCGGTTTGCGCATCGTCGAGGCGCGCGTGGGCGATCCCGTGGTGTTGCGGCTCATGGTCCCGGGGCCGCTTCCGGCCTTGCTGATGAACAAATGCATCACCGAGGTGAAGCGAATCGGACAGTTCTTGCGCTTCTCGCTCGATGGCGAATTGGTTCTGGTGGTGAACGCCATGCTGACCGGACGCTACGCGCTGGTCAGCGACGACAAGCGGCGCAGTAGCAGAAACCTCATCCTGGCCTTGCGCTTCGACAGCGGCATGGAATTGCACTACGCCGACGAAACACGCATGGGCAAGATCTACGTGGCCGAGGCGCGCCAGGTGGCCGAAATCCCCGGCCTTCGCGATCTTGGCGTGGATCTCCTGTCACCCGAGTTCACCCTTCCGCGCTTTCGCCAGCTCTGGACCGGCCGCCGCGATCAGGTGCGGCAGTTCCTGCTCGACAAGACCGCCCTGGCATCCACCGGCAACGCCTACGCCGACGAGATCCTCTTTGCCGCCAAAGTGCACCCCAAGACCTTCTGCCACCAACTGCACCCCGACGACGTGGACCGCCTGTTCGTCGCCATCCGTGACACACTTGCCTGGGCCATCCACGAGATCGAAACGCGCGACGAACCTATCGACAGCAAAGTGCGCGATTTTCTCAGGGTGCGCGGCCGAGCGGGCCAACCGTGTTCTGTGTGCGGCACCGTGATCCGCCGCGTGCGCGTGGGCCGCGACGACGCCTGCTTCTGCCCCGCTTGCCAGCCCACCTCGCGCAAACTCTTCGTAGACTTCAGCAAGTTGCCCGGATAAGCACCCAGGTTCCGCGTACACTGAGCACGCCATGTCCGATTCGCCGCCCGTCCTAGTGTTGGATGCCGCCTTCGTCGCCGAGGCACGCGAGGTCGCACAGATGCCACCCGCGGGCCCGCCCGAGGTGGCCATCGCCGGCCGCTCCAACGTGGGCAAATCGACGCTGCTCAACCGTATTGCGGGCCGCAGGGCCCTGGCGCGCGTGTCGAAAACCCCAGGCCGCACCCGCGGGCTTGTGCTTTTCGATTTGGAGATCCGCGTGCAGGGGAGCCCTGAAGCACGGCAGCGCGTGCGCCTGGTGGACTTGCCCGGATACGGCTATGCCCAGGTTTCGCACAGCGAGCGCAACGCCTGGCAGGTCCTTGTCGAGGGCTATGTCAAGAAGCGGACGGCCCTCGTGCTGGTGCTGGTGCTGGTGGACGCGCGCCGCGAACTGGGCGCGGAAGAGCTGCAGCTCATGGAATGGCTGCAGGTCATGCACGTGCCCTGTCATCTGGTGGTGACCAAGGCCGACAAGCTGGGTGCGGCCGAACGCGGGATTTTGCGCGAACAGGTGCGCAAGGGGCTGGGGCAAATGGCCGCCTCGGTGTCCATGGCGTCTGGGGAAACCGGCGAGGGGGTAGACGCACTTTGGTCGCGCATCGCCTTTGCCCTGAAAGCACGGAAGGACGACGCGGAGCCCGGTCCTGGCTAGGATTGCCATTAGCAGCGGGTGGCAAGACAAACCGCCCGTTTCTGATCAACGGACCAGAGAGCCAGATGCTATGGTCGGCTGAAAACTCATGCCAAAGAATCTTGGTGATGTGTGCAAGCCTTGGATCGGGGTCCATGGTCCGCCCCACGGCGTAGCTCTTCGACTGGTCCAGCCAGATCTTTCCGCGCATGACTATTCGTTCGCCGAGGTCGACACGCTCGCGAGCCAGTTCGCGAATGTCCTGACGCAAATCGGAGAGGATTCCGGCAAGGTGATTGCCATCCTGCTGCCAAAGTGCGTAGAGGTGTTCGCGAGCTTTCTCGGCACGCTGAAGGCGAAGTCGACGTCGCTGCCTCTGTTTTCCAACTTCGGTGACTTGGCCATCATCGACCGACTGTCCGACTGCGGGGCCTCGTGCATCGTCGCCCGGCGCGCGTCCTTGCCCAGGTTGTTGCGCATTCGCGCCTCGTTGCCAGCGCTACGCACGATTCTACTGGTTGACGGCGAAGTGGACGAAGGCCCCGGCGTCTTGAGCCTGCCAGCCCGGCTTGGACATGCGCCGACGACGTTCGCGACCCGCGCCGTGGCAGACGACACGCCGTCGCTCATCCACTACACCTCGGGCTCGACCGGCAAACCCAAGGGGGTCGTGCACGTGCACGACGCGGCCGAACATATCGAGCGCACGGTGCACGAGATCATGCAGTTGCGTAGCGACGACATCTACTGGTGCACGGCGGATCACGGGTGGATTACCGGCACCTCCTACGGAATCATCGGCCCTTGGCTTCTCGGCGTCACCCAGGTTCACTACGCCGGATCGTTCGATCCCGAGCGCTGGTTCCAGATCCTGCAAGACCAGCATATCTCGGTCTGGTACACGGCACCCACGGCACTGCGCATGCTGGCGCGGGCGGAGGATGTCGACTACCGAGGCTACGACCTCTCGCACTTGCGCAGTATCTTGAGCGTCGGCGAACCGCTGAACCCAGAGATCGGACGCTGGGGCAAGGAAACCTTGAACCGCGACATTTACGATACGTGGTTTCAGACCGAGACCGGCGGCATCATGATCGCCAACCGTCCCGGACTGCCGGTGCGGCCGGGCTCGATGGGCAAGCCCGTCTCGTCGGTGCAGGCCGAGATCTTGGATGACGGCGGAAAGACCGTTGCGCCGCGGACTACCGGGCACTTGTGCCTGCGCCACCCTTGGACATCGATGTTTCGCGACTACCTCAACCGCCGGGAAACCTACCAAGCGAAGTTCTCGGCCGAGTACTACGATTCGGGCGATCTGGCCTATCGCGACGAGGACGGATACTTCTGGTTCGCGGCCCGCAACGACGACGTCATCAACACCTCGGGCCACTTGGTCAGTCCCTTCGAAGTGGAAAGTGCCGTGCTCGAGTTAACCGAGGTCGCTGAATCCGCGGTGATCGGCGCACCCGATCCAATCCTATTCGAGAAGATCGTCGTGTTCGTCGCGTTACGATCCGGCCAGGAGCGCAGTGAAGAGCTCCAAATGAAGATCCGCCTGCACGTGGCCAATCGACTCTCGGCCACTGCCACGCCACAAGACGTCGTCTTTGTCGATTCCATCCCGAAAAACAAGAGCGGCAAGATCCTGCGGCGGGTCTTACGCGCGCGCTACCTTGGCCAGGATCCCGGAGATCTCTCGACGATAGAGGACCAACCATGAAGTGTCTGGAAGTTCTGAATCAGGTATTTCAGCAAGTGTTCGCCAACCCGACTCTTGCGATGACCCCAGAGATGACCCCCAATGACATCGACGGGTGGGACTCGATGGCACACGTCAACCTCATCGCGGCGGTTCAGCTGCGATTCAAGATCAAGTTCGAGAACAAAGAGCTGAGATCCATCAGGACAGTCGGCGATTTGGCGAAACTTGTCGATAGCAAGACCGGCTAGGCGTTTCATTCCATGGTTTTCAGTTCGGTTCTGTTTCTCTTCCTATTCCTTCCCATCGCCCTTGCCGGGTATCACCTGATCCCGACGATCCGGGCGAAGAATCTCTGGCTGCTCATCGCCAGTCTCTGGTTCTATGCCTGGGGCGAGTTTCGCTATTTGCCATTGCTGCTTGGTTCAATCGGCATCAATTTCGTATTCGGCCTGCTGATTGCCCGCTTCCCCAAGGGCAGTCGCAAGCGATGGCTGGGCCTTAGTCTCGCCGTGGCGACCAACCTGGGACTCCTGGTCTATTTCAAATACTGGTGCTTTCTACTGACCAACCTCAATCCCTTGCTCAAAGGCTTGGGCCTGGCCGTCAAGGTGCCCACCATCCCTCTGCCGCTTGGGATCTCCTTCTTCACCTTCCACGCCCTGTCCTACCTCATCGACGTGGCCCGCGGGCAGGTTCAGGTCCAAAGGAGCCCGTTTCGATTGGCGCTCTACATTTCCCTGTTTCCGCAATTGGTGGCCGGCCCCATTGTGCGCTACGGCCACGTGGCCGACGAACTCCACACCCGCCGTCGCACGCTGGACGACTTCGCCTACGGCATCTACCGTTTCGTTATGGGTCTGGCGAAGAAGGTTCTGATTGCGAATGTCGTCGGAGCCACGGCCGACAAGTGTTTCGCCCTGCCATCGGCATCACTGACATCCGTTCATGCCGTTCTGGGTGCCGTCTCGTACACCCTACAAATCTACTTTGATTTCTCCGGCTACTCGGACATGGCCATCGGGCTTGGGCGCATGTTCGGCTTCCACTTCCGCGAGAACTTCGATCTGCCGTACTGGTCCACCAGCATCACCGACTTCTGGAAGCGATGGCACATTTCCCTGACCTCGTGGTTTCGCGACTACGTGTATGTACCGCTGACCGGAAACCAGTTTTGGGTTCCGGCGTGGCGATCCTATTCCGCGATGTTCGTCGTGTTCCTGCTTTGCGGTTTCTGGCACGGGGCAAGCTGGACCTTCGTCACGTGGGGGGTTCTGCACGGCATCGTTCTCATCGCCGAGCGAGCCGCCCTCCTCAAAGGGCTGGAGAAGCTCCCCAAGCCCATCCAGCGCATCTACGCCTTGGTTCTTGTCATCGCCGGCTGGATCCTCTTCCGCTCAGACACATTCGCTCAAGCCGCCAACTGCTTCCGGGCCGTCGTTCGACTGAGAGATTGGATCGGTTTCGATTGGAGCGGGCTCGATTCCGTCATCATGACCGAGGGTTGGATTGCGCTTCTAGTCGGCGGTCTGGCCGCGACGCCGTTTGCGCGCAAGCTTTCGGAGCGAGTCCTAGTCAAGACCTCCGATGCCGGCTGGCGCGCCTCGCCCTTGGGTGCCGTGGTGATTCTATCGCTCCTCTTGCTGTCGTCTATGAAGCTCGCCAACAGCTCGTTCAACCCGTTCATTTACTATCGTTTCTAGGTCTTCGGAATGCATCGCGTGTCCAACTTCCTACTTCTTGTGGCTTTCGCGGGTGTCTTGCTCGCACCTGCTGTGGCAGGTGTGACTCGCTTCGATCCCATGGGTTCTTTGGACGAAAACCGGCAGCTGGCCAAGCGGCCAACGGTTTCCCTGATAAGTCGCGACACCCTTCGCAATCCGTCGGCCATCGCGCAACAATGGGAGCAATATTTTGGCGACCATTTTGGACTCCGGAAATTCCTGATTGGAACCTACCGGCTGACACAATTCCACCTCTTGGGGACTTCGCCCAACCCCGCGGTCGTGGTGGGGAAATGGGACGGAAAATCGAGGTGGTTTTTCTATGATTCCGACGTCACCAAGCAAGGCATCGGATTCCAATCGATGCTGGGCAAGAAGCCCTACAGCAGCACAGATCTCGCGGCGATCACGAGCAACCTGAAACGCATGACCGAACTAGCGCGGGCGAACAGTGTAAAATTCGTCATCGCGGTTTGCCCTGACAAGCAGACGGTCTACCCAGAATACTTGCCGTCGCGAATGCGCCCGAAGCCGGGCACGTTGTCTCGACTGGACCAATTCTGGGCCGCCACCGCGGGGTTGCAGGATGTTCCTTTGGTGGACTTGCGAATTCCGCTCGGCAAAGCCAAGGGCAAATTCGACCTCTTCTACCCGACAGACACGCACTGGAATTTTCGAGGCGCGCTAGTGGGCTACGAAGCGATAGCCAAGGCATTGCAGGCCCAGGATTCGACCCGGGAGCCGATGGTCGTCGAATCCTTGCCTTGGGTCATGGGGGATCTCATCGTTGGTGATTTGGCCAAGATGCTCGGACTACCGACGGTTCGCGGTGATCAGGCTCCAACGGCAATCCTGCCCGCGCTTGATCCACCGGGAGGCAAGCGGCGGGGAAAGCTGCTCGCACTCGGCGATTCATTCTTCAACGGCATGACGCCCCTTTTTGAGCATCAGTTTGAAATCGTCAAGAAGATCAATGGTGGCAGGAAAGCCGGAGCGCCTTGGTTATCGCAGGCCTTGCTCGATGCCGAGAAGCCAGACGTCGTGCTGGTCGAGTCGATCGAGCGGCATTGGACGGAACCTTGAAAAAACCGACCGTGCAGGACACCATCATCGCGAGCAGCACCGAGGCTGACCTCGACGCCGTGTTGGCAATCGAGGCGCTTTCGTTTCCGCAGCCGTGGGCTCGCCAAGCCTTCAGCGACGAGCTGGTCCGGCCGTGGGCCCGGTTGGAAGTTCTCCGCCAGGTTACAACCGGTAGCGTGGTGGGGTTTTGCAACTACTGGCTGGTGGCCGACGAGCTGCACATCCTGAGCGTCGCGGTCCACCCCGACGAGCGCAGGCACGGGCATGCAGCGCGCCTCTTGCAACACATTTTGTCCGAGGCCGACCGCAACAAGACGCGTGTGGTGTCGCTGGAGGTTCGCATGTCCAACAACGCGGCCCAGGCACTGTATCGCAAGTTCGGTTTTCGCGAGGTGGGCACCCGGCCCAGGTACTATGCCGACAATGGCGAGGACGCGTTACTGATGGACCGCGAGCTTTCGCCGTAGCGATCGCATGTCGATGTCATTTGCACTTTGCGCTCTATACGCTCTGCTTTTCGCCGTGGACGGGGCCGCCCCCGTGGATGCAGGCGACACCCCTGCGATGCCCATCGCCCCCGTTGCTCTGGCCGCACCGACTGCCCCAGCCGCGCCGACTGCGCCCATCGCCATCGCTGGGGTCACGACCAGCGAACCCGTGGTGGCCTTGACCTTCGACGCTTGCGCCACCAAGAAGCAAGCCAACGGCTTCGACCGCAGGGTTTTCGAGATTCTGGCGCGCGATCAGATCCCGGCGACCTTCTACCTGACGGGCCGCTGGGTCGAAACGCATCCCAGCGCCGCGAAAATCATCGCGGCTGCTCCTTGGATCGAGCTTGGCAACCACACCTACTCGCACCCGCGCCTGACGCTTACGCGCAAGGAGCGCATCCAGCTGCAGATCCGGCGCACCAACAGAATTTTGGAGAAGAAGATCGGGCGGTCCGCGCTGACCTTGCGCCCGCCCGCCGGTGCGTTCAACGCGACCGTCGTACGGATTGCAAACCAGGAGCACCTGCCCGTGGTCCTGTGGAGCATCGTCTCTGGCGATGTCGGTGGCCACGTACCGACTGCACGCATGGATCGCGCCGTGCTCGAACAGGCCAAGCCCGGCGCCATTATCATCTTCCACATCAACAAGCGGGCGCCCTTGACCAAGAAGGCACTGCCCGACATCATCGCGGGCCTACGCGAGAAGGGTTTTCGCTTCGTGACGGTGTCGCAACTGCTCGCCCTGCCCGATGCCGTACCGATCAAAGCCAAGCCTTCGCGATTCGGGTACGGCCGGCGCAACAAGCGGCCATCCTCCGAACAGAAAGACCAACAACATGCAGATCCGCCGACCTGAACCCGCCAAGGCCTGGCGCCAGGCCGAATGGATCGCGGCCATGGAGCCCTGGCTCTCGCTCGGCTATCAGCGCGCCAATCTCGCGCGCTATCTGCGCCGCATGGCCCGCGCGGAGCAGGTGCTTGCTGCTGAGGAAAAAGGAGCCGTGCTCGGTGTGGTCGTCTACCAACCCGATTTTCTTCTCGGCCGGTTCATCTCGCTTCTGGCCGTGCGGCCTGCAGCGGGTGGTCGTGGCATCGGCCGTGCCTTGGTGGCGCGCATCGAGCAGGAAGCCTTCAAGACTCGCCGCTGGCTTTACGTCTCATCCGACAGCGCGAATCAGTCCGCCGCCCATTTCTACAAGAAACTCGGTTTCTCCCGCATCGCTCGCCTGCCCGGCCTCATTCGCGCGGAGCGCACCGAGATCTTGTGGCGCAAATCACGGCCAGCGGTAGGCAAGCGCGGCTAGCACGAGTGCATCGAAGTTGGACCGAGCCGTCGGTTCAACCTGCACGTCATCCAGCTCGGGCTACAGGTGGAGCGGTCACACCGCAACAGACTAAGGTTGCCCCGCTTGTCGCAAGTCTCGGCAGACAAGACTTGTGTGCTGCCGTGGACATCAACTTGGCCCCGCCCGCCACTCAGCGTAGGATCAACTTGAAGGACTTCCATGCGATGTGAAAGGTGGAGACCGCAGATTCAAGGAGAAGAAAATGAGCAAACTCAGCCGCCCCACTGACTTCTCTTGTGCGATCCCCACGCTCGCTCTGGTGCTCGTCCTGCCTCTCGCTTCCTGCAATGGCTCGCACTCGAGCGGCGCCCCAAAACCCAGTAGCGGCGGGGCCACCGGAAGCGGGGGAGGTCCTTCAAGCAGTGGCGGCGGTACCGGCGTCCCGATGGCGATGGGAGGCAGCATGGAAACCGGCGGTAGCACCATCGGTGGAGATTCGGCCACTGGAGGTTTCTCCGCACCCAGCACCGGGGGAAATCCTGCAACCGGCGCAATGACTGCCGGTGGATCGGTCGGCACCGGGGGCACCAGTGTGACCGGAGGGATGACAAGCCCGAGTGGCGGCTCTGATGGGGGCAGCAGGGATGCCAACGCCAGCAGCGGCGGCACGACGAGCGCCGGCGGGATTGTCGGAAGTGGAGGCACCCCAGACACTGGCGGCAACATGAGCAGGGGCGGCACAACTGGCACTGGCGGTGTTGTCGCTTTGGGTGGCGCAGATGGGGGGGCGAGTGTGGGAGATGCTGGCGGCTCCATTTCTGGGCCGGAAGTCCATGGACAATGGGTACCGACGGCTGGCCCAGCTGGCGGGCCTGTCTATGCCTTCGCCACGAGCGGTACCGACATTTTTGCCGGCACTAACGGCGGCGTGTTTCTTTCAACCGACCACGGCAAATCGTGGACACCCGTCAATACCGGTTTGATGCACCGGTTGGTCTTGGCCTTTGCCACAAACGGCGACAATGTCTTTGCCGGCACCGATGGTGGCGGTGTGTACCTTTCAACGAACCACGGCGCGTCCTGGACGCCGTTCAATACCGGCCTGACAGAAGTGCGAATCCAATGCCTTGCCGTGAACGGCAACACGATCTTTGCCGGCACGTCGGGCGAGTATGGTGGCGGTCATGTGTATCGTTCTACCGACAACGGAGCCTCATGGACTGTGGTCGATACGGGCATGCCGAGCTTGAGTATCAATGATCTGGTGGTAAGCAATGGCAACATCTTCGCCGCTACTTTTGACAACTATTCTACCGGCACGGTCTATCGTTCTACGAACAACGGCTCCTCATGGACTGCAGTCGGTACCGGCTTGTCGGCCTCGAACGTCTACAGCCTAGCCGTGAGCGGGGACAATATTTTCGCCGGCACTGAGGGTGGTGGCGTATTCCTGTCGACCAACGATGGGACCTCATGGACCCCGGTCAACGCCGGCCTGTCGAACATGTACGTCAAGACCTTTGGCGTGAGCGGCAGTAATCTTCTCGCTGGCACGTTTTCCGGCGCGTTTCTGTCGACCAACAACGGGGCATCATGGACGGCGATCAATACCGGCCTGCCCAGCAACATAGGGGTCAATGCCTTTGCCGTGAGCGATAGCGATGTGTATACCGGCACCGCTGATGGCATCTATCTTTCTGCCGATCATGGTGGGTCGTGGACCGCAGTCAATGACGGTTTGTCGAATTCGCGGGTCGCTCACCTGGCCGTGAAGGGCAGCGATATCTATGCCAGCACGTCCATAACGGGTGGTCTGTTTCATTCACCAGACAACGGATCCTCTTGGACACTGGCCAACGCTGGCTTGGCCACGGCGCACGTCGGCCCCCTTCTTGTGGGAAGCGGCACCCTGTTTGCTGGCGCGACGGGTGGTGTGTATCTTTCCACTGACGACGGCTCATCGTGGGCTGCGGCCACCAATAGCGGTTTGCCCAGCAACTCGACTATCAACGCGCTTGCCATGAGCGGTGACAACCTGTGGGGCGCCGCTGGGGCTTGGCGTGTCTATCTTTCGACGAACAACGGGGCCCTTTGGACAGGGGTCAATGCCGGTCTGCCGGAGAATAGTGTCTATGCGCTTGCGCTAAGCGGAGATACTGTGTTCGTCGGCTTTGGAGCTGGTTTGGGGGCATATCGTTCAACCAACAACGGCTCGTCTTGGGCCGCGGCCAATACTGGAATGCTATTCCCGACGGTCACTGCCTTTGCGGTGAGCGGCAGCAATATATTTGCGGGCACACAGAATGGCGTCTTCCTTTCGACCGACAACGGGTCCTCGTGGAAGGCGGCGAATGCTGGCCTCCCGACGAGCGGGCGTGTTGGCGCCTTTGCCGTGGTCGGCGAGAACATTGTCACCGTCATATCCGCGGTTTCGGGCGGTGGCGTATACCTATCTTCGAACAACGGTTCTTCTTGGACCGCACTCAATGCCGGTCTGCCGAACGTGGACACCAACCAGATCCTCTCTATTACTGACCTTGCCGTGAGCAGCACCGATATTCTTGCCGCCACGGATGGTTGCGGCGTCTGGCGCTGGCCTCTTTCCGATATGATACCTAGTTCATCACCACCTCCGTAAATGAGCACAGGACGGACAAGCACGCGCCCGCTACTCGCGTCGCCAACAACGACAAGTCGGGCCGCGATTGCTACGAAGCGCCGGGCTCAGTGTTAGGCGGCGCCTCGCCCTCGAAAAGCATCGCCGGCCAGACCCGCGCGAATCTCACTTTGGCGGTGCGATAGGCCTCACGTAGGGTTTCGGCGTCGGGGGCGAAGTATTCGCAACAGCCCTTCTTTCGGTCCATGGAGATCCAGCTGCGCAAGCGCTTGATGTTGCGCACTTGCAGGCAGGGCCCAAGGGCAGCACCGTTCGCGGCCAGCTGCTCGTTGCTGATGGGCGGATCGTGATCGTATTCGACGAGTAGGTACGGCATGCGTTCCTCCTTTGTGATGGCTAGACGTTTCGGACGGGTGACGGTCGGCGAATTTTGCTACGGGCTTTCGGCTTCTCAGCGAACGGCCCGTCGAATTCCCGCAAGGCGCGCTCGACGGCGTTGCGGGCAAAGGCAGATAGCGCGAACGGGATCGACAGCTCTGCGCGCAGCGGATCAAGGTGCGCCTGCGCGCCGTCCCGATCGCACGCGCGCAGCGCCAGCCGGGCCAGCGTCGCCCGCGCGATGGCCACTTGATTGTTGCGCTCGACGGCGCGTGCGGCCGCGAGGGCAGCGGTAGCCAACTCTCCTGCGCGATCGAAGCGCGCGCAGGCCAGATCGTGATCCGCGGCAAAGTTGAGCATAGTGGCCAGCATCGCCTTCGCGTCCGCATCGCGCACGCGGCCGAGCGCAGCCTCGAGCGCGTCCTCCGCAGTCCCGTCGCCACCCAAGACGCGGGCCAGGCTGTCGAGCGCCTCCGCGATCGGCCGCTCGCTGCCCTCCCCCATTTTCGCGGCCAAATCCAGCAACGGCGGACAGAGCGCGCGTGCCCTTGTGACGTCGCCCTGTTCGAGGGCCAGAAGCGTCAGCGCACGCAGGCATTCCGTTTCCTCCCAGTGCGAGTCGATGCGACGGGCAAGCAGCGCGGCCTGGTGCAAGCGCGTGGTCGCTTCCTCGGGCTCACCGGTGTAGCGCTTGAGCAAGCCGAGGCCCCAGGTCAGCATCAGGTCATCCTGGTCATTGAGAAGAACTGCGTGCGCCCCTTCGAGCAACTCTTTGGCTTTGCCGATTTCTCGCTCGAGCAACACCAGGCAGCGTCCCGCTTCCGCCTGGCTGCGTGCCGCGGTCAGGGCATCGGCAGAGCGCCCAGCCGTGACCGCGCGCCACGAGGTCTCCGCCGCGCCGCCGGCGTTCTCGCTGCGGAACTGCACCACCGAGCGCAGGTAGTAGCCGCGCACGGCGTCCCGGTGCAGGCCGGCTTCCTCGGCCGCGGTGAGAGCGCGCAACAGTTCGACGTCGATGTCCCGAGCGCGCTGGGTGCTGGGCTTTCCCATGACCTCGACACCGAGCAATTCCACGTGGAGGTGTAGCCGGGTCGCCCGGTCGAGGCGAGGCAGTTGCTCGATACCACGCCGGCAGAGCTCGCTGGCCTCTCCCCAGGCAAACAGGCGCACGCAGCGCTGGGCCGCTGCAAGGTAAGCACGCGCTGCGGTTTCACTATCGCCGCCGAGGGCAGCGTGGTGGGCGAGATCGCCGGCCCAATCGCCGTCCGGATCGGGCCAGCCCGACAAGACGCGCGCCAGTTGCAGATGAATCAGGCGACGGCGCGGCTCGGAGAGCTGCTGATAGGCCGCTTGGCGAATCAGGTCGTGGGAGAAATCGTAGACGCCCGGTCCCGCGGCGCGAAAAATACCCCGCTGTTCGAGATCGCCAAGAGCGGAAAGCAAATCCGCAAGCCCGATGCCTTGAACGCGCGCCAGGATCTGCGGATCGAAACTGCGCCCCATGGCGGCGGCAAAGGGCAACAAGGCCTGCGCCTTTTCGTCCAGTCGATCGAGCCGTTCGCTAATGAGGACGCGTAGCGTTTGCGCGACGCCCTTCTCGCCGACTTCGTGTGCGCGGGCCATCTCGATGGCGAACAAAGGGTTTCCCTCGCAGCCTTCGGTCATCGCCTGCATGGCACTTGCCGAGGCGTCGTGCGCGACAGCGGCGACGAGATCGGTGATGGCGCCTGCTCCGAGGGGTGGCAGCTCCATTCGATGAAGGCGGTGCTCGCGCTCGAGCGTCCGCACCAGGCGCAGCACGCCGGGATTGTCCGAAAGCTCGCCGCCGCGGGCCGCGCAAACCAGAAGAACGGGGAGTCGCTCGAGCGCGCGAACCACGAAGTGGAGCAGTGCCGCCGAGGCTTCGTCCAGCCACTGAATGTCATCGAGCAGGACCAGGAGCGGTTTTCCCGCACGCGGGAGCCCGCGCAAGATCTCCACAACCCGCTCGAACATGGGATTGCGATCCGATTCGCCGAGGTGAGCGCCAGACATGTCATTCTCGGGCGGAAGCGACTGGAATTCCGGTGTGGACGGCGCGGCGCCACCACCCGATCGCAGGGCGTCTAGCCAAGCCCCATAGGGCCGTACCAATTCGGCCTCGAAGGCTCGACCAGAGAGAACTTGTCCCCCGCCCCGCCGCGCGATAACCGCCAACTCTTCGAGCGTGCGCGATTTCCCGATGCCGGGATCCCCGAGAAGAAGCACGACTTCACGGCAGCGCCCGGCGGCGGCGGCATCGAGCTTTTCCTGGAGCGCCGCGATTTCTGCGGCGCGGCCGACCAGCGCCACCCGCGACGGCACGGAAACGGGCGATTCCTCGCAAGCGAGCCGCGTGGCGACGGATGGCGAGGGTGCCGGATCGACCGAGGCTTTCCCGACGGCCATGCGCAGCGTTTCGAGCTCGCGCGAGGGCTTGCCACCAAGCTCGCGCGCCAGCAATTGGCGGCAACGTTCGTACTGCTCCAGGGCCTCGCGCGTTCGACCGAGATCCTTGAGCAAGCGCACCACGGTGATGTGCGAGGACTCCGCCAGAGGATCCAGCGCCAACAGGGTTCTCGCGTGGCCGAGGGCCTGCTCGGGCGACGCGCGCAAGCGATCGATAAGCGTCGTCACGACCGTGACATGCTCGGCGTGTAGCTGTTCGCGCTGGGCGACACACCAGGCGTGGAACCGGTAGCAGCCGGGCAGGTCCAAACCATCGAGAAAGGTCCCGGCAAAGCGCAGGGCAAGTTTGGTCAGGGCTTCGGTCGAGATCTCGGCCAGGCCCTGGCGCGTCGCCGCCCGAATCCCTTCGACGTCGATATCCACGTCCCCGACGTCCAGGGAGATGCGCTCGCGATCCGCGCGAAAACGTCGCAGCTTGCCCTCGTCGACCAGCGACCGCAGCTTGCTCAGGCTCCAACGCAGTTGCGCGCGCGGATCGTCCGGGCCATCCCAAAGCAAGGTGCACAGGTGCTCGCGCAACTGGGGTTTTCCCGTCGCTGCCAGGTAGGCGAGCAGCGCGCGCGTCTTCTTCGACGGTGGCAAAGGCAAGGCACGTCCGTTTCGCAGCAGTGCAAGCTCGCCCAGAAGCCTCACCTGCAATCCGCGCTCTTTGCCCGCTGCAGTCTTCATTCGCCTATCGCCTCCTACGAAGTTGTCACATTCAAACGCTTGTGCAAACGCAGGCACAAACGGACTGGCGTCATCTTGTTTTTGCGACCCGATGAACGGGCCGCCACCAAGAACCCAAAACACGTAAGGAGACACCATGCGTACCATCCTCAAGACCGTAGCCATCACCCTCGCCATTGCGTTCACCGTTCCCGCCCTGATCGCCACGCCCGTGACGCTTGCCGCGGAAACCACCGCCAAGATCGACCGCAACAAGGCGGCCGAGCACCTCAACAAGCATCAGACCTATCCGGCCACGAGAGCCGAACTACTCGCATCGTGCAAGAACCTGATGGAATTCAGCGACGCGGAAAAGAAGTGGTTCGCCACGCACCTGCCCGAGGGCACGTACGGCTCGGCGGACGAAGTCCTCAAGGCCGTTTACAAGAAGTAGTTCCTCAAGGCGCACTTCACGAATGAAAGGGAAAGTCATGACGACCAACATCGATCAAGACAAGCTGAATACCTTCCTCGAACATGTGGTCGGCGACATGGGTGCGGCGATGAGCGCCACGCTCGTGGTCATCGGCGACAAGCTCGGCCTGTACAAGGCCATGGCCGGCGCCGGGCCGCTCACGTCCGGCGAGTTGGCCAAGAAAACCGGCACGCACGAACGCTACGTGCGTGAATGGTTGTCGGCGCAGGCGGCGGGCGGCTACGTCACCTACGACGCCGCCACCTCGCGCTTCACGCTGCCTGCAGAGCAGGCGTTCGCGCTGGCCGACGAGGGCAGCCCGGCCTTCGTGCCCGGTTTCTTCCACGTCATCGAAGCCGGCACGAAAGCCGAAGAGCGCATGACCGACAACTTCCGCAGTGGCAAAGGCATCCCGTGGGGCGAGCACGCGCCGTGCTTGTTCGAGGGCACGGAGCGCTTCTTCCGCCCAGGCTACATGGCGAACCTCACCAGCAGTTGGCTGCCGGCGCTGGAAGGCGCCGAGGGCAAGCTCAAGCGCGGCGCCAAGGTTGCCGACGTCGGCTGTGGGCTCGGTGCCTCCACCATCCTGATGGCCAAGGCGTTCCCGGCGTCCCGCTTTTACGGCTTCGACATCCACGCCGGGTCTATCGATCTGGCGCGCGCTCGGGCCACCGAGGCCGGCGTTGCGGATCGGGTCGTCTTCGAGGTGGCCACGTCGACCAACTACGCGGGCAGCGGCTACGATCTCGTGGCCCACTTCGATTGCCTGCACGACATGGGCGATCCCACCGCGGCCGCGCGCTACGTTCGCCAGACCCTGGCGGCCGACGGCACGTGGATGGTGGTCGAGCCCTTTGCCGGCGACAAACTGGAAGACAACCTCCATCCCCTGGGACGCGTGTTCTACGCCGCCTCGACCCTTTTGTGCGTGCCGAATTCCATGGCCGCCGAAGGCATGGCTCTCGGCGCGCAAGCCGGCGAGGGTCGCTTGCGTAGGGTCGCTCTGGAAGGCGGCTTCACGCGCTTCCGTCGCGCGGCGGAAACCCCCTTCAACTTGGTGCTGGAAGCTCGCCCCTAGTCCTGGCCGCCGACCTCGACGCGCTCGCCACGGCACAAGCGAGCGCGTCGAGGGCCGGAAGGTGATGTGGGTCTGTGCCAACTCGTGGACTTCCGCGGCACTCCCGGGGCCTACAGGCGGCTTGTCGCTTCTTGTCGACTGTGCGATCCTCTTCACAGAGGATGTCTATGAAGCGCTCTCTATCGGCCAGCTGGATCGCGTTCCTTGCGCTGTTGTCCGCCGTGGGGTGCAGTGTAAGCGAAAATGGACTGACCAACCGGCGCGATGCCTCGGACGGTCCCAAGCCGACATCCGATGCCAGGCTGGATTCCAACTCCGACGCGAGTCCATCGCTGTCCGAGACGAGGCCCGCCGACGCCGTGGCTGGTGATGCGCCCGCCGTCAGCCCGGATCAGGCACTGTTCCCTGACGACGCGAAACCAGGTCCGGATCTTGTCGCGAAGGATTTTGGGCGAGCCGACGATGCTCCTTCTGGGTTCGAGGTCGCTCCCGATGCGCTGTTGGTGTTTGACGGGAGCAACGAACCGTTTCCGTCGCGGGTGGATGGGCCCGTGACCGTTCCAGGGGACGCACCACTGCTCGATGCCGTGCTCACGGATTCCACGCCTCGGGATCTTCCGCGCGTGGATCTGGCGCAAGATCTTCCGCTTGCGGATCTGGCGCGCGATCTTCCGCTATTCACGGATTTGCCCGCTCGGGATCTCGCGTCTCCGGATCTTGGAGCACCCGACCTGCCCCCGCCCGATCTCGCGCCTTTGCCCACCGTGGACTGGGTCGTTGACAACACCACGAGCATTGGCGGCAACACGCCCACGGTCATGGGGTCGCCCACCGTCACCACCTCAGACGCGGGCACGTTCCTGTGTTTCGATGGTACGGAAGACGGCCTGCTGTTTGGCACCAACCCTATCGAGGGCATGCAGCAGTTCACCATCCAGATCCTCGTCTATCCCGAGTTCACAGCGACCTCGGAGCCCCAGTCGCGCCTTGTCCACATCGGGGATCCAAACAGTCCCAATCGCCGCATGACTATTCAGATGCGCCTCGAGGCCTCGGGCAACTGGCATGCCGTGGTCGGTTTCGCCTGGGATACCAATAGTGCGAACATCGATGACACCGGCTACAGCCATCCCTCGGGCCAGTGGTACTGGCTGGCCGTGACCTACGATGGCCAGACCGCGCGCGTGTACGTCAATGGCGTGCTTGAGAATTCCGCCGACACAAGCTACGGCCCCCTGGGGGCAGGCGCGATCTCGCTCGCGACCCGTCAGAACAGCCAGAACTTCTTCCCCGGGTGCATCCGCGACGTGGAGTTCTTCAATAGCGCGCTCGTCCCATCGCGATTGCACAAGCCATAGCGGTTTGTTCGGCGAGCTATTGGCAACAGGTTCAGCAAACCCGACTAGAGTTCAATCTCACAGCACTGGGGCTGCGGGGCGTGGGCTGGCATGGGCCGGACTCCGGGCAAAGAGATGATGCGCTCCTCGCGACTGGCCGGCCGCGGCCGCGTGATCGGCACCGTATTGGGCCTGGGCCCTGGAGCCGGTAGGATCGTCGAGTCGCACAGCTCGAAGGTCCCGTAGTGGGTCACCAGGCACGACGGTTCGGGGGCCTGGCGAAGCTCGACCGAGCGCTGGTAACTGCGCTGTTCAGCCTTTAACCGATGCGCGACGTAGGGGCCGCCGACCATGGCCGCCAACTTGCCCTTCCAGCCGCATTCCTTGATGAGACCATCGCGCAGTTCGCTCGCTTGTTCGTGGGTGGCGTTGCCGATGCGTTTGAGATCCCGGCGCATGGCCTCGACCAGCATGGTGTAGAAAGGGAGCTTCTTGCGCATCATCTCCCGTCGCATTTGCACAAGTTCGTGGTCCCAATTCGCGGTGTTGCGATAGCCGTCGAACTGGGTCTGGATCATGCGCAGGACGGACGGCCCCAAAACCTCGAAGTCCCGTTTGAAGGCATGGTCGATCTTCTCCGAGATCACGGCATCGGTAAGATGCGCGTGGTGCCAGTTCTGGACGTGCTGGCCGTGGATGTCGGCCCAGGGGAAATCTTCCTTGAGCCGCTGCTCGGCCTTCATCTGCTTCCACAGCGGCGTGCCGGGCATGGCGATGTAGAGCATGAACTGGTTGTAGGTGCAGCCGTAGGACAGAGCGTGTTCGATCTCGCGGTCGACGTCCTCCAGCTGATGGTGGGGAAATCCCAAAATCGTCGAGCCCAGGACTTCGACGCCGTAGGCTTGCAGTTGGCCAATCAAACCCCGAAGCCCGATGCCGTCCATCTTCTTGTAGGTCGTCCCCGAGGATTCTTCGAGGCCAATCCAGATGAAGCTGTAGCCGAGCTTGACGATGTTCTCGACACCGAGCCGCAACAGGGCGTCGGCCGAGGAGAACACGGCGTAGCGGTACGGCTTGCGCTGCTCCTCCATCAGCTCAAGTAGCGCGAGTGCACGCTTGGTGTCGAGCGAGAAATTCTCGGACATCACGAACAGCTCGCTCACGCCGCGCTCCGTCTGCGCGTCGGCCACGGACAAGATATCCTCGGCGGAGTGGAGGAACTTGACGAACTTGCCATCGAACTTGGCCGAGGTCGTACAGAAGTTGCAGCGCATGGGGCAGCCCACGTCGGGAATGATGAGCCCGGCGGATAGTTCGGGCACCTTGAAGCCAAGCGCGCGCTTGTCGAAGGTGGCGTCCACCAGCGGTGCATGCACAACATCGTCGTCCTTGAGCCCAACGCCAGGCATCTTGGCGTAGTACTCGAGACCATCGCGCTTCACGAAGGTCACCCCTTGGCCCTCGCACCCGCGCCCGCGCAACCAGTCCGAAAGCCCACCCGACGCTAGACGCTCGGGGCGCCCAGAGCGCTCAAACGACGGCTCCCAAACATTGAAGGTCTCGGTCGGGCAAGCCAGCAGCGTCCGCTCGATGAATTCCTGGGTCACCTCGTCGTCGTTGACGATGTGGCCGCCGATATCGATAGGCGCGTCTGGCAACGTCTCGCGAATGAGGCGCCAAGTGACCACCACCTTCTCGAAGTTGGCCATGATCCCGGACAGGCCAACCCGATCCCACTGCCGCTCAAGAAGCTTGGCCTTGAGCTGCTCCTCCGATGGAAAATCCAACACGGCCACGTTGGCGTTCAGATTGGCGCCGAATAGATCATAGGCGAAGGTCCGCGAGAACATCTGGACACCGTAGTGCTGCTGCCCTCGCGTAACTTGATTGTTGAGCAGGCTCATCGGGTTCTTGTACCGGCTGTGCGGACCATCCACACCGTGGGGGCCGACGACCGATGTGAACAAGATGCTGCGAAGCGCCATTGGGGCAAAGAACGACATTGCAACGATCCAATGGCAGAGTGGCCAGAGCACCGCAATGCCTGGGCGTAAGTATTATAGACATATGACGATCTCCAGACACAGTCAGGCCCGACGGGGTTTTCCCGGGGCTCGAAATGGCATCTTTGCTGGGGATCGAATAGCACGATGGGTTAGCCGTGCTCACACGGTCTGCCGCCCGAAGCTCGACACGTTTTCAGGGGCAGGATAGTAACTTGGCATGCTGGGAGTGCTCGCAACAGTGCTGTGGGCTGGGACGGCCACGGCGTCGCCGTCGGGCGCGGCCTGCCCGAGCGAAGATGCTGTGGCGGCCGAATTGGATCGCCTGGGCGCCTCCGCCGCACTCGCGGCGTTGGGGTCGCCGGAAGTCACGGTCGAGGGAACCAAGATGCGTGTCGTTCTGCGCGGCCTGGACGGATCCGTCATGGGGGCTCGCGAAGTCGTGGCGCCCGAGGCTTGCCGGGAGCGCGCTTCGGTGGCCGCGGTCTTCATTGCAGCCTGGGTGGGCGCCTGGTCCACCAAGCCATTGCCCAATCCTCCGTCAACCATCACTGCAGCGCCGAGCGCGAACGTCGCAAAGACCGCGAGACCGGAGGACTCACGCATTCGCGTGCACGCGCCTGGAAGCGCCGACGTTGCATCTCGCGCGAAGCCTCCGTCGGTGGTAGTTGGGCCGTCGAGTGGACAGACGCCCGCACCGCCGAGCGCGGCTTCGCCAGCGTCACCGCGGGCCACCACGACGCCGCCATCTGCTCCTGCTTCGACGCCCGCGACCGCCCCTGCACTCCCGCCCGCGCCATCGTCAGCACCATCATCAACCTCGCCGCCCGAGGCCATTTCGCTCGCCCGACCCAAACCCGCGCCCACGGTCGAGGTCGCGGGATTGGCCTTCGCATCGCACGACGGAGATGCCGGGACGTTCGGCGCCGGTGTGTCCGCCGCCTATCGGCTTGCGCAAGCACTGTCCGTCGCCGCACTACTCGAAACCACGGGCGAGCGCGAAGCCGCGCTGCAACCGGGAGTCGCCGGATATCGGACCTCTCGCTTTGGCTTGGGCGCCAGCGTGCCGCGGCGATGGGCACGCCTGCGCGGGGAGGTTGGGATCTTCCCCGAGCTGACAATGCTCACGGCCACCGGCCGGCAGCTCGCCGTCAATCGCAGCATCATCACCTGGGGCGCGGCGGTGGATCTGCGCGGTCGCCTTGGCTTCGCCGTCGGTCGTTTCGTTCCCTTTCTCTTCGCGGGCGGCAATGGGGCACTGCGCGCGGAGCGGCTGACGCTCGACAATCGACCCCAAACCACGACGCTTTCGCGCTGGAACGTCAGCGCTGGGGCCGGCTTGGCGATTGTGCTCGGCAAGGACAAGAACGATTAGCTGAAACATTTTTGTGCGGACCCTCACCAGATCGGGCGACGTGATACTTCCTGAAGCCACTCTCGACGCGGACAGCCTGTACCGGATGCATGTGCATCAGGTAGGTCGCTGGGCCGCGCGTCTGGGTGGGCCCGCGCTCGACCTGGAAGACACCGTTCACGAGGTCTTCGCCATCGCCTGCGCGCGCCTGTCCGGTTTTCGCGGCGACTCGACGGTCGCCACGTGGCTTTTCGGCATCACGGACAAAGTTGTACGCCACCGCCGTCGCAAAGAGCGCTGGTGGCGCTGGCTGTCGGGCTCGGCCAACGAAACAGCCGGGCGCGTCCCGGCGCCTGGGCCCGATCCGTTGCGGACGGCCGAACAGAACCAGACTGCCCAAAACGTCTATCGTGTGCTCGACCAACTTTCCGAGAACGACCGGCGCATCTTGATCCTGTTTGAACTGGAGGAGATGTCGGCCGACGAGGTCGGCAACCTCCTCTGCATCAGGGCCGGCAATGCGCGCCTACGCTTGCACAGAGCCCGCGCGCGCTTTCTGCGCGTCTATGAACGTGAATTTCCATCGGACAAGGCAAAGGAAGCGACTTCCGAGAGGTGCGAACATGTCAGCCAATAGAGAAGTATCCCAGCCAGAATCGGAGCAACTGCGGCAAGGCCTGGCCTTTTTGCACCAGGCGCGCGAGGTACCCAGCCTTGAGCCAGCGCAGATCGATCGCATCGAGCGTCGCCTCAAGGGGCGAAGGCATCATCCACGGCGCACGTTTCTGCTGCCTGCCGTGGCCGCGCTTGGATTGATCCTGATTGCCGGCGCGGCCTTCGCCGTGGCCAGGGGCGGCCTTCGTTCATTGCCGATCGTGGGTCCGCTCTTCGCGCCAGGTTCTTCAATCGAGAATTCGAAATCCGACAAGCACCGCCGGACCCTGCCGAAACCCACGGTCAAGATTCCTCCAGTCCCACAACCGACGCCGGTCACACCCGCTGTTGTGCCCACCATCCGCCTCCCACTCCCCGCTGCGTGGGGAGAAGGTCGGGGTGAGGGGCCGCGCCGGACTTTGGCCCTGCGCGATCCCGGAGACGCCCGCCAGGGAGCACGAGCAGACCAGACGCCCGAATCGCCCGCCCAGCTTCCTGCCGCCGACAAAGGAGAGAACCCCATCGTGGCCGAGAGCCGATCGTTCGCGACGGTCATCGAGCCGTGGCACCGCACGCACAATGCCGGCGCCGCCTTAGCCCTGCTCGACGCGCACGAGCGGCGCTATCCAGATGGACACATGCGCCTGGAATCGCGCGTGTTGCGGGCCGAGATCTATCTTTCGCAAAGCCGTGGGAGCGATGCGCTCGGTGTCCTCGACTCCTTGGCCCTGTCAGGGATCCCGCGTGCTCGCGAACTGCAAACCGTGCGCGGAGAGCTTCGCATCAAGGCCGGCCGCTGCGCCGAGGGCAAGCGGGATCTCGGCGAGGTTCTGGAAAAGGGCGTTGCCGATGCCCTGGCCAAGCGAGCGACGCAGGCGATTTCCCATTGCCCCTGAAATGTTTTCCCGACTGCCGTCACCAGATATGCAAAGGACCCTATGAGGATAGCCATGAAAAACAAACCTAGTCTTGGGAATTTCAGTCTTCTTGCTCTGGCAGCGGCTTGCTTAGCAATGACCGCCTTCGGCTGCTTCAAGACCGACTCACTCGGCTTGGCGGCGGACAGCGACGGCGGCGCGGATGCGGGATCCGAAGGCAATGCCTGTGGTGCGGGAGTCCCAGTCCACTACTCCGCGGCCGGATGTGGCAGCAACGCACTACCCATCTGCGGGGCGTTCAACGTGGACGCATGCACGGCGGTCATCTCCTACTGCGGCTGCGACGGCCAAACGACCATCTATGGCGCGTGTGGTACCAGCCCATCGCCGTTCCTCTACGCCGGCGCTTGCCAGCCGGGTTCGGATGTCGGCCCAAGCCCCAATCCTGTGGCTTGGCAGACATCCACGGTGTCGCTGACCGCGGAGGACTTCTGGATCATGGCGGACGGCCAGCGCTACACCAGTGCCTCGGCCATCGTCAACGTGCACAGCGATCCGGGATCGGCGACATACACGACACTAGAGCTCATCTGGACGGAAAACGGCCGCGAGATGCGGATGTTCATCTACTTCTACGCCAACTCGACCAGCTGGTGGTCGGACGAAATCCGAACCTACAACGGGCAGACTGGATACGGCGACTGGCTGTACTACTACGGAACCTTCTTCGCGTCCCCCATCGGCAGCGCCTATCGCGGAAACATCGATATCACGAACATCGCCACCGATCAGTTTCGCGGGGAGCTCCACATGCACGGGCTCGTGCTCGCGACGACTCTCAGCGGAACCACGCCGCCTACCAACGACGGCGGGGCGGACGCTGTGGTGCACGCCACCGACGCGACGCCAAGCTGCACGGTGCAAGTCTTCAAGGGAAACGTCAGCGACTGCTCGGGCACGCTGCCCCTGCCATGTTCCCCTTGCATCGCTTGCTACCCGCTCGCGCCTGGCGACAATGGGGGTTGCGCCGCCCCGGATCTCAGCATGTTCGATTGGAAAGGCGGTGGTGTCGACATGTCCCTTCTTTACCCCGTGGGGTGCTCTGTCTACCTGCCCACCCAAAACCCGTACTACCCCGGAGGCGCACAGTCATGCACTTGCACTAGTATCGTCGGGATGCCGGCTTCGTGGATTTGCCCGATTTAGGACGAGCACGCCCGTCACGCCCGCTTCGTTGGCCTCGCAAGCCAGGAGGCGGGCCACACCGTTTGCGGCGCCTTTGCCCACTTTCCCTCGACGTGGCATCCTGTGCGCGATGTCCGAACCCATGCCGCTTGCAAGACCGACCGTTTCCGCCGCGCCCAGCATTGGCAGCGACGTGCCCGCGCGCGATGTCGCGATGGCGCGCGAGCTGGCCGAGGCGCACGCGGCGCTCACCGCCGAGATCGGCCGCCGCATCGTCGGACAGCACGAGGCCATCGAGCACCTGCTGATTGCACTGTTCGCCCGCGGCCATGGCCTGTTCGTGGGCGTGCCGGGTCTGGCCAAGACCCTGCTCATTCAGACCTTGGCCGAGACGCTCGACCTCAGCTTCGGCCGCATCCAGTTCACGCCCGACATGATGCCGTCGGATATCACGGGCTCGGACGTGCTTGAAGAAGATCGCACCAGCGGCCGCCGCGTGTTCCGGTTCGTGCGCGGCCCGGTATTCGCCAACGTGGTGCTCGCCGACGAGATCAACCGCACCCCGCCCAAGACCCAGGCGGCGTTGCTCCAGTCCATGCAGGAGTATCGCGTCTCGGCCGGCGGCAACACCTACGACCTGCCGCTGCCTTTTCTGGTCTTCGCCACGCAAAACCCCATTGAGCAGGAAGGAACCTATCCGCTGCCCGAGGCTCAGCTCGATCGTTTCATGTTCCAGATCGACCTCGGCTACCCGACCGCCGCCGAGGAAGTCCGCATCGCGGCCCTGACCGCAGGCACGCGCGGCCAGCCGCTGCGCAAGATCCTGAGTCCGGCGCGCATCATCGAGTTGCAAGATCTGGTCTTGCGCGTGCCCATCGCCGAGCACGTGCTCGCACACGCCGTGGCCATCTGCCGGGCCACGCGGCCGGGCCCGGAGGCGCCCGAGGCCGTGCGCAAGTACGTGTCCTGGGGCGCAGGTCCGCGCGCGTCCCAGCACCTAGTGCTGGCGGCCAAGGCGCGCGCCATCCTCGACGGCCGCTACGCGGTTTCCATCGACGATATTCGCAAGCTGGCCGCGCCCGTGCTGGTTCACCGCGTGGTTCGCAATTTCCACGCCGAGGCCGACGGCATGCGCGCGCGCGACCTCATCGCGGCCATCGTCGACCAAGTCACGACCTAGTGTCCCCGTGGCGGACTCGGCGCCTTCCTCGACGCAGGATCAACACCTGGGCTTGCTCGCCCCGGTGGATCTGGCCCGGCTATCGACGCTGGCGCTGCGTGCGCGCACCATCGTTGAGGGCGCGCTCGGCGGCGTGCACCGCAACTTGCACCCGGGTACGTCGCTCGAATTCACGGAACACAAAGAATACGCGCCGGGCGACGACGTCCGGCGCATCGACTGGAAAGCCGTCGCACGGACCGACCGCTACACCATCAAACGCTTCGAGAACGAGACCGAGATGCGCATGCTCCTGGTGCTCGACACCTCGGCATCGATGGGCTACCGCCGCACGTCGGTGTCGAAGCTGGAATACGCGACCTACCTCTGCGCGGCGCTGGCCTACCTGGTCGGCCAGCAGCGCGACGCCGCCGGGCTCTTGGCTTTCGACGAAACCACGCGCGCGGCACTGCCTCCGTCCACGCGGCCAGGCCAGATCCGCGAGGTGCTCGCCGCCCTGGAAAATCTGCGGCCGGCCGGCGTGGCCAACTCCGACAAGGCCATCGATACCGTGGGCGAGATCTGCGACAAGCGCAGCCTGGTGATTGTCTTCTCCGACCTGCTCGACACCGAAGATGCGCCGGCAGGCGCCATGGCCACGGGCGCGTTGGCCGAGCGGGTGCGGCAGCTGCGCGCGCGTGGCCACGACGTGGTCCTGTTTCACATTCTCGATCCCGACGAGGTCGACCTGCCATTCGACGATTTGATGTTCTTCGAAGGCATGGAGCCCGGCGACTCGCGCACCCTGCTCGCCGAGGCCAGCGACCTGGCCCAGGCCTTCCGCGAGGAGTCGGCCAATTTCCGAGAACGCTGGCGCACCGCCTGCCTCGAAGCCCGCGTCGAGTACCGATTCGCGCGCACGGACATCCCGCCCGCGGAGCTTCTGCACGCATTTCTCGCCGATCGCGCGGGGAGGCCCTAGTGCGATTCCTTGCGCCCGCCCTGCTGCTCGGCATCGTCGCCGCGGTTTTACCCTACCTGATCCACCGCGTGGGCAAGCGGCGCGCGCTGCCCGTCCGCTTCGCGGCCATGCAATTGCTTTTGCGTTCCGAGCGCCGAGTGCAGGCGCGGCGCAGACTGCGCGAAATCCTGCTCATGCTCGCGCGCACCGCCGCGGCGGCGAGTTTGCCCTTCATCTTCGCACGGCCCTTTTCCGAACGCGCCACCGACCTGCCCGTGGTCACCCTCGACGCCCAAGCCGCTGTCATCATCGTTGACGATTCAGCCAGCATGCAGCGGACGAGCGGCGGCGGTACGCTCTTCGGGCGCGCCCGGGCCCGCGCCCAGGCCCTGGCGCGCCAGTTTCCGTCGGATTCGGAATTGGCTTTTCTGGTGACGTCCGCAGGTTCGCCGCCGCGCATCGGCGAACTCGAACCCGACCGCGCGCGAGTCATCGAGGCCATCGAGGCGACCCGATGTTCGGCCCGGCCCGCGGATTTCACCTCGGCCATGCGCCAAGCCGCGCTCATCCTTGTGCCCTCGCCGCGCGCGCACAAACGCGTGTATCTCTTCACCGACTTGCAAGCAACGGGCTGGGAAGACGGCGCCGGGCTGCCAGCCGACGGGGCACCCGAGGTCATCATCGACGACGTTGCGGCGGGCGTGGCCCTCGAAAACCGGGCCATCGTCGAGGCGCGCGTCGAGCCCTCGGCCGAAGGCGGCCCCGGCAGCATCGCGGTGACCGCCGAGATCGCCGACTTTTCCGCGCGAGGTGTGTCCGCGCTCGGCGTGACCCTTCGGGTGGACGGCGTCGCGGTGGCGCAAGGTTCGGTCGAGCTTTCCGCCGGCGGACACGCGCGCAAGCGCTTTCTCCACAGCCTGCCCGGCGATGGCGGCTCCTCGCACGATCTCGTGGTCGAAATCGACGACGACGCCTTTCCCCTCGACGATCGCCGGCAGATGCACCTGGAAATGGCGCGCACCCTGCGCGTCCTCTGCGTCGACGGCGATCCGCGCACCATCCGCAACGAGGACGAAGCGTTTTTCTTCGAAGCGGCCCTGCGCAACGGCTTGCCGGGGGCCCTGGTGACCACCAAGCTCGCCGACGACGTCGCCGCCGACGGACTTGGCGCCTACACCGTCGTCTCCCTGCTGAATGTGGCACGGCCTACGCAGGCTCTGGCCAGCGCCCTCGAACGATTCGTCGAATCCGGTGGCGGGCTGTTCCTGGCGATGGGCGACCGCGTGGATGCGTCGCTGTGGAACGAGCGCATGGCCAAGCTTCTGCCCCAGCCCATCGGTCTTGTGCGCACGGCCTCCGCGCTGCCCGGCCAGCACTCGAGCGAAACCGTCGACGAGCGCCCGGCCGAACGCCTGCTGCCCCTCGACCGCCGCCACCCCTTGCTTGCCGCCTTTCCCGAGCAAGGCGACGGCCTGGTGTCGGCGCGTTTCTTCAAGTACGTGCTGCTCGATCCGGTGCGCGATACGGCCGTGCGCAACGTGATCCTTCGCTATGAAAGCGGCGCGCCCGCCCTGGTCGAGCGCGAGGTCGGCAAGGGGCGGGTCATGTTGCTCACCACCACGGTGGATCGCGAATGGACCGACCTGCCCATCCGGGCCGGTTTCCTGCCGCTGGTGCGCGAGTCGGCCCGCTATTTGGTCGGGGCCAATGACGAGGACAGCGCGGCCACGCTGGTCGTCGGCGAGCCGCGCATGCTCGCGTTCGCGGGCGATGCGCAGACCCTTGAGGTCACGCGGCCCGATGGATCGGTGTGGGTAGGCAAGCGCAAGCAAGCGGGTACCGACCGCGCCCTGCCCTTCGTCGGCACCGATCAAATCGGCCTGTACCGCGTGCGCGGCGCGGGCGCCGACGGAACCTTCGCCAGGCAGGCGGCGCAGGATTTCGCGGTCAACCTGGATCCGCGCGAGTCCGATCCCGCGCGTCTTGCGCCAGAGAAACGGCCCGATCGCATCGCAGTCAAAGCCAGCGGCGCGAAGCCCCCCCAACATCGGGTCGAGCTTTGGCATGTGTTGTCGGCCGCGCTCATTCTGCTTTTGCTTGCGGAATCGATCCTGGCCCTACGCTGGCACCGGGGCGCCGCCATGGGCGGCGCTGAGGGCACAGAGTAGGTCGAGAGCACGGAGACGGAAGAGCTTGGATTCCAAGTTGACCATCCCCGCGACTCCGCGCTAGGACGCTGGCATGAAGATCGGTCTCGTCGGGTTTCCCGGTTGTGGAAAGTCCACCGTGTTCAACGCGCTAACGGGCCTTTCGGCCGAGACCGGCTACGGCGCCGCCCGGGGTAAGACCAACTTGGGCGCAGTCAAGGTTCCCGACGCGCGCGTGGACGCCCTGGCGGGACTTTTCAATCCCAAGAAGACCACCTACGCCGAGATCACCTTCTGCGACGTGGCGGTGGCGCCGACGCCCGGCCAAGGCAAGGGCCTCGACGAACAGGTGCTGCGCGCCATGCGCGAGGTCGATGCCCTTTGCCACGTCGTGCGCGGCTTCGCCGGCGCGACGGGCGAGGCGGCACAGCCGCTCGCCGAGGCCAAGGACTTCGAGATCGAAATGAATCTTTCGGATCTCATCCTTGTCGAGACGCGCCTCGAACGCGTGAAGAAAGAAAAGGCCAAGGCTGAAGAGAAGGCCTTGCTGGAGAAACTCAAAGCTCATCTCGACGCTGGCAAACCCTTGCGCAGCCTGGAGGGCTTGTCGGCGGGTGACCTCACTGCCATTTCCGGATTTCGGTTTCTCACGCAAAAGCCGCTCATGCTGATCCTCAACGTGCCCGAGGCGGACGTGGCGCGGCCGGCGCCCGAGGAGCTGACCGCGTACGCGCAGCAAAGCGGCCTAGGCTTGGTGGTACTGGCCGGCATGGTGGAAATGGACATCGCGCAGATGGCGCCCGAGGATCAGAAGGACTTCGTCGCCTCGCTGGGTCTGACCGAGCCGGCCGCCGGCCGCTTCATTCGCGCCGCTTATGCCCTGTGCGAGTTGATTTCCTTCCTCACCGCGGGCGAAGACGAGTGTCGCGCCTGGCCCCTGCGCAAGGGCAGCAACGCGCACAAAGCCGCGGGAAAGATCCACTCGGACATCGAGCGCGGCTTCATCCGCGCCGAAGTCATGCACTGGGAAGACTTGGTCAAGCTCGGCAGCGAAGCCAAGTGCCGCGAGGCCGGCAAGCTGCGTCTGGAAGGCAAGGAGTACGTCGTCTCGGATGGCGACGTGATCAACTTCCGCTTCAACGTGTGATCAAGCAACGAAGAACAACACCGCCAGGTAGTGGCACGTGCTGCCGCCAAGCACGAAGAGGTGCCACACGCCATGTCCGTGGCGCATTCCCTTCTTGCCCGCCACGTAGAAATAGATACCCGCCGTGTAGAACAGGCCACCGGCGGCCACCCAGGCGAAGCCCTTGTAGGTGAGAAGCGACACCAAGGGCGATATGGCCAGCACCGCCAGCCATCCCATCAGCAGATAAATCGCCAGCGATAGAGACCGGCTGCGCTTTTGCCGCCGAATCTCTTGCAAGATACCGAGAATCGCCAGCCCCCAGATGGCGCCGAAAAGCGGCCAGCCCCAGTGGCCACGGAGGGTGACAAGGGTGAACGGTGAATAGGTTCCAGCAATCAGCAAATAGATGGCGCAGTGGTCGAGGTTGCGCAGGAATGGCTTCGCGGGCCCGTGCGCGGAATGGTAGAGAAACGACGTTACGAATTGGCAGACCAGTACCGCCCCATAGACGGTGAAGCTGGCGATCCTCCAGGGATCGCCTAGCCGCCATGCGAAGGTGATGAGGATCAGCGTGCCTATGAGCGCGAGGGCCGCGCCGAACAGGTGACTGATGGAGTTGAATCTTTCCTCGGTGTGCATGGCGAAGCACCGGAGCCGACATGGTAGCCCAGGCGGATTTCTGCCGTCCTATCTTCTGCCGTACTCGCCCGTGGCGACGTTGACCACGGCGCCGCTTTCGAAGATCACGTAGCGGGTGAAGGCGTTCGGGCCCAGGTCGTAGGTCCATTCGCTGATCGGGATCTCGATCTCCTGCTCCTCGATGACCGATTCCTCGACATTGCCAACCCTGCGCGTGAACTTGTGCTTCACCAGGCGCCTCTCGGTTCGTTCAACGATGGCATCCGGATCGCCACATCGATTGCGAACCTCGGACATGTGGTCGCCGACCGACACCAATCGGCCGGTCCGGCAACGAAAGCCGTCGTCAGCCAGCGCGGGCCCGGCCAAGGTGACAAGCAACAGCGCGAGGACGATGCGCATGGTTCCCCCCAAAGTCATGAGACGTTCTTCGTCGCCGAAATATTCACTCCCGGTCCGGTGCTAGACTGCTCGGCTTCCAACCCCCATGACCCCGAACGACCCTCGCGAGAGCGATCTCATCGAAACCATCGTCAGCCTGGCTACGGCGCTGGGGCTCAGCGGAACGCGCGTGCGCTGGAAGCTTCTGCATTGGCAAAAGACATGGCGCGACTGGAGCCAGCGCAAGCGCCGCGAGATTCACCACGTGGGCTACCAACATGCGGTTTGTCCGCAGTGCGGACAAGTGCAAGATCGCCAGGAACGGCGCTGCGTAAACTGTGGCACCGCGCTCGGCGCGCGTACGTGGCAAATCGTGAATCGCCTCGGTCTCGTGGTGCCCTCGGCGATCTCGGTCAGCACCTTGCTTGGCATGATCATCGCGGTTGCCTATCTCCGCCTGATGATGGCGCGGCCCGGTTCGGGCTACTTCAGCGTGACCAGCGATGACCTCATCTACCTCGGGGCCTACTACTTGCCTGCCCTGCGTGCCGGGCAGTTGTGGCGGCATGCCACCGCCGTGTTCCTGCATATCGGCCTCATCCACCTCGCTTTCAACATGGTGGCGCTAGCCCAGATTGGTCCTGCGATCGAGGACGTCTTCGGCCGCGGCCGCACGCTCTTCCTTTTCATGCTCACGGGCATCGTGGGTTTCGCCGCCTGCCAGGCCGTCGATATGCCTGCGGTGTCGGCCGGCGCCTCCGGCGCCATCATGGGGCTCACCGGCGCCGCGGCGGGCTGGGGCCAGCGCGACGGCACCAGCGTGGGCAAGGGCGTGCGCAATCAAATGCTCAAATGGGCGGCCTACACCATGATCTTCGGTGTCCTGGTCCACGCCAACAACATCGCCCACGCCGCGGGATTTCTCTCCGGCGGACTCTTGGGTTTCTTCATGCCGCCGCGCTGGCTGCGGAGCGGGCTTCTGCGTGGATCTGATGTTGCCGTCGGGGCACTGGCCGTCGCCGCACTCTTGGTCGCATTCGCCTTGGTCCTGCGCCCGCCCGCCAGCTCCGAGGCGTGGGCCAAGTCTTACGCCGCAGCTATGCGCGCCTCGCGCCTTCCGTACGCGCCCGCCGAACCTCCGCCGGCGACCGAGATCGAGTGATCCGATCTACGCCAGGGCGCAGTCGCCGAGCACCGTGCGCACGGCCTGGCCAAGTTCCTGAACCAGCGCGCTCTTGGTCACGAAGCCGTGCGCCCCGGCCCTGCGCGCAAGCGTGGCGTAGGGCGATTCAGGCAGCGAGCTGATGATGATCACGGGCAGCGAGGGTCTCGATGCGCGAAGCTCCTTGAGGACGTCGATGCCGCCACAGCCGGGCAGGCGCAAGTCGAGCAGGACCAGATCGAAGGTGCGCTCCGCCACGAGCGCCAACCCTTGCTCGCCGGATGACGCCGCGGTCATCTCCGCGTGGGGAACGGCCGTGGCCAGTAGCTCGCCAATGCGCTGGCTAACCGCGGGGTGATCGTCGACGAGAAGGATTTGCTTCATGGGTTCCGGTGCTACTCCCATGCTGCCCACTTCACCAGAACCAGCGTGCCGCGTCTGCCGGGAGAAGGCCGAATTCGCTGTCAGGCCCGGTCCTACATGCCTGCGTCAGGTGCTGACGCCAGCGCCGCGCGCAAACACGGTTTAGTCTACCAATCCCTCGCGAAGTGCGTACTGAATCAACTCGGCGTTGGTACGCATCTGCATCTTTTCCAGCAGGCGCGTCCGGTAGGTGCTGACAGTCTTTTCCGACAGGGCCAGATCCACGCCGATCTCCTTGACCGTCTTGCCTGCGGCGAGCGCGCGCAGAACCTCCAGCTCCCGATCGGAGAGCCGCTCGTGCGCTGGCCGCGAGCTATCGGTGCGCAGGCTCTTGGCCAGGGTTTCGGCCAGGCGAACGCTGACATGGGTGCCGCCGGCCAGCACCTTGCGAACTGCGCCCGACAGATCCTCGGCCGCGCTGTCCTTGTTCACGTAGCCAGCGGCGCCCGCGCGCAAGGCGCGCAGGGCATAGTGATCCTCGGCGTGCATGCTGAGAACTAGCACGGGCACCGCCGGACGCAGCCGCTTGATCTCACGAAGCGCATCGAGCCCACCGCGTCCAGGAAGCGAAATGTCCAGCACCACCACATCCCAGTCCTCCGCTTGCAGCTTCTCGATGGCCTCGGACGGTTTGGCGGCCTCGCCGAAGGACACCTTGCCCAAGGACTCGGTGAGAATGTCGCGAACGCCGCGCCGAACCACGGCGTGATCGTCGACGAGAAGGATGCGGGTCATTGCGCTCGCCCTCCAGGCACGCACGCGCCACAACAATGGACGCGCCGCCCATTCGCACCGCGAGCAGAGATGTGCCGCCGGCTCTCTCTCGGGGCAGCATTCCAACGTGTCACCTCACTGTGCCGCGTTCCCCTCATCTCGAAGGAGACTATAGACCATCTCCCACCGTTGCGATCAGCAATCCCAGACGGGAGATCGGTGCGCCACAAAAGGGATTGACTGGACTTCCTAGTCGTGACCCAGGTCGCCGTCTTGCCGGCCGCTCAAATCAAGCACGGGACCACCTGTGTCCTCGTCCTGCATCCCGTGCATGAGGCGAGCACGCACGCGCGTCACCTGGCGCTCTTTGTAGCGCTCGTGGCTGTTCTCGCCGAGTTCGTTGGCTTGCGACGTGCGTGTGTCGACGATCTGGAATTCCGTAAGCACGAAAACGACGTTGCCCGTATCCGCGAAGAGTGGATCATTCGGCGATAGCCCAAGGTGTTTGTCCACCCGCACGGGAAGATCGGTGACGAAGTTGACCACGCGGTAGCTGGGACCGGAGAACTCGTTCGCCTGCGGCGAGCGCTTGTCCGGCGCCTCATTCGACAGGTCGAGCAAGTCTCCAAGGTGGCTGCGCAGGTAGGGGTCGTGCTCGACGAAGGACTGCAAATCGACGATGTCGTTCTGCGACTCGGCGGGAATGACGTAGTTGAAAGGTACCAGGCGCTGCAATAGTTCGCGCAACACGAACACGATCTCGTCTTCCGTGCGTGTGATCATGCGGAAGCGTAGCTTGTCGTAGACGTGGGCCGCGATGTTGTCGCGCTTGGCGAGAAGCTTGGTGATTAGGCTGTCCTGCTCTTTGCGGCTCCACTCGAACTCGACGATCTGGCAGCCCGCGCCCTTCATCTCCTCGACCGTGCGCAGAACCTTGTCCTCGACGAACTGAAAGATCTGATCCGCGCTGACGGCCAGCCGGGTCGCCAGTTCGCCACCGGCTAGGTGATGAAGCACGTGCATCACCTTGAGCACGACGCAAGCCTGGGTGCGGCGCTTGCCCTTCTGGGATGCCACCAGCAGAAGGTCACGCGCCGGCACCCGCACCGCCACGTCTTCGGCTACGCGGAAACCAAGATAGCGCTCAAGGTACTCGACGGCTTGCTCGCGCAGGTCTTCGAGGCGCGCGATGTCATCCGGGTTGGACGGGTCGATCTCGTTGATGCGCAAGAAGCGATCGACCTGCTGGCGATCGGTGAAGTACAGACGGTGCCAATCGATGACCGATCCACCGCGCAGAAGGTTTCGGATCGCAGTCAAGTCGGCGCTGGCGAAGGTGGCCGCGCGCCCGAGGCCGGTCTCGCCCCCTGCTGCGCCAAGGCGGCCAGATTGCAGAGGGGATTCGGAATTCACCAGCGTCATATGGCCCTAGCTATCGGCTCAAAGTGGCTGGGAGTGTAGGCGCAGGAACATCGACCGGCAAGGCGAATTCGCGCAGCCAGGGCCGACCTGCGAGAAGAGGCGCAGGCACCAGGCGATCTGGTTAGGTCGACCCTTTGCGTACAGGCTTCCCGATTCGCAATGTCGCCAGGAAGATGGTCAACGCACCGAGCGATGTGATCGCGCTTCCAATGACGGGAATGGTAGACATAGATATCACTATATCCTACATGTAGTACTTTGCAAGTTATCAATCATTCCGTCTGGTTGAGCGAGGCCGGTTGTCATCGCTTGCGTTTGCGGGCACGCCTGCCTCGAACCATAGAACTGAGCAATAGCACAGCCATGAACGTAGCCGTGGACAGCGCCACGGTTTGCTCGAAATGCTGGCCGCGACCTTCGTAGACCATGGAGACGCAGAAGCTGACCGCGCCCAAGAAGCCCCACAAGAACTGGTGACCCAAGGCATAGAACGCGTCCGCGGATTCCTCGAAACGGCGCACCCGGACCTGGATGTCTCCGCGCGTTGCCAGGTTGAGAAAGCGACCCAGTTCACTTGGCAGTGCAAAGGCCGAGAGCGCGGCCTCCCGGGCGGTTTCGAGAATCGTCTCCGACCATTCCTTGCGTTCGCCGAGGATGAAGCGATCGACGTAGGGCTGGATGACTTCGGCGGGGTTGAGTTCGGGCGCCAAGGTCGTGCACACGCCAAGCAGAAGCAGCAGCGTCCGTTCGAGCAGCACCCATTCCCTCGGCACGTGAAAGGCGTCGCGCAAGTCGGACAGGGAGACATCAAGCTGGCGCAGATCGAACAGGGTGGCAATCTGCCCGCGCAGGTCGAGCCCCGAGCTGAGGCTGCCCGTAGAGAACTTTTCGAAGCGCATCTGCGAACGAAAGCGTTCGTAGAAGTGCTGGATGACCCGGTCGAAGACCTCGTGATCCGCGTGGCGCGAGATGAAGCCCATCTCCTTCATGGCCGCGACGATGCGCCCCACGTCGCGCGTGACCGCGCCTTGCAGGAAGGACACGATGCCCTTACGCATGCCCGGGGAGATGCGCGCCGTGGCGCCGAAATCGAGGAACACGAGGACGGGATCGCCGCCGCCACCCGAGCAAGCAGCCAGTAGCAGATTCCCCGGGTGTGGATCTGCGTGGTACACGCCATCGACGAAGATCTGCTTGCAATAGGCCTCGATGCACAGGCGCGCAGCCTTCGCGCGGTCGATGCCCGCCCTGGCGATGCCGGCCAAATCGCCCACCTTCACACCATCCACCCACTGCGTGATGAGCACCCGTCCCGTGGAATAGTCCCCAAGTACCTTTGGAATGAGCACGTCGGTCCGGCCGCTGAAATTGCCCGCGATGGTGGCCATGGCTTCGGCCTCCTGACGGTAGTCCAGCTCGGACATGACCATCTTCTGGATCTCGCTGTAGATGACGTCCCATCCCCAGTCGGGCAAGAGCCGCCCCGCGAGTCGCGAGATGCGCTTGAGCGCACGCAAATCGGTGGCGACGATGGTCTCGATGTCGGGATACTGAACCTTGACCGCGACCTTCTCGCCCGAACGCAGGCGAGCCACGTGGACCTGCCCGATGGACGCCGAAGCGACGGGATTTTCGTCGAACTCGGCGAAGATCTCTTGCGGCGACTTGCCGCCGAATTCCTCGCGCAGGCGAATCGCGATCTCGGCAAAGGGACGCGGGGGCACGCTGTCTTGCAAGGTTTCCAGCTCCTTGCGAAAAGCCTCGGGAAGCAGGTTGGCCATGACACTGATGAGCTGGCCCACCTTGATGAACAGACCCTGCAAATCGACGATGGCGGCGAGCACCCGCCGGGCGTTCTTGCGATGAACCAGGTCGGCGAGTTGCACTGCCTTTTCGCTGCTGCGCAGGCGGCGGCGCAGCGAATAGAGGGCGTACGACAACACCACCTGCATGGTGACAAAGTAGACGCGCAGCAGACGCCTGATCGGCCGGCGAAGAGCCGCGGTCCGCGCCGTGCGAGGGGTGGCTGTCATGGGGCACGCAGCATATCCCGGGGGCCAGGCGCATGCACGCGCCGCCGGCAGCCTGTCTGGCGGCGAACCAATGGATCGCACTATTGCGACGGGGAGAAAAGAAAGCGCGGGAGTGCTAGGCTACCCCCATGGCAGACGATGCGAAGCGGGACGAACGGTGGACCGGCGGGTCGGCCGAGAGCGAGGCGCGCTCCGATCACGGGCTGTCCGATCGCGTACGGCGGGCTATGGCGGTCGGACTGGGCGTGGCCTCCCGTTCGAAGGACGACCTCTTGCGCGCGGCCACCTCGGAAATCGGTTCGTGGCTCGACCGCCTGGATGTGCAGGGCGAACTGGCCAAGGTGCTTGCCACGATGGTGATCGAGGTCAAAGCCGAAATCCGTTTCAGGCCGAGGGAGGATGGAACCATCGCACCCGAGATCACCAGCGACGTCCACATGAAGCCTCCGGCTCAGAAGCCGTAGGCAGCTCACGCCTTGGGCGTGCCGCTGGGGCGGCCGGCGGTGACCCCGATGCCGTACTTCTCGAGCTTGTAGTAAAGAGCGCTAGTCTTGATGCCGAGCAAGCGCGCGGTTTCGGTCTTCACGCCGCCGGTGCGGTCGTAGGCGCGCTGGATGAGCTGGCGTTCGAGATCGTCGAGGATCTCGGGCAGGCTCATGTTCTCGCCGGGCAATGCCAGGGTGCTTTCGCTCGCACCCTCGCGCAGAAACGCCGGCAGGGAGGCGATGTCGATACTGTCGCCACTGGCGAAAACCAGCGACTGCTCGATGGCGTTCTCCAATTCGCGAACGTTGCCCGGCCAGGCGTAGGTAGCGAGACGCGCGAGCGCGGATTCGTCGATGCGCCGAACCTGCGGATTGGCCCGCGGCCCTAGCTTCTTGATGAAATGATCCACGAGCAGCGGAATGTCTTCGCGCCGCTCGCGCAAGGACGGCACGCGGAACGGGATCACGTGCAATCGATAGAACAGGTCTTCGCGAAAGGCGCCTTCGTCGACAGCCTTCCTGAGATCCCGGTGGGTGGCGGACACCACGCGCACGTCGACCTGCACGGTTTCCTCGCCGCCCACGCGTTCGAATTGCTGCTCTTGCAATACGCGCAGAAGCTTGAGCTGAAGGTTGGGCGTCATGTCGCCCACTTCATCGAGGAACAGGGTGCCCTTGTCGGCCAGCTCGAAGCGCCCGAGCTTGCGCTTGATGGCGCCCGTGAACGATCCCTTCTCGTGGCCGAACAGCTCGGACTCGAGCAAGGTGTCGGTGAGCGCCCCGCAGTTGACTTTGACGAACGGGCCAGACGCGCGCCGCGAACGCTGGTGAATCGCGCGCGCCACCAGCTCCTTGCCCGTGCCCGATTCGCCCGCAATGTGCACCACCACGTCCGAGGCCGCCACCTTGGCAATCGACTCGAAGAGCGCCAGCATGAGCGGCGACAGCCCGACCATTTCGTTCGGCACATAATCGGCCGCGGCGTCGGCGCGCAAGACCTCGACCTCGGCCTCGGCGCGCTGGCGCGAGAGCTTTTCCTGGCGCAGCTCCAGCGCGCGTTCTACCTTGAGGCGCAGCACCTCGGGCGCGAAGGGCTTTTGCAAGAAATCCATGGCCCCAAGGCGCATGGCCTCGACCGCTGTCTCCACGGTGCCGTAGGCGGTGACGATCAAGGCGGGGCACGCGGCGTCGATGCGCTTGGCGGCTTCGACGACCTCGAGGCCATCCACGCCCTCCATCTTCAAGTCGGTGATAAGGAAGTCGGGCGGCTGCTTGCGCATGAGCGCAAGTCCCTCGGCGCCACCACCTGCCACCTGCGCCTCGTGGCCCATGCGCCGAACCGTCGCGGCCATGCCTTCGCGCATGGTCTCGTTGTCATCGATGATGAGAATGCGAGCCATTGACGTGACGATAGCACGCGCAGTCGCTGTCTTCGTTATCCCCGGCTGGAGGCGTACGAGCTGATGAAGGGGTTGTGTTCGCGCTCATGGTCGATGGTCGTCTCTGGCCCGTGACCAGGGATCACGCGCGTCTCGCCGGGAAGAACGTAGAGCTTGCTGCGAATAGAAGTCGCCAGGTCGGCGTACGATCCGCCCGGCAGATCAGTGCGGCCAACGGATTCGGCGAACAAGGTGTCCCCTGCGAACAGGATCGGGGCGTGGCCGCCGAGGTAGTAACCGACCGAGCCGGGCGTGTGTCCCGGGGTGTGCAAGACCAGTACGGCAAGCTCGCCAATGGCGATGGTTTCCCCACCAACCAGCCACTGCGAGGGGGCCGGTGGGCGAGAAGCGCGAAACCCGAACATGACGCCCTGGCCGGGCAAGTTTTCATAGAGAGGCCGGTCATCCTTGTGAACCAGAACGGCCGCGCCCGTGGCCGCGGCGACCTCGCCGGTCGCAAGAATGTGATCGAAGTGAGCGTGGGTGTGAAGCAGATGCGTGACGGTTACCCCCATGTCCTTGACGACCTCCAGGATGCTCTCGGTGTTGCCACCCGGATCGATGATCGCGGCCTGGCCAGTTTCCGCGCAAGCCAATATGGCGCAATTGCAGGCCACCGGCCCGACCGCGATCGTGCGAATCCTCATGGGTGCCATCTCTGCGCGAAGTATAGCGTCCGCGGCGCAGGTCAGTAGGTATTGTCGATTTTTCTGGCCGGGAGCTTCCCTTCCTACGAACAACCCGACGTCGTCCCGCAGTTGGTGCACTTGTGGCAGCTGCCGTTGGGCACCATGATCGATCCGCACTCTGGACAGGTCGGCGCATCGGTGCGAACCAGGAACCCGTACATTGACGGGGTACTGGGCTTGACCGGTATCTGAGCGGTTGGCACGGTTTGCGCGATTTGCAGAGTTTGATCGACGACCACGACAGGACTCGACGACGGCAGCGCGACCGGAGCTGCGCTCTCCGCGGGCTTGGCTTCTTCGTTCCCTTCGGCCTCGGACTCGGAGCGCAGGAATTTCGCCCCCAGCCAGCGGAACAGGTAGTCCATGACCGAGGTGGCGCGCGGGAGCTCGGGATTGCCAGTAAACCCGGAGGGCTCGAAGCGCATGCGCGAGAACTTGTCCACCAGCAGGCGCAGCGGCACCCCGTGCTGCAAGGCCAGCGACACCGCGGTGGCGAAGCTGTCCATGAGACCCGAGATGGTCGAGCCTTCCTTGGCCATGCGAATGAAGATCTCGCCCGGCTCGCCGCTGTCGTAGAGACCGACGTGGATGTAGCCCTCGTGGCCGCCCACCGAGAACTTGTGGGTCAGCGAGTGGCGCTCGTCGGGCAGCTTGCGCCGCACCAGCGTTTGCGCCGCGGCCACCTGAGCCCGCTGCAGACCGGGATCGGTCTTGCTGGTCGACACCGGTTGGGTGCGCTTGCAGCCTTCGCGGTAGACGGCGATGGCCTTGAGCCCCGCCTTCCACGCTTCCATGTACGCGTTTTCCACGTCCTCGACGGAGGCGTCGGCCGGCTGGTTGACCGTCTTGGAAATCGCGCCTGAAATGAAAGGCTGGGCCGCGGACATCATGCGAATGTGGCCCATGTAGTGGATGGAACGTGTGCCGTTCGCCGCGCGGAAGGCGCAATCGAACACGGGCAAGTGCTCGTCGGACAGACCGGGCGCGCCCTCGATGGTTTCCTCGCGATCGATGTACTCGACGATGGCCTTGCGCTGATCTTCGTCGTAGCCCAAACGCGCCAAGGCTTCCTCGGTCGTGTTGTTGACGATCTTGATCATGCCGCCGCCCACCAAGCGCTTGTACTTGATGAGCGCGATGTCCGGCTCGATGCCGGTGGTATCGCAATCCATCATGAAGCCGATGGTTCCCGTGGGCGCCAGCACGCTGGCCTGGGCGTTGCGGAAGCCGTGCTCGCTGCCCACATTAATGGCCTCGTCCCAGGCAGAACGTGCGGAGGATAGAAGATCTTCGGGGACGTAGCCGGCCTCGATGCGCTCGGTGTGGTAGCGGTGTTTCTTCATCACGCCCAGGAAGGGCTGTTCGTTTTCCGCGTACCCGGCGAAGGGCCCGGTCACGTCGCGCGCGATGACCGCGGAGGTGCGGTACGCCCACCCGGTCATGAGCGCGGTGATGGCGCCACACCAAGCGCGCGCCGCCGCCGAATCGTAGGGCAAACCCAGCGACATGAGCAGCGAGCCCAGGTTGGCGTAGCCGAGGCCGAGCGGCCGGAAGCGCAGCGAGTTCTCCTCGATGCCCTTGGTCGGGTACTTGGCGTTGCCGACGATGATCTCTTGCGCCAGGACCGTCACCTCGACCGCCTTCTTGAACGACTCGGTCTCGAAGGTTCCGTCGGCCTGCATGAACCTGCGCAAATTGAGCGACGCCAGGTTGCATGCGGAATTGTCGAGGAACATGTACTCGGAGCACGGGTTCGAGGCATTGATGCGATCCGTGCCCGAGCAGGTGTGCCAGCTGTTGACCGTGGTGTCGTACTGCATGCCGGGATCGCCGCATTCCCAGGCGGCCTGCGAGATGGCCCGCCAAAGTTCACGCGCCTTGAACGTGCCGACGGTCTGGCCGTCGCGCACGGCCTTTGTGGTCCACTCGCGATCCTTCTGCACGGCCTCCATGAATTCGTCGGTGACCCGCACCGAATTGTTCGAGTTCTGGAAGAAGACCGACTTATACGCCTCACCGTCGAACGAGCCGTCGTAGCCGGCGTCGATGAGCGCCCAGGCCTTCTTCTCTTCTTTGGCCTTGCACCAGATGAAGTCCTCGATGTCGGGATGGTCGATGTTCAGGATCACCATCTTGGCCGCGCGGCGGGTCTTGCCGCCCGACTTGATGACGCCGGCAAAGGCGTCGAAGCCCTTCATGAAGCTGACCGGACCTGACGCCGTGCCACCGCCCACCAGCAGCTCTTTCGACGAGCGCAGCGGCGACAGGTTGGTCCCCGTACCCGAGCCGTACTTGAAGAGCATGCCCTCGGTCTTGGCTAGGCCAAGGATCGACTCCATGGTGTCTTCGACCTGGTTGATGAAGCATGCCGAGCACTGGGGATCGGACTCGATGCCGACGTTGAACCACACCGGCGAGTTGAACGACATCTTCTGCGACACGAGCAGGTGGCGAAGTTCGGCGCGGTAGTTGTCCGCGGATTCCTGATCCGCGAAATAGCCGTCCTTCATACCCCAGTTGGTGATGGTGTCGGCCACCCTGCAAATGAGCTGGCGCACCGAGCGCTCCCGATCGGGTGTGCCGAGCTGGCCACGGAAGTATTTCTGCACAACCACGTTCGTCGCGGTCTGGCTCCACGTCCTGGGCACTTCCACATCGCGCTGCTCGAAGACGATCTTGCCGCCCTCGCCCACGATGCTGGCGGTACGCTGATCCCACTCGACCCCGCGAAAACCGTCGTCGCCTGGCCTGGTGAAAAAGCGTTCGACCTTCATCCCAGGGGACACCTTGCGACCTCTCCCGCGCTGAGCACGCGCATCACTTGCCGTCTTGCCGTCTTTTACTTCCTTGCCCGTACCCTGATTCATACCCTGTTCGCTTATCTGAAACTCGACCCCATTTGGCCTATTGCCGCGTTGACGCCGATTGTCATGTTTGTCAAGCATCTCTACTCCTCCTCCAACAATCCAAAGTTTTCATGCCGTACCGGTTGAACCTGCCACGTAGCCAAAGCACGCTCAATCCGATGCGACGGCTGGCCAGAATAACTCGCCCCAAAATGGGCTCGTGTCAATAAAAAACACTATAGGTAGTGTTATGCCACAGGTGACTACACTATATATTGTGTGTTCGTAGTCTGTGGATAGTCTCCGAAATCGCCTTCCCGGTCGGCCATTTCGGCCCCCACGCCGCTTGTGGATAGAAGGCAATGGTGACCATACGTTGCAATACCCATATGGCTCATTGCACCCAGGAAGTGAATGCCAGAAAGTATCGTCCTAGCACCTTCTCGCTTATGATCATTGGGTGATTTGGCTGGAAGGAGTCTGTTGCCAGCGCGATGGCGCCTTGGTGCTCGACACCGTGACTCTGGGGGTTGCCCGGAGCGAACTCATCGTCATTGAGGGCGCATCGGCCTCGGGCAAGTCCACCTTGCTTGAACTGGCAGCAGCCGCGCGCATGCCCGACCGGGGCGCAGTGTGGTTCGCGGGCCGGAACACCGCGAGTTTGCAGCGGGCGTCGCTGCCCTTCGTCCGCCGCAACATCGGGTACTGCACCGCGGATCCGCTTCTGCTCTTGGAAGAAACCGCGCTCGTGAATGTCATGCTCGCGCTGGCCGTGCGCGGCGAATCCCCCGAACGTGCGGAACAGTTGGCGCGCGATGCACTGGCGCTGGTAAGGGCGAGCGACCTCGAGAACCGAAAAGTGGCTTCCATGTCCTCTGGCCAGAAACGCCTGGTCGCTCTGGCGCGTGCAGTGGCCGGACCACCACCCCTGGTAGTCGCCGACGAACCCGCCGCTGGCGTCGGCGATGAGGCCCGCGAGATCGTGGCCCGCGCCCTCATCGCGGCCCGCGATTCGGGCGCCGCGGTCTTAGCCGCCACGGCGGACACGGCGCTAGCTAGCCAGCTGGTGCAAAGAGGCGGGCGGCGAATACACCTCGATCAGGGTCGCATCGCGGGCGCGCCCGCCATTGGGCTGGTGCCCGCATTCACGCCCTCACCCGTGCTCGCCGAGGCGGATCGGCCCGGGGTCATCACGCTCGAAGTTGACGATGACGAGGAGAGCGCGCTGCCACCCGCCACGCGAGGTCCGGCGTGAAGGCGGTCTGGCTCGGCCGTCATATCCGACGCCAGGTGGAAGCCCACCGATGGATCGTCCTTGGCGCCAGCGCTGCCTTCTGCATGCTTACCCTGGTTGTGGGCGGGGCCAGGCTGGGCGCGCGCACGGTGTCCCGCTGGGGCGCTTTCGTGGGCCAGAACATCCACGTCATCGTGTACCTGGCCGACGACGTGGACCAAGATCGAGCGCAGGGTCTGGCCGAGCTTCTTCGCCGCGTGCCCACCGTCGCCCACGTGACCGCCATCGAGCCCGCCGCCGCCCTGGCCCAGCTCAATGCCTCGGCCGCGGCGTTCGGTGTCGACGGCAAGGCTCTCGACGGCCTCGAACCCGCCTATTTTCCCCGCTCGCTCGAGGTCAGCCTGGCGCCAGCGGCAGATCTCAGCGAGCGCGCAAACGACTTGGCGAAACGCCTGCGCCCTGTGCCGGGGGTCGTGCAGGTCGATGCCATGGGCAACGGGCTGGCTCGCCTATCGGTGTGGGTCAAGCTTGGCCGCAAGCTTGGCGCCGTCATGCTAGCCGCCTTGGCGTTGGTCACCCTCGGGATCCTCGTGGCGGTGTTCTTGCGCAGCCGTAGCGCCGTGGCTCGGCGGGCGGCCGTGCTCGTGCAGCTTGGCGAGACTGCCTCGGGGATCCGGCTGCCCGCGAGCTTGTGGATGGCTGCGGCCTCGGCGGTTGGCGGAGGCGTCGGTGCGCTTTTTCTTTCGCTCGGCTGGCAACCTTTCGTCAGCCGACTCGAACGGAATCTCGGCATCGTGAGCGCCCCGCCCTTCCCTTCCCTCGATCGCGCCGAAATCGCCACGGGATACGCTCTGGTCTTGCTCGTCGGACTTGCCATGGGCTATTTCGCGACGCCTCTGCCTCGGACCCAAGACCGTGCTTAGGACTTGCTTGCAAGCCGCGCTCTTGCTGATTCCTATCAGCGCGCTGGCGGCAGAGCCCAGCTCCGAGGAAACCGCGCTGTTTGATCGGCTAGGCACACGCGAGCAGATTCTCGACACCCAGACAGTGGCCGCCGAGACCACGACCCGCCAGCGCGCCTTGCTTGCCTACCGGCTGTCTCGTCGACGCGAGCTCGGCTTTGCCGCGAACCCCGAAAACCGCCTCGACGATGCGCGATCCTTCGACCTGGCCCTGGTGGCTTTGCGCCGCGGCCTCGACGAATCGCGAGCCCTGGCACGCGAGCTGGATTGCGTGCGCGTTGAGCGCAGCGCCCTCGAAGTCGCCCTCATCGCTCGCGCCCTGGACGATAACGCAGACGAGTCCGCGCCGGCCGCCAGTCCCGGCCTGGGCAGAACGCGCTTGCTCCGCCCGGTGCGCGGAACGCCCGTGGCCGTGCCTGGGGCGCGCCGGGACGGGCCGACCAAGATCGAAATTCGCCACGACAGCGTCGAAATCCTTGCCCGCCTAAACGAGCCGGTACATGCCGTCGCGGCCGGGGTGGTCAAACGGGTCGAGCCCCTGGCCCAGGGCGGATTCGCGGTGATGACCGCGCATCCCGACGGCCTGACCAGCATCCTCACTGGGCTGCGCGACGTCGCGGTCCAGTCCGGCGAAACCGTGATCGCGGGTCAGACCTTAGGACTCGTGGGAAGGAATCTCGACGGCGCGGCCGTGATCTCGGTCGCGCTTTGGCGCCATCGCCGTCCGCAAGACGCCGGCAAACTGCTGCGCATCCGTCTGGCGCCGAATACTTGACTACTTGACGCCCTTGCTGGTCAAGAAATCCTTGTATTGCATATCGATGCCGAGGATGTGCTTGGACAGCCAGTCACGCAGAAAATCGAGCGTCGAAACCGACAGCGCCACCGTGCCTGCTTTGACCTGCGTTTCTAGCTCGCCGATCTTGGCGCGAAAGATCTCGTGGAGTTTGAGATGCTCGGCGAATCGAGGATAGCCGTGCAGGCGCAGCAGGGCCTCTTCATCGCCAAAGTGAACCTTCGTGTACTGGCCCAGATTGGCCAGCACGGGGCGAAGCGTGTCGTTGCCGCGCCCGGCGAGCATCCCCTCGTGAAGCTGGTTCATGATGTCGAACAACCCCTGGTGCTCCTTGTCGATCTTCGCGATACCGACGGACATTTTCGGCGTCCAGTTGAACAAAGCCATGGCGATCCTCCGCAACCCGACTGGGTGATGCCCTGGCATCGGCGGCTTGGGGAGTGCGCTTGAATCGTCCCCAGAAAGCTAGAGCACCGAACGGGTTGAGGGACCGAGTGAAATTGCGCAGTTGCGAGCGGCCCGAGGCGCGAGGAGGGAGAATACTTGACGTATTTGACCGACGAGCAACGAAGGGACGCGACGCAAATGCGCGATTTCACGACGGGAGTCAACCCGTTCGGTGCTCTAGACTGCCTTGGTGCCCGAAAAGATACCCGCCACCACGCTGACGCTGAAGGCAGAGCCGCCGAAATAGGTGTCGATGGCCTCTTTGACGGCGAGAAAAATGTCCTGCATCTCGGCCCCTTTTCCGGCGATGGACTTCCAGCGCACCAGCGGTCCCTGTTCAATCACGGGCGCGTAGAAGAATTCCCGGCCAGTGCGGAAGACCAGCTCCCAGTGGGTGGTCTCGACCGCGACCTTTTCCATGCCGGCAGCCTCGAGTTGCTTCGCCAGGGCTTCGGGCTCTGCATACGACTTGGCATAAGCCGCGAGCGCCTCGGCCGACTCTTGCCTGCGCAAGCGAACCAGCACGTCCGAGTACACGTCGAGAAACTCGCGCCACGTTCCCGCCAGCGGGGTCGCCAGGCGCAGCTCGCCACCTGGTTTCGTGACGCGCACGAGTTCGGATACCAGCGTGCCTGGAGAGGCCAGGTCTGCAAGGGTTAGGTTGGCGATCACGTGATCGAAGCCATTTTCCGCGAACGGCATCTTGCCCTCGAGGTTGTGCGCGCGAAAGAAGATCCTCCGGCCAAGGTACTCGACCGGCACATTGGCGCGCGCCCGTTCGACGAACACTGGCGTGGTTTCGACAGCGATGAGACGGCTGTCTGCATCGGTTTGTTGCAGGATCTCGGTGTTGGTGGTGCCGAGTCCACAACCGATCTGCAGCACGTGGCCGTTGCGCCGGAGAACCAGGTTTGCCATGAGCAAATCGGCGAGTTTCTGGCCGAACAGCGGATAGACATCTTCCTCGAAAACCCGCGCCTGCTTCTCCTGCTGCGTGAGCAGCCGCGCGGGCCGCATCTGAGACGACGAACCTGTCGACGACATGGACAGCGCAATCTACCATCGATTTCGCACTGGCGGACGAAAGCTAGCGGCCTCCGCCTTCGAGCACGATGATCTCGCCCGAAACTCCTCCCGGCCCTACATGCAGCTTGCCCAGCGAGACTGGCCGGCCGTAGCGGCGGGGACCCGCGCTGCCAGGATTGAAGTAGAGAACCCCATCCAGCATCTCGCTTCGCGGCTGGTGGGTGTGCCCACAAACCACGACCGCGATCCCTGCGGCCTTGGGATCGATGGTCATGTGCTGGAGGTCGTGAACTACATAGATACCGAATCCCTCGACGGTGATGAGGTCGTGGTCAGGCAGCGCGCCCGCCCAAGAGCCGCGATCGCAATTGCCCCTCACGACGGTGACCTCGCCCATCGTGGCGAGCCACTGCAGGGTCCGCCGATCGTCAACGTCGCCAGCGTGAATGATGCGGTCCACGGAGGCCAATGCGGCACGCGCCTCTGGCCGCAGAAGGCCGTGGGTGTCGGAAATTACGCCGAGAGTCGCCACGAGCTGAACCATAGCAGTCCGCGAGGATCCTGTGCGCGCGCCTCGTTGTCGGATGCTTTCCCGGCTGACGCTGTGCCCTGGCGCACACCGGGCCGCACCATCGCCCACAGCGTTCTTTCGGTCGGAGAAGTCGGGAATGCTGATGCGACTCAGCCGCGTCGATCACTTGACCTCGCGAGTTCCACAGTAGATCTCGGGCAAACCTTGCTATAGTTTCGATGTTTCGTCCCCTCGAGACATCGCCCGAGTTCCCGTTTCCCGCACCGTGAGGTATGTCGACATGACAAGAATTAGAACGTCCAACCTCTTGGATGGAAGCTCGCCAAGCAAGCAACCAGCGTGCAGCTATCTGGCGATTGCGTTGGCGATGGCGGCGATGGCTGGCGGCGCATGCAGCAGCGCCACGGTCCTGGACAATGGCAAGGGCGGCTCAGCTGGGAAAAGCGGTGGCGGTGGAAATGGCGGCGGCACCTCAGGCACCTCGAGCGGCGCGGGAGGCTTCGTCATCAACACCGCGCTGCCCGACGCCAGCAGCGTGGATCGGCCCAGCGGCGGCAACTGCGGCGACGGCGTGATGGAACGCAACGAGGGTTGCGACGACGGCAACACCATCAGCGGCGACGGTTGCAGCCGCATTTGCCAAGTCGAGAGCAACTGGTACTGCCCCAAGGAAGGCCAACCCTGTCAAAACCTCGCCCAATGTGGCAACGGCATCCTGACCTCCGACGAAACCTGCGACGACGGCAACACGGTCAGCGGCGATGGCTGCTCGGCCGATTGCAAGACCGTGGAGACGGGCTGGCAGTGCCGCGTGCCCGGCAAACCGTGCACGCCAAGGTGCGGGGACGGCGTGATTTCCGGCACGGAAACTTGCGACGACGGAAACACTGCCGCGGGCGACGGGTGCTCCGCCACGTGCCACCTCGAAATCGGTTTCAAGTGCAGCGGCACGCCAAGTAAGTGCTCAGCCACGGTGTGCGGCGACGGTAAGAAGGAAGGCGGCGAAGGTTGCGACGACGGCAACACCGTACCGTTCGATAGCTGTTCGGAGGACTGCCAGATTGAACCCGATTGTTCGGGAACTTCGGGCTGTACTTCACAATGCGGTGACGGGATCGTGCTCAACGAACAATGCGACGACGGCAATGCAGCCAGCGGCGATGGCTGTTCTTCCACGTGCAAGGTCGAACCCGGCTGGACCTGCACGCAGCCCGCGCTCGGAAACACGATGATGGTCCCCGTGATTTACCGGGATTTCAAGTTCAGCAGGGATGTTCCTGCTCCCGGCAATGATTTCGAAAATGGGGTCAGCGGCTCCTACGCCCCCTTCCCCGGCATGGTCAACGCAGCTCTCGACGGCAATGGAAAACCTGTCTACTCGGGTATCGCCGGCGCCCATGTGTTGAGCGCCGACTCGTTCAGCCAGTGGTACAAAGACCTGTCCGGAGTCAATCATTCGACCGCATCCAAGATGACCCTGTGGAACGACGGCAAGGGCAACTACGTCAACCGGTACGGAGCCAATGGCGAACAGTGGAACACCACTGCGAAAGCCTACTATTGCGGCACCGTCGGACGGGAAAAGGTGGATGCAGCTGGCAAGCCTATCCCCTGCACGTCCTCGGATCCGAACCCAACCGAATGCGACACCATGGTGGCTGCGGGAGGGACATTGCTCACCTGCTCCAGCGCCAATGGCTCCTACAGCGCCACAATTATCGTCTCCAAGGTCGACGGCAACCCACTCTTCTTCCCGGTCGACGGCGATCCCTTTACCCCTGCCTCCGAGCTGACGGCCGCAACGATTCCACCCTACTACGACGCAACCAATAGCTGGCCTTTCGACCTGGATGCCGCTGGCAACAAGCGCCTGCACAACTTCAGCTTCACCAGCGAGGTTCGCTATTGGTTCCTCTATGACAAGACTAAGACCTACACCCTCGACTTCGTCGGCGACGACGATGTGTGGGTCTTCATCAACCGGAAACTCGCCGTGGATCTCGGAGGTATTCACACTCCCATCGATGGCAATATTGTCATCAGCGCAAACGGCAACGGAGCCACAACCATCACCCAGACCTATCCCATCCCTGCGCCGGCGCCGACTCAACAGGCCGCTACCCTTGGGCTGCAGAACGGTCAGGTCTATGAGATCGCGGTCTTCCAGGCGGAACGCCAGACCACCGGATCGTCCTACAAGCTGACCTTGAGCGGGTTCAATGCGGCGCCCACCAGCTGCGTTCCCACCTGTGGCGACGGCGTCACCGTGGCCGACGAGGAATGCGACTGCGGGACCGACCCCGCGAGGTTCCCAGCCGGCTGCACGGGTCCGAACAGCGACACGGCCTATGGCGGCTGCTCCACCTCGTGCAAATGGGGAACCTACTGTGGCGATGGCATCGTCAACGGCCCCGAAGAGTGCGACAAGGGCAAGGACAACGGCACGAACAACGGGCAAGGTGGATGCACCATCGGCTGCACCACAACCCACTACTGCGGCGACGGGATCGTGGACACCAACCGTGGAGAGGAATGCGACATGGGCGACAAGAATGGCCAGTCACTGGACAGCCAACTGAATCTGGCAAGCGGCCCCGAAGCCCAGATCTACTGCAACACGGACTGCACCATCCCTCCTGGCATCGTCTACTAAAGGCTAGCGGAACTCTTCAACGAAGTAGCCCCAACAGGGGACTTGTTTCTCCTGCTGTCCAAGTAGTAGGAGGAATCCACGATGAAAAGAACTTTGTGGACCGCGGCAGCGATCGGGCTCCTCGCTGCTTGCACGACCGATTGCAGTAACGGCAAGAACATGCTCGCAGACCTCTGCAACAAGCTGCAAAGTTGCGGTGAACTTTCCCTGAGGAATGTCTCGACCGTCTCCCAATGCATAGCCAACGGTCGTCAGCAATTGAGCGTGCTGAGCCAGCCGAGCAACGGCGATATCTCCGCCGCGGAACAAGCCACAGCCGCCGCGGAACAGGCCATAGAACAATGCCTGACCCTTTCAGATTGCCCCAGCTTTTCGAACTGCGTGAGCACTCTGATCAACACGGACCTTCCGCCGTAAACGCCACCGACCATGCCTCGGCACTAGCGCAAACCCTGGGCAGCGAGAATGCGTTGCTGCTCGACGCGCGCGCTTTCGCTAAGCGGCCCACTTGGGTAGTGCGTAATCAGCTCGTCCAGTTTGCGGAGCGCGAGGTCGTGCTGCCCCTGCCGTTCGGCGGCCATGGCCGCGGAGAAGAGGTCGTTTTGCTCGGCCAGGTGTGAGAACGACTGGGACGGAACCGGCGTACCGCTGCGGACGGGCGCGGGCACAGGCGCGGGCGCGACCGGAAACGGGTCCTGGCCAAGGACTGGTTCACCCACGCGGGTGACCCTGGTGGCTACCTTGTGCGTCCCGGCTCGAACCGATGCGGCGGCCGAACCAGACGGCCCCACCGGCGCTCGCTCCGCGGTCTCGGCGGCGTGCATGGTCTGTGGTGGAGGACATGGCGTGGCCCAGGTTTCACCCGGCTGAAGAACCACTTGCTTGTCGCCCGAGCGCACCCAGACCGCGCCTTCGCTGACGCGAACCGTGGAGCCGCTGGTCAAGTCGCGGCACCACGAAGGCGCACTTTCCACCGCCACCCTGAACACGGTTCCTCGCACCTCGACTTCACTGTCCGGCGTGCTCACAACGAAACGCTCGCCCTGCCCCAGTTTCGCCACGTGCGCTTGCAAGTGCCCGCCGAAAAGGGAAAAGCGCCGCGCAGATCCGAGATCGTCGACACGCAGGTGCGCTGACGAGGACAGAGTGAGACGGGTGCCGTTGCCGAAGCTGAGGACAGCGCTGCCGTCTTCGCCCGAGCGCACGCCGTCACCCACGGCCAGAATCCCCAGGTCTGTCAAAGGTTGGGTGGAGCCCGCGCGCACAAGCTGGTTTTCGGTCCCAGTCGTGTGCTCGACGACGAGGGCCGATCCCGCACCCGGCGTACCTCGTGACAACCCAGTGCCGCCTGCCAGCCTCAGAACCACGAGCACGGAAGCGGCGGCGGCGAGAGTCGCGACCGACACCATGACAATGCGACGGCGCCGGGTCTTGGCCGCGATGGCCAGGGCCATGGCCGCAACCACTTCATCGCGACGGACATCGGCCGGCGGGCTTTCCCGCGGCTGTTCGATCAATAGCCGCGCGGCCAGCCGCGCGTATTTCTGCCCACCTTCAATCATGACTGGTCCTCCAGGACATCGAGCCCGCCGGCAAGGTCGGGATCGCTAGCAATACGTTCGTGCAATTCGTGCCGCCCACGCACCAGGCGCGATTGCGCCGCGGCCACGGTCGCGCCGGTGATGTTCGCCACCTCGTCGAGCGAATAGCCATGTACATCGTGGAGCAGAAAAGTCCACGCGCGCTCGTACACCATCTGCCCCAGGTGCTGCATCACCCGCTCGACCATGCCACGCAACACCGGGCGCTGGTGTGCGGTCTGGGGCACGTCGTCCGCGGCCAGTTCGGGGGCGAAGATGGTTCGTTCCAGACCACGGCGGCGGATGTGTTTGTAGACCACGTTGGCGGCGATGGTTGACGTCCAGGTGTCGAGCGAGCACTCTCCGCGAAAACGATCGAGCGAATGCAGAAGCTCGATCGAGGCGACTTGGACAAGGTCATCGAAGTCGCTGTCGGACGCGCCAAGGAGCCGGTGCACGGTGCGTGCCACTATGGGACGCGTGCGGTCGTAGAACGGGCCGGCCATGGCCGAGTTGCCGCTTCGTACAGCCGCAACCAGACGAGCGTCGTCGAGAGGCTCGGGTGAACTCCCCTGGGATTTCCCACTTTTGACCAGCCGCAGCTTCAGAACGTTCTCCGTCACATCGAACTTGTACCGCCACCTGCGCAAAGGCAGGCCGGCGGTTCAGAGCGCAAATTCTAGGCCCAGTCCAAGAACCGGCCGCCAGCGCGAAAACGAGTGCGTTGTCCGCCTGTTGTCTTCACCGAAGGTCAGACTCATGGTTCCCGACGTGGCCCGCAGATCTGCCTCGCCAACGATGCGCAGCGTTCGCCAGACCGTTAGACGACCACCAAGGCTTGGACCGACCACGAAGTCCCACCTCGAGACGCTGCGCGAATTGTCCGACGACCCGCCCGTTGCGGATTCACGTAGCGCGCCCACCTCAAGCCCGATGCCGAGCGCGTGGCGACCGCGTTCAGAGCAGAGGAAATCCCAGAAAACGCCGACGTCGCCTCCAATGCCGGTGTACTGGTCAGCCGAACCGAAGAGCGCGGTGCCCGACGCCTGTAAGCGCACGGTCTCGGTGAGGCCAAAGTCATAGGTCAGCTCGGGCCCCATGGCCCAATTGCCAGCTCGCACGCGCTCGATTCCGAACATTCCGCCCAGCACGACGCGGGACGGTGAACCGGGCTCGGCCGCGGCCTTGTTGACAGGAAGATTGGCAGCGGCCAAGACGGATGCGGGCGACTCGCGCAGGAGCTCGGCAACGACCAAGCCGATGGCACGCCCTCGCTCGGACCTGCTGTCCTTGGGATCAAAAGCCAGCTCCCTTGGTTTGGGTAGCCCGTCCGCGTCCGCTGTTGATGTCTGAGAGAAGATCTCAATCCTGGCGGTATCCTTTTCCTTCCAGACGAGATGAACCACAAAACGCGCACGCATCGGGGCCTTCTCGCCCCGCCACATGGCCGGCGTCACCAACGTGTCCGGCGCGACGGCCATGGCAACGTCGCCAAGTTGGCTGCGCAGCGATTCCGTGACCGCGGCAGCGGTCTCGCCGGTTGCATCCGCGGGCGGAAGCAGGACGAGCAGAAATAGACTGGCGAGTTCCATGATTGGCTGAAGGGGATCCTGCCCCAACACCTCTTTCCAGGATGGGCGACTTTGGCAGGCCCCGCAAGTGGCAGACGTGAAGTTCAGTACACGACGATCTCGTCGGCGACCAAGGCGCCTTCGCTTGAGTCGTCCTCGAAAACCAGTTCGACGGTCTTGCCCACCCACTCGCTGGTGTTCCATTCCACAAGCCGAGCGGCCCCAGTCGGGCTGGCGCTGACAAGAACCGTCTCGCCTTCGCGCAAGATCGCGCGCAAGCCAGCGACAGGCGGGCCGGCCATTGCAAAGCGCAGGTGAGCGGTGTCGACCACGAAGGGTTGCGCGCGCAACACGCCACGAGCTTGCGCGCCCGCGCGTCCCGAATCCGCGGCATAGAGACCGTACATGCCAATTGGCGCCGGTGCCGGCGCCGCACCAAAGGCCGCGCCCTCTACTGTAAAGCCGGCAAAATCCCCGCGCTCGAAGTCGGCCAGGCGCCAGCCGCCGGGCGGAATGGGCGGCGGGTCGCGCGTGGGCACGAGCAAGGTGTGCGGCGAGGTCTGTGCGCCCGCGAACGTGCGCACGGAGTCCACCCCTTCCGCGAACTCGTGAATCGCATGGTAGCGGCGATCGAGATTGGGCCATTCGCCTGGATACGACTTCCAATCGAGCACGACGGCGGCGAAGCGCTGGTCGGCGATGGCCTGGTCGAGTCTTTTGGGACGGCCGAGCGCAGCCTCGACAT
>Ga0265329_10000047_pt1 | contig 51467 bp, 46 predicted proteins | sample 41627metaG_FD_202091 | JGI IMG/M metagenome (GOLD analysis project Ga0265329, IMG submission 202091) | Rhizosphere microbial communities from Carex aquatilis grown in University of Washington, Seatle, WA, United States - 4-16-27 metaG | ecosystem: Host-associated > Plants > Roots > Rhizosphere...
GTCGGGATCAATGAGGATGTGATTCGCCGATACATTGAGTATCAAGGAAGAGAGGACAGCGGACAAGCCAAGCTTGTATTGTGACTATGCCCTGAAACCCCGTGCCGTAAGGCCGGGGTGTTTCATACGATATCATAAAATTTTAACTGCGTCAATTTTTGGGCATGGAACGGGTCTTTGACAAAAACGGTCTTTTTTGATTATATTCAACCGTTCCGAAACGAGGAAAAGACAATAATGAGAACAGCGCAAATGCTCTTTTTCGCGACTCTGGTTCTTTCGTGTAAGCCCGTCGCGCCGCAAAACGCCTTACCGCCCGCGGCGCTTGGCGCGCCCGTTCTCGACAGGGTCGTCAAGTCCTGCGGCGTCACCGTCTTCCAGGAAAGCCCGGGTCAGGAGATCAAGGTCATAGGCAACGATGACAGGGATTCGATCGTCACCATACAAAGCGACGGCTACGCGACGGTTATGTATCTGCAGTTGCGGTCCAAGAATGCGGTGAACGCTCATTTGGTCCGCGGCAAACAAGTGACGATCAAGGTCGAACTCGTCGAAATCGACGGCTCGCATGACGGAATGGAAAAATGCAAACCCACGACTGTCACGGTCAAATGAACGCCCCGCCGCGCGGGGACGCAGGGTCGCTTGGCGGCCCTTTTCTTTTATACTGGACGAACAGCGCGCAAAACGATAAAGTGAGGAACTATGGCGAAAAAAGCAACTGAAGAACAAATTAAGGAAATTTTTGGGCGCGGGGTCGTGAATGTTATCGGACTTGAGCGCCTGACCGAAGCCCTTAAAAAAGGCGAAACTCTGCGGTTCAAAATGGGGCTTGACCCGACCTCGCCGGACATTCATTTGGGGCACGTCGTCGGCCTGCGCATTCTTGGCAAGTTCCAGGAACTTGGTCATGAGATCGTCGTCATTGTCGGCGATTATACGGCGCGGATCGGCGACCCTTCGGGACGTTCAAAAACACGGCCGCCCCTAGAGCCGGAAGCGATCGACGCCAACGCCAAAACTTACCTTGCCCAGGTTGGAAAGATCCTTGATATAAAAAAGATCGACCTTGAAAAAAATTCCAAATGGCTTTCAAAGCTTACATTTGCTGACCTCATTAAGCTGGCCGCCAATTTTACGGTGGCGCGTACGCTGGAGCGCGACGATTTTGCCAAACGTTATAAAGAAGGAGTTGAGATATATTTGCATGAACTGCTTTACCCGCTCATGCAGGCTTATGATTCGGTCGCGATCAAGGCCTCGGTTGAGATCGGCGGCACGGATCAGACCTTTAATATGCTCGCCGGCCGCGAGTTGCAGAAAAAGATGGGCTTGCCAGAACAGGCGGTCATCTCATGCCCGCTTTTGGTCGGCCTTGATGGGGTCAATAAAATGTCCAAGTCCCTGGGCAATTACATCGGCATCACCGAATCGGCCGAAAGCATGTACGGCAAGGTGATGAGCATTCCGGACGCCTTGATCTTGAATTATTTTGAGCTTGCCACCGAAATGTCGATGGAAGAAATTGCGATCGTAAAGAATAAATTGGATGAAGGAGAGAACCCCCGCGATATTAAGATGTGGCTGGCGCGCGAGATCGTGACGCTGTATCACTCTAATGACGCAGCGCAGAAAGCGGAAGAAGCGTTTGTAAAAACATTTCAGAAGAAAGAAGTGCCGGACGAGATGCCTGAAGTAAGGTTGAAAGTTGAGACCACAACGATCACTATTTTGGTACGGCATATACTTGAAGAGCTGGGTTCAAAAGTATCCGGATCTGAATCACGGCGCCTTGTTGAACAAGGAGCGATAAAGATTAATGGAGAAGTGGTTAACAATCCTGATAGATCGGTAACGATTGATAAGTCGGGAATTTTGTTCCAAAAAGGAAAACGCATTTTCGCTAAAGTCGTGCCTAGATAGCTTCATCAACTAGTCGTCATTGCGAGGAGGCCGAAGCCGACGAAGCAATCTCGTGAATATTGCAACCATGGTGATATTCCGAGGGGATTGCCGCGCTCGTCTGCGGACTCGCTCGCAATGACGAGGATAATCGAAGCTCTACAAGTAAATTCATGTCTCCTTTAAGCAAGATCAAAACCCAGATCATCAAAGCGATCGGTGAAGTTTATCCCGGTTCGACTTTGGTTATTTCGGACATTGTTCCGACGCCGGATCCGAAATTGGGCGACCTGGCCGTGCCGATGTTCAAGCTCGCGAAGGTCGTTGGCAAAGCGCCGAGCATGATCGCCGAGGAATTGCGCGGGAAAATTTCCGGCGTTAAAGCGTTGGAAAGCGCGGAAGTGGCCGGGCCGTATTTGAACTTGCGTCTCAAGAAGCCGGTCGTGGCCAAAGAGGTCATGGCAATGATCTCGAAAGATAAAACAAAATACGGCAACGGCAAAGCGACCAAGGAAAAGATCATGGTCGAGTACGTCGCGCCGAACATCAACAAGCCGCTGCACTTGGGGCATTTGAGAAATGCGGCGCTCGGCGAATCGCTTTGCCGCATTTTGGAGGCGGCGGGTAACAAGGTGGTGCGCGCCAACCTGCTTTCGGACAGGGGCATTGGCGTAACCAAAGCGATGGTCGCCTACGATCGCTGGGGCGACAATGAAACGCCGGTGAGCGCGGGAGTGAAAGGCGATCACTTGGTCGGCAAATATTATGTGATGTTCGAACAAAAAAAAGTCCAGCATCCCGAAATTGAAAATGAAGTCGTTAAAACTTTGCAAAAATGGGAAGCGGGCGACAAGACGGCGCGCGCGCTTTGGCGCACCATGACCAAATGGTGCATCGACGGGCAGAATGCGACGCTGAAGACGCTTGGCGTCAAATACGACAAAGTTTATCGCGAGAGCGCTTTATACAAAGAAGGGAGCAAAATGGTTTTAGCGGCGCTTCAACAAGGGATTTTCTCAAAAGACGAAAAAGGGAATATCGTGGCCAAGCTGCCGAATCAACCGGACAAGGTCGTTCTGCGCGCCGACGGAACGGCCGTTTATATCACCACCGACCTGCCGCTCACGGTCAAAAAAATGACCGAGTTCAAACTGGACAAGTGTTTATGGGTGGTGGGGATGGAGCAGGATCTGCATTTGCGGCAGCTTGTCGGGATCATGCGGCTTTTGGGTTATAAATGGGCCGACGATCTTGAGCATGTTTCATACGGCCATGTGGCTTTGCCCGAAGGGCGAATGAAATCGCGCGAAGGCACGGTCGTGGACATTGACGAATTGGTCCAGCATCTTTCCGAACTCGCCGCAGCGGAAATAAAAGAGCGGCATGATTTTCTCGAGCAGCCCGAGGTCGACAAGCGGGCGCAAGAAATTGCGCTCGGCGCGGTCAAGTTTTATTTGCTTTCGGTCTCGGCGCCGAACGGCATGACCTTCAACCCCAAAGAGTCGCTCGCTTTTACGGGCAAGACCGGTCCTTATTTGCAATACACTAATGCGCGCATTCAATCGATCCTAAGGAAAGCTGCTGACGGCAAAACCGCCGGCGGACGCGTTGATATTTCCGTTCTAACTGCTCCGACCGAGTGGCAACTGGTCATGCGGCTTGCCGAATTCGCCGACGTCATTTCGTCGGCGGCGAACGAACGCGATCCGTCCGTTGTGGCGCGTTACAGCTACGATCTTTCCAAATCGTTCGCCGAATTTTATGAGCAGGTGCCGGTCTTGAAGGCTGACGTTTCGGTCCGTCGCGCCCGTCTTTCTCTTTTGCGCGCCGTTGGTTTGGTTTTGGGGCGCAGTTTGTATTTGCTCGGCATTCCCGCGCCGAAAGAAATGTAATTTGGACGAATGTCGAATGTCTAATGTCGAATGTCTAACCCGTTCGGTAAGGCAGGTTGAGGTGATGCTCGGCATTGACGGTACGTTGCTTTGTTTTGCCGCATACAAAAAGTATTCAGTTAAGCGATTTTTCCACTGGTCTTTCGCGGGTATGTACTGTACATTAGACATTAGACATTCGATATTAGTCATTAAGTCAATAAAAACATATGTTCAAAAGAGAAGACGGGGCCGCGGGCAATGAAACCATCATTGCGAGCGGCGTAAAAGTCGAAGGCGATTTCACCTCGCCCGGGAATGTCCGGATCGAAGGCATTGTGATCGGCTCGGTCAAAGCCGAAGGCGACCTGATCGTCACGGAAACGGCGACGATCCAGGCCGACGTTACGGCCGCGAACGCGATCGTGGCCGGCGAGATAAAGGGCGATCTGACCACCGGCGAAAAACTTGAACTCTTGGGCACCGCCAAGATCCACGGCAACATTATTTGCCGCACTTTGACCGTCGAGGCCGGCGCGGGAATCGCGGGGAACTGCCAGGTCGCGCAGGAGAAAGCCGCGACCCGCGAGCGCGTCCACGAAACCAAGATCGGGGCCGAAGTCGAGGCCTAACACCCCGATGTATCACTACATTTACGAAGCATTTTTAACCGACCCCAAATTCGCCAAACAGCTTTCGGTCATCGAAAACCGTCTGACCGACCTGGGCATCTACGGAAGCGTTCATCGTTTGGCGCTTTTTAAGACCATGAAAGGCACCGTGCAGGATGCGGTGCGCCGCGGCGCGAAAACCGTGGTCGTGGTGGGGGACGATGGCTCGGTCGCGCGCGCCATCGACGCGATCGCCGAATTTCCCGGCGTGGTTTTTGGCATCATACCCGTGGGCGAAAAGAATACGATCGCCAAACTTCTCGGCATTGACGATGCCATGTCGGCCTGCGGCATTCTTTCGGCGCGTTTGGTGGAAGAACTCGATCTGGGAAAGGTCAACAAGCATTATTTTTTGACCTCGCTCAATATTTCCGGCGCGGTCAAGGCGGAATGCGACGGCCGCTATACCGTTTCGCCGGTTAACGGCGGCGAGATCAGCGTCAGCAATTTTTCCATGGATGAAAAAGGCCCGGGCGACCCGCGCGACGGACGCCTCGAGACCATGGTGAAGACCGCTTCAAGAGGATTTTTCAAATCGATCTTCGCGCCGGCTTACGCTGCGGCCGGGATTAGCGTTTTTCCGACTCATAATGTCGTGGTCCGTTCGCCGGACAACGCCCAAATGACCGCGATCGCCGACGGTCAGCCGTATCAAGACGCCGAGTTTCGCGTCGAGGTCGCGCCGCACCGCCTGACCGTCATCGTCGGCAAAGACCGGGCGATCAATTAATATGGGATTCGTTGACCTGCATTTGCATACAAAATGTTCCGACGGCATCTTGGCTCCGGCCGAGATGATAAAGACCGCCGCGAGCCACGGCGTCGACGTCGTTTCAATCACCGATCATGATAATATCAACGGCCTCAAAGAAGCATTCGACGCCGCGCGCGACGCGAAGATCAAGATCATCGCCGGTACCGAAGTATCGACCACTTGGCACGGCAAGCCGATCCACTTCACCGTTTACGGTTTCAAACCCGACGACAAGGTGTTCCGGAATTTTTTGAACGGTCAATGCGAGAAACGAAGAAAATATTACGCGGAAAAGGTGGAGTTGGTCGCGCCCGGATTGACCGAGGAATTCCTTTTGGAGAATAAGACATTTGCCGGAAGTGTCATGACCAGGAATTTTTTGGTCAAGAAAGGAATTTTTTCCGACGTCGAGACGGCCGGAAACGCGCTCGCCACCGTCAAGGTGGCGGACGGTTTCGCGTCTCCGGCGGAAGCGATCGCGGCGGCGAAAAGCGCCGGAGCGGTCATTTGCTTGGCGCATCCGTTCGCGCCGAAGATCTCCTTAAAAAAGATCGACCCGTCGCCGGCCGTCCAGAAAAAACTGATCGCCGAGCTTAAGAGCGCGGGACTCGACGGCGTCGAGTGCCGCCAATCGGGCCACTCAGAGGAAGACGCGCAATATGCGTTGGAGATCGCCAACGATCTCGGGCTGTTGGTCTCGGCCGGGACCGATTGGCACGGCCCCATTGAACTTTTGGGCGAAGGCATTCGGGACTTTATTCCTTTCTACGCTCCATTCCCCGGCGCCCTTGAAACGCCGCCGGCCGCCGTTGCCGCTTTTTTGGAGCGGCTGGGGGTTGGCAAATAGCAGGATATTTGGTAATATTGCTTTTCGCAGTTAGCAATTAACTGCGGGTTTGCGCAGAAGGCGGTCGACCCGCGATCGTCTTATGCGTTTAGGGCCGAAACCAAAAGCCGCTTGGGAACCGATTTGGACGCCGGGATTGGCGTACCTTGTTGGATTGATCGCGACCGATGGTTGTTTGTCGGGCGATGGGCGGCACATTGACATAACCTCGAAAGATTTCCAGTTGCTGGAAACGGTTAACGAGATATTGCCTCGACGGCAAAAAATCGCTTCCAAGCGGAATGGTCATGGACAAACCGCCTATTGCATTCAGATAGGCGACGTCGCAATGTACCGTTGGCTGTTGCAATTAGGTTTAACGCCCAGAAAGTCAAAGACCATTGGGCGATTGAAGGTGCCGAATAAATTATTTGCTGATTTTTTTCGCGGCGTATTCGATGGTGATGGATCGGCGTATTGTTATCGCGATCGTCGTTGGGCGACGAGCACGACGGTGTGTTTATCGGTCGCGTCTGCAAGCATCGAGTTCATTGTTTTCTTAAGAAATGAGCTATCGACAGCATTAGGTATAATGGGATCGGTTTCAGGATTTTATCATAGGGTCTTTCAGTTGCGATATGCGAAGCGCGAATCAAGGAAGCTGGCTGCTTGGATATATTACTCAGATGATGTACCTTGTTTATTGAGGAAAAGAGAAAAAGTGAAAAATATTTTGCTCGGGTGGTGAAATGGTATACACGTCAGCTTGAGGTGCTGATGGTCGAAAGGCCGTGGAGGTTCGAGTCCTCTCCCGAGCATCAAAAAAATCCACGAAAGTGGATTTTTTTGATGCGCGATGTCTTGACGCGCGGCGCGGCTCGTGTTAAATCGGGTATGGATTGAAAGGGTTTGCTGAAGTGTACCGTAATCGATTCGGTTCATATTTAAGGAGGATGAAGATGTCATTAGTTCTTGGACACGGAACCAAGCCACGCGGCTTGGAGGTAAAGATCCACGGCCACCCCTCGCTCGGCAAAAGGGTTTTTCTGGGCGACTATGATATTTCGCTTGGCGATTTCTTGGACGCGGCCGAATACGTGTTGACCAACACGGACCTTTGGCCAAGGGATCCGCGCCGACGCTTCGTGCGACTCGTCCGATCGATGGGGGAGGTGGACGGTTACAATCCCGGAGGGAGGCGCCTGAAATCGTCCGGCGATGCTCTTTCCGAGCGGAAGCGGCGCGTCTAAAGAACGCCGAACGACAAGCTCCAACGGATTGTATTTCCGTCTGGAGTTTTTTAAATGGACAAGATCAAAAATTTTGATGTGATGATGACACATCAGCACGCTTAGCTTATGTGCTGTTTTTATTAAACGGGGAAAATGCTATAATGATGAAGGGGAAATTGAATTAAAAATTATTATTCATCAATCATTAATCATTAAAAAATATGCAAAAGGGTCTGATTGTCCACACGACAATAATCGATAAAGACGGCCGCGTGCTTATTCTCAAGCGGTCGGAAAAAGACAATGTTCTTCCAGGCTATTGGGACATTCCCGGCGGGACGCTCGAAGATGGGGAAGACCCGGCGGCGGGAGCGGTACGCGAGGCGAAAGAAGAAGCGGGTCTTGAAATATCGTCGCCAAAAATCTTTTTTCAAAAATCCAATGTCGATACGGGGAAGGACAAGCAATTCGTCACGCTGGTTTTTTCAGCAGAATACAACGGTGGTGTAATAACGTTGAATCCCGAAGATCATGTCGAGTACGCGTGGATCAAGCCCCAAGAAATCGGAAATTATCAAGCTGTTAATTATCTGCCTGGTTGCCTGCAAGAGTTGGCGCAGGCTTGAGGGTTAAGACAAAGCCGATGAATTCTGGCTTTTCCTGCGGCGCTGCTGCCGCGCCGAAGCTGAATTCCTCTATGCAAACAGCTTTGGTCGCGGCGATTATCCGGCGCCATTCCGTTGCGTTCATAAAGCGTTCGTCGCCGTAGATCCGTTGTTCGTCGGTAAAAAAATCGGAGGGAACGGAAAATATCACGTATTTGCTCACTGACGCGTGGCGGTTGATGATTTCCACGATATCGCGATCGGAAAAGTGCTCCATGACGCCGTTGCTGAAGATAATGTCGAAGCGGCTTTTTACGTTATCGAGCGTCTGCAAATTGCCCAGCCTGAACAAGGCCGCACTTTTTTGCCCGTCGGCGATGGATCGGGCGAATTCTACCATGTCAGAATCCGAGTCGATTCCTGTGATTTTATAACACGAAAGAGCGAGATGGATTGCTGTCACCCCCGATCCAGACCCGACCTCGAGAATCGTTCCATTTTTGGGGCAGTATTTTTCAACGGTTTCAAGCAGCTTCTTTTTGTAGGAAATTTTTTGTTCAATGAAATTTTTCGCCGAACCGGCCGCGGCGAATTGATTCTCGTAAATTTTTGACCATTTGCTCATAGTTTGATGATCGGCCCGCGAGGGCTTTACAAAATCGATAAATTAGAGTAACCTTCTTTTAGATTAGTTCTTGGACAATACAACACTTTACCGATTTTTTCCACCAACCAGTTTAGGTTTGGAGGTTGCCGATGATTAAACATGATGGCGAAAGTATCGACCAGAAAGGCAGACTCGTCCGCCTGACCAGGTCGCCGGACGGCAGGGTTGTAGAAACATACTACATCGGCCGCGATTGCGAAGGTGTCATTAAGCTCGACGAACAGGGGCGCGAGTTCGTTGATGTCAACGGTGAGAAGCGTTTTTGGGGTGGCTTGATCGACGCCCTGCCGTCCGATAAACGCATCCGGTCCCTTGATGAGTTCGTCGTCTTTGTTCTCAAACCGGACGGCATGAGGATGGAGTTGGGAAAGGCTGTAACCTTTCTCATCGGGCAGGAAGGCGGCAAGATCGTGGCCGAAAGGGATTTCGTTTTTGACGAGACCTCGATTCGAAAAATGTACCCGCATTTTTTTGCCGAGGAATGGAAGCAGCAGCTCTTCGACTACCTTATGTCCGGCCCCTCGCGCTGTTTCCTGATCAAGGGCGAGTTTGCCCATCGCAAGATGTTCGCGCTCAGGAATTCCATCCGGCAGCTGTTCGGTCACGGGACCGAGCCGCGGGTGATGAGTTTGGTGCATTGTTCGCAAAGGCAGAACGACTCCGTCAAACAGGCGCTTCTCCACTTTTCGCTCGACGAAATTGTGGCGACCGTGGGATTACGGTGAAGTCGGTTATCTGATTCATCCGTCAGGCGCGTCGTTCGACGCGCCTTTTATTATTATCGCGGAATTGGTAGGTTAAAAACATGTTGGAATCGCTGGTCGCCATCATTACCCTCGGCTTCGTCTATGAACTTGTCTCGTGGTGTTACCGCATCGCGTATTCTTATCATTGGGTCAGGCAGGAACGGTCAAGGCACCGGCGCCGGCGAATCGCGCCCCAAACGTTAATTTTGATCCCCGTTCTTTTTGAGTCGGATATTTTGGAAAAAACGACGGCGTATTTCCGAGATGTCTTTGTCGCCGGCCGAGACAATGTTTCCGTCGTTTTCATCACGGCGGAAAAAGAAAAGCTTGCCGTCTTAGCTCCTGACGATACGATCGCCGTGGCCAAAAGGATGGCGGACGGCAACCGTAATTTTTTGCACTTGCATTTTCCTGGCCGCGACGGAAAGATGGCACATCAATTGAATTATGCGGTCAGGCGATTAATCGAAAACGGCTTGATCGGCGAAAAGACGCTGATCGGCATTTATAACGCCGATTCCCGCCCGGAGCCGGAAACCATCGCTTGGGTTGGATATCAACTTGAGAGCGGTCCGTACCGGGTGTTTCAGCAGTACGGATTGTATACGGGAAACCTTTCCAACCTGGAAAGGCTGCCCAACAGGTCGGTCTTGGTCGCGGCCGCCTTATGGCAGACGCGCTGGTCGCTGGGGTTTGAAATATTCAATGCCCTTAAACAAAGGCGTTTTTGCCGCCAAAGCGACCGCCGCCTTAACAACCCGTTTAATTATTGCATCGGCCACGGCTTGTTCGTCACCAAGGATATATTTTTGAAGACGGGCGGATTTAACGAAAGTTTCCATAACGAAGACGCTTTCCTCGGTTTACAGCTATGCGACATGGGCGAAACGATCGTGCCAGTTCCATATTTCGACATCTCCGAATCTCCCGACAGCGTCGGCGCGCTTTACAAACAAAAAGCCAATTGGTTTTTAGGTCCGCTTCAAGCATTTTCTTACGCTAATAACATCTGGCCGCGTTCCAGTCCCGCGCTTTTCAGAAAAATTCGGTTATTGGCGCTGTCGGGCAAATTGTTTTCCCACGCGCTATTTTGGATCGCCGGTCCGACGCTCATGGTTTTCGTCATCGTCGTTTCGCTCGCCAAGCTTAACGCCACCTTGCTTCTCTCGGCCGTTGCCGCGTCTTTTACTTTCCTGATTGTTCCCAGTTATCTCGCGTATGCATTAACGCGCGACTTTTGCCCCGCCCATCGCAACATTAAGGATCGCGCTATTTTAGGCTTGCTGGCCAAAGGCGTGACAATTTGCTATCTGCTGCACGGGGCGTCCGCATACAAGGGCCTGGTTAAGTACGCTCGTTTTTTAATCGGCAGAACGAATATGGAAAAAGAAAAAACGGAAATGAAATATCGGACGGAATAAACGCGAGGCGGCCTTTGACAAAATCAATTCTTTGCCCTACCGTCTAGTCGGTCCTTGCAAACGCTTTTTAAGGACCAAGATCGTTAAAAATGGGGGATCCATGGAAAAAATCGACAAGACACCGGTTCGGGTTAAGCTTGTCTTTTCCCGGACCCTGAATTCTCAATCAGCCGCCTCGGTCAGCATGGGTTCGCTGGCGGCGTATCTCAGGTCGCTGGAGTTTAATGCTGATCTGTGTTTATTCGACGCCGCTCGTCCGGACGACGCCGAGAAACGCGTCGCCGGTATTGCCGCGCAGAACATCATCATCGCCAAGCCAAACTTCAAGGATTTTCAGACGATGTTTCCGTTCCTCGCGCGTCTTAGGAAAGCCGGACAAATCGGCCGCGTTTTTTTATGCGGCCCGTTCGCGCAGCGAAACGCCGAGAGCATCATGTCCGGTTGCGTTTGGTGTGACGGAGTGATTTTGGACCAAATGGAAGCCTCGGCCGGATCGCTGCTCGCGGCGCTGAACAAGGATTTGTCGGTCCGGGCCCAGGAAACACGAGGCTGCCTCTTGCGTGATCCGCAGACCGGGATGATCGCCCCGCGCCTTCCTTCGGCCGGCGCCGTGCCTTTGTCGGCTCTGCCCTTTCCCGCCAGGGATATCGAGGTTATGGAGGATGTCGGTTACGTGAACATGGAAGCGTCGCGGGGATGCCGTTTCGGCTGTAGCTTTTGCCACGTTCCGCTGGTGGCGGAAATGTCGGCGGCTGGCGCCGCGCGCAATATCCGCCATTCTGCCTCGGTCGTTGATGAGATTGAACGGTTGAACAAGGATCTTGGCAAGACGTTGTTTATCTTCAACGACAGCTGTTTTTGGAGCACGCGTGAAGACGATAAACGCATCCTCGCGATGTGCGATGAGATTATGCGTCGCGGTCTTGATGTCAGGTTCTACATCTATCTCAAAGGCGAGCCGTTCATCGGCGACAAAGTTCTTCGGGCGCTCGTCAAGGCGGGCCTGGTCAGGGTATTCCTCGGCATTGAGAATTCCGTTCCATCGTCTTTGGCCGTGTATCGCAAGAAGATCCCGGCCGACTTGTATGCCAAGGTTCGCGCCAAACTCGATCCGCTGGGTGTGAACATCCACATCGGCTACATAACCATCGAGCCGTATTCGTCGCTTGATGACGTCCTTTCAAATCTTTCGTACCTTCTTCGCATCGGGAAACTTTTCCGATTAGGGGTCATCACCGAACCGGTTCGGGTGGTTCCTGGGACGAGTCTCCATTCGAGCCTGATTCGCGACGGGTTGATCGACCCGGCCCTTTCCTACGACAATGTGACTTACGGCTACCGCTTTGCCCACGACGAGGTGGGGCGTCTTCTCCACGCCTGGAAGACGATGTTTGACGGGCATCTCGAGGGAACCGCTAGCGGTTTCGAATACCATTTGACGACCGGGGAACTCCTCCGGACGCTGGCAACGAGACTTGATGCGAAGTTCGCCGACATCTTCAAGGAGCCTTTCGCGGTCCTCAACGCCAAAAAGATACAAGGAATGGAGATGCTGTTCGGATACCTCGCTTCAACCATCGAATGCGCAAGGGTCGGGGAAGTCCGTCACGCCGGCGACCCTGGCCGCAACCGCGGCTTTATCGAAGGGTTCAAGACGGTTGCCGGAGAGATCGAGGCATTGCACGCCAGCATCGTTTCGGTGGTCAGGGAACGCGGCGGCGGGCGGGCGGTGCGGGAGTTGTATCCGCGGCCCAGCAAGAAATTCTAGGTTCCGCGCGGCTTTTCGAAGACGCGCGGAACCAATTTTATAACCAAGATTCATGATTGCAGCTTTTGACGGAAACGTTTTTACCGGCAAGACATCCCTTATCGGGGCGGTGCATTCGTTGCTGGATTCAAACATCATTGGGGAACAGGGGAGTTTTTTGACACCCAACGTTAATTTTCTCGAACCGAACACCATGGAGAACGCTTGCTATTTGCAACGCGCGTACCTGCGCGCCGAAGAGAGACGCGCGCCGCTGGCAATAAAAGGCGTTTTGAATTTGCTCGATAGGAGTTTTGTGTCGATGGCGGCCCATGTTTCGGCCTTGAAAGCGGCCAGAAGCATTGATATTCAAGATTGGTTTTTTGACGAACTTGTGAAATTAATGTCGGCGGATAAAATAATCGTGCCGGACGTTTTTTGTTTTGTCCGGTGCGATTTTGACCTTGCAAATTCAAGGGCGCGCAACGATCGCTCCAGGAATACCGGCCGGCTATATTTAGAAAAAACATATTTTCATGCCGTGGAAGATTTTAACAGCGCGTGGTCGAAAAAGTTTCCTTCTGTCATGGTTGACACCAGCAAGGTTTTGCCGATAAGATTGGCCGAAGGCATTTTGGACGAGATGCCGCGCGCCGTCGCCAAAGACGACGCATCAACAAAGCAAATATGCGAATTTTTGCTTGAGATAAAAAATCATTGAAAGGGGGATGGAAATGGAACATAACTCGTTTCCCGCCGCGGTCGAAATCCAGACGACGTCGGCCTGCAATGCGAAGTGCCTTATTTGTCCGCACCCGCAAGTCGCGCGGGAACTGCCATCCGGGGCGATGGGTATGGAGCTCTTTTGCAAAATTATCGACCAGATCGACCCAGCGTGGCGTTGCCGGATAATTCCGTATCTCAACAACGAGCCGTTCTGCGACCGTTTAATCGTCGAGCGTTTACGTTACATCACAGCACGGCTTGGCGCCGCCGAGATCGAGTTATCGACCAACGTATCATTGCTAGACCAGCCGAAACAGCAGGAGCTTGTCGGCATCAGGCTGAAGGAGTTGCGTCTGAGCGTATTCGGTTTTACCGAACGTACGCATAGTAGGATCATGCCGGGATTGCGCTGGCAGACGGTGGAGCAAAACCTCGACGCCATGGCCGGCAATCTTCCTTTCCGGAGGTTGGTTGAGAGGATCGCGGTCGTCATGGTCAATCATCCGCTCGTCACGCCGGAAGACATCGGGCTGGCAAGGGAGTATTGCCTGGCGCACGCGCTTCAATTCAACCTGTGGGGCTTCCTTGACCGGGCGAAGAACGTCGCGGGTTATTCGAATGGAGTATGCCGGCCGTTCATCTCGGGTTGCGAACAAAATAGGCCGCTCGAACGGATGCATATAACTTTCGCCGGCGACGTCATTCTTTGCTGCCAGGATTGGCGCCGGAGAAACATCATCGGCAACCTGCGACAACGCTCCCTGCTTGATATCTGGAACAGCGACGCTTACAACCAGTATCGGAATGATATTTACGCGGGTTGCGGGCAGCAGCCGATAATTTGCACGAACTGCAAGCTCGCAAAACCGGTGACCTGATCTAACGAAACAAAACTGATTCGGCCGGTTCACGGTTCGCAAAACGTCGACCCAACTCCTCGGGACGGCGTTTTTTCTTTTTTTATCATCGTCCTACTTATACCCCGCCAGGAACCGAACCGAAATAGCCAAACAATTGTTGGCTTAACCCCGTCAGGGCGACCGTGAGGGTTCAAGTTCTTTCGCACGCACCAAAGACATTTTGTATCGAGGGAACGCGCTGGCCAACGCGCCAATGCGACCGAGGCGCATGAGTCTCTTGAACAAAAATGGCAACCACCGGGTTGTTGTTTTTGGTATTTGCGATAGTGTTCTCTTGCATGAATTCACCCATTTAAAAATATAAATTTACTATCATGTGCTTGACTTTTCGCTGATTTTATGATATTATTTAACGGTTAACAAACAATTTTAATTGTTAATTATGTCCGAGATGCCGGAGAGACAAATTCACGAACCGCCGAAAGAATGGGAACAAGGAGATCAGGGATCGACCGCGTGGGAAGATCCGAGAATGACAAAACTGAAAGAAGAGATGGCGGGCATTGGGACGGTGGACAAACTCCTTGACAGAGCTCAAGAATATGTTCCCTATGCCGACCCTGTTCTTTTGGCGGGGCCGAAGTCCGGCAAACAATTCCATTTGACTTCCGGGGAATTTCTTAAAGAGGCGCGGCAAAGGATGGAAAACATGCCCGCCAGTCCCGAGCGCGACCGGTTGGCGGACAGGGCCGGCCGGATACAAAAGGCTTTTCATAAGAAAGAACTGGATTTCCTCGACTGAATAAAATTTTTTGCTCCGCACGCTTAGCTCAGCGGTAGAGCAACTCCTTTACACGGAGAAGGCCGTAGGTTCGATCCCTACAGCGTGCACCAAAGACAGCTCGGTAAAACGGGGCTGTTTTTTGTATCCGCAATATCTGCTATAATATCCACCTATGCAATACTTCATCGGAATATTGGGGACAGCGGCGGGATTTATGCTGGTTTGGAAGACGTCGGCGGTGCTTAGTTTCACCGGCCGGGTCGAGTTCGCGGAAAAATATTTGGGCACCGAAGGCGGCTCGCGGCTTTTCATCAAACTCGTCGGCGTCCTTATCATCTTCGTCGCTTGGCTCTATATGTTTAATTTGGGCGGATGGATATTATATAAGCTGTTTTTGCCAACAGCCTCCGCCCCCCAATAGACATATGGCATTTCCTTCAAACAGCATTTTACTCGACGCGCCCTCGGTTTTGACCAAAGCGGGGGTGCGGGCCGGCACCGTCGTCGCCGACCTCGGTTGCGGCACGAGCGGGCATTTTGTCATTCCCGCGTCCAAAATGGTCGGTTCAGCCGGCTATGTTTATGCCGTTGACATCCTTAAGTCGGTGCTTTCCGGCGTCGAAAGCCGCGCCAAGCTCGAAGGCGCCAATTCGATCGAAACGGTATGGGGAAATTGCGAAATGCTGAACGGCGTGAAGATCGCGGATAACACGGTTGATACCACGCTTGTCATCAATAATTTATACTTGACCAAGAACCGCCAGGCCTTTTTGCGCGAAGCTTCTCGGCTCACCAAGATAGGCGGCAAAATAGTCGTCATCGATTGGAAGACCGTGGCAAGCCCGTTGGGGCCGCCGGCCGAAAGCCGCGTCGCCTCGGAGGCGGTTCGCGCCGATGCCGATGCCGTCGGCCTGAAGTTCGTTGAAGCTTGGGATCCGGCGCCGTATTTTTGGGGACTGATCTTCACCAAGCTGTAAAAGAACAGGTCCCGCCGACGGGGCCTTTTAGGTTGCGTAACTTTAAGACATCGGGTAAGCTCCTTTTCTAATGAACTATGAACAATGAACGATGAACAATTCCAACCGAATTAATGCGTAGCTTTAATCGTTCATAGTTCATCGTTTATCGTTCATAAAATATATGCAATACCTAAAACCCCTCCTCACTTTAAATTACTGGTTCAACACCACCCCGCCGCCTTTTGTCGCGCCGATCTTCATCGGTTTGGGAATATTTCTCGCCGTTGTTTTTGCCGCCGGCATCGTCGTCAAATGGTTCGCCTACGCGAAACGCGGCAATCCGCCTTTGCATCGCGTGCTCTCGCGGCTTGGTCGATCGCTCATCTCGGTCTCGCTTGTCGGCGCTTTCTTTTACTTTGTTTCCTACGAACAGACTCCGTTCGTTTCGGCGCGTTTTTGGTGGATCCTGCTGCTCGTCGCTGCTGTTGTTTGGAAGATCTTTATTCTCCTCGATATCCTGAAGCGCTACCCCGTCGAAAAGAAGGCGCGCCTTGAACGGTTGGAACGGGAAAAATACTTGCCCAAGTCGTAACCCCTCTGTATCTCCCCTTACATTAAGGGGAGTGTAAGAATTTAAAAAAGACCCATGGGGGTCTTTTTTGGTACAATGGAATTGTCCATGGTTCATGGTCCATTGTCCATGGTTCATAATCGTATGTCTAACCAATCCTTCGGCAAACAAGGCGAAAACGCGGCGGCGGAATATTTAAAGAATCTCGGGTATAAAATTTTGGCGCGGAATTTCCGCACCCGCTGGGGCGAGATCGACATCGTCTGCCGTGACGAGGATTGTTTGGTGTTCGCCGAAGTAAAAACGCGCGCTGACGAACGTTATGGCGCGCCGGAAGCGGCGGTGACGCGCACCAAACAGCAGCATTTGGTGAAAGCCGCGCAAATATATTTATCGCAGACAAAGCAGGCGCACGCCCTTTGGCGCATCGACGTGCTCGCTTTGACCCTCCGTCATCCCGGCGAAAGCCGGGATCCACGGAATGAAAAAGATGACGGATTTGCGATCCGCCATTTGAAGAACGCGGTTACGGGCTAAGCTGAATTGGTCGTGCGAAAATTTGTATTTTTTGAGACGAGGACTGTTTGAGCGCGCGCCCGCTCGGCTCGGTTTGTCCGCGAGCGGGTCCGCCCAATCGCGCCGAAGCGAGAGATGGGCGGAAGTTCCGCGGTCCAAAAAATACAAATTTTCGCACGACCTTTTATTTGAATATTTCTCTCGCTAGAGCCGCGGCGTCGGCGGTGGTTTCTTCAATGCTTCGCTCGCAGTCGATGTAATGGAGCTGCGTGCCGCGCTCGGTCCACATTTTTTTGAACCAATCCGCTTCGTACTCGCGCGCGGCGCGGGCCAGGAAGTCCTCTTTTTCGAAAATGGCGTTGTCGTCTTTTCCGGTGCGCCCGCCTAGCCGCGTCATCGCGGTTTTTGCCGAAAGTTTGGCGATGACCAAGTGTCCGGGCGCGTTCTCGATCGCGATCTTGTTTCCCGGGATGGCGCCCACTTCTTCGATTGACATGGGATTTTTTTGAAGCGGCTGATAGACGAGCGACGAGGGAACGCCGCGTTCTTGGATGACGAACTTGCCGGAGAGAAGCGCCGGAATGACCAGGCGTTTGTAGAGGATCATGCGGTCGAGCGCGTAGCCGTGGGCGATCGAGAAGGCGTCGTGCTCTTGGCCCTTTCTGATGAGCTCTTGGCGGATGGCGATCCCGATCCATGCCCAGGTCGGTTCGGTGGTCATGAGGATCTCTTCGGGAACCTCTTCGACAAGGGGGATGCGTTTTTCTTTGGCGCACCAGTGCACGAGATTGAAAACGCCCAGCCCGCCTCTTGCGAGCTCGTTGGCAAAGGCGTTCGCCAGCGTGCGTTTCCCGCTGCCGTCGATCCCTTCGAACATGATGAAATTATCGTGTTTCATGGCGGTGCGTCAGGCGTTAATTTTTTCGTATGTCACGAACGAGAATCCGTCATGGTCTTCGCGCCAACTTTCGCACCAAAGGCCCGGGTCGATCTTGGGGAAAAAGACATCGCCGGACGGTTCTTGATCGACCAAGGTTATGTACAGTTTATCAACGCGGTTAACGGTCTGTTTGTAAATGCTCGCCCCGCCGCAAACAAAAACGTCCTCGTCGATTAATTTTTTCCACGCTTCATCGAGCGAAGAAAAGACCCTTACCCCCTCCGGGGCTGCAAAGTTCGGATCGATCGACAAAACAACGGTTTGCCTGCCCGGCAGCGGTTTGCCCAAATAACCCAAGATCGATTTGAAAGTGTTTTCGCCCATCAAGACCGTTTTTCCGATCGTGGTTCTTTTGAAATATTTGAAATCATCCGGAATGCTCCAGGGAATTTTGTTATTCATTCCGATGCAGTTATTCTTGGCGATGGCGGCGATGAGAGAGAAGGGCATGATCAAACGGCGATGTCGAATTTAATGGTCGGATAACATTCATAACCGGCAATTTTGCTATCTTCGTATTTCCAATCAAAGATCGAGGTGAAATTATCCGTTTCTATTTTTGGTAGAGGATATTTGTTCGGGTCGCGGGACAGCTGTTCTTTGGCGCCGTTCAAATGATTAAAATAAATATGCGTGTCGGCCAGAAAGCCGATCAGCTTCCCTTCCTTTAAGCCGGTTTCCTTGGCGAGCAAATGGAGGAGCAGGGCGTAGCTGGCGATATTAAAGGGCAGGCCGAGCATCGTGTCGACCGAGCGCTGGTTCCAGAGCAGATTTAGTTTTCCATCGATCACCGTCACCTGAAAGCCGTAGTGGCAAGGCGGCAGAGCCATCTGATCCAGCATTGAGGGATTCCAGGCGCTTACGATCATGCGCCGGTCACTAGGATCGTTTTTGAGCTTTTCGACGATCTTTTTGAGCTGGTCGATGCCCGTCCCCTCACATCGGAAAATGTGGCTCCCGTAAGGCGCGTTCCAATGTCGCCACTGAAAACCATAGATCGCGCCCAAGTCCCGCTCGTCGGCCATTCTCTTTTTGGCGTCATCGTCATGCCCGTAAGCCGCCTTTTTCGGATTGGCCCACTCGTCCCAAATATGGTTGTTGCGCTCCTTAAGCCAGTTTTTGTCGGTGATCCCCTTGATGAAAAATTCCAGCTCGGAAGCGACCAAACGGAATGGAACTTTTTTGGTCGTTAAGAGCGGAAAGCCCTTGCCCATGTCATGCTCGAACATCGCCCCGGCGATCGCTAAAGTGTCGACTCCTGTCCTGTTTTCTTTTTTTATCCCGTTCTCCAAGATGTTTCTGACGATTCCCAAGTAGCTTTGCATATTTTTGGGGGGTTGTTAGCGCCTTGTATTATAGGACTATAAGGAATATAAATCCAACTCGATCAAGTCACCCATATATAGTCTTATATTTGACGCGCTGGACGTTTCCTGCTATAGTCATGAACTGGACATGTTGACACTCAACATGTCCTTTTTTATACCAACATTAATAAACAATGAACAATGGACAATGAACAACTTCGGTCCCGTCCGGACGGGACAGAATCGTTCATAGTTCATCGTTCATAGTTCATAATCCAAGTATGTCCAACCCCATTGTTCAAGCCATTAAACAAATTTGCGACGAAAAGCAGCTCTCGGCCGAGGCGGTTCTTGAGACGGTGGAATCCGCGCTCGCCGCCGCGTTCCGCAAAGATTTCGGCGAGAAAAATCAAAATGTCAAGGTCGTGTTCGATCCCGAGACGGGGAACATGCGCGCTTTTGACGTTAAGACCGTGGTCGAGGACGAGCTTTATGACAAATACGCCAAGGAAGAGGAAGAGCGGAAGAAAGCGGCCGAGGAAGCTGCAGCGGCGGGAGTAAAGCCGGAAGAAAAAAAGGAAGCTCCCACCTCACCCCGACCCTCTCCTCTGGCAGGAGAGGGGGGGATAGCTGTCAATCCTGATGGCACGCCTGTTCCCGAAGAGCCGGTTTTCAATCCGAAGCTGAATTTGTCCTTAACTCAGGCGCGCGAAATAAAGAAAGACGCCGTCATTGGCGACGAGCTGAAGCTTGAGCTCGAGATCCCGGCCGCGTTCGGGCGCATGGCCGCGATGACCGCCAAACAAGTGATCACCCAGCGCCTGCGCGAAGCCGAACGCAATATGGTCTATAACGAAATGAAAGGCAATGAAGGCCAGCTGGTCATGGGCGTTGTTCAGCGCCGCGACGGCCGCCTGGTCTTGGTCGACCTCGGCCGCATCGCCGCCATCATGCCGCCCGAAGAGCAGGCGCCGCAGGAAAATTACGAGCCCGGCTCCCGCATCAAGGTATTCATCAAGTCGGTGACCCTGGGGATTCGCGGGCCGCAGGTCGTGGTTTCGCGCGCTTCCGAAGAAATGGTCAAAAAACTTTTCGCTTTGGAAATTCCCGAGGTGTCGTCCGGCACGGTCGTGATCCACAATGTCGCCCGCGAAGCCGGGTCGCGCTCCAAGGTTTCGGTCTCCTCGGCTCAAGCGAACATCGACCCGATCGGTTCGTGCATCGGCCAGCGCGGCACGCGCATTCAGACGATCATCTCGGAGCTGGGCGGCGAAAAGATCGACATCATCCAATATTCCGAGGACGCGGCCAAATACATTGGCATGGCGCTCGCGCCGGCCAAGGTCGGTTCGGTCGAGCTTAATGAGGCCGAGAAGATCGCGACCGTCACCGTGCCGGCCGACCAGCTGTCTTTGGCCATCGGCCGCGGCGGACAGAACGTGCGCCTTGCTTCCTCGCTTACCGGCTGGAAGATCAACATCCTCGACTCCGGCGCGCCGGCCGCACCCGAAGCAGTCGCGGAAGCGGTTCCGGAAGAAGCGGCTAAGGAAGAAGAAACAAAAAAAGAATAGCAAATAATCTATTCCGTCATTCCCGCGAAGGCGGGAATCCAATCATCGTTTGGTCGTCCGTCTGTCCAATATGGATTGGACCCCCGCCTGCGCGGGGGTGACAGTAATGAGATTAGACATTCGACATTAGTCATTAGACATTCGGTAAAATATTCGTTATGAAAGCTTTCTTCACAACCATCCTCTTTCAGCCGATGCTGAACGCCCTCATGTGGATATACAGCATCATTCCCGGGCACGACATCGGGCTTGCGATCATCGTTCTCACGATCGCGATCCGGCTTATTCTTTGGCCGTTCCAGCAATCGGCGCTCAAGTCGCAGCGCGCGCTTCAGAACGTTCAACCTAAGCTTAAAGAGCTTCAGATAAAGTTCGGCGACGACAAGGCCGGCCTTAACAAGGCGATGATGGAGCTTTACGCCAAAGAAAAGGTCTCGCCCTTTTCGTCGTGCCTGCCGCTTTTGGTGCAGTTGCCGTTCCTGATCGCTCTTTATCAGGTCTTGCGCGCCGGGCTCACTTCGGCCAACTTCAATTTGCTCTATCCGTTCGTTCATAATCCGGGCAAGATCGATCCGGTGGCTTTCGGTTTTTTGAATTTGGCCGCCAAATCGATCCCGCTCGCGGTTCTGGCCGGTCTCGCGCAATTGGTTCAAACGAAAATGCTTCCCATGAACAGGCCGCCGGCCGGCGCCGGCGCCGGTTCCAAGGATGAGGACCAGCTCGCGAAAGTGAACAAACAAATGCTGTATATAATGCCGGTCTTCACCGTCTTCATCGGCGTTTCGCTGCCGGCCGGGCTGACGCTTTATTGGGTGATCACGACGCTTGTCGCGGTCTTGCAGCAGTGGCTTTTTTTGCGCGTTCATGGAACTAAGAACGATCAGGTGCTGGCGGCACCGAAGAGCTAGCGCCATATGGACCTCCGCGAAGCGATCATCCGGACGGTCTGCTACTTCGATCTTTTTGACTTTCCGCTCTCGCGCGCGGAAATATGCGATCGGCTTTACGGCTCGGATGCGGGCGCTCATGAGGTTGATGCCGCCGTCGCGACGCTTCTCGATTCGAAGATATTGAAAGAAGAGAACGGTTTTATTTCATTGTCCGATCGCGACGGCTTGAGCGCGGTTCGCGCCGAGCGAAAGATCTTTTCCGATCGAAAATGGAAGCGCGCGCGCCGCTGGGCGCGGATCTTCGCCGCCCTTCCGGATGTCGAACTCGTCGGCGTGGGGAATACGCTTGCTTACGACAATGCCAAAGACGGCTCGGATATTGATTTTTTTATTGTGACCGCGCCCGGCGCCGTTTGGCGGACGCGTTTTTTTTGCGCGGCGCTTGCGGCCGTCTTCGATCTTCGTCCCAAAGCCGACGACAATCGCGACAAACTGTGCTTGTCGTTTTTCGTCACCGCCGATTCGCTCGACATGCAAGCGTTCGCGATCCGCAGCGACGATATTTACATGCGTTATTGGACTCGGCAGATGACTCCGCTCGCGGGCAAGCTGTCGGCCTTTGAGCTTTTCCGCGTCGTCAATCGCGGGGTATCAGTTCGTGAAAAGATCGGTTCGTCGGTCGTTTTGCGTTTGCTTTTTTCGCCGCTCGCTCTGTTGCCGGGGTCATTCATGCGCAATTGGCAAAAGCGCCATTTTCCCCAAGCATTGATCGAAGCCGAGGCGCGGCATGACGGCTCGGTCATTATTTCCGACAGCGTTCTAAAGTTTCATGTTAACGACCGGCGCGCCTATATTTACGACCGATGGCAAAAGAGAGTAAAGTCGATATTGACATGAAAGCCGCCCGTATCATCGAACAGATCGACCGATGGGGAATGGTTTTCCTCATTTATCTCATCCCTTGGCAGGCGCGGTTGATCTTGAGCCAAGGCTACCTCGCCGGGGTCGCCAGTGAGCCGCAAACGCGGTCGCTTTTTGCCGTTGAGCTCCTGATCGCGGCCTTGCTCATCGTCAGGTTCGCGGCCATGGCCGCCGAAAAGGACAAGATCGTCCGGAGCCGCTGTTACACGCTCGCCGCAAGCGGCCGCATTCTGATCGCCTTGGGGGTTCTCGCGGCACTAACAGTGCTCTCCGTCATTGTCTCGATCGACCAACCGACGACGCTGGCCGCCGCCTTGCACCTTATCGAAGGGCTCGCGATATTCCTTTTGATCATGACCGCGCCATCGGAGCGCGAAGCGCGCTTGGCGTTCGTCGCAAGCGCCATGGTGCAGTCGGCGATCGCCGTTGCGCAAATGTTCTTTCAGCGCATTTATCCCGATACGTGGCTCGGGGTCGCCGCCCATTATCCCGAGGTCGCCGGAACGAGCGTCGTGGAGGCGGCCGGAGAAAGGTTCTTGCGCGCCTACGGCACCTTGCCGCATCCGAACATTTTGGGCGGCTTCATCGTTATCGCGATCCTCTCGTCGCGGCCATTGTGGCGCCGCTTCTCCGTTTACAGCCTGTTCACCTATTTGCTGCTCGCGACCGGTTTGTTTTTTTCTTTTTCCCGTTTGGCTTGGCTCGCGCTCGCCGTCGGGCTTATCAGCCAATGGCTTTATGCGCGCCGCGACCTCGTGTTCGTCAAGAATGCGGCCGTCGTCGTCGCAACCATGCTTCTTTTGTCCGGCCTGTTCGCGCCGCTCGTTCTGGCCCGCGCTTCCGCGTCCGGCCGGCTGGAAACGATCTCGATCGAGTCGCGCGTTTCCGGTTTTAAAGACGCGTGGCAGCTTATCCGACGCCAGCCGTTTTCGGGCGTCGGCGCCGGCAATTTCACCGCCGCGGTTTTGAGCCAGGTCGATCCGGGCAGGAACGGCTACGCGCTCGAACCGGTTCACAGTGCGTTCGTCGATATTTTTGCAGAGATCGGATTTTTCGGTTTTTTGCTTCTTGTTTGGATCGTTTATTTGCTCGCCGAGTCGGCCAGGCGCTGCGGCAAAATAGGCTTGGCGGCGGCGCTCATCGTGCTCGCGCTTTTTGACCACTGGTCGTGGACGACCTTTGCCGGGATCATTATTTTTTGGGCCGGCTGGGGGTTGACCCGGCGCGGCTGCCTTGACGAAGGCGTGGTGCAAAAAGCCGGCGCCGTCATCATTTCGCGCGACGATCCGAAAAAAATACTGTTGCTTTATAGGGCCGGCCCCAATTACAACGATTGGACCATTTCCAAAGGCCACATGGAGCCAGGCGAGTCGCGCGAAGAAACGGCGCGCCGCGAGGTCAAAGAAGAAACGGGGTTGGACATCGACCTGATCGCGCCGCTTCCGGATCGGCAATATACGACCGGGAACGACCATCCGGCGATCGTGCATTTCTTCCTGGCGCGCTCGCGCGACGATTCAAAGATCCGCCTGGAGCCGGGTTTTCCCCACAATCAACTCAAATGGGTTGCCATCGACGAGGCGGAAGCGATCCTTTCATTCGACAACATGAAAGAATATTTTCGAAGCATTTTGCCGGCCAAAAAAAAGCAGCCGCGCAGAAAAGGTTTTAAGAATTCATCCGCGAGGCTAAACCTCGAAAGAGGGCCGTTGATATGGAGTTTGCCAAACTTGATAAATTGAAACGAGGCGACAAGGTGGCGATCGTCTCGCCGTCGTTCGCCGCGCCCGCCGCTTGGCCGCTCGTCTACGAGCTCGGGCTCGCGCGGTTGCGCGACATTTTCGGTCTCGTTCCGGTCGAGTTTCCGGCGACCAAAAAAGCCGATGCGACGGTCGAAGAAAAAGCGGCCGACCTCATTGCCGCCTTTTCCGATCCGGAGATAAAAGCCGTGATCTCCACCCTGGGCGGCGACATTCAAGTCGCTTACATTAAGAATTTGCCGGCGGCGCCGTTCAAGAATAATCCCAAACCTTTTTTCGGTTTCAGCGACAATACGAATTTCATGAATTTTTTATGGCTGAACGGAATTCCGTCGTATTACGGCGGATCGATCTTCACTCAACTCGCCAAGAACGGAAAGATGGACGAGTTTACCGTCGAATATCTGAACAAAGCATATTTTGAGGAAGGGGAGTTTGAGATCTTTGCGAGCAATGTTTATAACGACATCGGCCTTGATTGGACCGATCCGGAAAATTTAAAAAAATTTCGGCAATACGAACCGAACGAAGGCTGGCATTGGGACGGCGAAAAAAACGCCGAAGGAACAACCTGGGGCGGCTGTTTGGAAACGATCGATGAGTTGTTGAGGCACGGCATCAAATTGCCGGAGCTCGTTGAATTTGAAAACGTTATTCTTCTTCTCGAAACCTGCGAAGAAATTTCTTCGGCCAATTATGTCTCCCGCGTCTGCCGCGCTTTGGGCGAGCGGGGAATTTTGGCGCGCGTCAAAGGTTTGCTCGTCGGCCGTCCCAAGGCTTGGGAATTCGGCAAGGAAAAGAACGCGGAAGAAAAAGCTAAATACAAAAAAGAACAGCGCGAAACGGTCCTGAGGATATTCCGTGAGTACAACAAAACCTCGCCCGTCGTCCAAAACCTCGATTTCGGCCACACCGATCCGCAAATACCTTTTCCCTATGGGAGAAAAGCGAGAATATCATCGAGTAATAAAAAGATTTTTGTAAATTTTTAAAGGATCCTGTTTTTGCCAACCGCCAAATTAGAATAATAAAAAAAGGACCCGCCGCACTCATCGTTGAGTGCGGCCGGGTCCGGTTCGGCGAGCGGTTATTGGCCGCTTGCCGCTGGCGCTTGCGTTAGTGTTCGCGCTTGCGACATGTTGAAGCGGATCTTACGACAACGCTTAAACCCCAGTTCGTACCACGGACACGGGTTATGAGACGTCGAGGTGCATGTTCCTTCTCGGCATTTCGGCGCACGGTCGGGCGAGAAGCTCGCCGGATCCATGGCCGTCTTGATGATCTTGACGATGGTCTCGAGCGGGATCTTGGTGGGCGGAACGTCGGTGGCCGTGAGACTGCCGTTAAGAAGCCACTGGCCGTGTTCGCCAAAGCACCAGTTTTCCGATCCGGCGACCGTACCTTCGGCCTCGAGTTCGGTCCACGAGGTGGTCACGACCTTGTCGTTCAAGTATTCCTCTTCAAGCCTGATGGGTCGGGCCACATCATAGAGTTTGATGTTTGACCGGTGGCTCCTGAAGATCTGGACATTCCCCGTTTCCTGTTGCTGAACGACGAGCTGAACATCGCCGCCTTTGCGCGAAGTCGCGTATTTGGCGATCTGCGGATCATTCGAGCGAATCACGGCGATCCTGATGTCTTTGCCGAACGGACCGGGGACAGTTTCGATCTTGGCCAGCCGCTCGAACTCCTGGCGGGTTTGGCGCCAAAAGGCCATGCGTTGTTTGATCTTCGCGCCAAGGCCGATCATCACCCACTCGAAAGCCACCTCGGGATTGTCGGGATTCTGCAGTTGCAGGATCTTGGCGATGGCACCGATGTCGTATTGGCTGGCATTGCCCTTGAGATCGTCGCGAGTGACGAATTCCAAGACCTCTTGGAACCACAGCTCGTCGAAGACATCGAGGTATTTGGCGACCAGCGACGCGGCGCATTCGCCTTCTCGCCGCGGCCTTGTTGGCGTCGCATGCTCGTCGAAAAGCGTTCCCCCGCCGACCCCGACAGGCAGGTAGCCTTCGGCCTCCCATGCTTCGACGGGTCGTCCGTCCGGCGTGTTGCAGCCCTTTCCCCAGTATACGATCTTGGCGTCCGCGATTCCCGGGAAGAATTTCTCCCCGAGGGTTTTGAGCAAGAAGATCGCGAGTATCTCATCAAGGTGTTCGCCGTGGTGCGTTGGGATCGTGTGAACCGGAATCGGTGCGTGTGTTGCTGTCATTTTCGGCTCCTTTGGTGGGCAAAATGGCCCGGTTTTTCGGACGTTGTTCCTTTAGGTTAAGAAAGGCCTTAATTATCACGCAAAAAACGCGACAATAACAAAGAATAATAGCATATTTTATTGAAAAAGTCAAGCCCGGCACCGGAGCGAAGCTCGGTGCGGGGCGGGCCAAACGGGTCTTGACGGCCATCGTGCGCTGCTATAATCTTTAATCAATTGATTAGCACTCACCGCTTGAGTCTGCTAATCTATTTTATTCACCATTAATTGATCCATTTATATGGCCCTTTTGCCACTTAACGATCACATCGTTGTCAAAGCCGTGACCGAGGAAAAGACGGTTGGCGGTATTATCCTTCCCGAAACCGCGGATAGGGAAAAGCCGGAAAAGGGCACGGTCATCGCCGTTGGCCCGGGCAAGCTTTTGGATAACGGCAGTCGCGCCGCATCCTCGGTCAAGGTCGGTGACACGGTTGTCTTTAAAAAATACAGCCCCGACGAGGTCAAGGTCGGCAAAGATGAATATTTGGTAATTCGCGAAGACGACGTGCTGGCAATCGTTAAATAGATAGGTGTCAGGTGACAGGTTACAGGTGTCAGGACAAACCTGAGATATGTAACCTTGAACCTGAAACCTGTAACCTGTAACCTAAATAAATATGTCCGCCAAACAAATTTTATACGCTGAACATTGCCGCCACGCGCTTCGCCGCGGCGTTGATAAACTTGCGAATGCCGTTAAGGTTACGTTGGGCCCGAAGGGGCGCAATGTCGTGATTGATAAAGGCTATGGCGCGCCGACCATTACCAAGGACGGCGTTACTGTTGCCAAAGAAATTACGCTGGAAGACAAGTTCGAGAACCTGGGCGCCGAGCTGGTCAAAGAAGTGGCTTCAAAGACCAACGAAGTGGCCGGCGACGGCACCACCACCGCCACCTTGCTGGCGCAATCGATCGTTGATGAAGGCATGAAAGCCGTGGCTGCCGGAGTGAACCCGGTCGCGCTTAAGCGCGGCATTGACCGTGCCGTGGTTGCGGTCGTCGAAGGGCTTAAAGCCATTTCCAAAGAAATAAAGACCCATGCCGAAATAGAGCAGGTCGCGTCAATTTCCGCGAACGACAAAGAGATCGGCAAACAAATTGCCGAAGCGATGAAAGAAGTTTCCAAGGAAGTAAAGGATATAAAGGAGATCGTCATCACCGTCGAAGAAGCGCAGACCTTCGGGCTTTCGCGCGAAGTGGTCAAGGGCATGCGCTTTGACCGCGGCTACGTTGCGCCGTACATGGTGACGGACGCGGCGCGCATGGAAGCCGAGTACACCGATCCTTACATTTTGCTTACCGACCGCAAGGTCTCGTCGGTCGAAGAAATTTTGCCGCTCTTGGAAAAATTGATCGCCGCCGGGCGCAAGGATCTCGTCATCATCGCCGAGGATATCGACGGTCAGGCGCTTACGACGCTGGTTTTGAATAAATTGCGCGGCACCTTTAACACGCTCGCGGTCAAAGCCCCGGGCTTTGGCGATCGCCGCAAAGAAATGCTTGAGGACATTGCCGTGCTGACCGGCGGCCGCGTTATTTCGGAAGATGTCGGCTTGAAGCTTGAAAATGTCGAGCTTGCCGACCTGGGTCGCAGCCGCAAGGTCGTTTCGACAAAGGATGCGACGACGATCATCGAAGGCAAAGGTTTGGAAGCGAAAGTTAAAGAACGCGTTGTCCAGCTTAAAACGCTTATGGCGGCGGCTGATTCGGAATTCGATAAAGAAAAACTACAGGAGCGCTTGGCGAAACTCGCCGGCGGGGTTGCCGTCATCAAGGTCGGCGCCGCCACCGAAACAGAAATGAAAGAAGTGAAACAGCGCATCGAGGATGCGGTTGCCGCGACCAAGGCCGCGGTTGAAGAGGGGATCGTCGTTGGCGGCGGCGTCGCGTATGTGCGCGTGCTGCCGGTTCTTAACAAGTTAATTGCCGAAGGCGACGAGAAGGTCGGCATTAATATTCTCAAAAAAGCGCTCACTTCACCGGTGCGTCAAATTGCCGAGAACGCCGGCCAAGACGGCTCGGTCACTTTGGAAGAATTGAAAAAAGTTTCGGGCAACACCGGTTACAACGCGGCCGAAGACCGCTGGGAAGACCTGGTCGCGGCCGGCATCATCGATCCGACCAAAGTGACGCGCATCGCGCTCCAGAATGCCGCCTCGATCGCCGCATTGCTGCTTACCACCGAAGCCGCCATCGCCGACGCGCCGAAGAAAGAGGAAAAAGAAGCGGCCGACGATGCCCACGGGCACGGCATGGAAGGGATGTACTAGTTGGCACGTGGCAAAAAGAAAAAATAAAAGCGCCCCGTCGGTTCTGCCGGCGGGGCGTTTGCGTATAGGGACGATCAAAGATCGATCTGTTTGGCGATGTCTTCGGCCCAGAGCTTGAATTCATCGCGTTTTGAAATGGCGCCGGCGCGTTCGATCGTTTCGTTCGAGTCGATCCAGACCGCGCCGGAACCCTCAATGGCCGCGCGCACCGGCTCGAGGTTCTTCATTTTTGCGTCCGCGATGGGTTTTACCCAAATCACCCTTCGCGAATTGTTGGTCAAGCGCTCGAAGAGCGACTGGAAGGAGCGGATCATCTCGTCGTTTTTGCGCGCGAGCGCGGCTTCGTTCGTTCCCAAAACGATGATGACGAGCGTTGGATCGAACTCGTCCAGCCAAGCGGTCCATTCTTCGTGTTCGTTCCAATCGGCCACGGTCGAATTTCGTTGCGGGGTTACGACCAGGTCGGCATTGCTGTTCTCGGCGATCGCGGAGAGCGGTTTGCACAGAAATTCGGCGTTCGTGTCGCCGATCATGGCGATCCTTTCGTGCCGCGGTGCGTTTTCTTGAGCCGTCGACCCGTTCGCGCGAGCGACGAGACAAACGGTTACGACAATGAACAACGTTCTTTTCATCGATCGTTCCTTTTATTTGTGAAGGCGAACCGCATATATAAGCATGGCCAAGCCAAAAAGTCAAGGGCGGCGATTCGGCAAAAGTCGGGAAAAATAGTAAAATGCCGACATGGCCAAACGCTATAAAAAAGCTTTTACGCTCATCGAGCTTCTGGTCGTTATTTCGATCATCGGTCTGCTTTCGACGATCGCCGTCGTTAATCTGCAGAGCAGCCGCGCCAAAGCGACAATTGCGGCCGGGCAACAGCAAGACACCAGCATTTATCATGCCGTCGGCGATCAGATGATCGGCGAGTGGCTTTTTAACGAGGGAAGCGGCACGACCGCCGCCGACACTTCCGGCAATAATTTTAACGGAACCGTTAACGGGGCGACCTGGACGATCGGAGAAAGCGGGAACGCGCTAAGTTTTGTCACCGGAAATTATGTGGCGCTCGGCAACAGTCCGGCGCTCGATCCGTCTAATTTCACGATCACGGCGTGGATCAAGCCCGGCGATTTTTCCGCGACCGGAGGAGGATATGGTTATATTTTCAGCAACGCCCGAGATTGTTGCGGAACATATAATGGCATTGAATTAAGGGTTGTTAACGGCCAGCTGTTGGGCGAAATATGGAACGGCGGGGTGGCGTATCTTTATTCGAAAGGCACGATATCCAATAACCCCGTGTGGACCTTTGTGGCCTTCTCATATAACGGAAGCAAAATGGCCTTATATGTAAACGGCCACCTCGACAATGTCGTCAATTCCGTGAATGGCGTCGGTTCGCCGGCTTCTTATTCAACTTATATAGCGGGGATGGGAATGGCTCCCGGAAGTTATGGAATTTCCGGCTCGATCGATCAGGTCAGGCTTTACGGCAGCGCCATCGTGTCGGCGAATATCGAGAAACTTTACTTGGCGGAACGCGACAAATACATGGCAAAAAAGTGACCAAAGCGAAATTTTGCCGCCAATAAGATCAATGCTATACTCGAACACATGGAAATGACCGTGACCAAAAAAGAAAAGATCCTGGCGGCCATCGCATATGTGCCGTTCCCGCCGCTGTTCCTGGTGCCGCTTCTCTCCGGACGCGACGATACTTTTGTTGAATTCCACGGCAAGCAGGGGCTTGTCGTCTTTTTGGTTTGGTTCGCGCTCTGGATCCTCGGCCTCATTCCCATCATCGCCATTGTCGCCTACATCGGTTTTGTCGCGCTGGTCGTAGCGGCGGTCGTGGCCGTTGTCCGAACCTGCATGGGCAAGCGCTGGGAAATACCGCTCTTGGGCGGCTGGGCGAAGAAACTAAAGTTATAATATGAGCGATAATTTTAAAGACACGCAAGGCCTCCTCGCCCGGATCGCGGACACGAGGAGGTTGCTTTGACCACGATAAAAAGCGTTCCGAACTTTCCGCGATCGAAGCGGAAATGTCTGATGCTGATTTTTGGAAAGACGCGGTCGCGGCCGCAAAGACGTCGAAGCGCGCCGGGGAGCTGCGCGCCGAACTTTTGGAATGGGACGCGCTCGAGCGCGACGCCAAAGATCTCGAAGGCCTTTTGGAAATAGCCGAGCGCGAAAAAGACGAGGAGATGATAGGGGAAGCGCAAACGACGCTCGCCGGGCTGCGCGAACGTTTTGAAAAATTGGAATTTTTCGTTCTGCTCTCGGGCAAGTACGACCATGCCAACGCGATCATGGCGATCCATGCCGGCACCGGCGGCACCGAGGCGCAGGATTGGGCGGAGATGCTGGCCCGCATGTATTTGCGCTATGCCGAGCGGCGCGGACTTAAGGCGCGCATTGTTGACGAGAATCGCGGCAACGAGGCCGGCATAAAATCCGCGACCATTTCCATTGAAGGCCCTTACGCCTACGGTTACATGAAAAGCGAGCACGGCGTGCATCGGCTGGTGCGCATCTCGCCGTTCGACGCGGAAAAAATGCGCCACACCTCCTTCGCGCTGGTCGAGGTCTTGCCCGAGGTTCCCGAAGAGATCGATTTGGCGATAGACCCCAAGGATATTCGCATCGATACGTACCTCTCGAGCGGCCACGGCGGGCAGAGCGTGCAAACGACCTATTCGGCCGTGCGCATCGTGCATATTCCGACCGGCATTACCGTCACTTGCCAGAATGAGCGTTCGCAATCGCAAAATAAAGAAACGGCGATGAAAGTTTTGCGAGCGCGCCTTGCGCTCGTGCGCGAGAAAGAACGTTCCGCCGAACGAGCCGAGCTCCGCGGCGAATATCATGAAGCCGAGTGGGGAAACCAGATCCGTTCTTACGTTCTTCAGCCTTATCGCATGGTAAAGGATCATCGAACTGAATATGAGACAAGCGACACGGTCGGCGTTTTGGACGGGAAGCTCGAACCGTTCACCGAGGCGTTCTTAAAGTGGAGCCGGGCTCGCTCGTCACCCCGTTGAAAAACGGGGTCCACGGCCGTGGATACCGGCTTTCGCCGGTATGACAAAATTTATGTTCATCATCAAAAAGCCGAACAATAAAATTTTAAAACAAATCGCCAAACAGCTTCGCGCCGGCGCCGTGGTCGTGTATCCGACCGACACCGCCTATGCTTTGGGTTGCGACGCGACGAATAAAAAAGCCGTCGCGCATATCTTCAAAATAAAAGGCCGCGACGAAAAGAAGGCGTTCCCAATGATTGTCGCCGACATTAAAATGGCCAAAAAATATTTTGGAATTGTCCATGATCCATTGTCCATACTCGCCCGCAAACACTGGCCCGGCCCATTATCGATAATTGTCAAAGCCAAAAAGGCGATCGCCGCATCGGCGCTTCACAAAGGCACGGCCGCCGTGCGCGTTCCCGATTCTAAGATCGCGCGAACGCTGTCAAAGCATTTAGGCCGCCCGCTTGTCGCAACTTCGGCGAATGTTTCCGGCCGCCCGCCCTGCTATTCGGTCAAAGCATATTTAGCCCAGATCGGTCGTAACCACGCGCCGGAAATCGTCATCGACGCCGGGGCGTTGCGTCGGCGCACCCCTTCGACTATCGTTAAGGTAAACGACCACGGCGAAGTCGAGGTGTTGAGGAAGGGGCCGGTTAGGTTAGACATTTCCGCCCAAGGCGGATCAGCCTTGGGCTGACGACATTAGACATTCGACATTCGTCCTATGGATCTCCGCGAAAACATCAAACGATTTTTCCCCGAGCACATGAACCAGCAAATGCGCGAGTTCTATGTTTCGAGCGCGATCTTCGATTTTGGCACGGCCATGGCCTCCATCTTCGAGCCGATCTATTTATGGTCGATCGGTTGGCACCTTCCCTCGATCATTGTTTTTTACATGGCCGCTTACGCCTTTTATTTTTTGATCGCTCCTTTGGGCGCGTCCTTCGCCCGTTCGCGCGGTTATGAACATTCCATCGCCCTTTCGACGCCGTTCCTTGTCTTGTATTACCTTGCGCTTTTTAATATTTCGCGCGGCGCCGTTTTTGCCGCGATCGCGGTGGCGTCGTTCGGTCTTTTCCGCATGTTCTATTGGCCGGGCGCGCGCTCGATCATGGCCAATTATTCGACCGAAGATGAGAGCGGACGTACTCTTTCCGGACTGACCGCTCTTTCGGTCGGCGCGGCGGTCCTGGGTCCGGTCGCGGGCGGCCTTATCATCCAGCAGTTCGGCTTCGCGGTCCTTTTTATGATCGTTTCCGCCATTGTCCTGCTTTCGAACGTGCCGATGCTCATGACGCCGGAAAAATTCCAGCCGCACGAGCTTAAATATGTCGATGCGTACAAACGGATGCTGCGCCCCGAATTCAGAAAATCGATCATCGCCCATTTCGGTTACGGGGAAGAATTCATCTCCGATTTCATTCTGCCGATATTTTTTTTGACCTTTGTTTCGTCTTATGTGGCCGTCGGCGCGGTCGCGACCGTGGGCGGGGCGATCGCGATCGTCGCCATTATCGTCGTCGGACGAATGACCGACAAACATCACCGCCACCCGATCATGCATGCCGGCATGTTCCTGACCTCGCTTTCTTGGATGGCGCGCGTCATCAGCATGAGCCCTTTGGGCATTGTTGTTTGCCAGTCGTTCTATCGCGTTTCCCGGCTTACCTCGCAAGTGCCGTTCATGACGATCGCGAATAGCAAAGCCCGCGATTATTCGGTCATGAAAAGCTCGCTGCTTTATGAAATGGGCATCACGATCGGCAAGATCGCGACCGCCGGTGCGACCTTGATAACGCTATATCTTTTTCCGAACAGCTGGGCGGCCATTTTCATCCTGGCCGCCGCGCTAACCCTTTTTTATGGAGTATTCTAGACAAGGTCGTCCGCCCGTCCGGCTTTCAAAATTGCGCGGGCAGCATTTTTTGACCGATAAGAATATCGTGCAGAAGATCATCGGCGCGGCCGAACTCGCGCCGAACGATACGGTCCTCGAAGTCGGTCCGGGCCTGGGCGTGATGACGCGCGAAATCTTGCCGCGCGTCGGCCATCTTGTCGCGGTCGAGCTTGACCCGTTCTTCGTCCACGATCTCCGCGCCGAGTTCGCCGAGGCTTCGCCTCGGAAGATCGAGATTGTCGAGGGTGATATTTTAAAAATAAGAACCCCTGATCTGTTATCGTCTTTATTCGTCACCCCGACGAAAGTCGGGGTCCACGATCGGTCGTCCGTGGATCCCGATTTTCATCGGGATGACAAAAGGGGAATGGACTATAAGCTAATAACCAATCTTCCGTACAACATCACTTCCGCCTTCCTTAAAAAATTTCTAATTGAACCGCCGGCGCCCGAACAGATCGTCGTCATGCTGCAAAAAGAGGTCGCCGACCGTATCGTCTCCCACGCGTCACGCGCCACGAGCCAAGCGCCAACCAGCATGCTCGGCCTCATGTGCAACCTATATGCCGAGTGCTCGCTTATATGCAAAGTGCCGGCCGCCGCCTTTGCGCCCCCGCCCAAGGTTGATTCCGCTGTCATTAGCTTAATGCCGTATTCTGCCGAAATTTTCGCCGCCAAATGGGGGATCGGCCGCGACTTTGCTGAAGACATCATGGCGATGGCGGCCAAATTCTTCGCACAGCCGCGGAAAAAGATGTGCGGAGCCTTTGGCCGAGGGTTGCGCGACAAGTGCCAAGTCGCCCTTCGCGAGATAGGTGAGAACCCGGACTCGCGTCCGGCGGCTTTAGGTGTTGGCAAATGGGTGGAGTTGTGGAAAAAACTGCGTTAGCTTATTAATTAATTCGAATCCTTTGCGAATTTATCAATAATACGGTCATATTATTCGTAAATTAGTAATAAATTCGCCTTCATGAGAGTTTAGACAACTGGCGCCGGTTCTGTTATAATTATTTCCTAGCCCCTTCATTGGAATATGCGAAGAGGATCGTCGCGCGTCTTGGCAATTATGCTCTTCATGCTTATAGGCGCTTCGGCGCTGGTTTTGGGCGTTATGAGCGCGGGGCATAGCATTGATGCCCCTCTTCAAGCCAACATGTCCGCTACCCAGCAGTTTGTCGATGCGATGAACGGCGGTAACACGAACGCGGACATTGAAGCGCTTAAAAGCAAGGATACCGACGGCGACGGACTCTCCGATTACGACGAGATCTATGTCTATCATACGTCTCCTTATATAAAAGATTCCGATTCCGACGGCATTCCCGACGGCGTGGAAGTCGCGAACGGCACCGATCCCAATTGCCCGCAAGGCCAGGATTGCGGCGTGCCGGCGCCGGTCAATGATTCGCAAACCGCCGCTTCCGACCAAGCCACGCCGGATATAACCAATATTGACGACCTGATGAACGCTTACCAGACGAACGCCTCGCTGCCGTCCGCGAATGACAATACCGCGCCATCGTCGCTCTCGCCCGACCTCACGACCGACACGATCCCGTCCGCAGGCGTTAGCGATGCGGCCCAAATCCGCGCGCTTCTCAAGGATCAGGGTTTGAGCGATAATGTCCTTAATTCAATCGACGACAAGACGCTTGTTCAGATGTATAATGATTCGGCAAAGAGCGTGAACGGTTCGATGTCCAACATCAACGCCAACATCAATGCTGACACCGGCGGCGGCACCGGCCAATAATCGAACAACGACATGCATTTTAATTTTAGAAAATTATCAGCCGCGGTTATCGTCATCGGTTTTGTTGTTTTTGGCACGGCGTTGTTGGCGCCAAGGCCCGTTGAGGCAATTCCGGCTGAAATTACGGCAAATGCTCCGGCGGCGGCCGACAGTATTTTGACGAAAATAAAGAATGCGATCTTGAACGCGCTCAAGTATTCCATGACCAACGCGGTCTTGACCGCTTCCGATACGGCGGCCCAGAGGATCGCTGCGAATGCCGCCACCTATATCGTTTCCGGCGGCAAGGGCAAAAGCCCGCTCGCTTATATCACCGGCTGGAATAACTGGCACGACAACATTTTGATGGACGGCGTGTCCGATGCCTTAAACACTTTGTCGACCAAATACCTTGGTTTTGGCTTGTGCGCCCCGCTCAACCTGAGCATCGATCTGCGGATCAAGCTTGGCGTCGCCCGCCTGTATGCGCCAAAGCCCAGTTGTACCGCCAACGCGGCTTTCAATGCTTTTAAGCAAACCAAGAACAATATTCAGTCCGGCCAATTCTTGTCGGGCATGAAGGTGTCTTTTGAAATGGGCACTTCGCCCATGTCCGTCGCCCTTAACACGCAATATGCCGTCGTGAATCAAGCGTTGAACGGCGCGGCGGCCCAGGAAAAGCAGCGCTCAACCAGCCCGTTCAAGCCGTTAACCGACAAAATTTCCGGCAATATCAAAACCCCGGCCAACATGATCGCGGATGTCGCGGCCAAGCCCCAGAATGAGGCCGACAAAGCCGCCGCGCTCAAAAAACAAGTGGCCATTACCAACATGGACCTTTGGGCCGCGGTCGGCACCAACGCGCTCAAAATATTCACCTCGACCTTGATGAGCGCGGCAATGGACAAATACTTGAAAGGCGGCGTGCTTTCCGGAAAGGACTTGCTTTGCGACAGTTCGGCCGGTAAGAGCTTTGACCTGTGCCACGGTGTGGTGAACGAAACCGCCACCGCCGGCACCGAATCCGGCTCGACCGACGCGGCTCTGGCTCAGGCCTACTTTGCCGCGCTTTTCACACCGCCGGTACAGACGATCGACGATTACAGCCCGTTGGGGGATTTGAGCTCGTGTCCGGGCCAGGATGCGCGGGGAATTTGGAATTGCGCCATGGATCAGGGGTTTGTGAGCGCCCTTTCCGCCCAAGACGACGGCTATCTCTCGGTCGCCGACGCCATTAAAAAACCGGGAATGTTGAATGGCAGTTGGCAGCTCATTCCGCCCAACGATACGCGCGACAGCCAGTATAATTGCTACTCCCAGGGCTATTGCTATTCCAACCTCGTCAAGTTGCGGCGCATGCGCATCATTCCCGTCGGTTGGGAAATGGCTGCGAAAATTGCCGGGTCAAGCACCACTCCCATCACCCTCCAAGGCGCGATCGACGCGTTCAACGATAAGTCGAGCCCTTATTACCACTTGATCGACCCTGATTGGATACTTAAAATGCCGGTCACCCAATGCAAGGCGCAGGTTTACGGGCAAACGCTCGCGGCCGCAAACACCAGCGAGCGCGCGCAGGTTTGCGTTGACGCCCCGTCCTGCATCAAAGAGGACGGAAACGGGAATTGTACCGGCGGTTACGGCTATTGCACGCGCGAGCATAACGTTTGGCAGATCGACGCGACCTCTTGTCCGGTGCAATTCGCCAGCTGCGACACGTTTTCCGATCCAAACGGCAAAGACCTTTCGGTCTTGAAAAATACCGTTGATGTCGGAATTTGCGACGCCACGAACGCCGGCTGCCGGCCGTTCAACTTGACCGCGGACAATGTCGGCAATTGGGCCGACGGCCAACCTTCGATCTATTTGAACAGCGAGACGCCGGAATGTGACGCCGCGGACGCCGGCTGTCGCGCTCTTAACCAGCTCAAGACCGCCTCCACCGCCAATCTCATTCCCAATCCTTCTTTTGAAACCCCGCGGCAGGATGGTCTCATGGCCGCCGGCTGGACCAACATAAATCCGAATGGCGTGGGGTATTTGCGCGACGGATTTAATTCTTTTGACGGGATCGCGGCTTTTCACGTGGTCTCCGGCGGCGGTTTGAAATTGGGCGGTTGGAATTACAGCGCGCCGCAAGACACCGATCATTACGCCGAGGTTCAAGTTCAGCCCAAAGCGCTCTATACCGTTTCTTTCTATGCCAGGGGCAGTTCCGCCTCATCGGGCACGTTAAAAATGAAAGCTTTCGACGGTCCGTTCTACGGAACCGCTCACGATTGTTCTTTCGGAGCCGCCCATGATACTTGCCTTCAGGATATGGACGGGGACATTGGCTACCAGCCGACCTGTACCACCACCGCGGCGGGGGCGATCTCTTGCCCGATAACAACCGGTTACGACTTTTATGAAAATGTGTTGTCGTCGCAGTATAATTTGGATTTCCCGCTTTCGACCGGTTATGAGCGCTATACCATGACCTTTGCTACCTCAAGCAATACTCATTACCTTGATTTTCTTTTCGGCGACGGCGATTACTATGTCGATGCCGTCCAGCTCGAAGCTGGCGCCACGGCAACTGTATTCCACGTCAACGGCTCCGACAGCGCCGGCAATGAAGTTGATATAAAAGTGCCGCCGGCATATTTGCATTGCACCGGCGAACCCACTGATGTTGCACAGTGCAGCACCTACGCGAAGGTTTGCCGCCAATCCGAGGTGGGCTGCGACGACTTCACGCCCAGCGACGGCGGTACCGACATTACCGCCGTAACTTCGACCAATGACGCCTGCCCGACGCAGTGCGTTGGTTATTCCACTTTTAAGCAAGAGCCGACGCTTTGGAACACCGCGAAGTTTCCTCTCTATTTCATTCCTACGACCGCCAAGTCATGCACCATGGCGCAAGTGGGTTGCGATGAGTTCACCGATCTTGCGGCGTCGGCGAACGGAGGCGAAAGCAAGGCTTATTTCACTTATATCCGTTCGTGCCGCCAGCCTGACGCGGCGAGCGATGGAAATTATTTCACTTGGGAGGGTTCGGACACCTCCGGCTATCAGCTTAAGTCGTATGTTCTGGTCAATGCGGCCGCGACCGACGGAACCATGTTGGCGGTGCCGAATACGGCGGCCAATTTTGTGCAAACGGCCAGTCCGAATCCGCAACCAAATCCTCCCGGACCGGTATATCTCACGGGCACCGATCCGGCCGGCTGCACGCAGGATATTTATAACGGCGCGAACGGCGCGGTCAGGAACCCCGATTGCCGCCAATTGATCAATGCCGAAGGCGATATTTTCTACCGTTTGCTTTCCGCAACCATCACCGCGACCGCCGACTGCAAAACCTACCGCAAGACATATTCGACGCAAGGCGAATGCCAAGGTTCGGGCGGCGTTTGGAACGCCACCGCCAATTCTTGCGACTACTTTACTTACACCGCGCAAAGCACGACCTGCCCCGCCACCATTTCCGGCTGCCGCGCATATACCGGCAACCAAGGCAACAACGTGCGGACCATTTTTACCTCCGATTTTGAGAATAACGACACGGACAATTGGAGCGACGGCACCACTTCAAGCGAGTCCACAGTCGTTGGCGGGCATTCCTACGCCGTTGCAACGGCTAAAAGACCAATGGTTGATCCGACCGGCATTCCGCTTTTAACGCAAGGTCGCGCTTATACTCTGACCCTTTGGGCCAAAGGCAAGGGCGCGCTCAGTGTGTTGTTCATTGGAAAAAATATTGCGGCGACGGACGCGACGGGCGCGCCGGATCGGTCGATGTATTTCTCCGACCCGAACACGAACCCTGTTGCGCTCACATCCGAGTGGCAGCGCTACGAGTTGGGTCCGGTCATCATGAATTGGGCGCCGGACGCAACCGATGTCCTGCAGTTGGGCGTTGCGGGGGGCACGGGATATGTCGACAACATCGAGCTTACCGAGACACAGGACGAGTTCGCGCTAATTTCCGATTCGTGGAAAACGCCGGCGGTCTGCGATGAAACGTCGGCCGGCCAAGCTCTGCCGCAAGCCCAGCTCAACTGCGCCGAGTATGCGAGCAAAGCCGCCGGCGCCTCGCTCAACCTCAAGTCCTTCGATCATTTGTGCCGGGCCGAAGCCGTGGGCTGCGAAGCCTTTACCGACACGCAAGGCACCGATACGCCGTTCTCGTCGTTCAGGAACGCGGTCTGCGCGTTCACCGACGGCTCGACCGATCCGGCCAAAGCGCGCGATTGTAAATTCGACGGTCAGACGGTTTGCTCGGTGGCGCCAACCGCAACGTCCTGCCGTTTTGATTTTGACGGCGACGCCTCGCAGCTCGGTCCTCAAGGGGGATATACCACCTCCGCCGCCGACGACACCCTGGCAATTCCGCCGGACTCGACCGATTATCTCATTAACGACGGCAAATTCACCTGCGATGCCGCGAGCGTCGGCTGCACGCCCCTGGGCGACAACGACCTGAACACCTTGGACGCCAAATTGCACCGCATTCCGTGGAAAACCAACGGCAAAACCGTTTACAAAGATATTGTTCCCGATAATTTAAAGAACGAGCTTTGCACGCAGGACGCGGTCAGCTGCACCCAATGGACGACGGCCTCCGGCGACACGACGTACTTTAAGGATCCTGGCGCCGCCACTTGCGAATACAAGGACTCGGGAACATATAACGGCAACACCGTTTCCGGCTGGTTCAAAACGGGAACGTCAGCGCCGTGCGATCCGACCTATATCGTCGGCGGCAACGCCTTGGGCATAAGGAAAAATCTTGATACCCAATTCGGGCCGGACAATTTTGCCGGCACGTGCCCGAGCGCGCAGGCCGCCTGCACCGAATTTACCGACCATGCCGATCCTGGCAAAATAATTTCTCCGACCACTGTCGGCGCTTCTTGCCAGTACGCGACGAGCAACTCGACCTGCGGCTCCGCTTGGTGTCTCGTCGATCCGACGACCGGAAACGTCACCAATACCAAGTGCCAGGTCGAATTCCCGAGCGGCCGTCCGTTCTACTACATCAACGACTCGAAAATAACCGACGCGACCGCCGCCTGCAACAGCCAGGTTTCGCAAAAGAAGGGCTGTCTGCTGCTCGACCAAACGGACAATCCGGAAAAGACCTATGACACCGTCGCCTCCTATGACGAAAGCACGGCGGCCGGCTTTGCGATGGTCACGCCGGTGAATAATCCCGGCGATCCGGCGGCAACGCCAGCCGTGCCCTCGACCAATGACTCCAATATCATCCTCAAAGTAACGCGCGACCGCGTCTGTTCCGAATGGCTGGAATGCAACACCGAGCAAACGGTTACCGACCCGGCGACCGGCCGCGACTCGACGCGCTGTCTTAGCGTCGGCTCGTGTCTTGAAAAAGGCGCGGACAACCGGTGCCAAACTTGGGGGCAATTGGATACCGCGTCCAGTCAGCTTACTTTCGGATCCCCCGATTCTTATTATGAAGCGCGCAACGTCACTTCGTCGGGCAACGACTTTTCCGGTTTTTCCATTCCCGACCAATATCCCGTCGCTACGTTCACGCAAAGCAACGGATCTCCGTATCAGTTGACCTTGCCGGGCGCGAAGTCGAAACTTTCGCCGACCTGCAAAGCGTATCCCGAATCCGATTCGCCGTTTCCGCGCACGGTGCTGGTTGACCCGACTATTGACCTCTTTAACCCCAAGCCATCCGCTACTGTCTCTCACATAACCGGTTATAATAACGCCAATATTTGCGAAGGCGATGATTGCGAATGCAGCTACCGTAAGGCTGTTTTTGGCACGGTCGGCACGCGTTATTATCCGACCACAGCCGAAACCGGGACAAAGAGCGACGGAACGCCAGGCGAAATACCCGAGGCTATTTGTTCCGGCGGACAATACGACGGACTAAAATGCAATCCGCTCGCGGTTGGTAATCGCGATGATTCAAAGAACAACTTGAACCTTTCCTGCAATAACGGGCAAAATACCGGCGAGTGCACGGCTTTTACCAAGGTCGATTCGCTTTTGGGTCAAAAAGGCTATTGTTTGGAGCATGACGATACGCTCAAAATAAACGGCACCTCGGGTGATACCGCCTGTATCACCTGGCTTCCCGTCGATGCGGTTCAAGGAAGCGATACCGCCAACCAATTCCTCACCGCCGCTTTCATTCCCAAGATCAATCAGGAGCGCTATTGTTCCGCTCCGGCAAAATACTGTGAGCCGCGCGATTGTGTCAATGGCCCTGGTATCGTCCCCGTTTGCACGCTCTTGCAGAATGTTCATATATCTTACAATTCAGGCGACAGCGCTTATGCCTTTGAGAACGTAGCCAATAACAATGGCGTTATTACTAACACGAACGGCTGTTTCCAGACCTGTTATACCGGCAACGCTGATTGTTTGCAACAGGAGCAAGGTCACTGCATGGGTATTATTGACCAGTTTTGCCAGAATAAACCGACGTCTATTAACAAAATAGATTGCAATATAATGGCTCAAACCGTTCCGGGTTGTCAGGTGCAGGTTCCAGCGATACCCGCAACCGCAACGACCGCTGCTGTTGGGCCTTCAACCAAGTTGAGTGACGATCCTTATTGCAAGCGCCTATATGATCAATGCACTAATTATAAAGCAGAAGCGGAAGATTTTTGCGATACCTTCGAAGGCGTGAACGGCACGTCAAGGCAAACTGATTTTGGCGGCAATCAATATAATTCGACCTTTGCTGGCGGCTGGTGCGGCAGCTATAACGGCACGGGGCCGAGTTTTTCTATGCCATGCGGCCTTTATAGTCGATGTGGTAGCGATTACGATTGGCACGGGCACCTCCGTCAGCCTCCTGCTATTCCCTCTGCCGATTATGCAAATTACGACCCAGGCCGCATTGTTAACGGAAGCTCGCCGGCCTATACTCTTGCCGATTGCTCGACCGCGGGAACGCAGTTGTGCAACACCGATGCCGACTGCGCGAGTGGCACCGAATGCGAGGCCGTGAATGATCTGTCCGTCGCACAGACTGAATATACCGAAGAAGAAACTAACGAACAGTTGATTTATGACGTAAACGGCGTTCCGTTTACAAGCGCTAGTGTTTACAATGCTGAATGGGGTTCGGGCGTTGCTGGTCCAAGCAACGCGTTCAGTTACAGCACGATCCCCGGCAGAAAGGGCGTTTTTGGGAATTTCTTAACCGACAACAGCGGTAACCCCATAACGGGAACACATACTTACTTTGGCGGCGCGGCGGATAAATTTGGATTGCCGATTTTAAGCACCGCTGCACTTAAGTTTGCCTTGTCGTCCGACGGAGCAACCGGTGATTGGTTGAGCGTGAATTCAACGAGCGGTTGCAAGGATAGTACCGGGGGTTCATCGGCACCTTGTTATGTGCAAAATTTCAATCCTGATCCTGTCAGCCAAGCCAATCCGGCGATGCGTCCGTACCCCAACGATTTTATCGGTTATTACCGCTATGGAATTAGCAAGGGCGGTGTAGCGGGGAGCGTAACCGCTGATTATGACCTAGTCGAACCTAAAGTGCTTTTAACGAGTCAGATCAATAGAGTTGTCATAAAAGTTTTATCTAACGGGAACGACGGTCTTTGCCAGTATTTATCCGTCTGGGGCGGCAACCCAGTTGTTGGTGAGTGCCAAAAAAAGATCGATAACGTTGATCCGCCCACGACCGGGGTTATGAACACAATTAGCGATTATACTTACGGCTATTTTGTAAGCGGAGGTTATAGTAACTCGGACGATGAGAATTTCTCCGATACTGGCGTAGCGTATTTGGTCTTGGATGCGGCCAACAACTGGTCGGCAAGAGTGGAAAGCAGCGAAGGCGACTTGGAAATTAAATTGCGCCTCTCCGACAATGCCCCGCAAAGAGTTCAGGGGATTACCCTTAACGCCACCGATCAGGACTCGCGCGGATATGCTTATGTGCAGTCGCTGGATGTTTCGCTTAACGGGCAAATGTGCGGCCTCGCGACCTATGTGGGATCGTCAAATCCGTTCGCCGATCCGTTCGCCGATCCCACCAAAAATAGTGATTTTGCACCTGTCGCTTATACCAATTCGGTCAATGTAAAACAGGATTATGTGAAAAATGGAAAACAAATACCAAAGAGCTCATTCAGCTCTGACTCGCCAAAGCCCAGCCAAGGAAACCAGTGCACGCCATGGGGCGCCTTTACCACCTCTTCGCCGCCCGGTTATGTGAACGAGCAGACCACCGCCAAGGCCGATGTTTGCCAAATAAACCAAGGGACGGTTTATGCTTCGCAAACTGACATACAAAAACTCTTTGTCAAAGGCTGGTCCCAGCCGTATGACGACGTTACCTATGATTTTGACGACAATAACGGTTCGGTCACGCCGCCTTTTAACGTGGTTCCAACCATGGTTCCGCCCCCGCCCGCTCCGACCGTTGATGCCGCCAACATTACGATTAACAACGAACCCCAATATGTTTATGGCAGCGGTAGCGTGCGCGCCGCACTTAAGTTCTACGCCAGTGCCGATCCCGACCATATGCCTATCCGCCGCGTGGTCATCAATTGGGGCGACGGCTCGAGTTTTGTCGATCCGGGAGACGTTAATTTTTACAAGAACCATATTTATTTTGATCCCTTACATACCGACTCGACGGGTTGTAGCTCGACAGGTCGTACGAATAATAATTTCGGTACCACATCACCCGACGCTTGCACCACCGATCCGTTCATCTTTACTCACGTTTATTCCTGTCCCAAACCGATCGATGATTTGTCGAAATCGCTTGCTGCGGGTCTTGCCGCGGCCGCCGGTGCGACCATGGGATGTATTTACACGCCTACGATCACGGTTACCGACAACTGGGGCATCCCGTCTCCCACCCCCGTCTCCATGCCGCAGGTCGTTGTCTCGCCGTAGGTTTGTGTTATTCTCGCTGGTGTGAGAATCCAATCATTGCTTGGTCGCCTGGTGGTTCCAACGACCGCTTTGGATTGGGCCCAGGCTTTTCAGAGATGATAAATAGAACTATAACAAAAACCGCCTAATGTTTATTGGGCGGTTTTTTGCGCTAACAGATATTCATAAGATTTCAGGTCTAATGGTAAATTCGTGATGCTAAAAACGGCATTTCCTGTCATAATGGAGCCAATTAATTAACCATTTTTATTATGACTTTTAAAAAAGTGTCATCGGTGCAAATCGTGGCACACAAAAAAGAGCGGGATTTTTCGTGACAAGCAACGGTATAAGTGTCTTGATTGCGGACTTCAATTTGAGAATAAGCGACGGAAAATACAGTTGCAAAAGAAGCTGTTTAAGGAATACGTCTGGCAACGCCAAACGACGAAACAATTAGCGAACATGCATGAACGGAGCGAGAAATGGATCCGCGACCAACTGGATCAATATAAGGTCAAAGGTTTTTCTTTGCACGCACAACCAATCGTCGGCATCGCCGACGTTACTTTTTGGAGCCGCACATACGGCGTCCTGGTCATCCGTTCCGCCGACCTCAAACAAAACCTTTGCTGGCTGGAAACAAAAGCCGAGACTGCCGCGATCTATCGCGAAGGCAAGGAAGCACTCGAGTATCTGGGCTTCACCTTTGATGCCGTCGTTTTAGACGGCCGACGCGGCATTAGAGAGGTTTTTGATGGGATTCCGGTCCAATATTGCCAATTCCACCAAGTGAAAACGATTAACACCTATTTGACCCGGCGTCCAAAATTGCAGGCCGCAAAAGAACTGCGTGCAATCGCTTTGTACTTAACCGAGGCGACGGAAGAACGATTCACCGCGCTACTTAACGAGTGGTTTGAGAAATGGAAAGACTTTCTAAAAGAGAGAACCGACGACCTTAATACTGGTCGCTGGTTTTATACGCACAAAAGAATCCGGTCGGCATACCGGAGCTTGAGAATAAATTTGCCGTACTTGTTCACTTATCAAAAATACCCGCATTTAAAAATTCCCAACACGACAAATTCGCTCGATGGAAGTTTCGGCCAACTCAAAAGACTCTTAAATGTCCACAGCGGATTAAAACAAGAACGCCGTTGGAAACTTATACAGGAGATTCTACGAAAATAATGTTAAGCCAAAAAATCGCAGTTTCAGCATCACGAATTTACTATTAGACCAGATTTCAGCTAAAGAGAGTAAAATAAAACCCCCGGCAGATGGCTGGGGGTCAAGGCGGTTTGTTCCGCCGTTTTTTGATGCTTTGCGTTACTGACACGCCGCGATTGTTATGGAACCAGCGGGGTTCCATGTAGGCTGGGTACTGCCGGTCAGATCGAAACGCGAAGTGGTTTCATCAAACGTATACCCGGTTCCGCTTATGGAAGGCGCTCCGGTCGTGTTGTTCAAGATGCCTGCTGACCAGACGATACAGTGTTCCATGGAGTATCCGCCCCAAGTGGAGTAGGAAGGCGCTCTTATGAGCGTCGCCTCGCTGAGAAGCGTTCCGCAACAATTAGTATCGCCCTTTGAATCAACCGCGCAGTTCAGAACCCATTCGGTGTTGTTGTGTATTGTGTGCCAGGTGCCGTTGGAAATTACTGACCCTTGAAGCGGGAGGCCGGCCGCGGGGTTGTTCGGATAGGTGCCATAATTGCACCAAGGCGGGAGGTTGGAGGTGTTTGTGTCGGTCGTGGTGCCGGTTCCCGTGCCAGTGCCGGTGTCGGTCGGCGTTGAGGTGGCCACCGAGGTGGTGGTGCCGGTGGTGGTATCGGTTGGGGTGGTCGTCGCTGCGGCCGTCGTTGTTCCGGTTGTTGAGCCGGTTCCGGGGTCGGAACAGCTGAGCGATTCCTGGCAAGCTTCGGTCTGGTCGCCGCCGGCGCCGCAGCCCATAGCCGTGATGAGGATGGTGAGTCCAAGGACCCTCGAGAGGGCGTTCGTCTTCGGGTTCGTATTCGTCATCTTCGTACCCTCCTTTCAAGGGGGTTTTTCGTGCGTTGTCAAAGGTCATGTTACGGGCACCATGCCCGTTTCAGCCTTTTGGTAAATTTACTATACACCCAAAAACCCATTTTGTCAAGTCCCCACTCATATTTTTTGGCTTATTTAAAGTAAATAATGGCTCTTGACATATCTAAAAAAATTCGTTTATTGCCTCGATTGCCGCTTAGGCTTGTCATCTAGACAAATGATCATTTCTCCGCTAAGGAAACAAGAAGATATTTTGTAATTAAGCAGGTTTAGTGAAATTAAGTAAGGTGCGGTGGAATTAAATAAAGTGTAATGGATTTAAGTAGGAAGTATCCGAAACAAAAATAACACACGCCAACTTATCACAAAAACCCGCGACCGCGGATTTTTGTGATAAGTCAATGGAACGAAAGTGTTCCGTCGATAGGCGGACAAGACAGGCTTGAGTTCGATCCGACACATCTCATTTTTCATTTCTCAGCGCCCAACCCTCAACTCCCAAATCTTAACTCTTAACTCTTAACTTTCACCTAACACCTCGGTCGCAAGCCCGAGGGAAATTATTATCACAAAAACCAGCGGTCGCCGTTTTGTGTGATATGAAAAATATCAGCTCTGAACGGATAAGCAAACGTTTGATCCGGATCGTCATCCATAGGGCGCCAGTCCCAAGTTAAAATCAAACGCCAGCCATTCGTCGCCGTTAAATCGATCGCAGACCAAATAGATCGCGTCATGCCGAACGCCGTAAGCGGTTTTGGCCAGCTCTATGACGTCGCCGCACGGATAAGGAAATATCCAAACGCTTTCTTGTAATAACTTGAAGCCAAAATTAACCAACGACGTCCTTATCGCTTCGCGGCATTGTTTACGCTTTTCGCGTATGTCAAAAATAACAATGCGCCATTTTTTATCCCAGCGTCTGGGCACAGCGATCGTTTGTCGTCTTATTTCATATTTTTCCAACGCCGCTTGTCCGTCGGGCGTAAGTTCATAACGTCGACCGTTCTTGCCTGGCCCCAACTTGATCCAACCCTGTTCGCGCAAACGACGGACGGCATAGTTAATCCGATATCGCGGATATTTTTGCTTCCATAGTTCATCAATAAAAGAATCGAATGCACGAACGGCATTTTGTTCGATCGATTTGCCAGCCGCGCCGCCGTAAACGCCGATCATTTTTAAGATCGTGAAAGACAAATTTGGAGCTTTGCTTGTCTTTTTATTGAATTTTGAATTCATATTCTTTATCACAAAAACCCGCGGTCGCCGATTTGTGTGATGATTGAGAAACAAGGAATGCCGATGGATGAGCGTTCTCATCCATCGGCGGTATTGTCATCGGCGGGATCGGTCGCCGAAGCCACTGGTGATTGGCGGGATCGTTAGCGGCGGATCGGTCGCCGGAGTTTCGCGTGCACGGTGGCATCGGTTGCTAAAGCCATCGTCATCGGCGAAATCGATCCGTTTTACGGAAGGTTCGGCATTGCGGCGGCACCAATGCGTCTTGCCGCAGCGAACGCGGCTCATGGCGCGTCCTTACATTGCGAGGGCGACCTCGGAAACGGGCGCGACAACGGCGGCGATGATCGTGGCGATCGTGCCGGAAACGCCGGCGGAGATGAGGCCGTTCTTAATGCCGAGCTTAAGCCCGTCCTTGGTGTTCGAGACGCACATTTTGTAGCACCAGCCGTAGCCGATAAAGCCGGTGTTCATGACGGCAAAGCACGGTTTGCTGTTCTCGAACCAGGCGAGCAGGTGCAGCTCGATCATGTTGGCCGGCATGCTGTCGTTCTCCACCATGACCTTGAGGTGCAAGAACGACTTGTTGATGCACCCGGCAAGGTAGGTCGAGTCGACCTGAATGCTGACATGGAACTTGCCGAAGGTCAGGCCTTTGACGCCGCCGTCGGCTTTGCCCGTCGTCACCGTGAGCGCCATGGGTTTCATGGTCTCGATCGGTCCGACCTGCGGGACGATTGCGGCGTTATATGCGTCTTCGCCGCTTACTTCGGTGCCGTCCGGCAGTGTGACCGTGAAGTCGTTGCTGTCATCGGTTGCGGCGGCCGGGGCGGGTACGCGTGACGGGTTGTCGCAGGCAACGACAAGCAATACGGGAACAAACAGCGCGCTCTTTATCATGATCCAACTCCTTGTGATATGTCGGCGACATGCCGACATATTCAGCTTATGGCATATGGCAAAAGGCTTGTAGCAAAGTGTCAGCACCTGCTGACAGAATTCAAAAATATGCGGGAAAAAGCGTTGGCGGTGGATAACAGCCGGCTGTTTTTGCTCGAAAATATTTTTTAATTCAAACAAGATGTGGATAAACATGCGCACGACAGGTTTGTGTTGGCGCGCTCTGACACGATATTTTTTGCAATTATCTATATTATTTTCCACCTCTGTTATCCACCGCTGACACTTTGCTAAAAATCATCGCGCTCGCGCGATACCGTGAGGGCAGAGGGGATGCCCCTTGAAAACCAAAGCCAAGGAGAAAGCCATGAGAACCGCGACCCTGTTTTGTTTCCTAATGTTCGTTGCCTGTGAGCCAGAACCGACGGCGCCCGCGCCCGTCGCCGCGTCGTCACGATCGGCCGCCGCAACCGGCGGAACAAAGGCCGATGCGGGAACGGCGGTAGCTACAACCAACACCGTCGATTCGCTAACCGCTTCCGCAAACGTCACGCGGCATCTGCCCGGCACGGCCATTACCACCGCCACTGGAAAGTACATCTATTTGGTGCAAGATGACGGAACCATTGCGCCCTTTGCCTCCGCCGCCATTGCCGCGGCCTCGGGTTATCCCGCGGCCATGATCATTACGGTCTCGGTCGACGAGCTTCGTTGTTACGGCCGCGGCAATCAAATAACCGCGGCACTATCCGCGCCCGCCGCCGGAACGTTCCGCGACGGCATGCTAGTCAAAGAGAAAGGCAAGACCGATACTTACGCCGTTTCCGGCGGCGTGGCTTGGCCGATCAAGAACGGCACGGTCTTCGTTGAAGCGGGATACGATTGGGACAATGTTGTCGAAATCGCTTCAGGAACGCTCGTGCGTTCGGTCGATGCCGTCGGCGATTGCGTCGCCGGCATTGCTTGTCTTGATGAAGCGTATTTGATGAGCTGCAGCCAAGATACGTCGATCGGATTGTTGCCGACCTCGACCGTCACGGCGACGGCGACATCGACAACGCCGGTTTCGACCGGATCAACCGCGGCCACGGCGACCGCCACCTCGACAAACACGGGAACGGCAACGGCGGCTCCAATAACCAACGTCGCCGCCGCAAACGTTACGCGGCACTTGCCCGGTACGGTCATTACCACGGCCACCGGAAAGTATATCTATTTGGTGCAAGACGACGGAACGGCGGCCCCCTTTGCCTCCGCCGCCATTGCCGCGGCCTCGGGTTATCCCGCCGCTATGGTCATCACCGTTTCGGCGGCCGAGCTTTATTGCTACAGCCGCGGCGACCAAATAACGGCGGCGCTTCCCACACCGGAAGCCGGCGCTTTGCGCGACGGTACGCTGGTCAAAGAAAAAGGCCGCTCCGACACTTACGCCGTTTCCGGCGGCGTTGCTTGGCCGATCAAGAACGGCACGGTCTTCGTTGAAGCGGGATACGATTGGGACAATATCATTGAGGTAGCGGCCGGAAGTTTGGCGGGACAAGTCGATGTTGTCGGCGATTGCGTTGCCGGGATCGATTGCCTTGATGAAGCGTATTTGACGAGCTGCGGCCAAGACTCGGGCGACGAGAATACGCCGACTTCGACCGCGACCACGACCGTGACTTCGACGTCAACGGCATCCGCCGCACCGACGTCATCGACCACGACCGCAAGCGTCACGGCTGTTGCGACGCAAGCGCCGGTTGCAACGGCGACCGTTTCAACGGTCAACACGCAAACCGCCGCGGCAACTTCGACGCTGCCTGCCACGATCGCCTCCAGCGCGACCGCAACAGCAAGCGCAACGGCAACATCGGTCGTTTCACCGACAGCTACGGCAACGGCAACGGCAACAGCGACCGCCCCCGCGGCGCCGGTTGCAACGGTATCGGTAACGGCGACGGCAACAACGACGGCAACATCGGCACCGCCGGCGACTGCGCCGACAACGACGACCGTCACCACTGCTACGGCTTCGTCCACCGGAACAGCTTCGCCGCCGCCGGCCATTGACCTCACTTGGGTCTGGGCCGCCGACGGCACTGACTTGTGTTTGAACGCGGCATATTTTGCCGGAGACGATGAAGCGGTCTTGCTTATTTGGAGCGGACCGGGCGCCGATGCGGCCAAAGGGCCGGTGGCGATCGAGTCGGGGGGTCGTTTTTGCTGGGACTTTGCGGAGAGGGGGAAGGGATTGTACTATTTTTGGGCCGATGTGCCGCTCGACCCGTGTTCGACCGACATTTGTTTCCGCGACGGTATTGACGGTAACGGCGCCATGTACATGACCGCGCCCAAGGCCACTTCCGCCGCCCGCAAGTGGCTCCACTGCGAGCCGACCGGCTGCGATGGCGCGGCCTATTGGGACGGATCGGCATTCACGCCAATGGGTGATTGAACGCATATTGTTCGGGCCGGGTTTCTTCGGAAATCCGGCCATTTTCTTTGTCTTACCGATACCCCCCTGTCATATCGGCAGAGTGTTGTCATACCGGCAGTGTTGTCATACCGGCGAAAGCCGGTATCCACGACCGATGCCGTGGACCCCGGCTTTCGCCGGGGTGACAAAATAAGCTGAAGTGACAAAATAAGCTGAAGTGACAAAATAAGCTGAAGTGACAAAATACGCCGGGAACATAACAATAAATCCTGATAATTCGATCGTAATTAGACATTAGATATTAGGTATTAGATATTCCAAATATCTGCTATAATGGCAGAAACCACTTATCCGCATGAAGAAAAAATTGCGGAAATTCATTCCATTGCTGTTTTTGGCCGTTATTTCGCTGGCGGTTATTTTGCCGTCGGCGATTTTAGTCGTACCGCAAGCGGTGCATGCCGCTGATCCGGCCGCCCCCGCCCCGGCCCCCCCGGGCGGGGGGGGGGGGGGGGGGGGGCGGGGCGGCGGGGGGGGGGGCGCGGGGC
>Ga0265329_10000051_pt1 | contig 50997 bp, 43 predicted proteins | sample 41627metaG_FD_202091 | JGI IMG/M metagenome (GOLD analysis project Ga0265329, IMG submission 202091) | Rhizosphere microbial communities from Carex aquatilis grown in University of Washington, Seatle, WA, United States - 4-16-27 metaG | ecosystem: Host-associated > Plants > Roots > Rhizosphere...
AAGCGCGCCCACAACGTGCTGGTGAGCTGGTCGCTCTTCCGCCCGCTCTTCGTGCGCGTGATACCGCACGACTATCGCCGCGTGCTGGAGGCGCAGAACAAGATGCTCGCGACGGGACTGTCGCGCGAGGAGGCCGAGATGGCTGCCTTCGAACTCAACTCCAAGGATGCCGCCCGACTGTACGGAAAGTAATGGGAATGGGTCAGCCAACAGGATTTCTCGAGTTCAATCGCACCGTCCCCGAAGATCGTCCGCCGCGCGAGCGAGTCGCCGATTTTGGCGAGTTTCACAAACACTTACCGGAAGCCACCATGCGCGAGCAGGGCGCGCGTTGCATGGACTGCGGCGTGCCTTTCTGCCACACCGGCAAGATCATCGACGGCCTCGCCAGCGGCTGTCCGTTGCACAACCTGATCCCGGAGTGGAACGATCTTGTCTACAAGGGCCGCTGGCGCGAGGCCATCGATCGTTTACATCGGACCAACAACTTTCCCGAGGTTACGGGTCGCGTGTGTCCCGCGCCTTGCGAGGGATCGTGCGTGCTTGGCATCAACGCGCCGCCGGTCACCATCAAGGTCAACGAGTGCGCTATCGCCGATCGGGCCTTCGCCGAGGGCTGGGTCGTGGCAAGCCCGCCCAGTTTCCGCACGGGCAAAAAGGTCGCGGTGGTCGGCTCCGGTCCCGCGGGTCTTGCCTGCGCCGCGGAATTGAACATGGCTGGCCACCAGGTCACCGTCTTCGAGCGCGCGGATCGCATCGGCGGCCTCATGATGTACGGCATTCCGGCCATGAAGCTCGACAAGGGCATCGTCGATCGCCGGATCAAGTTACTGTCCGAGGAGGGCGTCGAGTTTCGTGTCAACACCGAGGTGGGCAAGAATTTCCCGACCGAGAAGCTGCGCAAGGATTTCGACGCCATCGCTCTTTGTGGTGGCGCCACCGTGCCGCGCGATCTGCCGGTCGAAGGGCGCACGCTTACTGGCGTGCACTTCGCCATGGAGTTCCTCACCGCCAACACCAAGCACCTGCTCGACGGCGACAAGGCAGCGGCCGGCTTGATTTCCGCCAAGGACAAGCACGTGATCGTCATCGGCGGCGGCGACACCGGCACCGACTGCGTGGGTACGTCGCTGCGCCATGGCTGCAAGAGTCTGGTGCAACTGGAACTGCTGACGCGTCCACCGGAGGCGCGCGCCGTGGACAATCCCTGGCCGCAATGGCCCAAGATCTTCCGCGTGGACTACGGCCAGGAAGAGGCGGCGGCGATCTTTGGCAAGGATCCGCGCCAGTTCCAGGTGCAAACCAAACGCATCCTGGGCGACGACAAGGGCCACGTGCGCGCCGTCGAGGTGGTGGAGGTGCGCTTCGCCGCCCAGGCCGGCGGACCGCCCAAGATCGAGGAGGTGCCTGGCACCGTGCGCGAATTGCCCGCAGATCTCGTGCTCTTGGCCATGGGTTTTCTCGGTCCTGAAAAGGCGGGCCTGCTCAGCGAACTCGGCGTGAAGCTCGACGGACGCGGCAACGTCGGGGTCGACGGAAACAAGCAAACCAGCGTGCCCGGCGTGTTCGCCGCGGGCGACATGTCGCGCGGCCAGTCGCTGGTGGTGTGGGCCATCGCCGAAGGCCGCGATGCCGCCATCGGCATCGACCGCTTCCTGATGGGCGAAACCGTACTCGAATAGTCCACATCGCAGTATTGGTCGCCTCCTGGGGTGGAACCCCGCTCCAAAGTGCGGGATCCGCTTGGCGCCCGCCCTTGACAATAGATTCCTTAAAGGTGACGCTGAGTTCCGCCGAATTGTCAGCAGTTGGCGGTTTGCTCACTAGGAGGGGCTAGCAAGTATGAAACGATTCCATAGCTTCGCGTGGCTAGTTCCCGCCCTGATGGTCGCGTTGACTCTTGTGCCAGCACGCGAGGGGCAGGGCGCCGCTCCGACCGAGGGGGTGATCGCTGGGCAGGTCCTCGATCTCGATTCCGGCCAGCCCGTCGCTGGCGTGACAGTGGTGGCCAGTGGTCCCGAAGGCGACACGGCGGCATTGACCGACGCGAAGGGCCGCTATCAATTTCGCGCCCTGCCCATCGGCCGCTACACGATTCGCTTCCATCGCAACGAGGTGCTGGCCGAACGCGAGGCGACCGTGTCGGTTGACCAGACGGTTCGCGTGAACATGCGGTTGCCCGCGGTTCCCGCGCAGGTGGAAGTTGTCGCCGCCCCTTACAGCGCGCCGGCCATCGACGTCGGTTCATCGCGCATCGGCGCGACGTTCGGCTCGGACTTCATCGATGGCATTCCCAACGCTGGGGCCGACGTGGCGTCGCTGATGCAGAAGGCGCCGGGCGCGTACGACGACACGCCGCCACTGTCCGTCGGGTTTCAAGGCAATCCCGGAGTCTCGCTGTCAGGTGGCACGGGGGCGGATAACGCCTACTACCTCGAAGGCCTTAACGTCACGGCGCTGCGCGATGGCATGCTGGCCACGAATCTCCATGTGGCTTTCCTGGAGGAAGTTGAGGTCGTGAGCGCGGGCTTTGGCGCGGAGTACGGACGCGCCCTTGGCGGCGTGGTCAACATGGCTTTGAAGTCGGGCACCAATGAATGGAAAGGCAGTGCGTTTTCTTGGGTCCAGCCGGGGTGGATGTCGGGAAGCCAGCAGCAGATCCTGAGCCGCTCCACCGTTCTGACTGGGACCACGGAGCCGGACTACACCACACAAATGGGGGCCGAAGTCGGCGGTCCCATCATCAAGGACAAGCTCTTCATCTGGATGGGCTACGTGCCCGAAATCGGCCGCAGCAACTTCATTCAGTACGCGGATCGTCTTGTCGAGAGGGATGGCCAGCTTGCATCCAACCCCGATGGTTCGCCCGTCGTCCAGCCGCTCTACAGCAGGGTGATCCCAGGCGAGTCGACGACGCACAACTATGCGGGCAAGCTGACTTGGCGAATACGGCCCGACCACACCGTGAGCCTGAGCCTGGTCGGCATACGCAAAGATCAGGAGTACATGCGCGACGCGAACATGGATCTCATGGCCGGCATGACCCATCAACAGAGCAGCCGCCAGGACATCATCGCACACTGGCAATCGGCGTTCTTTCAGCGCCACTGGCGCATCGACGCCACCTTGGGATTGCATACGGAACACTATTCCAATGGCTCTCCGTATGGGGATGTGGAGAGTGCCAACGCCGTGACCTGGAACAACAATCCATCGCTGGCGCAGTTCAATCCGCAGGTAGCGGGTTTGTGCCAGGATGATCCCGTCACGGGCTTTCAAAGGTGTCCAGTCCAGGGATACCAGTCCGGTGGGTACGGAAACTTGACCGATGTGTCAGCCATTCGGTTGGCAGGTCAAATCAAAAGCACCAACATTTTTTCGGCGCTCGGCCTGCACGAGCTCAAGTACGGTCTCGACTATGAATTGAATCAATACGACGAGAAGTCTTGGTACTCGGGCCGAGACGGAGCGCGTGGTTTGGTCACGGTTATGCCACTGTCCGAGCCAGGCCTTCAAGTGGACTCTCTCTATGGCCTCGCTGGCTATCAAGATTCGAGTGAGGCCAAGAACCGCGCGTACAACACGGGAGCATTCATTCAAGAAAGTTACTTACCCTTGTCCAACCTGACTGTGAATGTTGGGTTGCGTTGGGAGGCGCAGCGGCTGACCGACTACATGGGCAACACGGCAATCTCGATTTCCGATTCGTTCGCGCCGCGGATCGGTGTGGTCTATGACCCGACCAAAGAAGGACGCTCGAAGATATTTGCTCACTATGGGCAGTACTACGAATCGATTCCGGCGGATCTCGTCAATCGCGACTTTGGCGGCAAAGGCGCAGTGACAACGTACTACGATCCGTCATGTCAAGCTCAGTCGTGGACTAGTTGCACAGCGCTTAATTCGCGTTCCACCTCTGCCCCCAACTATCCGGTTCAGCCCAATATCAAGGGAAGCTACAACAATGAAATCGTCGTGGGGGGCCAATACCAGTATTGGCAAAACCTGGTGGTCGGAGCCTCGATCATTCGCCGCTGGCTTGGTCGGGTTATCGAAGACGGGGGCGGCAGCTTCGCCAACCCAGACGCTATCTCGACAGTGGAAAACCCGACCGATCCCAAACCGCAACGAACCTATACCGCGCTTCAGCTCACCGCCACGAAACGGTGGGCCAGGAACTGGTTTCTTGCCGGGGCTTACACTTATTCCCGTACCATGGGCAATTACGCTGGACTTTACGACGCGAGCGTCATGCAGCTCAATCCGAACAACTCCATGCAATACGACATCAGTGAATTGATGGCGAACACCTATGGTCCTCTGCCAAACGATCGGCCACATCTCATCCACATGGACGGATACTATCGGTTCGCCTGGGGCCAACATTCTCTCTCGCCTGGATTTAGCTTCGTGGGCAGGTCAGGTCAACCCATCACACCGCTCGGTCCCGCGCCCTATGACTACACCACTTTCATCCTTCCGCGCGGGTCGGCGGGCCGCACACCCTTTGTCACCCAACTCGACATGCACCTTTCCTACCGGACCAGGGTCTCGAATGCTCTCTCCGCGGAGGCGTTCATCGACATCTTCAATATCCTCAACCAGAAAACGGTGCTGACCGTGGATTCCTTGTACACCGCTGATCCGGTCATGCCGGTGACGCCTGGTACACCGCTGACGCAGGTCCCTGTCGCCAACAGCGACGGAACACAGACGACGACCCCGGTCAAACCCAACCCCAACTATTTTCACGCGACCTCCTACCAAGCACCCATCAGCGGCCGTCTGGGCATGCGTGTCTGGTTCTAGCTAGACCACCCTCATCACCCAACACTTGAGGTGGCCGGTTTCTGGCACCCCGACGAGTTCCGGGTGGTCGCGGCCGGCGCCCATACGGGCCAGGATCTGCACAGAGCGGCCGCTGTCGGCACTGGCTTCGGCGGCGATGCGGTCGAATTGCTCGCGCGAGATTCGGCCCGAGCACGAGCAAGCCACCACGAGGCCGTCGGGAACCACCAGGCGCAGGCCGCGCAGGATGATTTCGCGATAGGCGCGCTCGGCGGCGCTGTCGCCGCTCTTGCGCTTGGCCAGGGCGGGAGGGTCGAGAACCACCACATCGAAGCGTGCGCGTTCAGCTTCGAGCGAGCGCAAAAGATCGAACGCGTTGGCTTGCCGTGCGGTCAGATTGGGCAGCCCGTTGCGGGCCGCATTGGCGCTGGTGCGCGCGACTGCCTGGGCGTCCTCGTCGGTGGCCAGGACCGGTCCGCCCTTTCGGGCCAGCGCCAGCGCGAATCCGCCGTGGTAGGTGAAAGCGTCGAGGCAGCGAGCGCCTGTCGGGGCCAAGGCGGCCACCAGCGCATGGTTGTCGGCCTGGTCGAGAAAGCCGCCGGTCTTGCTGTTGGTAAGTAGGTCGGCGGTCAGTCGGTTGGGACCGAGCCGGTAGGTGATTTCCGAACTTCCGCTGCCGCACAGGATTTCTCGAGTGCGCGGCAGGCCCTCGAAATCGCGCGCGGATCCGTCGTCGCGCGCGATGACTAGGCGAACGCCAAGCATCTTTTGCGCGATGCCGGCGATGGCCGCTCGATGCGCGTCCATGGCCACCGAGGTGGTTTGCATGACCGCCGCATCCGCGTAAGCGTCGATGAACAAGCCGGGGAGGGAGTCGCTTTCGCCATGGACCACGCGATAGGCGTCGCGATCGAGGGCAAGACTCGTGCGGCGGGCGCGCGCGCTCTCGAGGCGGGCCGCGACGAGCTGGAGAAAATCGGGCGGCCCCTCACCCTGGAAATTTGTGCGATCGAGAATGCGCAGGGCGACTGGCGATTCGAGCGACCAGGTCGCGATGGCGAGCGGCCGGTTGCGCTCGTCGGTCACCAGCACCACGGCTGGGCCGTCGGTACGGGCGTCACGCTCTGGGCCGGCAATCACATCCTGGCGGTAGATCCAGGGGTGGCCGCTGGCCACGCGCGCGCGGCCACGCGATCCAATCTTCACCGTCGGTGTCCCGCTCTTGGCCATGGGCCGGCTCAGAATTGCAGGGCGACGCTCAGGTACATGTCCACGCTGCCGAGGGATCCCGTGCGATGAGAGTCGGCGGCGAAGAACGCCACTCCCCATGATCCAGCGAACTCGGCGCCCACGCCGAACCAGTCATAAAGGAAGTAGTGGGCGCCCACGCCCCCGCGCACGAGAAAGCCCGCGGCGCTGCGCGTGCTGTCCGGGAACAGGAAGATCGGCCCCGCGGCAGCTTTTGCGTAGGGCACGATGGGCAGGTTGGTCTGGAATTTCCATGCTGCTCCACCAAGGATGTCCACCGCATTTCCGCTGCCGTTGCCGCAGGCGATTTGGTCCGTGCGACAACTGCCGGAAACGATGCCCATCTGGATGTCGAGCCACAAGGTTTGCGCCAGGCGGTTAAGGTAGTCGCCCTGCAGGCGCAGGCCGCGCATGTTGTCGCCAAGGCCGGCGCTGTACCCGGCATGAAGCGTCAGCTCGTTGTCCTTGATGAACGGGTGCGGCCCGCGCAGCAGCTCTTCTTCGGCGCGGGCGAAGGACGCGGACGCGCCCAAGAGGGCGAAAGCGATCAGGGTAGGGCTGAACCAGCGCACGACCGCCAGCATATGTCGGACCGGCCTCCGCTCCAAGAAGACATGCTTTTCGCATCGCCCGATAGCCACGGAGATCGTAGACGTGGTCTTGGCCGAGTGGCCGTGGCCGGACGGATCGTGGCACAATGCTTGTCCCATGGGCTCCATTCTCAAACGCGCGTCCCTGCTGCTGGCCATCGCGGGGCTGCTCGGCGCTGGTTGCGCTCGGCCGTATGCCGGTCCCAAGACCCTGGCCGCGCTCGGCGCCGGCCTGCTGGTCGCGGGTGGCACAACGTGGGTCACGGGCGATCATGAAAATCACGGCGGCGTGGCCGCGGCGGGCATGGCCACCACGGCGCTCGGGGCGATTGCGATGTTCGCCGCGGGCGGCTGGTTGGCCATCGGCGTGGCGTGCACCGAGGATCCGGATTGCCCACGCACGGAAGAATGCCGCGAGATCCCCGCGCCACCTGGTGGTGTCCCTTACCACCAGTGCATGCCTCGCCAAGGACCGTAGCGCTCGAAGGCATCCCGGAGGATTCTTTGCCGGCGCGGTTGACATGCGGGCAGGGGCCTTTCATCCTGCCTGGCCATGCGCCCTGATGGTCGAAAGTCCGACGAGTTGCGGCTGGTCCGAATCACGCCGGACTACAACCGGTACGCCGAAGGATCCGTGCTGGTCGAGTTCGGCGAAACCAAGCTCATTTGCACCGCCAGCGTCGAGCGCAAGGTGCCGCCGTTTCTGGAGGGGCAGGGCAAGGGCTGGATCACCGCCGAATACGCCATGCTGCCGCGTTCGACGCACACGCGTTCGGGGCGCAACCCAGGTGGCCGGGGGCAAGAAATCCAGCGCCTCATCGGCCGGGCCCTGCGCGCGGCCATCAACACCAAGAACCTTGGCGAGCGGCAGATCACCGTCGACTGCGACGTCATCCAGGCCGACGGCGGTACGCGTACAGCGGCCATCACGGGTGGTTGGGTGGCGCTGGCGTTGGCTGTGCGCCGCCTCGTGCGCAAGGAGAACCTGAGCAAGGATCCCCTGCGCCGGGCCGTGTGCGCGGTTTCCACCGGCATCGTCGAGGGCGAGGCGCGCCTGGATCTGGCCTACGCCGAGGATTCCTCGGCGGACGTGGATTTTAATTTCGTGCTCACCGATGGCGGCAATTTCGTCGAGATCCAGGGCACGGCCGAGGGCGAGCCGTTTTCTCCCGACGACTATCAGCGCCTCGTGGTTCTGGCCAACAAGGGCGCGCAGGAATTGTTCGCGCACCAGAAAAAGGCTTTGGCCGAGGCCAAGCAGCCGTGAAGCTGGTCGTCGCGACTCGCAATCGGCACAAGGTTCGTGAGATCGCGGTGCTTTTGGCCGAGGCCGGCCTGGATATCGTGGCCGTCACCATCGACGAAGTGGCGCCCAAGGCGGAGCTGCTTGAAAACGAGGACACCTTCGAGGGCAATGCCTTGGCCAAAGCGCGCCAGGCCAGTGTGGCGTGCGGCATGCCGGCCATAGCGGACGATTCGGGGATCGAAGTGGACGCGCTCGGCGGCGCGCCCGGTGTGCGCTCCGCGCGCTGGGCGGGCGAGCCGTGCGACGACGGTCGCAACAACGAAAGAATGCTGCGCGAGATGGCGCTGGTGCCGGCGGAAAAACGCACCGCTCGCTACCGCTGTGCCGCCGCATTCGTGGATGTGGCAGGAAATCTTGAAGTCGTCCGCGCTGGCGCGTGCGAAGGTGTTCTCCTGACGGAAGCTCGCGGCACGGGCGGATTCGGCTACGACCCATTGTTCTTCATCCCATCGCTCGGTCGAACCATGGCCGAGATCGACCTGGCGGAAAAGAATCGCCTTTCCCACCGCGCCGTCGCTTTCCGCGCCCTGGCCCAGGCCCTGCGCGAAACGGGGCGGAAAAAATGAAGGAGAACACAAGGTCGCCGAGCAAAGGCGCAAGGTTCTGCTAGTATCTGCGCCCTCTCGCCGGTTTCCGGCGGGAACCGGGGCGTAGCGCAGTTGGTAGCGCGCCTGCTTTGGGAGCAGGATGTCGTCGGTTCAAATCCGGCCGCCCCGACAAAAACTAGTTTTGGAAGGAATTGGCTTCCCTCCCATTCTGGTTTGGCCCAGCCCAGGGACATTTCTACATGGCCTTGACGGTGATGGCGTGATACAGCATGAAGGAATGAGCAAGGGCGCGATCCATGCAATGTTTCTGTCTGCCTTGTTGTGCAGTTGCCTGCGCCCGCCGAGCGGTTCCGGCACCGAGACGCTTGCTCAAAGGCTGAACGCCAACGGCGATTCTGTGGGCATCGTCCTGTGCAACGCGGGCGCAAGTTGCTCGGAGTCGGGCCGGGAATGCACGAATGTATCGGGCATCTTGTGTACCTGTGTCGGGCCCAAGGGGGCCGCGTACGTCACGTGCAATAGCGCGCGCTCTTCGTTGGGGCAATCAATGGCTCTTGCTGTGGGCTCATCGCAGGTCGTCGCGGCGAGCGGTTCGACGAACCCAGAGGGCGTGCGTTGCTCGGACACACCGCCCTGGAAAACCGCCGGGGAGCCCGCCTATCGAATCAGTGTCGATGCGAAGCAATTGGGCCCAGTATGGAATCGATTCTACGAAAAAGTGGTGGCCGCCGATCACGCGAACACAGTATTGGAGACAGCGTGGGGCCGCAATATCCAGGGCGCGCTACGCAAAGGTCACGAGCTTGCCGGCTTCGAGTACGTGCGATTTCACGGCATCCTAGACAGCGACATCGGCGTCTACACCGAGGTCAACGACAAGCCTGTGTACAACTGGGTGCGCCTCGACAAGGTGTACGATGCAATTATGGCCGCCGGCATGCGGCCATTCGTGGAAATTGGCTTCACGCCTCCGCCCCTTGCGTCGAACCCCGCAAAGACCTTGCATTGGTATAACCATGCGCCCGCCAATATCAGTCCACCCAAGGATTGGAATCGCTGGATGGATTTCATGGCGGCTTTGGTAGAGCACCTAGAACAGCGTTACGGTGCCGAAGAGGTGAGAAAGCATTGGTACTTCGAGATCTGGAATGAATCCTCCTGGATGTACTCCCTCGGCATGGCCGGTTACAACGAACTGTACGATTACACCGTGCAGGGTTTGGTGCGCGGCGACCCGGAGATCCAAGTGGGCGGACCCGCCGAATCTGGCGGAGGATCGGCTGTCGGCATTACCAACTTGGTCGACTATTGCCGCAAGCACAATCGCAAGCTCGACTTCGTCACGTATCACACGTACGGACAGACTAACGACACAACCGTCGCGCTTGCACTTCCCACCCAGATGTTCCACGAGGAAATGGTAGGCACGGTTAAGAAGATCAACTTCACCGGCGATGTGTTTGTCACGGAATGGGGCGCTTCGTACTCCGGTGCCCTCGCCCGCGACACGGAAATCAGCGCAAGCTTCGTCGCAAAGACAGTTCACTTGATCGGCACCGACAACGGCATTGCGCCACCTGGCGGGTTCGCCTACTGGACCATATCCGACCTGTACGAAGAGTTCGACAGTGGAACCAAGCTCGCGTTTCGCGAGGGAAACTACGGCCTCATGCTCAAAGGCGATCCACGATATCCGGATTCCTACGACGTGGCAAAGCCGGCATTCAATGCGTTTCGCCTGTTGCACATGATGGGCGAGACTCGCGTGGCCACCAGCGGGGGGCGCACGGGCAACGGGGTTGGCGCCGTCGCGACGTTGGCCGCAGACGGCAAATCGTTGCAAACGTTGGTCTACAACCACGTGGACGGCGGACAGGGCGACCCTCTAGCTTCAAGCCTCGTTTCCGTTCAATTCAACAATGTCCCATTTGCTTCTGGCAAAATCCGCGTGCGGCATTATCTCGTCGATTACGCGCATTCGAACGCTTTCGACACTTTTGCTCAAATGGGCAAACCGCAGCAGCCCACGCAATCAGAATGGGCAGAACTGCGCCGCGCGAGCGAGCTTTGCTATTACGAAACTACGGTTTCTCCCAAAGATGGCGCCTGGTCTGTGACGTTTCCGCAGAACACATACAGCGTTGGTCTCCTCGTGCTCAGCCCTCAGCCCAATACGACTCCATGATCAAGGCCACAGCGAATGCGCTCTTCGTGGGCGCGGGCCAGGTGCCTGTACCACTCAAGGTTTCGTTCGCATGGCGCCACCATCACGATGACGCGGTAACTCGACGGGTACCAAGACACGACCGGGCGGGCACCCGTGAATTGCGGATAACACGACCCTGATTCCTCTGAATTCCGACCTGTCGGTAAAGCGAAACACGTTTGTCGATTGACAGCGATTTGCCTCACTTGCTAAAAACCTGGCATCCATGCGCACTCGTCGACGTTGTTTCAATCGACGAAACCCTGGTTTTAGGTAGCCTCATGAGAACAAATCGCCTGTTCGCCGTGGTTCTTTCTCTGTCGTTTATCGCTGCTTGCCAGACCCCCCCCCCCCGAAAATCAAGCCACCGCGCGCGAGGGCTTGACGGCGCGGATCAAGGCCCAGTCGCCGGGTAGCGTGGATGGCGGCGTCACTCTCGCTGAAAATAGTGTCACGCCCCTGACCGCGCAGCCCCCGACTATTACCTACACGGTGACGGCCACTCAAACGGCAACCGGCACGGCAACCGGGACGATCACCCGGACGCAAACCGGGACCGGAACAGGAACCACGGTTGTGACCAGCACGGCCACCAACACCGCGACAAGCACGGCGCACGTGACGGTGACCAAGGTCTTCACGGACACGACGACGTCGACGGGAACCACGACCACTGGCACAGACACGCTATCCAACACGCAGACGGCCACTGGCACCAAGACCTTTACCGCGACCGCGTCGCTGACAGGCACCCGCTCCGGAACCAAGACCGGAACCTTGACCAGCACTGGGACGGCCTCGGCAAGTCGGACTGCAACGGGAACCGCGACCTGGACCGGGACCTATCTAGGCGTCGGCACGGCCACGGGTGTTCCGTCCCGCATAGGAATGGCGAGCTGACGGGCGATTGTCCCGATTTGGCGTCGTGGTTCGTAGCCCCCGGTGGAGAGCGCACCACGGCCTGATCGCGGGACGGGACAGCAGCAGGTCACGGCGGCCCCTGGCGGCGTGATGGATGCAGGGTGGCGCTTGGCGGCGCTACGACCTCGGGACGTACGATGGCTTGCTCAGCTCGGCAAGCCGTTCTCCGATGACATCGCGGTCGTACGTCGTACGCCCGTCCACAGCGAGCCCCTGTTCGAGGTATCCGATTGCCTTGCCCACGTCGAACGGCAGGTCGTACTCGCCAGCGAAGAAATGCGAGTACGCGTCGGCAAGCGCGATGTAGCTCCACACGTTCTGCGGCCATTGCTCGGGGAGGCTATGGAGCACGGTGGACATCTCGGCGGTCTCCCCGAGCCGAAATAGGAAGGAGGCCAGGGCTCGGCGGAAGCTCACCTGCATACCGTCGTCCTCGTCGGGAAACCGAGCGATCCACTCAGTGCAGTACTGGCGTCCCATGGCAGCGAAGTGCACGTCCCGACGAGCAGCGGTTCCGAGATGCATCTCAAAATCCTGGGACCAGTTGAAGACCGACTGGTAACCACTGAAGGCAGCCCCCGCGGTATTCATCGTGCGCATCTCGGGAGTGAAGCGCGGCAGGAGAGCGCTCCAGACCTTCCACCAAGTATTGCAGGCTTCAGCGGTCCTTCCTTGCTCGACCAGCTCGTATCCCTCCTGCATCCAATCGTCGAGCATCTCCATTGATGGGCGATCGGGCACGAGGCGTTTCCATAACTCACAGGCGGCCAAGCCCAGAAAGTCTTCTTCCTTCTCAGTGCACGTGACCGAATCGCCTGCGAGCCACGCCTCCGATATTGTCCATGCCGAATCTCTTCCAGACGCCAGCTTCACCAGGCGCTCGCGGGTGTGCTTGACGCCGAAGGTGACCAGCTGCTCCTCGATGGCCTCGGTGGCCATTGCAGCGACCTTCTTCATGGTCCACCTCTCTCGAAGGCCATGCTCCATGATCTGTCGCAGTCGCGACGCTTGCCCCACGGACCGAGGGTCTTCGGTGATACGCACGATCGTGTAGGGTGAGAGAGCGAGTCCCTGCTCGCGCAGCAGCTCCGAGACCGAGCGAGCGGACCGACCCCGTCCCTTGCCGCGCACGAAATCGTTGAGCGCATCGGTCACATGGGTGCTGGCGGTGGGGTCGTGGATGGCGGAATGGCCGGTCGTCGGCGTGAGGGACGCTTCATCCTTCGACAGGCAGCACTTCTTGTACTTGCGGCCGCTGCCGCAGGGACAGGGCTCATTGCGTTTCGGCTTGGGCATGGCTTGGGTCTCCATCTACCGGAGGCTTGCGTGGGTTTCAAACGGAATGGAGGGTACGAGCCCCCATGACCAACGACCACTCACCAGCCGCGGCAGCAGAAGCGTGCCTCGCCCGTCGCTACCCGCCCGGGCAGAAGGGCGGGACTCTCATCGCGGAAGATGTACTCACCTTGGAGCAGCACGAGAAGATGTTGCGTACGGGCGGGTACCGTCCGCAAACGGGATGCCCCAAGTGCGCCGGGCGCTTGCACATCCATGATTACCGACATCGGGTTCTTCTTGCCGATCCTGCCTCGGTGATCTCGGTAGTGCGGTTCCTGTGCTGCTCGTGCGGGGCGACCTGGCAGGTGCTCCCGGCCTTGGTGGCACGTCATCTGTGGCGGAGTTGGCACACCGTCGAGCGAGCGGTCGAGACGCCACAGCAGGCGCCGACGATGGCAAACGACTCGGCGCCAGCGACGAGAGAGATTCCCGAGCGTACGCGCCGGCGATGGTTGACCCGGCTTTGTGCGAGCGCTGCGCTCCTGGTCGTCACGCTCTCCACCGCCGAGATGCCCGTGCTGGCCGCCGTGGCGGGCGCAGTCGGACTTCGGGGCACTCGACGAAATCTCGTCGACACGCACACGCGAATCTGCATCGTGTCCGTGGGCCAGAGGCTCATGCAGATGGCGGCCTTGGTCCACAGGCTTGCTCCGGGGGTGCGTCTCATGTAACCGCCGTGGTTCGCCCAGGCGATCTGGGACGGCCGATGTGTCGAGCGTTTTCCCACCAAAAGTGGCCGGTCCCCCGCGGGAGAAATGTCCTCGTCATGGACAAGGACCGCAGGGAGAAAATCGCACTTTGGCGACTCGGAGTGCTCGGCCCCCTCATCAGCGCTCGGCTCGAGCACGGCGACCGCGCCGAGTACTACGCTCTGGCGGCCGGGCGCGTGCACGAGCACCCAGACGGACGGCTGGTCAGGATCAGCCCGCGCACCGTGGAAGACTGGTACCGTGCCTACCGCCGGGGTGGCTTCTCGGCGCTGTTTCCAACTGACCGAGCAGATCTCGGTCACAGCCGTGCAATTCGTGCCGAGCTCGTCGACATCATTCTGCGCGCCAAAAAGGAGCGTCCACGCCGGAGCATCAGGCGCATCATCCGCATGCTCGAGCGGGCGCGCCTGGCGCGCCAAGGTGAGCTCCACCGTTCGAGCGTGCATCGGTTGCTCGCCGCCCATGGTGCCTCGACTCGTCCGGTGCGAGGACCCGAGGCCGAGAGGCGCTCCTTCATCATGGAGCACGCGGGTGACCTGTGGATTGGGGATGCCCTGCATCGGTGCCGATGGCGCCGACCCAGCTCGATCGGGCGGCCAAGACTTTCCGACCTCCACCTGCTGATCGGGCCCACGTTTACATCTACCGAAACGAGTCGATTGGTTTCGCGGTCTCGATGGACCTGCGTCTGGACGGCGTCCCGGTGGGAACCACCGTGGGTAGGACCTTCACGCTTGTGCCCGTTCGCCCGGGCCATCACCTGCTGGTTTCCGAGGCTGAGAATACCTCCAAGCTTCCCATCTACGTCGGTGGTGGGGAGAAGCTCTTCGTGTGGCAGGAGGTGAAGATGGGCATCCTGTACGCCAGGAACAAGCTGCAGGTCGTGTCTCCCGCAGTCGGGCGTGCCGGCGTGAGTGAATGCGAGCTCATTGCGTATCCGCCACCGCCCCTGTCGCCCCCGCTACCGCCTCCCCCAGCGGCTCGCCCCCAGACGCCTGCGCCGCCGTCGGTCGCTGCGCCAGTCGAGGTGCCAACATCATAGTTTGAGACATCCCCAGATCCCCTTCCAGATCCCCTTCCGCCCAGATCCCCTTCCGAGGGTCCCCAAGATCCCCTTCCATCCAGATCCCTTTCCGAGGGTCCTGTGCAGAAGGCAGCGGTCAGAGGCGATGGAAATTGTGGAAGGGTCACGAATTCGAGCAGGTGCTCGCTACCGAAGAGGCCTCATAGTGCCGGCCAGATCCGAGGCAGCTTGTGTCGCCTGCAGGCTCAGCTGGCGCCCGGCACTGGAAGGAGGCGCAAGTCCGCCGTTGCTCTTGGGTAGAGCACAGCGGACTTTCCAAGCATGTCGGCCATGCCCGTCAGGTCGGCGCGGGTTCAAGGGCCGCGTCGCGGATTGCCTCTCCGACCATCTCGGCGGCTTCGCACGCGACCTTGCCGAACTTGCGCATCCAGTAGGTGCCGAACGGGAACATACGTTGGCCAGTCCAGCCATGTGGCCGACAAAAGCGTCGCGGTACCTCTCGATGAATCCACGGTTGCGCATGAGTGCCTCGATTCTCGCCCATTTGTTCTTGGCGGCGACGTGCGGGCTCATCTGAAAGCGAGGCGCATGGCCAGCCGGACAATCGAAAGGGCTTTGGCGAAGAATCCGCTCGCGACCAAGCACAGTGATACCTTTGGCGGCGCGACGCTGACGGTGGTCGGCTTCCTTGGCCCGCACCCGCTCGGTGACCAGGTTGGCCCACTCGCTCGGCCCGAGGTGGGCGAAGCCGAGCGGCCTGGCCATTGGCAAGCTGACAACTTCAGGCATTTGGCCGTCATCGCGGAAGAAGTGCTTGGGCCGGGTGGCCGTGATGTGGGCGCCGGACAGCGTGGCCTGAAACGTGGTGACGCCTGGCCATTCCTCGACGGAGTCGACCAGATCCGCGGCAGACGGATTCGTGAAGGCGTAGGTGTTAGCGGCCGAATTGACATCGTAGTGGATGGCCGAATTGAGGTCGTAGGAAATCTGGGCGATGGCCAAGCTCTTCGCTCGTATCAAGCAACGCTTCGGTGGCAAGTAGACGCCTTCGCTCGGGAGATCGGGAACGGATCGGGGATCGGACCGAGACCTGGGCTTGGAATCTGGTAGACTGGGCTCATGTCCACCGCGCACGAACTGCCTGTGATTTTGACGCCCGACGAAGATGGCGGTTTCGTCGTCGAGTGCCCTGTGATTCCAGGTTGCATCAGCCAAGGCGACACGCGGGACGAGGCCCTGGCCAACATCCGCGAGGCCATCGAGCTGTGCCTGGAAAACCAGGCAGTCGAAGGCTGGACGCTGCCCGGCGAAATCGAGATCACGAAGGTCGCGGTCTAGCGACGTAGCGCAGCCACGAATACGTCGACGTCGATATCGGCGGTGCGGAGAATCGATCGCAGAGTCCCGCGCTTCAGGGGCTTGTGCATCGGCACTGTCACTGGCGTCCGGCCTGGGCAGAGCATACGCACGTGGCTGCCTTTTTGCCGGCTGGGCTCGTAGCCGAATTTGCGCAGGGCCTGAATGCAGTCAGCGCCGGAGATGATGGGAAGCGGCGGCATGGCCGTGTCTCCATTTCTACAGGAAGCCGCCCCCCAATTGCGAAAAGTATTAGGGCCTGAGATCTATGACACCGGCGGAATGTGAACATCCGGCGCCGGCTCGCCGCTGGTTCGCTGGCGACGGGCTCGCCGCGCGGCTCGCCGGCATCACCATCGCGGTGAAACGCGAGACCTTGGAACATCTTCCTCTACCGAGGCGCTGAGAATGGAAGGAAGGGGAATCGGCGAAGCCTTCGGCTACGCCCTCGGGTGGAACTTGTCGTAGACGCTACGTAGATGGGCGCGCGAGAGGTGGGTGTAGATTTCCGTGGTGCCGATGTCGGCGTGGCCTAGCATGGCTTGCACCGAGCGGAGGTCGGCGCCGCGTTCGACCAGGTGGGTGGCGAAGGAATGGCGCAACTTGTGTGGCGAGATCGGCTTGGTGATGCCGGCCGCGCGCGCGTGGGCGGTTAGGATCTTCCAGAAAGCCTGTCGGGTCATGCGCCGGCCGAATCGCGATAGGAACACGGCGTCCTCGCTGGGGCGGCAACTGCTTTTGAGAAACTCGGGCCGCGCGGATTCGAGGTACGAGCGCAGCATGGCGACTGCGGCTTCGCCAAGGGGCACGATGCGCTGCTTTTTCCCTTTGCCGAACGCCACCAGGTAGCCGGCTTCGAGGTTGACGTCGCCCAGGCGCAACTTGACCAGCTCTGAGACACGCAGGCCGGTGGCGTAGAGCACTTCCAGCATGGCCGAATCGCGCATGCCACGTGGCGTGGACCGACCGGGCGCGGCCAGCAGTCGATCCACTTCGTCCAGGCTGAGAAAGACCGGCAGCTTTCGCCCAAAGTGCGGCAGGTCGATCTCCTCGGTGGGATTGCTGTCGCAGATGCGCTCGCCGCGCAGGAACTTGAAGAACTGGCGCTGGGCCACCAGGGCGCGCGCCTGCGTGCGCGCGGAGATGTCTTGCGCGGTGAGTGCGGCCAGGTAGTCGAGCACGTCGATGGGGCGCACGGCGCACACGTCGTCGATTCCGCGGCCAACTAGAAATCGCGCCAGCGCCGCCAGGTCGTGGCCGTAGGCCGCCAAGGTCGCGACCGACAGCTCGCGCTCGACCCGCAAATGGTCGAGAAACTGCTGGATCGCCAAGTCGACGGACAGACTCACAGGCCGGATCGTCCGGCCGCTAGCAAGCCGGCGCAAGTTTTATGCTTGCACGCGGCTGTTGGGTTGCGTGGCGCCCGTGGTAACGTCGGGCCAATGAAGGCGCGCATCGGGGGGCGAGACCTCGCCTACGAATTCTTCGGCGGCGGAAAGCCGCTCGTGCTCATTCATGCCTTTCCGCTCGACGGCCGCATGTGGACGGACACCGCCCAGGCCCTGTCCAATCGTTGCCGCCTGATCGTGCCCGACATGCGTGGATTCGGCGAGTCCGATCTGGGCGGCAGCGACCCTTCCATCGCCGACATGGCCGACGACGTCGCGGCCTTGCTCGACAGCCTTGGCATCGAAAGAGCAACCGTGGGTGGCTTGTCCATGGGCGGCTATGTCTCGTTGGCCTTCGCGGCCCGGCATCCCGCGCGCCTCGAACGCTTGATCCTAGCCGACACGCGCGCCGCCGCCGATTCGGACGTCGCGCGGGCAGGCAGGGCCGATACGCTGGCCCTGGTGGAAAAGGAGGGCGTTGCGGCGTTGGTCGAGCGCCAGCTCGCCGTGCTGCTTTCGCCGGGCGCCAGCGAGACCGTGCGAGAGCAAGTGCGCGGACTTGGCAAGCAGCACCCCGACGGCGTTTCGGCCGGCATTCGGGCCCTGCGCGACCGGCCCGACCGCCGGGGCGAACTGTCAGCCATCGCTTGCCCGACCCTGGTCGTCGTTGGCACAGAGGATAAAATCTCCCCGCCTGCGGAAATGGCAGGTATGGCATCGGCCATTTCTGGCGCACGTCTGATAGAAATCTCCGGCGCCGGGCACCTAAGCAATCTGGAGAAACCCAATGACTTCACGGCGGCAATCGCGAACTTCATCTAGCGGACCAAGGATCATGTTGCGCATCACGAATCTCGGAGTTATGTCATTCATCCTGCTTGCGCTGGCCGCTTGTAGCAGCAGCTCAGGCTCATCCTATGGGTCAAGCCTGGTGGTGACCGATACCAAGGGGTGGAAATACGATGTCTACTGTTCGGGCGGGCTGTGTACGCTGGCGCCCCTGGATAGTCACCTCGTCCCCACGACCTGCGAGAGTGGCACCGGCACCGAGACCTTCATCTTGGTTCCTTTTTCGCTGCTCTCGATCTACGCCGCGGTCGTTCCCACGTCCGGCCCGGTGCAGTTCAGTGCAGCCGAACCTTCGCGTCCCGTTGCTTGTGGCAGCGATGCGGACTGCCTGCCTACCGGGACGGTCATGGCGGGGGCGAGTTACGCTTGCACGAATGGGCTGTGCCAGTGCTCAAGCCAGACCTGTACCACCACGGATGGAAATCCCACGACCTACGAAGTGCTCACGCTGTGCCAAGCCGACCTTGCCTGGCCGACCGCGTGTCCCTACATCACGACGCAGCCGTACGCCAGCCGCATCTCCGAGATCGCCACGATCTGCGGGTCAACGGACACCTGTACTGCGGTGCCCGCGGATTGCCGCCAGTTGACACCTCCGGCCGACGGGGGCGGCCAGCCTACGCCCGTGGCGACGATCGACGGAGGTGCCCAGGCCGCGCCCGTCGATTCGTCGGTGGACTCGGGACCGTCGGTGGACGTGGGATCTGTTCTCGGTATTTGATCAACTCGACTGGACAACAAGGCGAGGGCCATTACACTTTCACTAGATGTTGTTCCCGCCGTTCTCGTGGAGTCAAAGTTGGGCGAGATCGTCAGAGGCTGATTCGCAGGCGAAGGCAGGGCGAGTTGCTCTGCGCCGATTCGCGGGGCCCGCCGCATACGCGCGTCGGATGGATCCCATGCGTATCGCGCACCTGACCGACCTGCACGTCGGCCGGGTCACGCCGTTCGCGATTCAGCGCGAGGCCCAGGTTTTGGTCAATGCCCAGAATCCAGACCTGGTGTTGGTCACCGGGGATTTCGTGTGCCACAGCCAGCTTTATCTCGACCAAGTGACCCACCTCATGGGCGGTTTTTCCGCGCCCGTGATCGCGGTGCTGGGCAACCACGACTATTGGGCCGGTGCCGATGAGGTTTGCATGGCCTTGCGCCGTGCCGGGGTCGAAATTCTGCGCAACCAGAACACCATGCTCACGGTGCGCGGACAGCGCATCCAGATCGTCGGGCTCGACGACGCCTACACCGGGCACGCCTTGCGTGACAAAGCGGTGGCTGGACTGCGGTCCGACATTCCGTCGCTGGCCTTGTCTCATATCGCCGAGGAAGCCGACCTGCTGTGGCCGCATGGCATCCCGCTGGTTTTGTCCGGCCACACCCACGGCGGGCAGATCACGCTCGCGCGGCTGCACGAAATCACCCTGGGCAAGATCGGCGGGCATAAGTACCTGCACGGCCTCTATGGATCGCGGCAGGCGAATGACAATGCTGGCGCAGGCGGCGCAGTCTACGTGGGCGCGGGCATTGGCGCGGCGGTGATGCCTCTGCGCATCGGCGAACGCGGCAAGCGCGAGGTCACGATTTTCGAGTTGGGCACAAAGCCCGGCGATTTTTCCGAGCACCACGAGGAGCAGCAAGCCCTGCCCGGCCGGGCGGTTTCGGCGGCCAAGCTGCGCCGTCGGATTGCCAAGGTTGCGCGCAAACGCGACCGGCGGTCGAATCGGCGAACCCAGTCGATGCCGAGCGTCTAGTTCACCCGGTCTGCAAGAAGCTCACGACTTCACCCGCAACCTTGCGCGCGACCGCCAGATCGGTCTTGGGCAGCGAGATGGCGCCCACTGCGGGGTGGCCGCCGCCGCCGTATTTCTCGCACAGCTTGGCGATGTCGTGGGTGCGCGGGGTCTTGGGCCACGGATTCGAGCCCACCGAGATCTTGTAGCGCTCGGGGGTCGCGAGCAGGGTGACCGAGTAGCGCGCCTCTGGGTGCAGGTAGTAGACGATGAACTTGTTGATGGTGGCGATGCCCTCTGGGATGAGGTCGCTCGTCACCACGCCCTGGTCGAGGCGTGAAAGCCGGCGCATGGCCGCGATGTTCTGCTCGTGGCGTGCCAGCAGCGGCTGCAATGCCTCGGCCACATGGGCGTCCGCCGCGATCTCGGCCAGTGGCCGCGACACCAGCTCCTCGATGAAGCGCTCGGCCAGCGTCTTGTCGCGGTTGTTCTCGACCCAGGTCATGAGCCGCAGGGCTGGCTCGCGCAGCTCGACCGCCATGGCCGCGGACGGAAAAAGCGCGCCGTCGATGATTTCCGCCCAATGAAGCAGTTCCGCGAAGCGGGCGATGTCGAAGCCGAAGCGGGTGGCCAGCGTGCTCGCGAGGAACTTGGTGCAGCTCTTGGCGTGCGGGTCGTAGAACTTTTGCCCGCTCTGGTCGGCGCGAAAATGCGCCTCGTCGCCCGGCAGTTGAAACGCCGAAACGTGGTGATCGAACCACCAGTCGAGGCGCGGATCCTGGCTGTAGCGGAAATCCACGCACGCATTCACATCGCCATCGAGCAGGTTCCCAGCAATCGGCTGCGCGTCGCCCTTGTGTTGCATGGGCGTGTACGCCACCAGGGCGTTACCCGGCGCCAGCCGCTCGCGAAAATAGCGCGCGAACAGTCCCGCCGACGCCGAGCCGTCGAAACAATTGCCGTGATAGAGAACCCGAAGCTTCATACGGCGAAACTAGCAGCCTAGCGCGGGCTGCGCCATCGTCGGTCGACCCCACGGCACTACGGCAGGAACTTGATGTTGCCGATGGTCACGTCGATGGGGCAGCCCACCCCGGCGTCGGGATCGAGTTGCGTTCCGGTGAACTGCCACTGCAGACCGACCACCTGGTTGGCGTTAGCGGTCGACCAGTTGGAGAAACTAGACAGCGGTGTCGTGATGGTTGCCGAAGTGGCGGACGGAACCGCGACCTTCTTGACCACCGGGAATCCGTAGCAGTTCGCGGTGCAGCCCCCGGCAGGTACCTGTGTTGTGGGGCGCTGGTCGAAGGTTTGGATCTGCAATTCCAGGTCGCAGCCAGGTGAAGTCCCGACGAGACTGAACTGAACCTGGGTGAAAGACGCGACGGTCGAGCAGACATTGAAACTGACCCCGCCGCCACCCCAATCGCTGGACATGACACTTCCGGTTAGGTGAAGACCCTTGGGCGTTCCTTCGACGGTCGCTTTCATGGTGGTCGAAGTGTTGGCTCCCCCGTAGCTGTAGATCGCTCCGTAGATCCCCGTGGGGCTTCCCCACTTGCCGGTGGTGGTCGAGTAGTCGGAGAAGTCAGTCACGTTTCCGCTCGCGGGTGTCACCGCTGCCGAGCAATTCAGGGCGGGCGTGGTCGCTCCCCCGGTCCCGGTCGAGCCGCCCGAGGCAGGGGAGCCGCCCGAGCCAGTCGAGCCGCCGGTCCCGGTGGCGCCACCTGAGTCGGTCGAGCTGCCGCTGCTCGCGCCGCCGTCGCCGCTTGAACCGCCGCTGTTTGAACCGCCGCTGCTGGAGGAGCCGCCGCTGGCGCTGGATCCGCTCGAACCACCGGTGTCGGATCCGCCCGAGCTGGAAGTGCCGCCCGAGTTGTTGGAACCGCCGCTGGTGCTTGATCCGCCCGAGGCGGTGGTCCCGCCTGAGCTGCTGGAGCCACCGCTGGCGGTGGTCCCGCCTGAGCTGCTGGTCCCGCCGGTGCTTGAGGAGCCGCCGCTGGCACTGGATCCGCCCGAGCTGGTGGTCCCGCCTGAGCTGGAGCTACCGCCGGAATTGGAGCTGCCACCGTTGCTGGTCGGGGTGCCGCTGGATGACTTGCAGCTCGCGCCTGCCATGGTGATGGCCAAGCCTCCGATAAGCAGGGTGAAGGTCAGTCTCGGTGCAACCGCGGTCCTCATGTCCGATCCTTTCCTGACAACCGGTGTCAGTCCCATTTCGACGGTTTCTCTCCTACCAACGAAACCGGCCTCGAACAAGGGTTCGGGGCAGGCCTTCGTCTTTGGTCCAAACGACGCGGCGTTCGCGGTATAAACGCCCCCTGCATGACAGACGTAAGGCCCACCCTTTCGGTCGTGATTCCCGTTTTCAACGAGGAAGAGACGATTCCCGAGCTCGACCGGCGTTTGCGCGCGTTTCTCGCCGAACTGGGCGAGACCTGGGAGGTCGTATTCGTCGACGATGGCTCGCGCGATGCCTCGGCCAGGTTGCTGGCGGAAATGGCGGGAAAAGAGCCGCGTTTCAAGGTGATTTCCTTTTCGCGCAATTTCGGCCACCAGATCGCGATCACGGCGGGCATGGATCGGGCGGAAGGCGAGGCAGTGGTGGTCATGGACGCCGACCTTCAGGATCCGCCCGAACTCGTGCGCGCGATGCTGGCGCGCTGGCGCGAGGGCTTTGACGTGGTCTACGCGGTTCGCGAACGCCGCCTGGGCGAGACCTGGTTCAAGCGTCTCTCCGCCCTGATCTTCTACCGCGTGTTTCGCGCCATGCTGGGATTCGACGTGGTGCTCGACGCCGGCGATTTCCGCTTGATGAGCCGGCCGGTGATTCTGACCTTGCGTTCGCTGCGCGAGCGGCATCGTTTTATCCGCGGGCTGGTGGGCTGGATCGGGTTCCGGCAGTCGTCGGTGAAATACACCCGCCAAGAGCGCTTTGCCGGCACGACCAAGTACCCGCTCAGCAAGATGCTCAAGTTCGCGTTCGACGGCATCGCCTCTTTTTCGACCCTGCCCCTGCGCATGGCGACCTGGCTGGGCGCGTTCGCGGCGCTTCTGGCCATGGGACTTGGGGCCTGGGCCTTCTACGTCAAGATCCACGGCGTGACCGCGGTGCCTGGCTGGACCACCATCATGATCTTGGTCGCGCTTGGTTCGTCGGCGCAGCTTCTGGTGATCGGCATTCTTGGCGCCTACATCGGCCGTATCTATGAGGAGGTCCAGCGCCGGCCGCTCTACACCGTCGCCCAGGAGGTCAATTTCGCGCCGGACAAGAAGACCGCGACGTTTGGCGAGGGAAGTGGGGGAAAGGCGACGTGAGCGCGGACGAGGAAGTTGGCGGAGTCCTGGCCCATGGCCGGCCCGCCGAGGCGGCCGACGCCGCTTTAGAAATCGACTTGTCGGCCTTTCTGGTCGTGGACGAGCCAGCCGATTCGCCTGCCGGCTTCTTTCCCACAAAGGTCGCCTACACCGGTCCAGCGGATCCTTGGCGCCCGCGGCTCAGCGCCGGACTCTCGGGCCTTGGGGTGCTGGCCTTTGTGGGGTTTTCGCTCGGGCTTTGCCTGTGGGAGCTTTGGTCTTCGAGCGCCCTGCAAAGCTTCGTCCTGACCAACGGACCCACGCGCGAGCTCGGACGGAAAGCGGTTCTCTTTGCCGTCGGCGGATCTGCCGTCTTCTCACTTCTCGCTCTCGTGCTTCTCGTCTGGCGGCGCCTCCTGCGCGGGGAAATCATCGAGCGCCTGGGCCGTCGCGTATCGCCCCTGGCGCTCGCGGCCTTGCTGCCCCTCATGTTTCGCTGGCGCTTTTGGCAAGACAGCCGCGAGGTGGTGTTTCTGCTGTTGGTGCTGGTGCTGGTGTTCGCCACGCAGAAATTGGTGCAAGTGGCGCTGGCCACACCGCCGGTCTTTGGCAGGCCCCTTTTTCTCGAACGGATCCTCGCGGACGGGGCGGCGCTTGGGCGATTGAGCGTGAGGTGGCTGCCCTTTGTTATCGTGGTCGCGGCTGCCGTGGTCTACGCCAGCTACTTCGGCTACCACACGGTGGTTCACCACCGCAACGTGCTCTCCAGCAGTCTCGATCTCGGGCTTGAGGAGAACGTGATCTGGAACGCGCTTCACAGCGGCGCGCTTTTCAAGACCACGCCCTACGGCGGCCCGACCGGAAACCTAGTCGGCGAGCACGCCGCCTATTTGAGCTATGTCATCGCGCCCATTTACGGCATCCACCAGAGCGCGGAAACCATTCTGATCCTGCAGGCCGCGCTGATCGGTGGCGCGGCCATTCCGCTGTATCTGGTTGCGCGCAAGTACCTTGGGCCGTGGCTGTCGTGCCTGGTGGCGGTGTGGTACGTCTTCTATCCGCCGCTGCACGGATCGAACCTGTACGATTTTCACTACCCACCGCTGGCGCCGTTCTTTCTCTGGTTCACCCTCTATTTCGCGCTCTCGCGGCGGGCGGTGCTGACGTTCATCTTTGCGGTCCTGACCCTGTCGGTGCGCGAGGACATCTCCCTTGGCCTCACCATCTGCGGCCTTTTTCTCATCCTCACCAACCGGCACGCGCGGACCGGGCTCTATCTCGCCGGTGCGGGCGCGCTCTACTTCGTGGCCATGAAGATGGTGATCATGCCGCTTCAGCGCGGAGGCGCAGAGGCGTTCATCCACCAGTACGCGGGTCTGGTGCCCGACGGAAGCAAGGGTTTTAGCGGGGTCATGAAGACCGTGCTTGGCAATCCCGTCTTCACCCTGGGCGTGCTCCTGGAGCGGGACAAGCTCATCTACATGCTGGAGATCTTCCTGCCCCTGGCGTTCTTTCCGCTGCGTCGGTCCATCGGGATTCTCTGCTGCGTTCCCGGATTTCTGTTCACGCTGCTCTCCACCGGCTACCGGCCGCTTTACCAAATTTCGTTTCAGTACACCGCCCACTGGACGGCCTATTTGTTCATCGCCCTCATCGCCAACCTTGCGTGGATGAGCCGCGAGGCTGCCCAGCGCGGGCGCCGAGGCGTGGCGTGGCGGAATGCGTGGGTCGTGGCCATCTCGATTGCGATACTCACCACCTCGTACCAACTCGGCGCCTTGATCCAGCACAATGCCGCACGTGGCGGGTTCGGCATCTACCACTTCGGAACCACGGCGGAGGATCGCGAGCGCCGGCGCACGCTCTACGAGCTTTTGGCCATGGTGCCGGCCAAGGCCAAGATCTGCTCGTCGGAAAACATCGTACCGCAGGTTTCAAACCGGGCTTTCGCCTACACTTTGCGCATGGGGATCGCCGACGCCGACTACTTGCTCTTTGATGTTCCGGTGGGTGGCGACGAACGGACCAAGGTGTTTGATGTGCTTTCGCCAGGAACCTTCGGCGTGGTCGCCGAACGTGGCAAGTTCGTGCTGGCCAAGCGCGGCCATCCCACTGACCTGAACGCGGGTGTGATTTCTCGGAATAGGTAGGAACCAGTCGTGACGCCTTCACCCGACAGTGATTTCCAGACCCGTCTTTCCTACTCGGTGCGCGCCCTGGGGCTGCTGCTAGCCGGCGGTGTGTCGGTTGGTTTCGCGTTTGGTATCGCCATCCTTCCGGTGTCGATGCAGCGCTACTTTCACGACAACCACCTGGCAGCCCATCATCGGCATATCTTGCTCGGCTGCATGATCGGATGTGGCGCCGCGGCGGCGTTGGCTGGCGTCCTCTATCTTGCCACCCAATTCGATAGGCCGAACGTGGTCGCGCGCCTGTACCACGTGGCCAGGCGGCTGGCCCCGCTTTACCTAGTCGGCTTTTTCGCGTTGCTGTTTCGCTGCGAGGTGTGGCAGGGCCGCGATCTGGCGTTCCTCACGCTGGTGGCGCTTTTCGGAGTGGCCGCGTGGGCGGCGGTCACGACCGCTATGCGCGCGGGGCCGACTGCGTGGGAAAGGCGCGTGGCAGCCCGCCTGGGTCGTCTGCGCCAAGGCCTCGACGCCACCTTTCCGCGCCTACTTGCCTCGCTGCCGTTCGCCTTGGTCGTGATTGGGGCCGCGGTTTACGCCTGCTATTTCGGCTACTACACCTACTGCTTCTACTATTCCCTCCGATCGGGATACGACCTGGGCATTTACGACAGCCTGGTGTGGAACATGATGCACGGCGGGTCGTACTTCAAGGCACCACCCTGGTCGGGGCCGGGGCACTCCCATTTTGGCAATCACTCCGAGTTCATCGCCTACGCGCTGCTGCCCATCTATGCCCTTCGCCCAAACGGCGGAACCCTTCTGCTTATCCAGGCTGCGGTCCTTGGAGGAGCGGCAATTCCCCTCTACAAGCTCGCGCGCAAGCACATCGACAGATGGCCCGCCTGTATTCTGGCACTGTCCTATCTTCTTTATCCCGCGCTCCACGGCGAGAACCTTTTTGAGTTTCACTTCATCTGCCTTGCTCCCTTCCTGCTGTGGTGGGCGTGGTATTTCCTTGAATCGCGTCGGGACGGCTGGGCCGCGCTATTCGTCTTGCTGACCCTGGCCGTGCGCGAGGACGTGACGACCTGGGTCGCTGTCCTCGGTGCCTACTTCCTGCTCTCCGGACGGCGCCCCAAGGCGGGGATCCTCCTTGCCGTGGTGGGGACGCTTTGTTGCTTCGCCCTCAAGTTCGTGGCGATGCCCCACGTGGGGGGCGGAGAAAGCTTCACCGACATCTACAAGGACTTGATTCCGCCAGACGGAAAGGGCTTTGGCAGTGTGGTGGCTACGTTGCTGGGCAATCCTGGCTTCACCATGTCCACCTTGGCCGAGACAAACAAGCTCGTCTTCATGCTTCAGATTCTGTTGCCGCTTGCCTTCCTGCCATTGCGCAGGCCCATCGGCTTCCTCCTGTGTATCCCTGGATTCTTATTCACGGTGCTGTCGACGCACTACGGTCCCCTGGTCAGCATCTACTATCAATACAGCACTCATTGGATCGCGTTCCTCTTTCCCGGCGCAGCGATTGGCCTGGAATGGATAAGCGAGCGCAGCGCCGCCGGCAGTGCGCAGCCAGGTCTTGCGGTGAAGCCCCAGCGCCCGGCCCTGGTCGCGCTGCTTTGCCTCGCGGTGCCGATCAGCTACCAATATGGCGCCATGGTTCAGCAGCAAAATTCTTGGGGTGGTCCCATCAAATATGTGTTTGGCATCGACGCCAAAGGAAAACGCCGCCACCAGGCAGCCGAGAAGTTGCTTCGCCTGCTACCACCGCGTGCGAAGGTCTCGGGAGGTGGCTTTATCACCCCCTATATCTCGAACCGTCCTGACGCCTACAACATGACCATCGGCATCTTTGACGCCGAATACATCTTCTTCCCCAGCGAGTCCGCCGACTTGATCGGCGACGAGCGCGCCACGGTTACGCGACTGCTGGAAAGTGGCGAGTTTGGCGTGGTTGCCATCGAGCCGCCGTTTGCCCTGGCCAAGCGAGGCCATGCCAGAGACCTCAACGCCAAGTTGTTTGCAAGCTGGAATGGTAGCAATTAGAGGGTGATCCATGAGCACAGATAACGCCTCATTGCAGAATGCCCCAGTTGAAATTTCGCTGGTTGTGCCCGTCTATCAGGGGGAGCGGACCCTAGAGACCCTGGTCGCGGAGGTCGAGCCGCTTACTGTCACGCAGACCACCAATCAAGGTAGGTCTTTCCGTGTGGTGGAGATGCTGCTGGTACATGACGGCGCGGTCGACGACTCGGCTCGCATTATGAAGCGGCTTGCCGAACAGTACGCTTTCGTGCGTCCCATCTGGCTGTCACGCAATTTCGGCCAGCACCCGGCAACATTTGCCGGTCTCGCCAGTACCGTGGGCGAATGGGTGGTCACTTTGGATGAAGACGGCCAGCAGAATCCGCGCGACATCGGCAACCTCCTCGACCAAGCGCTAGGGACGCGCACTCGGCTCGTCTACGCGCGTCCTACCAACCCAGCTCCACACGGGTTCGTGCGCAATACATTTTCGGCCTTCGCCAAGTGGATCTTCGCGACGGTGCTCGGCACGCACATCGGCCGGTTCAATAGTTTTCGCATCATCGAGGGCGAAGTCGCACGCGGCGTTGCGGCCTACTGCGGGCCCAATGTCTACCTCGACGTCGCGTTGTCCTGGGTCGTGGGCAGTGCCGAGCGCTGCCCGGTGGAACTTCGCGGCGAGCGTGGGCGGCGCTCCGGCTATACGCCCCGGCGTCTCTTACGTCATTTCTGGCAACTCGTACTGTCGTCGGGAACGCTACCCTTGCGCCTTATTTCGCTGGTTGGATTTGGTTCGATCATATTCTCCGTGCTCTTCAGTGCCGTCCAGATCTGGAATCGACTGCACAATAAGATCCCCGTGCAAGGCTGGACCTCGACCATGATTGTGATGTGTCTATTTGCTGGATTGACCTTGGTGTCGATCGGAATCGTGGCCGAGTATTTGGGCTTCAGCGTTTCCATGGCGATGGGCAAGCCCGCCTACATGATTGTGTCTCGTCCGCGCGAGGATCTCACCAAGGAACCATGAGCGCGCCCGTTGTCTGGGTCGTGGGAGCAAGCGGTCTGCTGGGAGCGTCCGTTGTCCGCGCGCTGGGAGGGAAGGCATGGCGTCCGGAACGGCCCATCGGTTGGGGTGACGACGGTCGGCTAGAGCGCGACTTCCGCGAAGCCATTGCTGCGTTTGCAACTCGCACCCTGTCAGATGGGGCTGGGGCTTGGGCCATTTGCTATTGCGCAGGTGCTGGGGTGGTGGGCACTTCGGCAGCTGCGCTGATGGCTGAGACAAATGCGTTGCGCCTGTTCTTAGAAGTCTTGAGCGCCGAGTTCCGCCTGATGGCGCTCCCTGGCACCATGGTGCTCGCCAGCAGCGCTGGGGGTGTCTACGGCGGCAGCCTGGAGTGCCCGATCACTGAGGCGACCGATCCCGAGCCCATTTCTGATTACGGCCGTGCCAAGCTGGAACAAGAGAGGATGCTCTGTTCCTGGGCCAGTCGTCGGTCACCTCCGGTCGGCATCCTGGTGGCCCGCTTTGCCAACCTCTATGGCGCTGGGCAGCGCCTCGACAAGCAGCAAGGACTCATCTCGCATCTGTCGCGCTGCCTAATCTTCAACACCCCTGTGCACATCTACGTATCTCTCGACACCATTCGCGACTATCTATTCGCCGAGGACGCCGGTCGCCAATTGGTGGCCGGTCTTCGGCGGCTCGCGTGTGAATCGCGTGGGGAGCCTCTGCAGGTCACCAAGATCTATGCCTCTGAACGCGAGGTATCCATCGCTGGTTTGCTGGGGATCTTTCGCCGCATCTCTCGCCGCCGGTTGCGCGTGATCTGCGGCTTGCATCCCGGAAGCGCGCTCCAGCCGCGGCGACTTCAATTTCGTTCTCGCGTGTGGCGCACGTGGGACGATGAGGGGGGAAGACAAATCGAATTGGCGGAAGGGATCAATCAGGTCTATCGCGATCAACTTGCTCTGTTTCGTCGTGGCCTTTTGCCGCCTCCGTCGCACCCGAGGGCCACGGTCTTCCGGCCGCCTTCGACTCGCACAAGCCGTTAGGCTACTGAGCCTGCAGTCGGTAGACAGAGAAACTCTCGTCGCCGACCATTCCGGGAGGATTGGTGAAGAGCAGGGTGCGCGTGATTCCGGCCGGCGGGTCGGGCAGCCATTCCATGGTGACGAGCAACACCGGGCTCTTTCGTTCGCGCGAGATGGCGACCGCGCGGTTCATCAGCTCGAACGGCGAATACGCCTTGCGCCGGGCGTGGAAGACCACGTTTTCGTCGAACTCCGCGGTTTCGACGGCGTGGAAGGGTCGGTGGAGATAGCCGGCGACCGCGGCGACGTGGTAGTCCGGGCCGGCAACGAAGGGAAGATCTTGCAGGCCGGCCTTGCGAATGAAGGCGGCAGCATCGCGCGCGCCCGAGAAGACTTCGCGGGTGTCGAGGACCGTGCCGGCAACGAAGCTTCTCGATTGGATAATCAAGATCCCCGTGAGCATCGCCGTCGACAACCAGTGCGAACGTTTTGGGAATTGCATGCGCAAGATCCAACACGCGCCAATGAAGAGGATGAAGAAGTTCCCCCAGTGGCGAGTCGAGCCGTAGAAACGCGTCTGCTGGAACGCCAGCATGGTAGCGATCCCGGCCACGTAGATCAGCATGAGCCGCCAAGCCGGGTAGAGGGCGAGCGTCGTTAGCATCAACAGGGCGCCACCCACATACTTGGGCCAAACCGATGGCTCATCCCAGAATGTGTAGAACGAAGCCCAGAACTCCAGCTTCGTGAATTTGCGCCAGGGCAGGAAGCCCGCGTCCAGACGGTACATCATGTCGGGCAACGCCGATGGCGTGAGCGCGCCGAAGTTGAAGCCGGGTGAAAACGGGTTCGGATCGGGCGGTTCGATCGTGAGAACGCAAAACACCATCGCGGTCGTGACGATGGCAACGGCTGTCAGCAGACGGGGCGAGGTGACGAAGGTGTACTCGGTGGGCCGGGCGCCAGGGCGCTCATTCGTCATCCTGAACTGGTCCAGGATGAGGAACCCGAGCAGGAAGATGCACATGATGAGGCCGTAGATGCTGGTGAGCGAAAGCAGGGCGAGCGCAATCGCCAGGGCGAAGTGGCGCACGCGATAGGGATGGTAAAAGGCGCAAAACGCGCACACCAGCAGCCAGCCGAGCACGTAGTTGCGCGCGATGACGGCGTACTCGTAGCCGAAGTAGTACGAAAAGAGCGTCATCACTTTGAGGTAGCGCGGGAACGGCGCGAAACGTACGAGCAGGACTGCCGCTGCCGTGGCCGCCGCCGCGGTGGCCGCCTGAATGCCCCAGGCCGACTCCGTGAACCAGGTCCAGATGTAGAGGTACCAGTACCAGAGCGGGGGATGGCCGGCGTACATTCGGTCCCCGGTGACAAGTTCGGCAAACCCGTGTGCCCCTCGTGCCAAGGTCCAGGCGTGGATCTCATCGCGCCACATCTCGTGGTGGACGTGCATCCAAATCAGAAAGGCCAGGTAGGGAACGCACACGAGCAGGGTGAAGGTCCACCCGGATTCGCGATCCTTGGTGAGCAGCTTGAACGGGCGAGGTAGGGTCATTGGCCGTAGACCGAAATTCGCTTGAGGTGAAAGCATTCGGTGCCTGGGCGTTGGAAGCGGATCTTCTGGGCGCGCACCGGGGCGATGTCGTATTGCCAGGTTGAAAACGGCGAACGCCGCTCGGCCACGAGTTGCCAGGTGCCTCCCTTGAGAATTCGCACATCGAGAGGGAGAGCGCGTTCTTTGCAGCAATCGGCTCGGTTTTCGACCAGCAGGCTGCGGATCACATGTTCAGCGCCAAGGTCGATTTCGACGAAGGGGTCGGCAACAGCCGCGGTGTGAAAGAACAGATCCTTGTCGCTCGCTGGCCCAAGTCCAGTGCCAGGCACGCCAAAGGCGGCGCTGCTTGCGAACCAAGGCCGGCCCGCCGCCAAATCCCGCGGGAACAAACGCCCACGAAGGTTGGGCGAGATGGCGCAGCCCACGAGCAGGAAGATCGCCGTGGCCACGGCCAGGGCACTTGCGATCGCGGCGAGTCCGGCGGCCAGCGCTCGCATGGGCTCCTGGGCTCGCCAGAGCGTGCGATGGGCGACATTGGCGCAATCGGTCTCGGCGTCGCCCTCGATCGGAGTGAGTTCCGGAACGAGTTCTACCGGAACGAGCTTCCGCAGTCCGCTTGCTGCCCGACGGTAGACACGATCGGAGCGCAGCTTCCAATCGCGCCCCCGGCGCACGCGCAGGCCGTCCGCGCACTGGCACAGCACCCGCGCGCGCCGGATGCGCACCCGATGTTGGCGCCAATAGCGCAATCCACCGAGAACCGTCGGTAGCGGGGACAGCATGGCCTGGCGAATGAGCTTGAACAACATGGACGGGAAGAGATCAGCTTAGAAGCTCCGGCACGCAAGGCACAAGACTTCTATGGTGGGCTGTGTGCCACGGCTCACCTCGGCAGCCCGGTTGTCGTCGACGGATTCCGGCTACTACTCGCGCAGCAGGGCCAGAAAGGCCTCGCCGTAGGCCGCGAGCTTGCGCGGACCCACGCCGGGGATGGCCAGGAGCTCGCCGACTGTCATGGGTTTACTTTCCGCCATGGCGATCAAGGTGGCGTCGCTGAACACGATGTAGGCCGGCATCTTGCGTGCATCGGCGATGCGCCGGCGCAGGGCCTTGAGCGCGAGAAACAGGGCTTCTTCGTCGCTGGCCGGTGCGGAGGGTTGCGGTGGTGTGGGCAGCGGCCGAGCGCCGATCCGGCTCTTGGCCAGTTTGCGCGGTATCGGCTTGCTTTGCGCCACCACGTCCCAGCCGGCGCACACGGCGCAGGATTCGCCGCATGCTTTGATCGATTCGCCGAAGTAGGCGGCTAGGGCTTGGTGCCGGCACTCTGGCCATTCGGCCAGGCGGAACATCTCGCGTACGCGATCGCGGTGGCGCTGGGCGAGTTCGGGCGGCAAATCGCCGTTCGATTCGAAAAGCCGGTCGTACCCGATGACGTCGGCCCACGAGTAGAAGAGCACGCAGTCGCTGGCCACGCCGTCGCGGCCGGCGCGGCCGATCTCCTGGTAGTAGCCTTCGATCGAGCGCGGCATATCGCGGTGGATGACATAGCGCACGTTGGACTTGTCGATGCCCATGCCGAAGGCCACGGTGGCTACGACGACATCGGCCTTGTCGCAGCGAAAGGCGTCCTGCACGCGCGTGCGCTCGTCGCTCTCCATGCCGGCGTGGTAGGCGAGGGCGGCCACGCTGTGCTCGCGTAGGTAGTCCGCGGTCTGCTCGGTCGAGCGGCGGGACAGGCAGTAGACGATGCCGCTTTGGCCCGGCCGCGCGCGGGCCAGGCGCAGGATGCGTTCGCGCACGCTGAGTCCGTCGTCGCCTTTTTTGTAGGCATGCAGGTGCAGATTAGGGCGGAAGAAGCTGCCGCGGAACGAGGCCGGCCCGCGCATGGCAAGCTGCTCGATGATGTCGCGGGTGACTTCGGCGGTGGCGGTGGCGGTCAAGGCAAGAATGGGCGGATCATTGAAGCGCGACTTGAGCCCGAGCAAATTGCGGTAGGCGGGCCGGAAATCGTGTCCCCACTGGCTGATGCAATGGGCTTCGTCGACGGCTACCAGGCGCGGTTTGATGCGGCCGAAGAGCGGGCCGAGCGACGCCTCGATGCCCTCGGGCGCGGCGTAGATGAGCTCGTACTCGCCGCGCACGGCGCGCGCCACGCGTTCGCGTTTTTCTTCCGGGGCCAGACTGGAATTGAGAAACGTGGCGCGCAGGCCAACGTCGTTGACCGCGTCGACCTGATCCTTCATCAGGGCGATGAGCGGCGAGATGACCAGCGTGGTGCCGCCGAGCAGGCGCGCCGGGATCTGAAAGGTCAGGGATTTGCCCGCGCCGGTGGGCATGACCCCGACGCAGTCGCGGCCAGAGAGCACGGTCGCGATGATGTCTTCCTGGCCGGGACGGAAGGAACGGTAGCCGAAGACATCCTTGAGCACAGCCTTGGCACGAGCCAGGTGCTCGTCGCGCGTCGAGGGCTGTCGTAGCAGGTGGGAAATCTCGCGCAGGGCCGCGACAGCATCTGGCGAAAAGGTCTCGGGCTGTGCCAGCCACTGCTTGCGCAACTCAGCCAGTTTCTCTTCGCACGCGCCCCGGTGCGCTGGGCCTTGGGCGACGAGACGGCGCAAATGCTCGACCGCGCCGGCGACCGACGCCGAGCTGGCGTGTGGTTCGGTTGCGCTTGCGCTGGATGTGCCAAGGTCTGACAAGATGGTGTTTCAGCAGTACACCATTTCAGGGCCTGGGAACCAGACCAATTCGTTGACATGGAAGGCGCCTACTGCGCTTTGGGGTCGAGGTACTTGTCAGCTTCCTGGCGCTGGGTGTGTTCGAGCTGGGACTTCTCGATACCGCGCACGACCTGCTGGGCCGGTCCCGGGGCGGTGGTCATGAACGGGCAGTTGTCGGCGGTGCGCATGTCGAGCTTTCGCGTCTCGATGGTGTCGCCCTTTTCCAGGCGCAGCCCAACGCACGCGAGCTGGCCGTTCTTGCCGAACTTTCCGGTGGCCCACAGTTCGACGCAACTCCAGATCTCGCGCAGCGGGCAGGCGCGTGCCTCGTAGCGTTCATGGATGAGGCCGTCGCTACCGGTTTTGAAACTCAGGCGCTGACCCTGGACCTCGAAGGTTCGTGCGCCCGGCACCGGAGAATCCCAGGGTGCGGCACTCGGCAAGGGACCGAAGGTGGTGAAGCGCGGACTGACTTGTAGATTGAGTCCGGTCTCGGTCGCGCCAATGAGCTGTTCGAGATTGGCTTCGATGTCGCCCGTCGAGGTTTGTTCGCTGCCACCCAGGAGCTTGCGGCAACCGCCCGCGCAAACCGCGACGGCCATGACAGCGATTCCAGCAGGAGCCAGTCGCCGAAAATTGACGCGCAGTGGAGATGGCATGTCAGCAGCTTCGTCCGGAACTCCTTTTGGCGCAAGCCACACTGCAAGCACCTATCAGGTTCGCGCGATCACGCGAAAGGTGTACGATCGAGGCGCGCAAGTTGCGCGTCGCGGAGGATGGAGATGAATCTGAGCGCGAAACGTACGGCAGGTCTTCTGGTCGCGCTGGCCGGCTGTTCTTCGTCGAATGCGGGGCCGACCGGACCGGGACCGAATGTCGTGTTTCCAGACGGAGGCGTCGCGCCGACCGCGGCGTGCGAATCGGAAGGTGGCAGCGATCCTGTCGCGAAACCGGTTCGCGTGCGCACCCTCACCGGGGACAAGTCGTGGGCCGAGACCGGGTGGTTTTCCTCGCCTGGGTTGGTGGATCTCGATGGCGACGGCAAGAAGGAGATTGTCGCGCCCTTCTACAGCCTGTTCGTCTTCGACAGCGCGGGCAACACGCGGGCAACCATCAAACAGGATGCCTACACCAACGGGCGCATCTATGCGCCGGCCGTGGTGGCCGATCTCGATCAAGACGGCGTGATGGACATCGTGGTCGCCGGCAACGAGGGAACGGTGGCGGCCTACGAATGGAGGAACGGCACGCTGGCCATCAAGGCGGGGTGGCCGGCGTCGACGTCGAGCGGCGGACAGTCGCCGGAGGGCAGGGGCATGGCCGCGGCGGATCTCGACGGCGACGGCAACATCGAGGTGGTGGTGACCACTACGAATACCTCGGATACGGGCGCGCAGGTCTTTGTCTTCTCGCCGAGCGGCAAGCTCTACCAGCCCGCGGGCACGACCTGGCAGGCGTGGCCACGCTATAGCACGCGCGCCGGGATCGGGGGCGACACCGACACCAACGGCATTGGCCAGACAGGCTACGGTTGCTACGGGCTCAACGTCGGCATCGGCAACATCGACGACGATGCCCAGCAGGAAATCATCGTCACGTACGACAACCACCAGATCAACGCTTTCAAGGCCGACGGTACGTCCATCCTTGCCTCGCCCTACTTTACCAACCGTGATTCCGCCCATCCGAACGCGCGCTTCGATTGGGGACAGTTCATTCGCTGGCTGGATCCCCAGGTCGAGGAGAATCACTACCATCTCCACGTGGGCGATTGGCCCGACGTGAACAAGACCATGTGGCTGCAGTGGACGGCCTCGCCGCCCTCGGTCGCGGACATCGACGGCGACGGCAAGAACGAAGTCGTCGGGATCCCCAACGCCGAGATGAAAGAGCCCTACGAAACCCAGGGCTACGCCTTCATGGTCCTGCAGGGCGCGTACGGCGATGGCTCCGCCAGCGCCATGCGCCTGCCGGGCTGGGAAAACCTGCCCATGTCGGGCAAGCCCGCGGTGCGCGCCAGCGGCGACTGGTATCCGCCCGACGGCGTGCCCGCCCCGGCCATCGCCAACATCCTTGGCGACAGCCGGCCCGAGATTGTTGCCGCCATCAACGACGGTGCCATCTACGCCATCGGTCCCGATGCGCAGCTCTTGTGGCGCTACGACTATGCCAAGGGCGCGCCCAAGACGTTCGCCTCGGAGCCCGCGGTCGTCGACCTGAACCGCGATGGCGTGCCCGAGATCGTATTCGGTACGTACTCCCTGCAAACGAACGGCGGGCGGCTGATCGTGCTCGACAACACCGGACAAGAACTCTACGACATCACGCTCGAAAACCAGGGCACGGGCGGGGGCAATGGCGTCGGCGTTCCGGCGGCGCCTTCCGTGGCCGATATCGACGGCGACGGCAACCTCGAGATCGTGCTGCTCACGTTCGACCACGGCATCGACGTGTACACGGTTCCCGGCTCGGGTGGAAAGTGCCTGCCGTGGCCGACCGGGCGGGGCAATCTCCTGCGCAACGGCCAAGGGCCAGCCACCGTGCGCTGATCAAGAGGCGTCGTTTTGGGCGGCGTTATCTCGGGCAGCGTCGCCGACGATGCGACGAACCGCTCCCATGAGGAGCTCGGCTTTGAAGGGTTTGACAATCCATCCGCGCGCTCCCGCGCGCTTGGCGCGTGCGATGAGATCCGGCGTGCCATTCGTGGTCAGCATCACGACGGGGACGGAGGGTGCGCGATTCTCTGCCTTGAACTTCTCGAGGAATTCGATGCCATCCATGCGCGGCATGTTCACATCGCACAGAATCATCGAGATTCCAGGGTGTGCGCGCACCATTTCAAGTCCCGCTAGCCCATCACAAGCCTCAACCACTTCGTAGCCGATCACGGTCAGAATGGCCGCCACTTGCTGGCGAACCGTGAGGGAGTCGTCAATGATAAGAACGCTTGATTTCATGGTGGATAACCCGCTCCTAGAAAAGCACGACGCTGCCTTCGCTGAGCACATCCTCGAATGGGGAGCTCGGTTTGTCGGCGAGCGTGAAGCCCGCTCGGACGTCGAGTTCCAGCCAGGATTCAAGAGTCATGTCATCGATCTCGATGATGAGAGGTGTTCGCAGGTCCTTCTGCGTCTTCTTCATCCGCACCTGTTCCGCGACCATGCTTTGCGGCGAGCTGATCGCGATGGCAAGACCGTAGCCGAGAACGCGATTCTTGAAGCGCCCAACGGCCTGATTGGCCAATTCGCGCGCCCAATCCGCCAGGTCGCGTTTGTTGCCTTGCGCGGGGATGGGGTGCAGTCGCGCGAATACGCGCGGTTGGCCCAGCAAGGTAAATGAGCCGCGCACATCGTCACTTCCGAATCCGACGAACGCGGCCAGGATGTCACCCGGCGCATTCTCCGGTGGCCTCCCGAACAACCAAGACGGCTTGACACCTAGGTCGCGCACGAGCTCCGTCAGACAGACGGCAAGGATTTCGTTGAGGCGTTCTTCCGTGGATTTTCCGGGCATGGTGAACTCTCGCTCTAAGATTTCGGCGTATTGCCTACGGATCTGTAGTTTCCTATCTTGGCTTCTCGACCTCTTGGGGGATATGCAGGGTCAGGGTCTTGCGCAGGGCCTCTCCAGGCCGGGGACGAGGCCCGACCACAACCCGGTTTCTGCCACCCGCCTTGGCTCGGTACATGGCCTGATCCGCTCGGTCGATCAACTGCTCCGCGGTTTCCCCCGCGACCAGGCAGCATGCGCCAATCGAAATCGTGACGTGGATCTCTTGACTGTCTTCGTCCTTCACGACCATCGCCTGCACGGCGGCTCGGATCCGTTCGGCGGCCACCTCGGCCCCGGCCTCACCGGCGCCGGACAGGGCCACGACGAACTCCTCGCCACCCCAGCGACCCACGATGTCCACCTTGCGCGCTTGCTGCTGTAGCAGCCGAGCCAGCCACGAAAGCACGCAGTCACCACCGGCGTGGCCGCGCTTGTCGTTGATGGACTTGAAATGGTCGACGTCAAGCAGCAGCAGCGACAGGGCATAGGCGTGGCGCAAGCTACGCGCGCGTTCGAGTTCGAGAGCGGCTAGAAATGCTCGCCGATTCATGAGGCCAGTCAGGGGATCCGTGGTGGCTGCGTGCTGCGCTTCTTCAACCAAGGAGGTAATTCGCAAGGGCCCGCCAAGCTCGCGCGCGACGATATCGATCGTGCGCAGGTCCTGGGGGCTGCCTTGGTCATTCTCGCGAAGCGCGATGCGAGCGATAGGGGTTGCGCCGAAGTGGATGGTGCGAAGGGCGGGTGGAAACGAGCTGGCATTCGAAACCGCGTCTTCGTCCTCGATGCGAAGAACATCGCAGCCCGCAGGAATTTCCAGAACCTGCCGCGCTTCGGCTTCGCACTCTTCGCCAAGCGCCGGATGACAATGCAGTCCCACGTGCACGGGCGTGCCCACGGCAAGTGCCAGCCAGCGATACGACATCACCTGAGAAACGAATTGAACCAAAGTGTCGAACAGATGGCTGAATTCACCACACGTCGACAGGGCACGGACCTCGGACGACAGCACGGACTCGAAAAGAGCGGCATCGAGATGGGCCGCGATGCGATCGCGAATGTCGGATTCGGCGCCCTGCAATTGCGTGAAGAAGGCGTCGTCCTCGACTGGGGTGATGCACTTGGTGAGGGCCAGGACCAAGTTGCGCATCTGCCCCTTGACCACGTAGGCCGCCGCGCCCGCGCGTTCGGACCAGAAACGATTGCGCGGATTGTCCGGCCCACGAAGGATCACCGGAACGCGTTCGGTGGCGGCCTCGGCGCCCAGCAGTCGAGTCAGCTGCACGCCCGAGATCCCTTCCATCCATAGATCCGCAATCACCGCTGATGGTGGACTGTTGAGCGCCGCGTGTGCCCCATCAATGGGGCCGGCGAATGCTATGACCTTGTACGCCTGCATGGATAGTCGCTCCACCAGCAGGGTACGCTCTCGATCGTCGGGATCGATAAGGAGAATGGGGAGAGCGCTGGTCATGACATTCGGAGCGGCGGAAGCCGCACGATCTCTGGGCTATGGACCAAAGGTTTGCAGGATGGTGAACTGCCCGCTCTCAAGCTGCCACTCGGCCATCGCCGGATCGACGTCGCCATTGGCATCAAGGTCGCAGGAGCCGCTGGCGCCTTCATAGTTGATATCCTGGCCTGCCTGGATAAGCGCAATGGCCTGGGCGAACTGACCTGGGCCGACCACGGTCCCAGGCGGATTCGCAACCGCTCGCAGCGCCGCGCGGATGGCGTCGACGTCCGTGGTGGTACCCGCTTGTGCCATAGCGAGTGCCATCAGGTAAACGGCATCGTAGGTTTCGGCCACGCGCGGAATCTTCGGGTCTCCCGCAGTGGTGCCATAGGCTGCGGTAAAGGCCGCGAGCATAGTGGCGTAGGCAGCCGCGTTTCCAGCCGGTTTGACGCCGCGGATGCCCTCGACCGCGGCCACGCCAACGTTGGTAGGTATCGCGGGCGTCGCCAGATCTTCATTCAGGTACCACTGGCCTGCGAACTTTCCAGTGCCAGTTGCTGTCCAGGCCTTCAGGAAAGAAATACCAACGGCGGGGTGAGGCGCGAGATAGATGGCATCGGGAGCACCGGTGCTGGCCTTGGCCAGGTCACTTGCATAGTCGTAGGTCGGGTTGGGGGCGTAAGGAAACTGAACCGTCGCGGTGACGGTGCCACCGATTTGTTGGAAATACGCCGCGGCCGCGGTGGCACAACCGAGGGTGTAGGGATTCTGACCCACGAGAATCGCCATGGTCCTGGCTCCGCTATCGAAAGCAGCCTGGGCGATCGCATTGCCCTCCAAGGTCACCGAGTCGGTCGTGCGGAACCAGGAATCCGTGGTGTCGTCGGTCACCAACTGGACGCCACCGGCGGTCGAGGCCATTGTAATCACTGGCTTGGGAAGAGTCGCCAGCAGGACGGCATCCGCGGCTGCGGTCCCATCGGCCGTCAGATAGACCGACGCGTGTGCGCTGTCCAAGTAGGTCTGGGCCATCGCGACAGCGGTGGCCGGGGTCATTTGCGAGTCCCGGATATCCAACGCCAGTTGGCGTCCCATCAAACCGCCTGCGGTGTTGATCTCGGTCTGCGCCAGTTGGGCGGCCGCCTCCCAGACGATGGCTTGGTCCGCTAGCGACCCGGTGGCCGGTAGTGAAAACAGAACCGTCGTTGGCCCGGTCACGGTCTTGGTTGATGCGTCGTTTGCGGTTACACTGCTCGTGTTACTTCCGCAGGAGCCCTGGACCACCGCAGCAAGCACACTCAACAACAAACTCAGTCTTCCCCTTACACTCAATCTCTTCATGTCCGATATCCCTTTCCTTCCAATGAATGACAAACTTCGCCCGCTGCCCAAAGCCGCGCTAATTGTTTCTCGGCGCTTCCAATTCCTGCGTAATATTTAGAAAGACTCCAACCCCGACTGACGGAATGTCCACGCCCAGATATCCAGGCTCGGCGTACTTCCGGTTGAGGATATTGTTGACGTGCAGCGAACACTTGGTAAGGCGTTTCCCAATGAGCCTCGTCTCAAGGGTCGACACGTTGAAATCAAGCAGATAGTACGAGTCGAGTAGATAAGTCTTCCCCCCCATGTAACTGTTGGCCGCCGACGTCTTTCGCGAGCTAACAGCTCGCGCACTGAGCGCTGTCTCGACATGGTAGCGCGGCAAGGTAACGCCAAGGGTTACGTTGGCCATCAGTTGGGGAAAACCCAACAGCTGATTTCCACCGGGACCGTTCGCGGCATAAAGGCGGCTCCACCACAGCGGCGTAGGAGTAGGCACGTCTGCCGTCGTGCTTTCGTACGAACCCGACAGGCGGGCAAACAGCGGCTTGCGATTCAAGTAGGCCGAGATTTCGACGCCTTTGGAGTGGCTCGGGGTCAGGTTCATGGCCTCCATTTGGTTGCCGAGCTGCACGAACTCGATGCGCTGGTCAATGACGGTGTAGAACCCGTTGAGCGCCACATCGAGGAATTCCTTGGCCTTGTAACCGACCTGCAGCTCCCATGTCCGCGCCTCTTGATTCTTGAGCTTGTCATTTCCAACCACTCCACCGTCAAAGCGCAGCGGAACTGCATAGAGCTGCGTCGGGGTTGGCGGCACGAAGGAAGTGCCTACCAAAGCCTTCGTATAGAGGCTCTTCATCCACTGAACCACGAGCGCGCCGCGCCCGTTGAGCGAGTTGCCGAATCTTTCGTTCCAGTCGTAACGCCCGCCCAGGGTGAGTCCCACTTTCTTGTGTGGGTACCAAATGCCCTGGGCGAAGACCCCCTTGTTGCCAAAATGCATCACCTGGCCGGGAGTGAACAGAAATTGATTGCCACCGTTCTGCGTGGTTGCGGTCTGGCGCACGACCCGGTACACGGTGTCGCCATTGTCCACGGTAGACATGTATTCGGCACCCAAGAGGGCGGAATGGCGTCTGTAGCGGTAGGACAATTCGCTTCCCACTTGGTAGGTGCGGTCCAGTCTCTCGCGCTTATAGGTGTACAGGGGATCGTCCGTGTCGAGCGTTTGGTCCGGGAGATCTTGCGTGAGCGTGTAGGTTCCATAGGTATGGAGGAGGAGTGCATCGTGGAGGAAGTGGAGGTTGTGGTCGGCGCCGGCGATGTTGTTGGATCGTACAATGTGGTTGTCATGGCTCAGGATGCTGAGGTCGGAAAACTCGGCCATAGCATCCAAGCGCTGCAAATGATATTGCGTCACCAATTCACCAAGACCTCCAAGATCGAAAACCCCCTTGGCGAAAATACTGGTTGGCCGGGTCAGGTCGCCTTGGCTGGACTGTCCCACATACTTTTGCTGGCTCGGCGACCCACTTGGGACCTGTAGCCCAGACCTGCCCCACTGGTCATGCTGAACCGAAACCAGAAGATAGGACGGGTGGCGTTTGTCGCCGACGGTCACGCTGCCCAGAAGATGCCCATTGCCGCCCAGATTTGTGCGGATAGTACCGGCCTCGGCGCCGCCTTCCAGATAGGCGCCCTTTTCCTTTGGTTTCTTGGTTACGATGTTGACGACGCCCAGGAAGGCATTGGCGCCATAGAGTGCCGAACCCGCGCCACGGATGACTTCGATGGACTCAACCGCCTCGATCGGAATCAATTCTGGCCCGAGAAAGGTACCGCCCGTGCTGTAGTCGGTGACGGGGTGTCCGTCGATCATGACTTTGATAATTCGGCTCCACGAATTGGGTCCGGCATTGACCCCTCGCACGGCAATGTTCGACGTGACCCCGTCGTCGATCATGTAGAAGCCGGGAACGTCGCGCAGGGCCTCGGCCACGCTGCGGCTGCCTAGCGCCTGGATCATCGGGCGAGTAATGACGGTCACGATGGACGGCGCCTCGCTTTGCTTCATCAGGCTCTTGGAAGCCACCGAGATATCGATATTGAACAGCGCTTCCAGGCTCAGTTGCTCCGGACCCTGATAGTTCGTGTCCTTGGACATCAGGACGTCGCTCGATGGCTGGATCATGGTGTCCACGGGCATGTCGTCCATGGCCGGAACGATCGACGGAGGCACGGTTGCCGATGACTTCTCGGTCGATGGCGGCGGCTCGTTCGGCGGTGGAGCCTCGGCTGTTGGCGGGGGCGATGGCGTCGCGTCAGGTGACATGGCGTCGTCAGAGCCGGCATCGGGCAGCACCTCGGCGAAGGCATGGCTCAATCCGCCGGTCACGAACCAGACGGGCGAAAGAACGATGAGCGAGGTCTTCCTTGTCATGCGATTGCGCGCGGTCATCAGAAAAGAACCAGCGTGCCTTCCTTGAGTGCCTTTTCGATTTCCTCCATAGGGCTGTCCGCGAGCCAAAATTCGGGCTCGGTTTCGAGCTCAAGCCAAAAGTCCAAGACCATGTCATCCACGGCGAACGAAATGAGCGATTGATGGGGCTCATGGCCGGTGGTGAGCCGCGGTCCTTCAGAGAGGACGCTGTGCGGAACGCCAAAGACCATTTTGACTGCGTACGAGGCCAGCCGGTTGCGAAAGCGTCCGACCGCTTGATTCACCATTTCGCACGCCCAGTCAACCAAGTCGGATGGGGGCGTGGTCTGGGCCACGGGATGCAGGAGAGAGAACAACTTGCTCGGCGCCAACAACGTGAGAGATCCGTGCAGGTCCGCGTTGCCAAACGAGACAAAGGCCGCGATGCTCTCGGCGTCTGGCCGCGGCTGGCGCTCCCCTGCGAGTGTGGTGGTCTGAACGCCCAAATCCAGAAGCATCTCGGTTGCGCACTGAGAGAATAGCTCAGCCAATCGTTGTTCGTTGGAACTGCCAGGCATGGAATCCCTTGCACACACTGGTCGGCGGGAACGAGGTCGGGCTTTAGGAATCAGCACGGGTTTCGTGATCTCTCCGCCCCCTCCCTGAGAGTTGCGGTCGAGCACACCCGCGCATTTAAGATTTCCGAGCGCTCTGCCGCTGTCTTCCCGTGAGAATTCCCATGCGAGTGAGCTTGCGAGCGAAGCTGGTCCGGACGATGATCGCCACCCTGATCTTCGTCTCGACGGCGACGCTGCTGGTGGTGGCTGGGATGAACTACCTGGCCTCGAAGAAGACGCTGAAGATCATCGAGGAACATCTGCGCGCCGGCATCGAGCACAAGGGTATTGGGCTGGTGACCAATCAGGCCTTGGGCTTGCGCGACCTTGTTATGGACAACGCGTTTGGCGATGTCGCGCGTTTGGTTGAACGCACGTTGGAGAAGGACGAGCAATTGGTCTATGGCCTCTTTCTCGACCAGGAGCAAAAAGTGTGGGGCTTCGCGACCCGGCAAGGCGTGGCCAAGAAACCCGACGATTGGAAGCAACTTGACGTCAGCACGAGGGCCGCTTACGGACCGGGAGCGGAAGTCCGCTACCGGCATGCCCTGGGGCAAGATGTCTTTGAGTTCTCGATCATGGTTGTGGATGACAGCGGAGCCGCGCTTGGCAGGCTATTCTACGGCCTCTCGGATACGCCTTTGCAGCAGGCCTTGAGCGAAGCACGTAGCGACTCGCGGAGCGCACTTCTGCTCACAGTCGGGCTCTTGCTCTTGCTCGGCACGGTGACGATCGTGATGGGAGCGCTACGAAGCAAACAGTCTGCCGCGCATATCACGCAGCCCGTGACCGATTTGACCCTAGCGGTGAATAGGCTGGCCTCTGGCCAGCGCGATATTCGCGTCAATATCGCCAGTGGCGACGAGTTGGAAATCCTTGGTGGCGCCTTTAATAACATGGCAGCCGAACTGAAGGATTCCTACGAACGGCTGGAGAATATGAACCGCACCTTGGAAATCAAGGTGCAGGAACGCACGCGCGAGCTGGCCGAGCGCAATCGCGACATGCGTTTGGTGCTCGACAACGTCAATCAGGGATTTCTCACGGTGTCGCTATCGGGGGAGCTAGCGCAGGAGCGCTCGGCTATCGTAGACAAATGGTTTGGTTCGTATGAAGGCGAGACCAAGTTCATCGACTACATCGGCAAGGTCGATGCAATGTATGCGGCCAGTTTCGGCATGGGCTATGAGGCATTGATCGACGACTTCCTTCCGCGCGAACTGTGCCTTGAGCAGATGCCGGCCCGCCTGCGCCATGAGGGCCGCGAGTTCCGTTGTTCCTACTTCGCCATCACCAAGGGCGACCAGTTGGGTGGCTTGCTTATCGTCATCAACGATGTGACGGCGGAACTGCTGCACGCTAGGCAGGAAGCAGAGCGCAAGGAAATTCTCGCCATGTTCGAGGCGCTGACCAAGGATCGTATGGGATTCCTTTCGTGCATGGACGAGGCCAATGAACTGTTTGGCCAGATCCACACCGCGGACGTGCCACTGCAGAAGCGCATTCTGCACACGCTCAAAGGCAATGCAGGGTTGATGGGCTTCTCCATCGTTTCCAGCCTTTGCCACCAAGCCGAGGACGAGTTGGCCGAGCGGTCGTCGGCACTTCCGGTCGAAGCTCTCGCCCCACTTGGATCGCGTTGGCGGACATTGAACGAGGCGCTGAAGTCCTTCCTCGGCGACAAGGGCCGCGATGTGCTCGAACTCAGCACCAAGGAACTCGAGAAACTCGAGCAGGAGATCCGGGCGGGTGCGTCGACTTCCCATGTTTTGGATCGCTTGGCATCCTGGTGGCTGGAAGCGGCCGAGCTGCCGCTCGGGCGCTTGGGTCGCTACGCTGCCGCGCTCGCCGGCCGGCTCGGAAAGGGCGAAATCGAGGTGGAAATCCAAGCGCATGGCGTGCGTCTGGCGCCCAAGGCATGGGCTGGCTTTTGGACCGATCTTGTTCACGTGGTCCGCAATGCGGTCGATCACGGACTCGAAACGCCAGCCGAACGCGAACGGGCGGGCAAGGCGGGACGGCCCAAGCTGCGCTTTTCGACCGCGGTCCTCCAGCGCAAGCTGGTGGTTGAAGTCGAAGACGACGGCCGAGGCGTCCACTGGGAGGCGGTTAAGAACGCGGCCGTCAAACTGGGTTTGCCCATCGCCACCGAGGAGGACTTGGTGCGCGCCATGTTTGCATCCGGTGTTAGCACCAGCGCCGAGGTCACCACGATTTCCGGTCGTGGCATTGGACTTTCGGCGGTCCGCCGGCAGGTGGATGACCTAGGTGGCTACATTTCCGTCGTCAGCAAACCCAAGCAAGGAACCTGCTTTCACTTCATTTTTCCGCTGCCCGACGTGGGGCCACGCTTCGGCGTGGAAATCCAGGAAGCCGCGACCTAGCGCCAACAAGACATTTTCACCTATGACCAATCTTGCTAGCCAAACTCGACGCGTGTCACGCTCTCTCGCGTGGCTCCTGCTCGGTGTGGGTCTTTTGCAGGCCTACCAGCCTTCGCGATTGGTCATGGCCGAGGGCAACAAGCCCGTGGTCAACGTGTTTCTTCAACTCGACGCCAAGTCCAGCGTCGTCGAGAAGATCCTGCAGGAGCAATTGCCCGACCTGACCATCACCGTGTTTGGCCGCTATCGCGATTTCGAGGAAGGCCTCACCAGCGGTCACCCGGATGCCATTTTGAGTATCGCGCCGGTTCTGGTCCAGCGGGGCAAGACACCGTCGCTGCAGGGCCAGCGCGGCGGCAAGAGCAGCGAGCCCTACGTGCTTGCCTCGGTGAACCAGTCCCTGGAGGGATCCTTGGCTGGCAAGACCATCGGCGTGGTAGACCTTCTTGGCCGCGACGGCACGCAGACTTTTCTCAATAGCTTGCTCAAGGAGAAGGACCTGAAGGTCAAGCGCGTGGCGAAGATCGAAGACCTTCTGCCCCTGCTCGAGTTCTCCGCGGCCGACGGAGTCGTTTTGCCCAGCTCGATGTCGGACCGGCTGCTTGAGCGCACCCGTTTGGCCATCAAGACGCGAGAGCTGTCGAGCACTCCGGTGGGGCTGTCCGCGGTCGCAGTCCTGAATCCGTCGGTTCGCGATGTCGTCGTAAAATCCTTTCAAAAACTCGATGCACCCACCAAGCGTCTGTTGGGCATCGACGCATGGAGCGTCCCATGACTGGCGGCAAGATCATGACCTGGCGATTGGCCGCGCTGTCGGCCCTGCTCGTGTGTTTCGCGGATTGCGCGACGATGGGCATCGACCAGGGCGAACTCGTCCAGACACCGACTATCGTCGACCCGCCTGCGCGGCCTGACGCTCCTTACCTTCTCATTGCCATGCCGACTTCCATCAACTTCGCCGAAGTCCGCAAGAGCCTCGTGTCGGAGGTCCAGAAGAACTTCAACATCCACACCCTCGCCGTCGGGCCGGAAACCAAGGTCGAGGATCTCGCTACCGCCATCCAAGCCGCAAACCCGGTTTGCGTGGTGCTCATGAACAACGCGACGATGAGCCTCTATCGCCAGTATCAGATAGCCCATCCCATCACGCCGCCCGCTGTCCTCTTGATGGCTTCATTCGTGGAAGACGTGCAGAGCCATCTCAAACGGGCGACTGGCATCGCCTATGAAGTTCCCGGCGTCACTGCCTTCGTCAACCTTCGCTCGGTCATCAATGCGCCAATCAGTCGTGTCGGGGTCATCTACCGCCCCGCCTTCCGTAAGTTCGTGGAGCACCAAAAGTCCCTGGCCGCCAAGGAGCACGTGGAGATCGTCGCCGTCGCGGTACCCAACGACGTGTCCTCGGACGGACTGCGCGACGTTCTGCACGACCTGGCCGATGCTGACAGAGCCGGCGGCAAGGTCGACGCTATCTGGATGCTCAATGACAACGGCCTCGTGCGCGACGAGGAGTTCGTCGACGACACCTGGCGCTCGGAACTCAGCGACACCAAACTGCCACTCATCGTGGGCGTGTCCAATCTTGTGGACCCGAATTCGCCCCTTGGAACTTTGGCCGTCGTGCCCGATCACGAAGCCCTGGGCTTGCAGGCGGCGAACCTCATCTTCGACTTGTCGGAAAACGACTGGCAGGTGGAGAGCCACCCCGTCGAGCTACCGCTCTCCGTGAAGACCGTGGTGGACGTCCGGCAGGTTCGCTCCAACTTCGGACTGCGCGCCGATGCCCTAAAGCATATCGATCGGGCGCTCGAATAGGTGGGGCGCTGGGAGTAGAGCGGTCGATGGCGCAGGCGTGGTCCGAAAACCATGTCACTCCGTTGCGTAGAAGTTGATTGATTGCAACGCGGTCCCGTGGGAGCTTACCGCCGCAACCTCTCACTCAAGGAGAAACCACATGAGAAAAGCATCCTGGACGCACCTGTGTTTGGCCGCTGCTGCGACGATGGTCACGTTGCCGGCCGAAGCGTCACCTCCCGTAGGAACCATCTCTCCCGTTACCGGCAACTTGTCAGCCACCGATTGTATCAACCCCGAAGGAATTACCCTGGATTTCCAGGGGAATATCTATACCGGCTCGGCCGCCCTTGCGCCTGTCACTCACATTTGCAAGTTCGACCACAACGGTGTTTTTGTGAAGTCCATTCCAATCTCCGCGGGCCCGGGCGGCATTGCACCTTTGCTTGGCGTGCACTTCGAAGCCCCGCACACGATCATCGCGCTCGACTTCGCGAACTCGCTCGCGAATCACACGGCAAACCAAGGTCGCGTGCTCTCGGTCGACGTGGAAAGCGGGGCCGTCACCACGATTGCGAATGGTTTCGCTTTCCCGAACGGCATCGCTGAAGATCTGACAGGTTACTTGTACATAGCGGACTCTTTCCACGGAACCATCACGCGCATGCGCCAGGACGGTTCGAACAAGACGGTGTGGTCCGCGGATCCACTGTTGGCCGGCACCTCAACCAACCCCGGCTTGCCCATCGGTGCCAATGGCATCGCCTTCGATCTGTTCTTCCAGCATTTGTATGTCTCCAACACCATCAATCGCCGCATCGTGCGCATCAATGTGGGCCCGAATTGGACCGCGGGCGCGGCGGAGATCTTCGCCGACGGAGCGGCTATCGATGTGGCCCAGAATACCACCAAGTCTCTCCTGGGGGCCGACGGCATCACCTTCGATCTCTTTGGCAATCTCTACGTCGCGGCCAATGCCGCCAACGAAATTCAGGTCATTTCGCCTTCCGCGCAGCTCACCGCTCGGTACTCCGACCTGAGCCTGCCGATGGACACCACGGCGTCGCCCATCTTCTGGGGCACTCAGCTCTTCTTTACGAACTTGTCGTTGCTGGATGGCGGAATCAAATCGTCGGTTGCCATTCTTCAGACCTCCACGTTCGGCCTGCCTCCCCTGTAGCGCTGGGTGTCTGAAACACTTCTCTAGCGCATCAAAGAAAAGACCGGACAGCTCGTGGCTGCCCGGTCTTTTTCTTTGAATGGTGCGAATGTCAGCTAGCCGGCATCAACTCCTGGCACCCGGCAGGTTCCACCCGCTCCTCCTCTGCCCCCGCCACCGGTGCAGACCGCCCCAGCCGCCGTGCAGGTGCGACCCGCGCAGCAAGCCTCGCCATCACCTCCGCAGGCCGCGGCAGCCGTGCAGGTTGCGGCCGCGCCCAAGCCCGTACAGGTTGCGCCAGCCGCGGTGCAGGTGCGGCCCGCGCAGCAAGCCTCGCCAACGGCGCCGCAGGCCGCGGCAGCCGTGCAGGTTGCGGCGGCGCCGAAGCCCGTGCAGGTTGCGCCAGCCGCGGTGCAGGTGCGGCCTGCGCAGCAAGCCTCGCCAACGGCGCCGCAGGCGCCACCGCCGTCGATTGCCACTCCGGCCCGGCAGGTAGCTGCTGCGCCTGCGCCCATGCAAGTTGCGCCAGCCGCGGTGCAGGTGCGGCCCGCGCAGCAAGCCTCGCCGACGGCACCACAGGCGCCACCGCCGTCGATTGCCACTCCGGCCGTGCAGGTTGCGGCGGCGCCGAAGCCCGTGCAAGTTGCGCCAGCCGCGGTGCAGGTGCGGCCCGCGCAGCAAGCCTCGCCAACGGCACCGCAAGCGCCACCACCGTCGACCGTCCCTCCGGCCCGGCAGGTAGCTGCTGCGCCTGCGCCCGTGCAGGTAGCGCCAGCGGCGGTGCAGGTGCGGCCAGCGCAGCAAGCCTCGCCAACAGCACCGCAGGCGCCGGCGTCACCCGTCGCTCCAGCCTGGCAGGTTCTGGCGCCGGGAGCGCCCGCACAGGTTGCTCCAGCCGCAGTGCAGGTCCCGCCCGCGCAGCAAGCTTCACCGACGGCGCCGCAGGCCGTAGCGGTGTCATCCGTCGTTCCGGCCTGGCAAGTTCTGGCGCCGGGAGCGCCCGCACAGGTTGCTCCGGCCGCAGTGCAGGTCCCGCCGGCGCAGCAAGCTTCACCAACGGCGCCGCAGGCCGTAGCGGTGTCATCCGTCGTTCCAGCCTGGCAAGTTCTGGCGCCGGGAGCGCCCGCACAGGTTGCTCCGGCCGCAGTGCAGGTTCCGCCCGCGCAGCAAGCCTCGCCAATGCCGCCGCAGGCCGTGGGGGCATCAGAGGTTGTGCCGGCCGTGCAGGTAGCGCCAGCGCCAACGCCAGTGCAAGTTGCTCCAGCCGCGGTGCATGTGCGACCTGTGCAGCAGGCCTCGCCGATGGCTCCGCAGGCGACGCCGGCATCTCGATTCGTGGCGCCGCCCGTTCCTGGTGCGCCGCCCAGGCCTATGGATCCGCCATAGACCACCGCTCCGCCGGTGATCCCCAGTCCCCCGCTGCCAAATCCTCCACCCGTGCTCTTGGCACCGCCGGTGCCAGTGGTAAGCCCACCGCTGCTTGACGAACAGCCGGCAGTCCCGAGGGACGCAAACAGCCCGCCCACAGCGAAAATCGACAACAGATGCCTCGTTTTCATTTTGGAGTCTCCCCGCTTTGTGTTGGATCTTGTGCGACCCGGGCTTGGAGAAAAGGCAAGTTGGCCCAAGAACGGCCAATTGACTCATCACCCGCTTAGCCAGTCAGTGCCGGAGGTGTTCACGCTTCGTCAAAAAAAGGCGGAACGAAGTCCGGCTGTGCCCGCAGCAAGTCGACTGTTGCGAGATGGAAGCAAGTAAGTGCCCTAGACGCCCATCGTTCATCAAAAAAAAGCGCTGAGCGAAGTTTTGGTTGCGCATGCAGCAAGTCGACTTCTTCGAGCGGGGCAACGAGTGTGATGCGCGGCAAAAATCGTGACCCGTCTCACCCAGCACGGGGGCCTTACCAGGCGCGGGTACGCTGCTAGTTGATCTCGACTAGATCCGAGACCATCGTAATGTAGGCAGTATCTAGTGCGACAACGCCGCACGCTTTGTTCGCCGCTCGTTGGTCACCCGACCGTGTGATAGCATCCCTCGATTCCTTAAGCCTCGTTCCCTCCGCCCACGCCCTAGCGTTTCTCGTGCTGGACCCGTCCCATGAAGCAAAACAACTGGAAGTACTTGCACGTTGCCTTGGTCGTCATGATCTTGGTCGGTGCGTTTGGGGGCTGCAATTCGCACCTCTTGATCGAGTCGAAGGAACCCACGGTCGTGATCATCGATCCGCCGGTGGTTCCGCCGCCTCCTCCGGCCCCCCTTCCTGATGCAGGGCTGACGACGATTTTCGGTGGCACAGTCACGCTGGGCGATCTTCCCGATGCCGCCCCGACCCCCGACGTTCCGCCGCTGCCCCCTGGCACGGATGCCGCCGTGGTGGTGACTCCCGACGTGGCCAAGCCAGTCGATCTGCCTCCGCCAGTCGAGACCCTGGTATGTCCGACTGGCATGGTGCGTGTGCACGTGCGCGACCTGTGGTCCTCAGGCGTGACCCCGACTCTAGGCACTCTGTCGGCGCCACCGAT
>Ga0265329_10000056_pt1 | contig 49127 bp, 35 predicted proteins | sample 41627metaG_FD_202091 | JGI IMG/M metagenome (GOLD analysis project Ga0265329, IMG submission 202091) | Rhizosphere microbial communities from Carex aquatilis grown in University of Washington, Seatle, WA, United States - 4-16-27 metaG | ecosystem: Host-associated > Plants > Roots > Rhizosphere...
CTCGTAGTGGGAAAGCCAGGCGGCGGGAAAGTTGTCGGAGGCGCCCGGGTGGCATTTTCGGCAGGTCTTGACCAGGTTGGCGCGGAAGGCGGGCGCGCTATCGCCGGTGACCTTGCCGATGTCGTGGATACCGTGGCAGTCCACGCACAGCGCGACCACGGGTTCATTCGTTGTTCTTCGCCCCTTGGCTCCGAAGGCAGCGGTGGTGCCGTGAAAGTCGGATAGATAGGTCGAAACCACGGCGGTGGATAGACCGTACTTGCCCATGAGTTTTCCGTCAGAGTGGCACTTTCCACACAGCGCGGGCGTACTCATGAGCCAGGCCCGGCTTTTGGGATCGGCGATGTCGTGCGAGCGATGGCAGTCGGTGCAGATGGGGACATCCTTGTTTTGTTCCATGAAGAGCGCGCGACCGTGCACGCTCTTGGCGTAGGCCTCCGAGATGGGGCGGTGGCAGGTGGCGCAGGTCTGCGAGATGCGGGACCGGGGCTGCGCCGGACGGGCGATGTCGTGCGAGCCGTGGCATTTCACGCAGGTCGGGGCAAAAACATCGCCGCGCGCCTGAAGGTCATAGTGAACGCTGTCCAGGGTCTTGGTGTAGTTCTCGAAATGGCAATTCTTGCAGGCCTCGCCAAAGCTCGCGCGAAACTGTGCCAGGTTCTTGTAGCGGCGCTCGGGATGCGGCACTTGTTCGAGACCTGCGTGACAATCCGTGCAGCGCAGATTCTTGTGTACGGACCTATCGAGAAGTTCTCGATTCATGAACAGCGGCGCTTCTTCTCCACTTTCGAGGGTCACGCTCAGGCTGTCGTTGCCGTGGCAGGTGAGACAGTCCTCGATCTCGTCGTCGGCGGTGCCCTGGGCAGCAGCGGGCAGAACCCAGAAAAGCGAAAGCAAGGTCAAGGCGAAGGTTGGCTTGGTTAGCCGCGCACACATCGAAGCCATCCAGTTCATCGTCTCTGAACCTGCGCGTGGAAATTATCCCGCCTTGGCGTCGGCAAGGTAGTCTTATTTGCACGAAAGCCCGCGCCGTTGCGATGAAAAGGGATGCGCATCGTCCCTTTTGTCACGATTTGGGCGGTGCACTAGGGTGTTTTCCCTAGTCGCCTCCGGACTTTTGCCCAGCAAAGCCAGGGATCTCCCGCATTGGCGAAGGGCGCGTCTTGGCTTAGCCTGTATTCAAGACGCAATTACGGAATTCAGGGCTGGAAAGGAGTTCGTCATGATGACTGCAGGAACAATGGTCAAAGGTGGTTTCTACTTCAACCGCGACAAGCTGGACCTCATCACGGTCAGCGGCAAGGAAGGGATGCTGCCCGGCGCCGACGGACAGCGCTACTTGCGCGTTCCGGTTCTAGCCATGCTGCTTCTGGCACCCATGCTCGGCGGACTCTTCGTGATCTTCATGCCGTTCATCGGTTTTGCGCTGGTCTTCCAACACCTTGGCCGCCTGACGGTTTCCGGCGTGAAGCGCGCAGTCCGCGGGCTTGCCTTCGTGGTCACGCCCACCTGGCGCCCGGGCGAAGCCTACTTCGCCGGTAAGGAAGGTGAGAAGAAGCAAGCCAAGGAAGCCGCGGAAGCAAAGGCCGATACGGATAAGTCGCGTGAGTGACGGCGGGCTTTGCCCGACGTTACTCAACGCGGGAGTTGGTAAGAACCCTTTGAGGGTTCTTACCCTAAAGTAAAATCAGCGAAGTAGGGCGTAGACGGCCAACACCGCGACCGTGAGTCCAATGCACACCGCGGTGGTGCCAACCAGACGTCCCATGTTCACGAGACCTGGCGAGGGCGGAGTGGTCATCACTTGGTCTAGGGTATTCTCGGTTACCAGGCGCTCGTATTCGGCCGGTCGCTCGTGTTTGAGCTCTTCGATCGAGACGCGGCCGGTGAAGATGACCAGATCCATCGGGAATTTGTCGGGTCGCAGGTGGCCGTTGAAGAAATGCACCGTGAAGATGAACACCATGGCCATGAGCGCCTCTTCGCCGTGGATCACGAGCGCGATGTTGAAAATCCAGCCGGGGAGGAAGCGCGCAAAGAAGGCCGGGAACCACAGCATGAGGCCCGAGGTTCCGATGATGGCCATGCCCCAGAACACCGCCCAATAGTCGAACTTCTCCCAGTACGAGTAGCGGTCGAAGTGCGGCCGTGGCCCAAGCCCGACGAACCAGCGAAAGTGCTGCAGGAGCTGAATCAGATCGACGGGCTGGGGGACCAGGGAGCGCGGTCCCCACAACATGCCGTAGTCCTTGCGCACGAACAGCCGGTGCGCCAGCCGGAACAAGTGGGTGGCAAAGACCGACATCATGGTGACTGCGGCGATGCGATGGAGAACCCCGGTCACGCGGTACCCACCGAGGAGATTCGCCAGGGTGGTGGCCCAGGGTGCCTCCGGGAAGAGCAGGGGCATGCCCGTGAGCGCGAGGGTCAGGAAGCTCGCCATCAAGAATCCGTGCAGCAAGCGATCATTGCGGTGGAAGCGCAGGACAAAGCGTGGCCCCGCTGTCCGTCGCTCGTTGCGCGTCGCTTTGGCGGTCGGCGAGGACTTGTCGTCCGAGTTACTCGTCGTCATCGATCTTCCCCTCGGCTTGCAGCTTGCGCACGAGCACGAGCGAACGTCCTAGCCACAGAATGGTGTGGAGTCCGAAGAAGGCGAAGACGCTGATGAGCAGCAGCTTCATCGCCATCGTGATGTAGTAGAGCACGGGGTCGTGTTCCCGGCTGTGCGCGTCGGCGTGCGGGTCGTAGCGCGAGAACTTCTCGCTTGCGCCTTGGTGGCACTTACCGCAGGTGTGGGCACGCTGCTGGTCGGAGACGAGCGATTTCGGATCTTTCTTGGGCAGGATGCCGTGGGAGCCGTGGCAATCGGCGCAGGTGGCGGCGCGCGCGAAGCCGAGCGTCGACACCTTGCCGTGGAACGTGTCGCGGAAGGTCCGCATGGATTCCTTGTGGCACGTGCCGCACTCCTTGACCAAATCCATCTTCCAGGCGGCGTCCACCACCTTGGTGTCGTGGGCGGTGTGGCAGTCGATGCACACCGCCGCGCGCGGGTTGCCCTCGCGCAGGGCCGCCGCGTGCACGCTGGTTTCGTAGATGGCGCGGATCCCTTCGTGGCAGGAGCCGCAGGTCTTGGGAATGTTGTAACGGTTGACCCGACTCTTGTCGTCGGAGGCGCGGCGGATCTCATGGTTGCCGTGGCAGGTGGCGCAGTTGGGGGCCACCACGAGACCGCTTTTGTTCAAGGCCCGTCCGTGGATGCTGTCCTGGAAATGGGCGGGTACATTGCCGGCCTCGATGTGGGCCTTGGCGATCACGGCCTCGTCGGCGTGACAGCGGCTGCAGGTGGCGGGCAGATTGAAGTGGTAGGTCCTGGATTGCGGATCCTTCGAGCTGCGGATGTCGTGCACCCCGTGGCAGTCGGTGCACCCCGCGGCGAGGCTGTCGCCGGATTTGCGCCGCGAGCTCGCGTGAACGCTTTGATCGTAGGCCTTGACCGCGTCTTCGTGGCACGTCGAACAGACAGGCTTGGCCAGCTTGTCGTCGTGGGGCAGATCTTTGCCCTGCAGATCGGCGTGGCAGTCCACGCAGTTGAGGTTGATCTGGCCGTGCACCGAATCGGCAAAGGCCTCGCCGATGGCAGGAATCGCGCGCCCCTTGCTGCGATCCAGGCGGTTGCTGTGGCAGCCAAGGCACTCGTCGTTGGACGGAGACGTGGCTGCGGCGGCGGCAGGATCGGCCGCCGCCTGCGCCCGCGCAGACGCGGAAAGAAACAGCGGCACCAAAATGATGCCTATTCGAGTCGGAATTTTCGGACCGAGCATGTTCATGGTCGAGGACGCCAGCGGTCGATGAAGCCGGCGAAATATAGTATGCGGGTCCATATCGCTCAAGGGCAACGTAGAGGGATTTGGGACGCCAATAGCCTAAATAGAACTTGGAACATCCGATTTTTCAACACAGAGAACACGGAGAACAAAGAGACCCGAAAAGAATGGCTTTTCCTGTGTCCTCTGTGTCCTATGTGTTTTTTCTAGGGTTCGTAGCGCGGTTCGCTGCCGCCGGAGGGTAATTCGACGGTGAAGCGGGCGCCGCCGAGCGGCGACTTTGCGACCGTCACGTCGCCGCCGTGGTCGATGACGATTTTGCGCACGATCGCCAAGCCAAGTCCGGTGCCGCCCTCGCGGTGGGTCACGTAGGGGTCGAAAATGTGCTGGCGCTGGGTCTCCGGCACGCCGGGACCATTGTCGTCGACGACGATGGCGGCGCGCTCGCCGCGCGGCTCGGCTTGAATGCGGATCTCGGGCGTTCTGCCCGCTCCTTGCGCGGCTTGCATCGCGTTTTCCACCAGATTGGCGATGACCCGCCGGAACAGCGTCCGGTCGCACATGGCGTACACCGCAACCGGGTTTGCCACGACCCGCACCGTGGCTTGCCATTCGGGCTGCAGACGCAAGATTTCGCTCAAGAGCAGATTGAGATCGATGGCGGCCGGCTCGACCTTGGGCAGTTTGGCGAAGGCAGAAAAGTCGTCGACCAGGCGGCGCAGGCCCGTGATCTCCTCGCGCAAGATCTCGCTGGCGGTATCGAGCAGCAGTCGGTACGAGGCATCGTCGCCACGGTATTTGCTGGCCAGCTCCTGCACGGCCAGTTGGATCGGCGTGAGCGGGTTCTTGATCTCGTGGGCCAGCCGGCGTGCGACTTCCTGCCAGGCCGACACCTTTTGCAAATATTCGAGGCGCGAACGCGTCTGGCCTAGTTCCGCCACCATGCCGTCGAAGGCGCGGCCAAGCTCGGCCAGTTCGTCCTTGCCCTTGGGGGCGACGCGAACTTGCAGATCGCCGGCGCCCACGCGGCGGGCGGCTTCGTGCAGGCGGGCCACCCGCCGCGTGACTTGGCGGGCGAAGAGCCAACCGATGAGCGGCGCCGCGGCCAACATCACCAGCACCATCATGACGTACTGGCGCAGAAAGCGCGGAATGATGAGGTCGTACACGCGGTCGAGCTGCTGCTCTTTGTCGATGGTCTCGCGCAGGGACAGGAAATTCTCGTACATGTCGAGCGGGATCCCGAAGGTCAACTCCAGCACGCGCGCACGCTCGTTCTTGCCTCTCGCCGGCACGGCCACGACGATAGGCGGGGCCTCGCGCGAGCGGGCCAAGATCGCGGACGCTGCTTCCCAGCCGTCGATTTCATCGTCGCCGTCGAGCAGGCGCGCGCGCAAGAGTCCCTCGGTCGCCGCCAGGCTGGCCATGTCGGAAACCGGGCCCGCGGCGATGATCTGGGCGCGGCGGCGGAACTCGTCCTTGCGATCCGCGAAGTAGGAACGGAACACCTCCGCCGCACGTTTCGAGGCCAAGGCGACCCTTTCTGACTGCTCGATGGAGAAGTCGGCGAAACGGTGGACGACGTAATAGAACGCGTAGGCCGAGAGCAGCGCCGAGAGCAGCGCCACGAGGAGCATCTCGGCCAGCATCTTGAGCGCGAAGCGGCCGGGCCATCTCATGGCGACGATCCCTCGGGCGAGGCGAATGATTGCGATACCACCTGGAGCACGCGTTCGCTGTCGTCGACGCGCGGATTGACGAACACGCTGACGAACGAGCCGAAGAAGCTGTCGCCGGAGCCCGAGCGGCCGCGCCCGCTTGGATGGGACAGCCAGCGGCGCAGGTTGCTGACCAGCTCTTCGGAAATCGGATTGAGATCCGCGCGCAGGCTGAGGTGGTAGCCTGCGCCCGGTTCGAGGCGGCTGCTTTCGATCACGGGAAACGCAACCAGCGAGGTCGCCAGATCCACCGCGGCCTTGGGCGTGGACACAACCTGGGTCTCGGCCACGCCTGGTTTTTCCGTCGAGAGACGCACGCGCAGCTTTTCGTCCCACAGGTCATAAACGATTTCGGCCAGGCGCATGGCCTGCGTGACCGGTTCATCGCCGCCGTCGCGCACGAGCGCCACGCGGATGAGCACGCGCGTGGAAAAGCCCGACAGCAGGCGCTCGACGTCGCGCGGCCCGAAGAGATCCTGCAATCCGACGCTGACCATCAGTTTGTCCGCCTTGCGAGCGACGCCGACGGTGCGTACCGTCGGGGGTGCGGCAAGCGCCTGCCCCGCGCCCAGCAGCGCGAGAAGGCTGAAGCAGAGTGTACGCGCCCGCCCCGTCATCAGAAAGGGATCCGGCCGATGGCGTTGGCCACGGAAAGCGTGAAAATGCCGATGTAGGTATCGAGCCGGATGCCGAGATCGGCGGTGAGGTCCGAAGCGACGGCGCGCGATAACGACAGGTCGCGATTTCTGAGGTCGTCCGGGTTCGACATGGCGAACACACCGAAGGCCGCGAAGGCATCGCCGCGGTAGAGCAGACCATGCCGACTCCAGATCGGAATCGCGTATTCGACCAACGCCCGGCCAGCCAGATTGTCGTAGCGATGGGCCGCGATGCCCGTGCCCAGCAAATCGTGGGACGGCTGGGTCGAGAAATTGAGCCCAAGCGCGCGCGGCGGTAGCAGCTGGTTGAGATCGCCGACGAAGAAACGGTCGAAATAGGGGGCGTCGCCCCAGATGCCGCCCAGGTACCCGTGGATCCCGATGACATGTCCCCAGCGCAAGGGAAAATAGTTGGATGCTTGGGCCACTCCCTTGACGAAGCCATAGCTCGATGCCAAGGCCGTTGTGGTTGCCTCGACGGAAAGCGAGATGTGGTGGCCGCCTCTCGGCAAGACTGGATCCGTGCGCGAGTCAATGTCGAGGATCGCGCTGAGCGAGCCGAGGTGACTCTTCCCTTCGCGCACGGCGAAGGGCAGATCGCTCGGACGATCTGCGCGGATGGATTCGAAGCGCGCCTCACCGGTCAGAAAGAAGGTGCGCGAGAGTGCCCGGCCCGCGCCGAATGCGCCACCCAAACGGCGCACGTTGGCCGCGACAAAGTCCGCCGGGTTGGCGCTGGAATCGTCGCCACTGGTACGAATGAATTCGCTGCCGCGCGAGATGTTGAAACTCGCCTGCAAGGCCAGCCGGCCCGAAAAGAAGGCCGGCGGTCCGGACATGTGCAGCGCTCCGGCGAAGCCGGGCTCGGCGTCTGCGACCTGCGGGCGGGTGGATGCGACGAAACCGCCGCCTAGCGAGAGTCCGAGGCCAAGAAGATTGCGCTCGGTGGCCGCCAGTCCACCCCACACGTCGGTGGCTTGACTCGTGCCCAGGTAGAGGGCGTCGAGAATGATGGTTCCGCGCTCTTCGACCTCGATCACCAAGCTGGCCTGGCCGCGCTCGGCGCCCTTGACCAGGGACAGGTGCACGTCGAGAAAAAAGCCGAGCGCGAGCAGGCGCAGGCGCGCCAGGCCCACGCGCGCATCGTTGGCACTGACAACATCGCCAACGTGGAGTCCCACTTCGCGCAGAATCAGAGACGTCTTGGTCTTGCGGTTGCCGTGAACATCGATGCCTTCGATCTTGTAGTTGGGTTCGAAGGCTGGATCGGGCGAAAATTCCGGCAGCGGCGCCGCCTCCGTCGGTCCCGCGCCGGCCGATGCTTCATCGCCAGTGGCAAACGCTGGGCCACCAACCACGAATACGACGAAAGCAAGGGCTAGGCTCATGGACCACCGCGATTCTAGCGGTGATCTCCTCAACCACGAAGCGGATCCGGCGGATGCTCAGTTGATGCTGAGGCGGGGGGCCAGGGCCACGGCTTGGACCACGGAATCCAGGCGGCGCTGCACTTCTTCGGACGGATTGAGAAGAGCTGTGCGTTCTAGCACGAAGCGCAGGCGATCTTGATCGCCGCGCAGTTCGTAGATGGCGCGCAGGTTGTTGAGCATGCGCAGAACGATCTGCCGGCGGGAAGCGGGTGCGAGAAACTGCTCGTCGATGTCACCAGGATCCCCGGTCGCTGATTCGTAGATCGAGCGCAACACCGACGGCGAGATCATGCGGCCATCGAAGGGATCGATGGTGGCCATCTCGCCCGAGGCCTTGGCCACGCGCACGAGAAAATGGCCGGGGAACGACACGCCCTCGGCAGCAACCCCGGCGCGTCGGCAGACAGCCAACAGCACCACGGCCAGCGAAAGCGGGTTGCCCGTGCGGCGATCGATGACGTGATTGAGAAAGCTGTTCTGCGGATCGTAGAAATCGGTGACGTTGCCGCGATATCCGAGCTCGCCGAACAGCAAACCCAGGATAGGCACGATGCGATCCGCCGGCGCAGAGCCCCGACAACTCTTGAGCTTGATGCGGGCCAGCTCGCCCATCACGTTGAGCTTGTTGAGGTAGCCCGGGATGTTGAGCCCCGGGTGTTCCGGCTCTGCCAGCAGCAGGGCCAGGTGTTCCACTTCCAACTTGTCGTCCGTTCTCGCGAGGAGGTGTGCGAACAGCAAGAGATCGGCAGGACCACTCATGTCTCAATGGGAAGATAGCATCCCCTGCGGCGGTCGCACTGGCTTTCTCGCACCAAGGAGCCATACTATTTTGGCAGGAATAGCCGGGCGTATGAACCGCGGATAGGCACGGGTCGAAAGTGCCTTGTGCGCTACGGGTTGCGTACTTGCGCGAGCCGTATTTCGAGTTCGGCCAGCTTGGCTTCGAGTGCGGGAACCCGCGCAGCCGCCATGGTCGCGGCCTGGTATTGCGTTTCCAGGTCGAAGAGGCGCTCGTAGACCTCCTCGGGATCCGGGGCTTCCGAGCGCAATTCGGCCAGGCGGCGCTCGCGCTCGTCGTTTTCGTGCACCCGCGCTTCGAGTTCGGCGAGTCGGCGTTCGCGCTCGTCGTTTTCGTGCACCCGCGCTTCGAGTTCGGCGAGTCGGCGTTCGCGCTCGTCGCTGTCGCGCACCTGGGCTTCAAGCTCGGCGAGTCGGCGCTCGCGCTGGTCGCTGTCGCGCACCTGGGCTTCAAGCTCGGCGAGTCGGCGCTCGCGCTCGTTGCCGTCGCGTACCTGGGCTTCAAGCTCGGCGAGTCGGCGCTCGCGCTCGTTGCCGTCGCGTACCTGGGCTTCGAGTTCGGTGATGCGGTGCTCGCGCTCGCCGCTGTCACGTACCTGGGCTTCGAGTTCGGCCAGGCGCTCGGCGTCAGCGCTGGGCGCAGCCGGCGCAGCCAGGGCCTCTTCCGCTTGAGCCAAACGCGCGCGCAAATTATCAATTTCGCCACGACCGGCGGCCGCACGGGCGCGCAGATTCCCAAGCTCGGCCAGGTCTTGCTGCCTCGACTCGTTCTGCTTGGCCTGTGCATGCTCCGCGCGCAACATCAGACCTTCCAGTTCGGCAAGCCGCGATCGGCGCACGCGATCGGCGTCTTCGATCTCGGACAAGGCTTTTTGCAGCCTCGCCACTTCCGCCACGTGACTGGCCAGCTGTTTTTCGCTTTCGGCCAGTGCTTCTTCCAGCTCGGTCACCAGGCTGGCCTGTTCGTTGGCGGCGTCACGCAGCCGGTTGACTTCCTCGACGTGCGCGGCCGCGGCCCGGCGGAAATCCTCGATGGTCGCCTCTTGCGCCTTGAGCGAGGCCAGCACCTCGTCTTCGGCCTGCACGCGCGATATCGCGCGGTCTCGCTCGGCGCGCAGGTTGGCTAGCTCGGCGCGCGTGCGGCCGAGCTCATCGTCGGCGGCGTCGGCCCGCCACAGGGCCTCTTGTTTCGCCGTCTCGAGGGCCGCGATCCGGTCGTCGCGCTCCGACAGCGCCGACTCGCGCTCGGCGAGCTCTTTCTCCCGACGCTGCAACTCTTCACCCGGCGCGGGGCCTGGTTCGTCACTGCGCAGTCCCGCGGTCAGGCGCTGGGCAAGGGCGGTCAGTTCCTCGGTGGTCTTACGCGTGAGACTGACCACCGACTCGTCGGCCTCGACCAGCGACCGGCGCAAGCGGCGGACTTCCTCGTCAAGCTCGGCGCGTGCCTCGGCGGTGCGGCGCAGACGCGCCCGCAATTCCTCGATCTCTTCGCTCTGGGCGCGCGACACGCGCACGAGACCCTCGGCCTTGCCTTCACTGTCGAGGAGTTTCTGGCGAAGCTCGGCCAGGGCCGTGTCGGGCGCCTTGATGCCCGCAGGCGCCCTCTCGCTCTGCGCGCCGCCATCCCAATCGCCGGCAGGGATCTGCACCAAGGCATAACCTAGGCCCATGGGCTCGTCGGGGCCGCCGAGCGCGATGTATTGGGTGGGTTCCTCGGATTCCCGCTCGGCCAGCTCTGCGTCGACGCGCAGATCGGCGGCGGTTTCGTCGAATTCCGCGATGCCAAAGGCCAGGAAGGGGGTCTGGCCGAACATGCGCACCTTGGGAAAATGCGGCGTCAGGGCATCGACCACGTCGTAGTAGGCCAGGCCCTCGCCGCGATCTCCGTTGGCGACGATGCAGGCCAAGCGCCCGCCGGGCGCCACCAAGGCGAGCAGCGTGGAAAGTTGAGTCGCTCCGTGGCCTCGCAGGATGTCCGCGGCATCCGGCACCAGCACGACGTCAAACGTTCCGGCCGCGTCGATTGCGCCCGCAGCCATGGTTACGAAGCCCAGGGCTCCCGCGCGCTGGCGACCGCGCGCCTCGGCCACTTCGCGCGCGCTGCCTGCGCCGATCACGCTCCTTGCACCTAGCCGAACGAGGTGCGCCGCGGCCTCGCCCGTGCCACAGCCGACCTCGAGAACGCGCCGCCCGTCGAGCAAGGGACGCAGATAGCTGTACACGGCCGAGCGGCGAATTCCGCTATTCAAATTGGGTTGGTCGGCCATTGGCGCCGCACTATACAATAAGAGACGGCGGTGCGCGGGTCGGACACGGCAGCCTCGTGCATTAGGGGCCAAAGCAAGAATTCTCGCAGTGTCGCTTGCCCTTCGGCCAAAGGCCGATTATAAAAACCCCCTTCACACGAGGTTTCGCGTCATGCCCAAGAAGGGGATTCACCCATCCTATAAGCCGTCCACGATCTCTTGTGCCTGCGGGCACAAGGTCGAGACCTACTCGACACGCGGGTCGTTCATGGTGGACATCTGCTCGAACTGCCACCCGTTCTACACGGGCAAGCAGAAGTTCTTGGACACCGGTGGCCGCATCGAGCGCTTCAACAAGAAGTACGGCCGTCCCACCACCCCACCGTCCTCGACGTAAAGGAATCGGCAGCGCGGCAGTGCCCGCGTGCCTGGTTTTCCCATGCTCGACGATCTGCTGCTCGGCAAGCTGGCCGCGGTAGAGAGCCGTTCCGAGGAGCTGTCTGCCAAGCTTTCGGATCCGGAGATCCTTGCCCGCCCGCCAGTCATGCAGAAGCTGGCCAAGGAGCACGCCGACATCCGCGAGTTGGTCGACACCCTGCGCACGCACCGGCAAACGCTGGCGCGCATCGAAGAAGCGCGCGAGATGCAGAAGGATCCCGAGATGCGGGAGCTGGCGCGGCAGGAAGAGAACGAGCTTTCGGGCGAGCAGCTGCGCCTGGAAGAACGCCTGAAGCTTCTGCTGCTGCCCAAGGATCCCAACGACGACAAGAACATCTTGCTCGAAATCCGGGGTGGCACCGGCGGCGAAGAGGCCGCGCTGTTTGCCTCTGACCTGTTTCGCATGTACACGCGCTTCGCCGAGCGAAGGCGCTGGAAGGTCGAGATCTTGTCCATGTCGAGCGCTTCGGCCGGCGGACTCAAGGAAGTCGTGGCGGCTGTGGAAGGTCGCGGCGCCTACGCCCACCTCAAGTACGAATCCGGCGTGCATCGCGTGCAGCGCGTGCCCACCACTGAGGCCCAGGGCCGCATCCACACCTCCACGGCGACGGTGGCCATCATGCCCGAGCTCGAGGATGTCGACATCAACATCGATCCCAAGGATCTGAAGATCGAGGTCATGCGCTCGGGCGGCCCAGGCGGGCAGTCGGTGAACACTACCGATTCCGCCGTGCGCATCCACCACATTCCCACCGGCCTTTACGTTCACTGCCAGCAGGAAAAGAGCCAGCACAAGAACAAGGCCATGGCCATGAAGATCCTGCGCTCGAAGCTGTATGAAATCGAGCTGGAGAAACAAGAGACAGCCGAGCGTGAAGCCCGGCGCAGCCAGATCGGCAGCGGCGACCGCTCGGAAAAGATCCGTACTTACAATTTTCCCCAGGATCGCCTGACCGACCACCGCATCGGCTACACCCGGCACAACCTGCCTGCCATCATGGACGGCGACCTGGAAGACATCATCAGCAGCCTGCGCGCCCACTTCCAGGCCGAGGCCCTCCGGGGCGACGAAAAGGTTTGAAATGGGAACCGTGGGCTGGGAAACCTTCCCCCATGCCCAGCCAACCGTTTCTCGCCGTCGCACAAGATCCCTCCTCGACGCTTCGCTTGCGCAAAGATGTTCCCACGACGGATCAGTGGGATCTGACCAAGCTCTACGGCGACGAAGCGGCATGGGAGCGGGATCTGGAACGCTACCGCGCGCTTGCGACGAAAATTCCTTCGTTCAAAGGTACGCTGGGCAACGGGGCGGAAGCGCTGGCCGAGGCGCTGTTCTTCTTGCGTGACCTGGGCTTGCTCGAAGAGCGGCTGGCTTGCTATGCGGCCTTGCGCGAGTCGGAAGATCAAGGCCTCTCCGCCTCGCGCGATCGCTCGGCGCGCTTCATGATGTGCCAGGCCGAGGCGCAAACCGCCTGGAGCTATTTCGACCCCGAGATCCAGGCCATTCCCGACGAGCGCATGGCCGGCTACCTCGCGCACCCGGCGCTAGCCGAGTTCGCCATTTGGTTGCGCAAGCTATTGCGGTTCAAGCCGCACGTGCTCAGCGAAAAGGAAGAGCGCCTACTCGCCATGCAGATCGAATCCAACCAGACCGTGTCGAATGCCTTCAGCGTGCTCAACGACGTGGATTTCGATTTCGGCAACATCGACACCAAGGATGGCCCGAAGCCGCTCAGCCATTCGACGTTTTCGAGCTACCTGCAAAATCCCGATCGCGAACTTCGCCAGCGGGCCTACGAGCGCTACTACGCAAAGTACGATCGGTACAAGACCACGCTTGGCGTGCTCTATGAAGGATCGGTACAGCTCGATCGCTACGCGGCCAGGGTGCGCAACCACGTGTCGTCGCGGGCCATGGCCCTGTTTCCCGACGACATGCCAGAGACGGTCTGCGATAACTTGGTCGCGACGGTGAATGCGGGGCTGCCAGCCTTGCATCGCTACTACGAGCTGCGCCGGCAAGCACTGAAGCTCGACCAACTTTGCCACTACGATGTTCGCGTCCCGCTGGTACCGACCGCAACCTGGCGGCACAGCTACGACCAGGCGGTCGATGTGGTGCAAAAAGCCCTCGCGCCTCTCGGTGACGAATACGGTCGTGAGCTCGGCCGGGGCCTGCGCGGCGGCTGGGTCGATCGCTACGAGAACAAAGGCAAAGCCTCGGGCGCCTTTTCCTACGGCAGCTTCAGCGCCGAGCCCTACATCCTCATGAACTTCAAGGAAGAGCTGCTTGACGATGTATTCACGCTTGCGCACGAGGCGGGCCACTCGATGCACTCGTATTTCAGCTCGCGCAGCAACGCCTTTCTGCACTGGCACTACACGACCTTCGAGGCCGAGGTCGCTAGCACGTTCAACGAACAGCTGCTCGGCCGCTACCTCGCGAACCAAGCCGCATCCGACGACGTGCGCGCCTACCTCATCAACAAAGAAGTGGACGCCATCATCGGCTCGCTATTTCGCCAAACCATGTTCGCCGAGTTCGAGGCCAAGACCCACGCGCTGGTGGAATCCGGCACGCCCCTCACCGTCGATGTTCTGCGCGCCGAATACCGCACGCTACTCGGACGCTACTTCGGTCCCGGCGTGAAACTCGAAACCATCAGCGACCTCGAAGCCCTGCGCATCCCTCACTTCTACCGCGCCTTTTACGTGTACACCTACGCCACCGGAATCTCCGCCGCCATCGCGCTTGCCGACCGCGTGCTAGGCGGCGGAGACCAAGAACGCGAAGACTACTTCACCTTCCTGCGCTCCGGCGGCTCGCGCTACCCCATCGAATCGTTGAAGTTGGCCGGCGTCGATATGTCGAGCCCAGCGCCGGTGCAGGCCGCCATCGCGCGCTTCGAAAAACTGGTGGGCGAGCTGGGCAAGTACCTGGGCGTAGGCTAGCTACCCGCTACAAGGAAATTGGGGAGAGCGGCCGCTCGGCTTCTGCGGGCTTGCGCCGGGGACGACCCCTCGGCGGCCGCACGCCATAGGCCGCGCAGACGCGGCCGGTGGCGCGCTCGGCTTCCGGGGCCTAAGTCGACCGGCGGACCGGTCGACATGGCCCCTGTCCCTAATCGCTGGCAACCGAGCGCAGACGCTCGGTGCGCGATTCTACGCCGCCGCGGAGTCGTCCCCGCCCGCCCGCGCGCCGAGCTTGGCTCCGGCCCTTGTCTCAATTCGTTCGGTCGATGCCGTCTCTATCTCGAATGTGTTTCCGGCTAGCACATGGAGGCCTACAATACTGGAGGCAATCGAGTGAGGTGATTGAACATGGCGCGTACCTCGGACATTGACATCTTTCTGCGCAACCTTCCCCAAGACGGCAGCCCCATCGGTAACGGCAATCTAAGATCGACCCTGGGTTGGCACGAAGAACGCTATGAAAAAGCCAAGAACCTTCTTCTCGCCAGGAAAGCCATCTTGAAAGGCACCGGGAAAGGCGGCAGCGTCAGGCGCTCCGATGGGGCGTTGCCAAGTCGCTTGAGAGTATTCATTTCCTACGCCCATGAAGATGCCGCCCACCAGACGATGCTGAAAAAGCACCTCCAGCCGCTGGTACGCGAGCAAAAGATAGAAATCTGGACCGATGGACTCATTAGGCCAGGTGACGAGTGGGCGAAGGAGATCGCAGAGGGGCTTGCGAAGGCTGAGGTGGTCATCCTGCTAGTGAGCATTGACTTTCTCAACTCCGACTACTGCTACAATGAGGAAATGAAGGAGGCAGTCGCGAGACACGACCGCCGCGAGGCGCGAGTCATTCCAATCATCGTGCGGCCATGTCAGTGGACGCTCGCGCCGTTTGCAAAGCTTCAACTAATGCCGAAGAAGGACCCAAAAGTACTACCGGTGGAGCTGTTCCCACACAGGGAGGACGCCTATGACAGCATCGCAACTGATCTTCGAAAAATTATCGAGGAGAAGATCGGATAGGCAGAGACAGATCGACTGCTTGTGGTCCGCAAGACCCGATGCAAGCTCGGCGCGCGGGCGGGGTGGGGACGGTTTCGAGGCGGCGTAGAATCGCGCACCGAGCGTCCGCGCTCGGTTGCTAGCGATTAGGGACAGGGGCCCGCGACCGGTCCGCCGGGCGCGTAAGGACCCGGCTGCCGAGCGTGCCACCGGCCGCGTCTTCGCGGCCTATGGCATGCGGCCGCCGAGGGGCCGTCCCCAGCCCACCCGCGGAAGCCGAGCGGCCGCTTTAGGAGATCTGAGTTTCGTGGAATGTAACCCACTAAAATTGCAAAGTTTTCGATCACTTTTCTGGCACTCTCCATGGTTGCTTGACAGCGCCCAAACTGTGCTTAACCTTCGCTCTGCCCAGCTCTCTGGAGGGAGCTGGCAACCCCCAGACGCTGAGCGACCAATGCCAATTTACGAATACGAATGCCAAAGCTGCGGCCATCGCTTCGAGGAGTGGCAAAAAATGTCCGACAAGCCGGTCAAGGTTTGTCCGAAGTGCAAGGCGCGCAAGGTTGAGAAGTTGATCAGCCACACCTCGTTCCAGCTCAAAGGCGGCGGCTGGTACAGCGATCTCTACGCCAGCCAGAAACCCGCAAGCGGATCCGCCGAATCGTCGGGCGCGAGGTCCGAGTCCGCGAGCACCGGGAAATCCGAAGCCGCCGGCGCCGCAAAGGCGGAATCCTCGGGTAGCGGGGATAAGCCGAGCGGGGCCAAGGCTGGCGGCGAAAAATCGAGTTCCACACCCGCGACCAGCGAAAGCAAGGGCAAGAAGGGCGCTTCCAAGGCGGCGGCCTAGCAGATCACCGCAACCGCCTAGGAGCCCGGTACCGCCATCCGGCAGCAACCGGACGGCAGGTTTTTCAAATCAAGGAGAGGACAACAATGAAAGTAAGACCCCTGTATGACCGAATTCTCGTCAAGCGCGTCGAGGAAGAAACCAAGACCGCCGGCGGGCTCTTTATCCCCGACACCGCCAAGGAAAAGCCCCAAAAGGGCCTGGTCGTCGCCGTCGGCAACGGCAAGCTTCAAGAAGACGGCTCCATCCGCAAGCTGGACGTCAAGGCAGGCGACAAGGTCCTGTTTTCCAAGTATTCCGGCAACGAGATCAAGATGGACGGCGAAGAGCATTTGATTCTGCGCGAGGACGATGTCCTCGCGATCCTCGAGTAGGCACACAAGGAGACCACCATGGCAGCCAAAGAAATTCTCTTCTCTCAGCCTGCTCGCCAGGCCATCGCACAGGGACTCAATCTTCTCGCCAACACCGTCAAGGTGACGCTTGGCCCGCGCGGCCGCAACGTCATCATCGAGAAATCGTGGGGCTCTCCCACGGTGACCAAGGACGGCGTGACCGTGGCCAAGGAAGTCGAACTCGCCGACAAGATGGCCAACATGGGCGCCCAGATGGTCAAAGAAGTCGCTTCCAAGACCTCGGACGTCGCCGGCGACGGCACCACCACCGCCACCGTGCTTGCGCAGGCCATCTTCAACGAGGGCGCGCGACTGGTCGCGGCCGGCAACAACCCCATGGACATCAAGCGCGGCATCGACGCCGCCGTCGCCAAAGTGGTCGACAATCTAAAAGAGCAATCCAAGCCCACCAAGGGCAAGACCGAAATCACCCAAGTCGGCACCATCAGCGCCAACGGCGACACCATGATCGGCGAAATCCTTGCCGAGGCCATGGAGAAGGTCGGCAAGGAAGGCGTCATCACCATCGAAGAAGCCAAGTCGATGGAGACCACTCTCGACGTGGTCGAGGGCATGCAGTTCGACCGCGGCTATCTCTCGCCGTACTTCGTGACCGACGCCGAGCGCATGGAAGTCGTGATGGAGGATGCGTACATCCTCATCAACGAGAAGAAGATCTCGAACATGAAGGATCTCCTGCCCGTGCTCGAACAAGTCGCCAAGTCAAGCAAGCCGCTGCTCATCGTCGCAGAAGACGTGGACGGCGAAGCACTGGCCACGTTGGTCGTGAACAAGCTGCGCGGCACCTTGCACGTGGCCGCGGTCAAGGCGCCCGGATTCGGCGACCGGCGCAAGGAGATGCTCAAGGACATCGCCGTGCTCACCGGCGGCCAGGCCATCACCGAGGATCTCGGGCTCAAGCTCGAAGGCGTCACGCTCAAGGATCTCGGCCGCGCCAAGCGCGTGACCGTGGACAAGGACAACACCACCATCGTCGAGGGCGCGGGCAAGAAGGCCGACATCGAAGGCCGCGTGAAGCAGATCCGCACCCAGATCGAGGACACCACCTCCGACTACGATCGCGAGAAGCTGCAAGAGCGGCTGGCCAAGATCGTGGGCGGCGTGGCCGTGGTCAAGGTGGGTGCCGCCACCGAGAGCGAAATGAAGGAAAAGAAGGCACGCGTCGAGGACGCCCTACACGCGACCCGCGCGGCCGTGGAAGAAGGCATCGTCCCCGGCGGCGGCGTGGCGCTTATCCGCGCCCTGGCGTCCATCGAGGGCCTGAAGTTCGATGACGACCGCCGCTTTGGCGTGAACATCATCCGTCGCGCCATCGAAGAACCGCTGCGCCAGATTGCGGCCAACGCTGGCGTCGACGGCTCCATCGTGGTCGAGAAGGTCAAGGGCGGCAAGGGAGCCTACGGCTTCAACGCCGCCACCGAGGAGTACGAAGACCTGGTCAAGGCCGGCGTCATCGACCCAACCAAAGTCGTGCGCGCGGCCCTGCAGAACGCGGCGTCCGTGGCCGGCCTGATGCTGACCACCGAGGCTCTCATCGCCGAGAAGCCGAAGAAGAAGGAAGAAGCGGCCCACGGCGGTGGCGGTGGCATGGGTGGCATGGGTGGCATGGGCGGCATGGGCGGGGATGATTACTAGGTCGTAGAACAACCTGACCCCTACACAAAAACGCCTGGCGGGGATTTCCTGTCGGGCGTTTTTTGTTGAGTGCGGCGGATCGCAGCCAGCTACAATGCGGGCGTGAGTCTAGAAACTGCATCCAATCGCCGAACGAGCCCACGCATCGAGGTCTTTGCCCAGGCCGAGGTCAAGGCCCGCGATGTCCAGATCATGGAAGTTCGCAACGTCTCGTCAGGCGGGATCTACCTCGTCGGTACGCCCGAACAGTATCCCGACCTAACGCCGGGCAGGGATTTGGGGATTGTCATTTTTGGCTCCGAAGAGGGTCTGGGCGATGACCCAGACTTCAACATCAGCTGCCATGCGCGCATCATTCGCGTCGACGCAGGCTATCCGGGCAAACGTCCGCCAGGTTTTGGCGCGACCATCGATCCCGTGGATGATGACGCCCGCGAACGCCTGACCAAGCTGCTTCTGCGCGCTGACCACTTCCGCGTTGGCGACCCGCGCCGCTAGATAGGCGCAAGTTCGCTCGAAACTGGCGGGGCCTCGCTGGGAGTGGTAACAGAAGATTCGTGTTTCGCCTGCTTCGGCTGATCTTCGTGCTGGGTGGTCTAGGAGCCATCACGTGGTTTGGCATGACCGTGCGCCTGGGCGATCGAACCCTCTTCGAGCACGTGCAGGCCATCTGGAAGACCCACGAGTCGCAAGATCTCTTGCGCGGGACCAAGGAGAAGGTGAGCGATCTCGTGGATCGCGCCTCGGAAAAGGTTGTGCGGGGCGTGGCCAAGAACGCGCCTGCCCAGGACAAGGCGCACGGCGAGAGCGGCGACGAGGAATCCACCAAGCCACCCCTTGAAGAACTGCCAGCCAAGGATCGCAAGGCGTTGCGCGGGATCATCGGTCACAGGCTGGAGAAGGAGTGATGGGTGGTCCCATCGTCCCCGCAGAGGAAGAAGGCGCCTACCGCCAGCGCGTGGATGACGTGCTCGGGCGGCTCGACAAGGGCTTCGAGGATGTCGATCCCGACCTGGCCGAGTCGGACTTCTCACAAGGCACTCTGGTCATCACGTTCAAGCAGACGCACAAGTTGATCCTGTCGCCTCAGGCGCCGCTGCGGCAGATCTGGGCCGCCTATCGCGACCGCGCCTGGCACTTCCTTTTCGATAGCACCACTCGGCGCTGGATCGACGGTCGAGGACAAGGCATCGAACTCTTTGCCCTCGTCGCCGACCTCGCGCGCGAGCACGCCAGCGTCGAGCTTGACGTCTGAATGGAGAGCCGATCGCCAGAACGCGCCAGGCCGAGCGCAGCGAGCGGGGAGGTGGGCGGGTGGTAGGGGCCGAGGGTTTGGCGAGGCCTCGCGTAGCGAGGGTGCGGGAGGGTGGGTTGGCGGCGCCGAGTGCGAAGCTAACCCTTTCAGGGTTCCCATTTCAATCGACGCTGTGACCCTCGCGCCACAGGGCGTGCTCCATGGCGGCGAGCAGGGGCAGGATGGTCGGCCGATCGAGCGCGCTGATGGCCAGGTTGCGGCCGCCGGCTTCGAGAAGGGACTTCTCCTCGGGCAGCAGCCGGTCGGTCTTGTTGTAGACCAGCAGGCGCGGCGTCTCGGCTAGGTTCAGGTCGCCCAGAATGCGCTCGACGGCGGTGATGTGGGCGTCGCGGTCCGGATCCGCGGCGTCCACCACGTGCAGCAACAGATCGGCGTCGTCCAGTTCTTCCAGGGTGGCGTGAAAGGCCTGGGCCAAGTCCTTGGGCAAGTCGCGAATGAAGCCAACGGTGTCGGCCAGGATCAATTCGCGCTCGCGTGGAAAGCGCAGACGGCGCGTGGTCGGGTCGAGGGTGGCGAAGAGCTTGTCCTCGACCAGCACCTCGCTGCCAGTGAGGCCGTTGAGTAGCGTCGACTTACCGGCGTTGGTGTAGCCGACGATCGCGACCACGGGCAGGCCGCGATCTTTGCGTGCCGAGCGGCGGCCCGCGCGCTGTTGCCGGGTTTGCTCGATGTCTTTTTCCAGCCGGTGCAAGCGTTCGCGTGCTCGTCGGCGGCCGATCTCCAGCTTGGTTTCGCCCGGTCCGCGCCCGCCGATGCCGCCCACCAGGCGGCTCATCATGGTGTTCTCTTCCTGCAGGCGTGGCAGGCGGTAGCGCAACTGGGCCAGCTCGACCTGCAGCTTGGCGTCGCGGCTGCGCGCGCGCTGGGCGAAGATGTCCAAGATCAGAATCGTCCGATCGATGACCTTGAGATCGGTAAACGAGGCGATGGCGTGCGCCTGGCCAGGAGACAGATCGGGATCGAAGATGAGCACGCTGGCGTCGTACTGCATGGCGCGCACGAGCACGTCCTCGAGTTTGCCGCGTCCGATTAGGTAGCGCGGATCGGGCTCGGGCCGTCGCTGGATCGCGACGTCCACGACCTGGATCCCGGCGGTCCGGCACAGTTCGCGCAATTCGTGGACGCGGCTGTTGTTGTCTTGGGAACCCTGGGCGGGTTCCCCAACCCTCGGCCCCTCGGCACCCGCCTCCCGCCCTGCCACGCCCGCGCTTCGCGCGGCCTCGCCGCCACCCACCACCCCGCTCGCTTCGCTCGGCCTCGCGCGCTGCTCCGCTGCCGGCTTTGCCGGCAGGCTCCGCACGCGGCTATTCTGCCCGCGCAGCTTGCCGATCTCGGCCACCACCAGCAGCGCGCGCTCAGCGCCCCGGGTCGCTCGGCCCGTGGGCAAGACGCGGTCGAATTCCTCCTCCAGGGAGTCGATGACCTCGACAAAATCGACGGAGGCGCGATGGAAAGGCGCGGGCGGCAGCAGGATCCACGGGGATTTTCCCTCGCGTGGCGGTACCAAGTGGGCCACGTGAAGATCGGCGGGCCGGCCTTCGTGGTTCACGCCCACCGCGGCCACCATGTCCAAGCGAAGTAGGGCGAGGTCGACGAGATCGTCGCGGGAAAGTGCCTCGTTGCGCAGGTGGGTGTGCACGAGGCGCAGACCGCGGAAGCGGCCGTGTCCCGCGCGCAGACGGCCCACCTCGGGCAGGACAAGACCAGAGGCATCGCCGACAATCACGTGCTCGACTGCGCCCTGGCGTGAGATCAGCACGCCGACCTGGCGGGCGAGGGCGCGGGAGATCTCGCACAGATAGGCACCGAGTTCGGCCGACACCACCTCGCGAGGCGCGACCCGCCGGCGGTACACGCGTTCGAGGGCCGAGATCTCGGAAGGCTTGAGGCCCGATCGGTTTCCCGTCACCTCATGCATGGAATTCCAGGCGTGCGCAGACGACGATGAACAATTCTCGCGCTAGCTCTGGGGCTCTTCGCCGGGGCGGGGCGCCGCGGGCGTGCCCGTCGTGCTGCGCTCGTCGAGCAGCGTGAGTGCCACGCTGACCGCGCGCTTGGCCTTGTCGATGGTCTTTTCGTCGTCCTTGATGCGGCGATAGGCACGCAGGGCTTGGTCCTCCAGATCCGCCACCTTGCTTTCCAGCTCGGTGATGCGGTCGCGGGCCTGGCCGAGCTTGACCTCGCGGTCGCGGATGTCGGTGCGCGCGGTGTCGAGCTCGCCCTCCACGCGCAGGAGGCGGCGATGGGTCTCGGCCAGCTCTTCGTTGCGCGCGGAGAGCTCTGCCTCCACCTCGGTGGTGCGAGCCAGAGCCTGTTCCAGCTCGGCCCGCTGGCGCTCGGCCAGCTCGGCCTTCTCCGCCAAATTGCGCCGCTCCAGCTCAGCCGTGGCCGTGTGGTGCTGTTCGTCGCGGGCCTGCAGCTCCGAGCGTCGCCGTGCATCGGCTGCATCCAGATCCGCTGTGCGCCGCGCTTCGGCCTCCTCCAGCTCGCGCCGCCGCTTGTCCTCGGCCGCGGCGAGAGCGCTGTCGTGATTGCGTCGCAACTCTGCGATCTCGTTCTTGGCGTCCCGATCCTTGGTTTCAAGCGCGGCCTGGTGGGCTTGCTTCTCGTTCTCGAACGCCGTCGCGTGCTCTTCGCGCAGAGCCGCGATGGCCTTTTCGTGCTCGCGGCGAACGCGCGCCAACTCGATCTCTCGCTCGTCTTCTTGGGCCGCCTTTTCCTCGGCGTGCCGCTTACCCAGCATCTCGATCTCGGCCGCGTGGCTCACGTTGAGTCGGCCGATCTCGGCCTGTACCTCCGCCTCGCGCGAGGCCTTCTCCGCTTCTCGATCTTCGCGCAGGCGAACCAGCTCGTTCTTGTGCGCCTCTTCGTCCTCGGCAAGGCGCTCTTCGAGGTCGTGGCGGACGCGATCCAGCTCCAGTCGCGCGCGATCCTCGACGGTGGCAAGGCGCTTCTTGACCAAGTCCAGCTCGTCATGGGTCTTGCCAATCTCGGTGTGCGCGTCTTCAAGCCGGACCTTGAGCCCGCGCTCGCGCTCGATGCCCTTTTCCTTGTCCTGGGACAGCGCCATCACTTTTTCGTTGGCGTGCATCAGGTTCTTCTCGAAGGTGAGCATCTTCTCTTCGAGATCGCGGCGCGCGCGTTCGTGCTCGCGCATGCGATCCTTGTGGTCGAGGATTTGCCGATCCTTGGCGTCCACGGCATCGCGCAGATCGAGAATGTCCTTTTCCTTGCGGTTGATGGTTTCGCGCAGGCCGAGGAGATCCTTTTCCTTGTGCAGGGGCTGCGATTGCAGGTGTCCGCGCAGATCGTCGATGACCGCGCCGAGCTCGCGCTTCTCGTCCTCGAGTTCGTGGATGCGTTTTTGCAAATCGCTGAAAGCCGCGTCGTTGGCTGTGGCCGACGCATAGGCGACTACCGACGTGTTGCGCACTTCGTCCGGCAAGGGGGGCACATCTTCGGGTGGGGCCGCGTGGCGCAAGAGATCCGGATCGCCCTCGATTTCAACCGGTGGTAGCGCCACTTCGGCGGTTGCTGGCTCGCTAGCGGGCACCGACTCGGGAACCGCATCCATCGCCGCAGGGGCCGCCGGAGCCGGAAACATGCCGGGCAGGTCTTCGGGGTCGAACGAGGAAGGCATCACCCGGGTGGCGCCCTCTTCGGCCCAACCGTCATTTTCGCTTGGGTCGGCTGGGTCGGGGGCAGGCGGCGGCGGTATTTCCGGGGGTAATGCCCGGGGATCGATGGGCGGCGGTGTCGCGACGTCGAGGTAGCTGGACGCGGCACCATCATTGATCGGACTCGGATTGGCCTGGGTGGGCTCTGGCGTAGGCAGCTCCAGGGCGTCGAAGGCGGCTTCGGCCTCCTGGTCGAACATAGCGTCGAGCACCGGGTTGACCCCCAAGGGATCCTGGGTGGCTGGTGCTCCGGCGTCGGGCGACAGGGGCGGCGGCGTCACCACCTTGGCTTCATCGACGATGTCATCGGCGTCGATGGCGATCTCCGAGGACACCACGTCGGTGCCAAGAAAGATCTCCGCGGACGGCGAGGGTGCCTCGGCCGACTCGGGCTCGTCGAGTCCGATCAGGATGTTTACCTTTCGCATCAGCTCGTGGCGATCCAAGGGCTTGAACATGTAGTCGTCGGCGCGCAGCTTGAAGGTCTTGTGCTGCTCGAATTTCTCCGGCGCCTCTTCCCCCGAGGTGAGGATGAGCGGCGTGTCCTTGAGCTCGACGTTGCGCTTGATCTTGTTGCAGATTGCATAGCCGACCTTCTTGGGCTCGACCGAAACCATCATGAGCGCGGGCCGGTTCTTCTTGGCCCAGTCGACGACTTGGTCGCCGTTGGTGATGTTCTTGATTTCGAAACCGTACGGTTCCAGGGTCCCGGCGATGATGGCCAGGGCAGCTTCGTCGGGTTCAACACACAGAAGCGTTCTCGTCGGCATGAGGATGCTGGACGTTACTACGGATGGGCGTCCAGAACCAAGCGGAGCGGCAATTGGCTCGATGAGTCTATATGGAAACCCTCAAAGGGTTCCCATGCCCTCCCGCGATGGTACGGCGCCGGCAAAGCCGGCGCGCTCCCCACGCGCTAGCGGCCCAGGTAGACCGTCTCGACCCAATTGGCCAAAGCATCTTCATCCAGATCCGCCGTGAAAACGTAGTCCAGTCCGCCGGGTTCGCGGAAGGTCACGGTCGAGACACCGTGCCGGGTATCGACGAAGGCGCGCCGGCCGTGCAGGTCGCGCTGGCGAGTACCGGCCAGGGGCTCGCTGTCCGAGGGAAAGACCATGACTCCCAGGCGATGCCCGGCTGGCACCTGGTACACGACGTACGCGCCGAAACGGTCGCGCACGTTGACCAGACGGCCGCCCTGGCAGCGAGTGCCGGCCCGCTCGGTGGCCGGCTGCATGGCGAAGTCGACCTTGCCACGGAACCAGTCCGAGACCTTGGCGCAGCTTTCTGAAAGCACGTCCAGGGGAAGGTCGTGGTGGAAGGTGGAAATCGCCTGCTCCAGCACCGGCGAGCGCGTCGTACGCTGCATGTTGGCCACCAGGAGCACCACGGCCGCGGCCGCCGCCATGCCCACCGTGAAGGCTCGCGGATAGGCCTGCCAGGGCCAGCGGCGGCGAGGCGAAGGCGCGGCGGCGAGGGCGGTCTCGATGCGCGAGCGCAGTCCAGCGGGCAGCGCCGGGCGCGGCAGGTGGCCGCGGATTGCGGCCTTGAAGCGAGCCTGCAACCGACTGGCTTGGGTGCAGGCCTGGCACGAACTCAGATGGGACTCGTAGGCTTCCCGATCCGCGCCCGCCAATTCGCCGTCGACGTAGGCGTGCAGGACGTTGTCGGCGTCGGCGCAGTTGAGGGTCATGCGGCCCCTCCTTCTTGCTTCTTGCGCCGGAAACTCTGGAAATCGACAAGCTTATTTTCAGGCTCGGGCGCTGAATCGGTTTGCCGAGTGTCGGGCTCGCTTGCGTAGTCCATGAGCTGCTTCTGCAGCATCTTGCGCCCGCGGTAGAGGCGGCTCATCACGGTTCCGGCCGGACACTCCATGATGTCCGCGATCTCTTTGTAGGACAGGTCTTCCAAATCGGCCAGGATCACGGGCAGGCGGAACTCGGGCGGCAAGGTTTCTAGGGCCTTCTCCACGTCGCGCGAGAGCATGCGGCCGAAGAGCGCGCTTTCCGCGTCGCGCGGGGCCGCGCCTTGGAACTGTCCCAGGTTGGCCGAGGTGCTTTCAGCTTCGCCTAGGATCTCCTGCTCGCGCGATCGCTCGCGATAGCGGTTGCGGAACAGGTTGGTCATGATACGCATCAACCAGGCCCTGCAATTCGACCCTGCCTCGAAGCCGTCCCAGAAGCGGTAGGCGCGCAGGATCGCGTCCTGGACCAGATCCTCGGCATCGCCTTCCGACTTGGTCATACGCAGAGCCACGCCATAGAGCGCCTGCAGGTGAGGCATCACCTCGCGCTCGAAGTCGGCTTGCACTGTGCGGCGTTGGAAGAACATCTTCGGTATGCGATCAACCGGCCAGCGGCCTGGGCTATTCCCGGCCCAATTCGAGAATGTGACCTAGGGCAGCGTGGCTGGGCTTTCGAGGCGCATGAAGTAGCGTTTGACTGAGGGAGACGAAGTCTTTGCTTGGTCGGTATAGGTGACGTAGACCGCGTCTGGGCCGACCCAGGAAGCAACTGGGCCGGTCTGGCCCTTTTCACTGCGCAAGGTCAGCGGGGATCCATGGGGGATGGCGTTGTAAGTGTAGCGGACGACCTGAGGTCCTGCTGCGCGCGCAAGGCCAATGGAGATATCGCCCCCGCCAGCGGGGCTGGCCCAGGCGGGATGGGGCATATTCAGTGGGTCGCCGAAGGTTGCCGCGGATAGCACGGGATCGTTCGTCGTCACGGATCCGGCTGCGTTGGGATCCGTTGTGTTGGGGGGCGGTGGGTAGTACATGGCGAAATCGATGGCATTGCTGGTCTGCATGGCTATGACATAGGTGCCTGTCGGTCCAGGCGAGGCCACGACCTGGCAGTTCGCCACCACCACGATGAACTGGTAGGTCATGACAATTGAATCGCCGGTTTCGCTGACTTCGTTGGTGACGAGATCGGAGGTTCCCGGTGCATCGGGAGTCACGACGCTGAAACCAAGGCCAGTCCTGCCGTTGGATGTGGCCAGGCAGTCCCAGTCCGGTGTGTTTGCCGGAATCGAGTCGTCGAAGATCTTAGACGGCGTCGCCGCCGTCACTGCGTCCGCCGGGAGAAGAAGGTAGCTGGGCGAAATGCCCATGCCTGGAACGCCCCAGGCGACGAAGCCGACATTGCCCGTGGTGGCCGATCCGGCGGCAATTTGCACTGCGCCTAGATCGGTGCCGGCCGCATAGGCGTTGCTGACCAGCGTGACCGGGGCGGCGGGAGTGGTGTCACCGACGGTCTGCACGATGGCGGAGAGATTGTAGCCACCGCCAGGCGTCGCGCTGCTCGTGAGCATGATGGCGACGAGCTGATCGCCGGGGGTGGTCTTCTTGGTCGCGGCGAAGACAGGCCCAACAAGCGGCTGGGCCAGGGCGAAACCAGCTTCCTCGGACAGTGTCCCATCGAGGGAGAGGCGCCCCCAGCGAACCTGACCGCTGGCGCTGTCGTACCCAGCCAGGGTGAAGCTGTCCCCGGCGCGCATGAGCGAGACGTTCGGCATCCGCGTGAGCGGCGAATCAGGAAGAGTCACATCCTTGGTTACCGCGGCCCCTGGCGGTGGGTCCGAACTGCAACCTAGCAAGGCAACCGCAAGAAGCACCCCTACGCTGGACTTGGTCATGCGCGGATCTTAGAGGGTAAGTGCCATTCCGCCAAGAGCGCGATTGACCGCGGCGGAAGAACCACTACGCTCCGTGGCACTCTTTGTACTCTGGCGGCCAGAATTTCAGGATCGGCGAGGCGCCACTTCCGCGCCGGCGAGACTGAGGTGAAAGTCGGTCGACCAGACCTTCCTGATTTTGTGCCGTTCGAGCAGGCAGAGGCTGGAAGCGTCGACATAGGAAACTTTCGCACCGCGAAGGCGATCGAGCATCCTGACCACTTGTCGGTGATGATCCGCCGTCGTCTCGTGGATTTTCAGCCCGTCGAGTTTGTCCGCAAAGACTCGGAACGATCGAGCCGCTTCCTCTCCATACCGATGCAGGAACCAAGAGTAGGCCTCGCCGATGACCAAGTAGGAAGTGCTCCAGCGCGGCCGCGCGAGGCTAAACAGGGCTTTGGCCTGGGGGTGCCACTGGTCGTGGCGGTTCAGGAACGCAATGAAGATTCCCGAGTCGAGGAACACCGCCTCGGTCACGGTTCCGATCGCCCGTAGACAACCTCGTCCACTGTACTGCTGTCTTCGGGACGGCCTTCGAGAATGCCGGCATAGGCCATCCACGGCTTCGACGTGGGTTGCCGCGCGATCGTCTCCTCCAAGCCGCGTCGGCACAGCTCGGCCACCGAAACCCCCATGCGACGAGCGACCCCCTTCGCTTTGACGTACATATCGGCATCAAGCGAGATTTGCGTCCGAATCATGTTATCACCATATCACTTCGTGATAACAGATTCAACGCACCCACCATCGCGTGATGGTACGGGAATGCTGATGTTCGCTGACTACTTCGCCTTGCCCTGGTTGGCGACCGCGTTCATGGCCGCAGCGATGGCGGCTTGGTCGCCGAGGTAGTAGTGCTTGACGGGCTTGAGGCTTTCGTCCAGCTCGTATACCAGCGGAATGCCGGTGGGGATGTTCAGCTCGACGATTTCGCTTTCGGGAATGTTGTCGAGGTACATGACCAGGGCGCGCAGGCTGTTGCCGTGGGCCGCGATGATCACCCGCTTGCCGCTCTTGATGGTGGGCGCGATGGTGTCGTGCCACATGGGTAAGAAGCGCGCGACAGTGTCCTTCAGGCACTCGGTGAGCGGCAGTTCGGCCGGCTTGAGGTCGGCGTAGCGCCGGTCGCGGCCGGGATAGCGCTCGTCGGTCTTTTCGAGGGGCGGCGGCGGGATGTCGTAGCTGCGGCGCCAGATCTTGACTTGGCTCTCGCCGTACTTGGCCGCGGTCTCGGCTTTGTTCAGGCCTTGCAAGCCGCCGTAGTGCCGTTCATTGAGGCGCCAATTGCGGTGGACTGGGATCCACATCAGGTTCATCGCGTCGAGGGTGAGCCACAGCGTGCGGATGGCGCGCTTGAGCACCGAGGTGAAGGCGATGTCGAACTCGTATTTTTCAGCCTTGAGCAACTGTCCCGCGGCCTTGGCCTCGCCCAATCCCTTTTCCGACAGGTCGACGTCAGTCCATCCCGTGAAGCGGTTCTCGCGGTTCCATTCACTTTCGCCGTGCCGAAGCAGCACCACTTTGTACATGTCGTTCTCCTTAGACCTTGTCGTTCTTGAGCGTTGCGGGGCGTACTTCTAGCATGCTCAGGTGCACGGATGCGCCGGCGAACATGCGAACCCGATCCGGCCACTGTTCGATTTGTAGAAACTGGTCGCCCGCCGCGTGATAGCGCCACAGCGTGCAGGATTGCGCATCGCCATTGGCCGCGGTTACCTTCGCCGCACCCGAAACCTTGAGCAGGTAGCTTTCGCGTCGATGATAGATGATGGCTGGCGGCGGCGTGGTGATATCGAGCGCTTCGATTTCGGCCAACACCAGTGCGCGGTCGGACGCCTCACTAATCGGAGGTTCGAGAAAGCGCACCTCGCCAGTGGCCACCAGTCGTGCGAGCTGGAAGCTGCGATCGGCCAGCGCGTACGCGAGGAGGTCTTCGACCCGGTAGTCGACACCCTGGTAGCCAACCTCGTCGCCCAAATTCAGTTTCATCTCGCGTCCGAGTATTGCGCCACGCCTGCGGCCTTGACAACCCTTGCTAGATCTTCTGCTTGACCGACCAAATCTCGTTCGTGTCGAGCGCGACCCAGGGTGGCAGCTTCTTTTCCAACTCCAGGATTTCTCGTGCGGTCGAAGGTCCGCGAACATCGATGAACTCGACCTCTACCGGATCCGAGCCCGCCAGCTCCAGCGTGAGCTCTTTGTCCTTGGTCGTGGCGTCTTCAAACGCGATGAGGAACCGAGTTTCGTCGAGCGAATTCTTGGGAACCTCGCCAAGAGACCAGGCACGCAGAGCCGTGCGCGGAACATAGAAACGGAGTTTGGGACCGTCCGATTCCAGACGAAGCTGGACGGTTCGCACATCGCGCACGGAATCGTGGCTCGACGAGAGGACGTTGATGACCGGCGCCGGGAAGTTCGGTTGGCGCGCTGGCAAAGCGTACGTAAATCGTGGATCGAGCTGGGGCACGGGCACCCAGGCCGACTTCCAAGGTGTGGCCTCGGGCACATTGCGAAGCGCGGTGGCGAGGGGCAAAGCGTCGTGCGCGGCGAGAAGGAAATGGCTCGTTCCTTCGCTCGCGACCAAGGATGCCGTCATGCGCTTGGGGCACTCGATCGAGTACGGATTCGTGAGCACCGTAACGACACCGCCGAAGAGTGCGAGAGTGCCAAAGACGAGCGCGAGCCGTCCGAGGCGACTCGACACCTCGATGGAAGCCAGCATCGACGGCAGCAGCAAGACCACGGCAAAGGCAGCCAGGAGAGCGACCAGGATGTCGAGCGGTAGCGGCGCCTGGACGAGCCCGATGTCGGCAATGAAGAACGGGAGCATCATGAAGATCAGGCCGATGACCAGCACGGCCCCTGGCAGGAAGGAAACCAACCACCAAGCCCCGCGCCACCTGGGCATGAAGAGCGCGCCCAGGAACCCCACTGCCATTCCCCCCGCCCACCAAAGTGGAATGTAGCCAGAGCCCGCGCCCGCGTAGGTCGCCAGCCCCAATAGCAGCGACCAAAAAACAAGGCCACCGCCCCAAGCGACAAGCTCTGGTTCGTCGGGCCGCCGCCGTCGGCGCCAAGCCAGAACTGCAAGCGCAGCCGCGACGCTTGGGGCCCCGAATACCCATAGCGCGAGAAGCGGGGACGAGAACCAGCCGTGCGGCCGACGGACGGCAAAGCCGAGGATCGCCGCCATGAGCACAGGGGCCAGGATCGACGCAAGTTCGGTGATCAGCAACCCGCCGAACGACCGGAGCATTTGCCGAAAAGTGAACGCCCTTCGCCGAATCGCCACGACCAGCGCGAACAGCGCGAGTCCAAGCACGACCACTGCCAAGGCACGCGCCGTGGTCGATCCATAAACCGGCACAAAGAATCCAAGCACGTCGTAGTAGACGAGCTTCTCCTTGTCGACATTTCCCGGTAGTCGGCCATTGGCCAGTCGGCGCGACCCCGCCAGCAGATTGTTACCCATGAGCTGCATCGTCGCGGGGTCGATGCGCTCGGGGCGATCGCGGTTGGTGTGCACCGACCAGAAGTCGCCGACCGCGGCCAGATCGAGCCCGACGACTCCGGCATCATGAAAAGGGGTGAAGTCACCGTTGTGCGGGAGCAGCCCGCTATTCACCAGATCTTGCCCGACAACCGTGGTGGAAATCTGTCGTCCAGCCCCGACGTAGTCTTTCAGCAACCAGGCATTGCCCGGCCCCGCGCCGACAATGACCGGTTTTCCCCGCGGCCCGCCGTCGATGTAGATGTAGGCCCTGACGTCCTTGGCGAAGCGATGCTTGAGGAAGCCGACCGCGCCGAGCATCCCGACCTCCTCCGCGCCGTTGAGGTTGACCACGATCGAGTGCTCGAGCTTGGGCCCAGCCGCCAAGGCACGCATGGTTTCGACGATAGCGGCCACGCCAAGCGCATCGTCGCCCGCACCGACACTGTCCGTGAGCGTGTCGTAGTGGGCATTGAGCAGGAGGGCGTCTTGGGTGCGACCGGCAAGGCGAGCCACGACGTTCGTGGTTCGGTAGACGAAGGGCGGAAACGGAATCGCGCTCTTGTCAAAGCGATGCACGCCACTCGGCTGCTGAAGCTCGACCTCCACGCCGGGGATCGTTCGCAACTCCGCAGCCAACATCTCCGCTGCCTGCGCATGCGCGGCCGTGCCATTGGGGCGCACGCCGATCTCGTCGCACAGCCGTCGGACGATGTGCATGGCGCGGACGGCGGAGAAGGCCTCGGACGCTTCCTGCCGCCCGGCCATTCGAGATGGGAAGGAAGTCTGTGCGACGAGCGCTATCGCGCCCAAGACACCAATCAAGAGCCAGAGCCAAGAGCCGAGAGGGTGGGGGCGAGGTTTCACGGTGACCTCCGGGGGAAGACTTGACCGTATCGCCAAGCGGCCGAGGCTACTGCTGCAAGGCAAACGAATTCCCTGCCAGCAGTCGCCGCTATCAGACAACCGGTTCGCGGAAAAGTTCCCAGTTGCGCCACGCGCGCGGCCTTGACAACCCTTGGTCTCGCCGCTAGGCAAGGTGGCGCGTGAAGCTGGAACTCCTTCGCATTCTCGATGTTGACGGCAAGGTTTGTCGGCCCGAACTCGAACCCGAAATTCCGGGGGCCGAGCTGCGCCGCATGCTGGAAGCCATGATCGAGTCGAGCCTGCTCGACGAGCGGCTGCTGCGTTTTCAGCGCCAGGGCCGCATCGGTTTCTACCTGACTGCCTGGGGCGAAGAAGCCACGCTCATCGGCCCGGTGTGGGCGCTGCGGCCTGGCGATTGGATCTTCTCGTGTTACCGCGAGCAGGCGGCGGCGCTTTTCCGCGGCTACCCCATGCGCACCATGATGTGCCAGCTCTACGGCAATGCCGAAGATCCGGTGCGGGGCCGCCAGCTCCCCGCGCACCACACGGGCCGCGATGTCAATTTCATGAGCGTCAGCTCGGTAGTGGGGACGCAGATCCCCCACGCTGTGGGCATGGCCATGGCCGCCAAGATCCGCGGTCGCGACGACGTCAGCTTCGTCTATTTCGGCGACGGCGCCACCTCCACCGGCGATTTTCACGTGTCGTGCAACCTGGCCCAGGTGAAGAAGGCGCCGTGCATTTTCTTTCTGCGCAACAACGGCTGGGCCATCTCCACGCCGCGCGGGATCCAAACCGCCTCGGCCACGCTGGCTCAAAAAGCGGTCGCCTACGGCATGAAGAGCGTTCTCGTCGACGGCAACGACATGCTGGCCCTGATTCACGTCACGGCCGAGGCAGCGGCGCGGGCGCGCAAGGGCGAAGGCCCCACCCTCATCGAGGCGCTGACCTATCGGCGTGGCGCGCACACGTCGTCGGACGATCCCAGCGTGTATCGCGATCCCGGCGAGCCCAAGGAATGGGAAGCGAGCGACCCCATCAAGCGCGTTCGCGCCTACTGCCAGGCCAAGGGCTTGTGGAGCGCCGACGATGAAGAGAATCTGCGCAAGGATTTCGATGCCCGCTTTTCCGCGCTGGTGAAGGACGCTGAAGCCGTGGCGCCCAGGCCCCCTGTCTCGTCGCTGTTCGACGACGTCTACGGCGAGCGGCCCTGGCACATCGAAGAGCAAGCGCGCGACCTGGAACGCAAGATCAAGCGCCACGGGTAAGCAGGCTGGAGGCTGGAGCCTGGAGGCTGGAGTGCAGGTGCGTGAGTCGAGATCTAGCGTGGCGCGACGATTTTCTCAGCGGTCGGGTCATGAGGCTGCAGCCTCCAGCCCGCAGCCTCCAGCCTCCCAGGCTGCAGCCTGCAGCCTGCAGCCTGCAGCCTCCAGCCTCGGGTTGCGGCCGCCATGGCCGCGCAACACCCTGAAAACACAGCGCCTATTGCCAGGGAACCTGTTACTATCGGGATCCTCCAACCTTTGTTCCAGCGAGGGGACATGAAGCGGGATTCGAGCACATTGCGGTCGGTCGACTCTGAAAAAGGTCTGTCAGAGAAACTCAAGGCCGCCTTGAAGAAGGCCGAGAAGCAGCCGGGGGAGATGCGGCTGTGGGACGATGCCGAGGCCCTGGCGGCCGAGTCGCAGAAGCCGGACGACGTGGCGGCCGCGTACCGCAGGGTGCTGGCACCCAACCTCGGTTCCGATCTGATCGGCTCCCTTGGCCAGCGCGCACTTCGCTTCCTGGAGGAATGGTACGCCGGCGAGACCGCGGTGATCGTCGAGTTTCTGGAGAGCATCTTGCGGATCGACGCGGGCGCGGACTTTGCGCTCGAACGACTCACCATTCTTCGCTCCGTCAACCAGCAATGGGACGAATTGCTGGCGTCGTACGACCGCGTTCTCGACGGCCTAGCCGACGGCTCGCGCCGCCGCAGGCTCTTGCAAGACGCCGCCAGCGTGGCGCGCGATTCAGGCAACATCGCGCGCGCGGCGAGCTACCTGCGCGTGCTGCTCGAAGCTGCGCCCGGCACCATCGAGGTTTCTTCCGAGCTCGAACACCTGCTGGAGAAGCTGGGCGATTTCGCCACGCTGGCCTCGGTGCTCGCCTTGCGCCTGGCCGTGGTCTCGGGCAACGACGCCATCGACGTGCGCGAGCGCCTGGCTGGGCTGTACCTCGACCATCTTGGTCAGCCTGAAAAGGCCCTCGACGAGGTCGAGAGAATCCTGGCCATGCCGTCGCTGACCGACGACGGCCTGCCCTGCGCCCAGGCCGAACGAGTGCTCTCCGACGCGACGCTGCCGCCGGCCGTGCGCCGGCGCGCCCTCGATATTTTGCGCGCCAGGCACGCACAGCTTGGTCGCCTGGATGGCGTGGTGGCGGCCCTGCGCGTGGCTTTGACCTTCGCGACTCCGGAAGAGACGCGCGCCCTGGTCAACGAGGCCGCCGACATGCTCGAACGCAAGGGCGACCTGGTGGCGGCGCGCGAACGGCTGGTCGAGCTGGTGGCGTTCCAGCCCGACGAAGCCTCGACGCGCGCGCGCCTCAAATTCCTGGCCGAGGTGACAGGGGCACCCGCGGCGTACCTGCGCGGACTTTTGGTCGCGGCCGAGGCGACCCAGGACCCAAAGCTGCAAATCGCGCTGTGGCTGGAAGCCGCCCAGATCGAGGAGGCGCGACAAGGTGGTACCGAGCAAGCCATCGCGCTCTATCGCAAAACCCTGGCGAGCAGCGCCGCACAGACCGAGCAAATCCTGCTCGTTTTGCGCAAGCTGACCGCGCTGCTTGCCCCCGACGCCGACGAGCGTCTCGACATTCTCGAACGCCAGGCCAAGCTAGAGCCCTCGCCCGGTATGCGCCGGGCAATTCTGGGCGAAGCCGCCGATCTGGCCCGCGCGCGTGGCCAGCTCGATCGCGCGCTCGGCTTGTGGCAAGAGCGGCTGGCCGCCGACGCGAACGATCGCAAGGCGCTCGCTCGCACCGTCGAAATCCTCGAGGGTGCCGAGCGCTGGCAAGAGCTGGTGGTGGCCTTGGCGAGGCGGGCGAGCGCCGACGTGCCCTGGATCCAGCGTCGCGCCGATCTCATGCGCGTGGCCGAGGTCGAACGCGATCAGCTCAAGAATCCGGCCAACGCCATCGCGGCGCTGTCCCAAATTCTGGAAAGCGCGGCCAGTGATGCCGGGGCAGCGGCGGCCATGCTCGATCTCTTTGCCACCTCGGAGCGCTGGCAAGATCTGCTGAACCTCGGAACCCGGGTGGGCCAGGGCACGCAGACCGAGCTGGTTACGCTTTACGTCCGGCTGGGCGATGCTTGCCGTGCGCAGCTTTCCGATGCCCAGGGCGCCGCCGCATGGTACGCCCGCGCCCTGGCCATCGATCCGCGCGCCAAGGGGCTGCGGGATGCACTGCTGGCCCTGGCGGACTCTGAGGTCGCGCGAGTTGCGGCCGTGGATGGGGTCGTGCGCTGCTGTGCTGCAACCGACGACTGGCAAGGATTGCTCGCCATTCTTCCGCACCGCCTGGCCCTGGCCGAGCGGGATCTCGACCGCGTACGCATCCACCGCGAAGCCGCCGAGATCGAGGAGAAGCGCGCCCTTCGCCCAAGCGTTGCCCTGGCCCATCACATCGAGATCCTCAAGCTTCGTCCCGACGACTTGCAAGCCGAGGCCGAGATTCTGCGCCTGGCCGCGAGCACCGGCGAGTACAGCCTGGCGGCGAAAGCCATCGAGCAGTCGAGCGCCGCGCTTCCGCCCGTGGCTCCGCGCCGGGCTCAGCTGCTGCTCATCGCCGGCCGGCTCTTCGACGAAAACGCAGGCGATAGACCCACGGCCTTGGCTTGTGCGGAAAAAGCCTTCCAGGCCGCGCCCACCGATCGGGTTGTGCGTCTCAGCGTCGTGCGCTTGGCCAGCTTGCAGGGGGCTTGGCAAACCGCGGTCGAGGCCGCTTTGGCCGAACCCTTCGATGCCGGCGACTTGGTCGGCGATTTCCTGCCCTTGATGGAGAAGGCCGCGAGCGGCGCCGGCGCTGCGCCGGACAGTTTGCAGACCTTGGGCAAGTTGCTTTCCGTCGCGCTGGTGAAAAAGGCGGGACTTGCCGGCGCGGTTGGCCGCGCCGTCGAGGAGCGCATGGCTGATTGGGCGGTCGCGCCGGACAAAGCGGCTCTGTGGCGGGAGAAGGCCCTGCTGCGCGCGCGCGACTACGATCCGTCGCACCTGCCGACCTTGCGCCGGCTGGCCGAGGCCCAGCGCAGCCGCGGGGGCAAGCCCCTCTTCGAGACCCTGGTGCAGATCGCCGCGCTGGCGCCGCGCGAGCTCAGTCCCCTGGTCGAGGCCTTGGAGGTTGCCGAACACGACAGAAAGGATCCCGGACCTGCCCGGGCAGTGCTGGCCAGCTTGTTCGATCGCTCAGCGGGACTTCTGCGCACGGGGCAGGCCGCCGACGGCAAATCCAGCGCAGCGGATGGCCTGGAGCGTGCGGCACTAGGGCTGGCCAAGCTGCTTGGGGCAAGCCGGGACAAGGCCGATGTTCGTCGCGCCGTGGATTACTTGCTCGAAGCCAGCCGCCTGCCCATCGCCGCCGATGTGGCGCAAACCCTGCGCGCGCGGGCCGGCGAATTGGCCATGGAGGTCGACAAGAAACTCGCACGCGAACTGCTCCGCCAAACCGTGGATCAGGATCCGAAGAACCGAGGCGCGGTGAAGGCGCTGGCCCGGCTCTACGAAGAAGCCGACTTGCTCGGCGATCTGCTCGCCTTGCGCCGGCGTGAACTCGACGACGCAAGCGGGGCGGACGAGCGTTTGGCGTTGCGCCTGGACATCGCGCGCCTGGGCGAGATCGTGGAGAACCGCACTGGCCGCTTCGAGATCCTGCTCGCCAATCTGGAAGAAAGTCCCGGCCACGCGGCCACGCTCGGCGCCATCGGGCAGCTCTTGCGCTCGCGTGGTCGCTTCTCCGAGTTGGCCGACATTCTGGTCGCGCAGGCGCGCAAGTTGGAAGAGCAGAGCGACGCCTTGCCCGCGGCCGCGCTGTGGAAAGAGGCCGCGGTTGTTTTCGAGTATCAGCTTGGCGATCCAGCACGCGCTATCGGCGCCTACGAGAAGGTCGCGAAGCTTGCCGCCGATCCCATGGCGATGGAGGTCCTGGCGCGGCTCTACGAGGCCGCGGGCGAGCCCCTGGCCGCCGCCGGCTGGCTTGAGCAGCGCATGTCCACGGGCGCACCCGCCGAAAGACGCGCGGCCGTGGTCAAGCTGGCGCAGACCTACCTTGAAGGAGGCCAGCGCCACCGCGCGGTGGCTGCGCTCGAACGCGCGCTGGAGGAAGATCCCGAGGCCAGTGTGCTGTGGACCATGCTGGCGCGCCTGCACCGCGAGGCCGCGCACCACGAGGCGCTGCTCCGCGTGCTCTCGGCCCACGCCATGCACACCCAAGATCCCGAGACGTTGATCGCGTGCGCGCACGAAGTGCTCGCGCTTTGCCAGGACAAACTGGGCGACCCTGCGCAGGCCGTGCCTGTGCTTGAGCGGGCGGTGGGCTTGGCCCCGGAGGAGAAGACGTTGCGCCTGGCGCTGGCCGACGGCCTGCGGGTATCCGGCCGACTGGCCGAGGCGCGAGCGGTGCTGGAAGGCCTGCTGCAAGAGTACGGCCGCCGGCAATCGCGCGATCGTGCCAGCCTGCACCTGCAGATCGCCACCGTGGCGCGGGCAGAGAAAAATGTCGACCTCGCGGCCAAGCACCTCGACCAAGCGGCCGCGGTCATGCTCGACAGCGTGGACGTGCAACTGGCCTTGGCCGAGGTGGCCGAAGAGCGCGGCGATCTGGATCGCGCCGAAAAGGCCTACCGCGCGCTGCTGGTGCTCGCCCGTCGTGGGCACAGCGGCGATTCCATCATGACCGCTGGCGAGGTGCTGGTGCGCCTGCGCCGGCTCGCGCTTCGCCAGGGCCAGACGACCCAGGCCGCCGAACACCTCGAATCCGCAATGGCGCGCGCCCTGCACGATCCCGCCGAGGCGCGGCGGATCCAAGCGGCCTTGCTGGCCGATGGCGACAGCGAAACCCTGCTCGACCTGCTCGGCAAGCGCCAGGCCGCTGCGGCCCACATCAGCGACGAAGCCCTGGTGGTTTGCGAACGCGCGAGCGTGCTCGAAAAGGTCGGCCGTGCCGAGGAGGGCCTCACCGCCGTGCTGGAAATCCTGGCCAAGGTGCCGGACAGCACCGAGGCGCACACCCTGGCCCGCGGCATTGCCGCGCGCCTCTCCAAGGCCAGCGCCTATCTCGATGCGGTGACGGGGGCGGCGGACAAGCTCAGGCGCGCCGACGATGCCGCTACGCTGGCCGACCTGCTTCTGCGCTCCGCCGACGTGGCCGAGAAGGATTTGCACCTGCTCGATCGCGCGCTCGGATTTCTCCGCCGTGCCGAGCAGGCGAACCGGCGCAACGCCGAGGTGCAAAGCGCGCTGGCCCGGGTGGCAGTGCAGGCTGGCGACGAGGCCGAGTACAAGCGCGCCCTGGCTGGCCTTGGCCGCTTGCTGCAAGCCGCGACTTCGAGCGCCGAGAAAGGCGACCTGCTCTACCGTTTGGCCGAAGCCCAGATCGGGCAGGCCGAGACCCGCGAGGACGGACTCGATGCGCTCGCCCAGGCGGTGGAGGTGCACCCCGACTTGCCGCGCGCCACGGCCATCGTCCAAGGCGCGCAAGTGCCTGACTCGGCGCTGGCGCGCGTACTGCCGGTCTACGAGAAGGTCGCGCGGGCCTCCAAGGACGAGCGCATGCTGCTCGACTTCCTGGAACGGCGCGCGTCCTTGCCTGGGGCGCAACTTGGCGACATCCGTGAAGGCGTCGAGTTGGCGATCTCGCTCAGCGAGGGTGAACGCGCCGAGCGCATGCTCACCTGCGCCATCGAGGCCGCCCGCCGATCCACCGGCGGGGTGCGTGAAGGCCTTTGGGCCGTGAGCGATCTGTCGCGCAGGTTGCGTGCGCGCGGTGACATGGCCGGGGCCGCGCGCGTGCTCGACGAGGCCCGCGAGGAATGGGCCAACCCGCGGCTCACGCCGCTCGTGCGCGAAACCGCCAGGGCCGCCGTGGCCGCGCCGGAATTCGCCGCCGTGGCCGCGCGGTTGCTGGAGCAGCTGCGCGTTCTCTACCCAACCGATCGCGAGATCTGGGAGCCGCTGCTCGATCTGTGGGCGCGCCTGGGTGAGCGCGGTGCCTTGCAGGCACTGGTCGAAGACCTGGTTGGCAAGCTCATGGGCCGCGGGGATCGCAGCGCGGTTCGCATGGCTTGGGCCAAGTATCTGCGGCGAAGCGGCGACGCGGGCGAGGTCATGTCCGCGGCCTTGCGGGATGTGCTGCTCGAAGAACCCGGCCATCCCGAGGCGCTCACGCTGCTCGCCGACATCTACGAAGAAAGGGGCGAAGTCAGCGAAGCGGTGACCCTGCTATCGGAGGCGCTGTCGAGCGGGGATAGCGCTGGCGCGGCCCGCGCGACCCTGGCGCGGCGGCTCGGCGATCTGGTCAAGAAGGCCGATCCAGCCCAGGCCAAGGAGGTCTATCGCTCGGCTCTCGCCGTGTCGCTGCCCGACGCGGCCGTCAAGCGTTCGCTGCAACTGTCGCTGTCCGAACTTTTGACCGGCGAGCAGGAAGCGGCCGAGCGCGCTTCCCTTTGCGAAGAGCTCTTGCTGGGCGAGACCGGCGAGAACGCGGCCGCGCAAGCCATCGCGCTTTGCGACCTGCGCCTCCAGATCGGCGACGACAAGGGTGCCGAGCGCGCCCTGGTTCTTGGCCGGGAGCGCGCTCTCGGAAGCGCGGAGGTGTTCGAGAAGCTCGGTGCTTTCTATACCCAGCGCGAGCGGTGGGCGGAGGTCGTGCAGCTCTTCATTCAGCAAGCAAGCCGACAGCCGGATGCCGGCAAGACCACGCGCATGCTGCGCAAGGTGGCCCACCTGCAGCGCGAGAAGCTGGGCGATGCCAAGGCCGCCGCCCAGACCCTGCGCCGAGCGGCGGAGGCCGATCCATCCGATTTCGATCTGGTGCGCGAACTGTGCGATTCGCTCGTCGAGGCGGGTGAGCCGGCCGAGGCGGTTTCCGCGATCGGCGAGATTGTGGCCAGAAGTCCCGCGGGCTCGATGCGCATCGGACTTCTGCGCCTGCGTGCCGAGCTGTCCGCGCGCAGCCAGGACGACGCGGCGGCGATCCGCGACCTCGAAGAGGCGCTGACTCTCGGCGCCAGCGACGCCGCGACCGACCTCGCCACCGCGCTGACCCGAGTGGCCTCTCGTACCGCGAACGCGGGCGACCGACCCGCGGCGCGAGCAGCGACCTTGCGTCTGGCTGAAATCCTGCGCCAGGGCGGCGATCACGACCAGGCCGATCAAGTGCTCTTCCGCTGGGTCGAGGCATGCCCGGATGATCTGGACGTGCTCTACCAGATGCGCGACATCCTCGTCGCGGCCGAGCGCTGGGAATCCGCCGCCAATGTGTGGGCCCGCCTTGTACACATCGAAGAGGGCGAGGCCAAGGTGAAGGCCGTGCTGGCCTTGACCGACACCTGCGAGAAGCTCGGACGTGGGGAAGAAGCCATCCCGTGGCTGTCCAGCGTGCTCGGCGAGGTGCCGAGCCACCACGAGTTGCAACTGCGTCTGTCCGGGCTTTATGCCTCGACCGGCCACGTCGCTGAATCGGCGCGCCTGCGCAACGCGATGGCCGACAGCGAGCCCGACCCGAACGAACGTTTCGGCCTGTACGTGCAGATTGGCCATGCCTTGCTCGCCGTCGGAGAGGGCGCGGATGCGGCAGTGGCGCTGGAGAAAGCGCTCGTGCTGCGGCCCGCGGATCGGGCGACGCGCTCGCTCCTGCTCGACGCCTACACCGCCGCCGGCGCGCTCGATCGGGCGGCCGCCGTGCTGGGCGACCTACTTGCTGACTCCAAGGCCATGAAGTCCGAGGAGCTGGCGCTGCTCTATCAGCGCCAGTCCAAGCTCGCGGCGGTCATGGGCGACCGCGACGGCCAACTGCAAGCGCTTAAAAAGGCGCTCGATGTGGATCGCCGGAGCGTCACCATCGCCAACGAGCTGGCCGACTTGGCCGAGTCCATCGGCGACGATGACCTGGCCCTGCGCGCCTTGCGCGTGGTCGCCGCGAATCCGGTCAAGGACGCTAAGATCTTGGCCTTGGCGTATTTGCGCCAGGCGCGCATCGCCCACCGGGCCAAGGATCGCTCGCGCGCGATCATCTTTGTCAAGCGCGCCTTGCAAGAAAACCCTGACCTCGAAGAAGCGCGCGCGCTGCTGGATCAGCTTCGCTAGAGCGAGGTGCAGCAGGGTGAAGATCCGGCTGGTTTCTCCTGGTCAATAAACCGACTGGCGATTCACGTGCCGAAACTCCGTTCCTCCACCCTCCCTCCGGGGTGCGCTCTATTGCATCCTGTTTGCCGCCGCTATCCTGTATCTCGAAGCAAGGATCAGGCCGCAGGTTCTCTATTATTGGAATCCCGAACTATTCCCGAAGACCTTCGTATTCTTCAGTGAAATCGCGCTGCTGCCCGGTGGATTGACGACGCATGTGGACAGATTCCTGTTCCAACTCAACGCGCTCCCCTGGTTGAGCGCGTTGTCGACTGCTTCCTTTGCCTTTCTGGCCGGCGTCTTCTCGAATCGCATCTATTCGGCGCTCACGAACACACGCTCTTCATTGTTCACCGTCCTCCCGCTCTTCTTCATGCTCTGTACCCTCAACCAATTCCGGCAGAATTCACCACGGAGCCCTTCAAGGTCAGCCCTGCAGATCATAACGAGATCATCGGTGATACCGACAGAATTATCACCGCATCCTATGTGGAAGACCGGCGGTGAATGGTGTCGCGCCCCGACGACACTCTGATTCCCCTTGGTGAACGGCCCGCGAGCTGACGGGTGGGATCGCGTCGGATTCATTCCCTCTAGCCGTCGAGTCTCACAACCGGCGCAACATTTCGGCTGTTCTACCCGCGCACGTTTCGTACAATGCCGCGTGATGAACAGGCTGGTTGCGCTGATCACTTCCCGCCATGCGCAGAGGATCTCGGTCATCGCGATCTCCGGGCTCGGGGTCGTCTGGCTCCTTGCGCGTTTCCTGGGACTATCGGACGTACCGCCCAGTTTCTGGATGGACGAGGCGTGGGATGCCGTCCACGCTATGTGCCTCGCGCAGACCGGCCACGACGGCGCCGGAAATGCCTGGCCTCTGTTCTCGCCGGCGTTGGGCGGCGGCAACCTGCCCATCACCTGGACCGTGTTCGACGTCGGCTGGACGAGGGTGTTCGGCACGTCGAGGGCCGCATTCCGAAGCGCGTCCGCATTCTGGGTGGTCGTTACGTCGGCCGGACTTTTCAGTATCGCACGCAGCCTCGTCGCGCTTGTTCGCGCCCCCGCGGCTACCGTGGCGGAGACAATCTCGTCAACAGCGTCTGCGCGCGCTCCGGCGTCCGAGACCACGCCGGGAGCCAAGCCTGCGGTCACCGATGGCGCGCGTTGCTTTCCGTGGCTGGTGCTCCTTGCCGCCTTGGTATCGCCGTGGTCATTCCAGTTCTCACGCATCTCGTGGGAGGGGCCACTGGCGCCCGCGTTCCTCGTGCTCGCGCTGGCGGCGCTCTTGCGCCTGCACATCTCCGGACGGTTTCTCTGGGCGGTGGCCAGCGGCTGTGCTGCCGGCTTGGCGATGATCTCTTACCCGCCGCTGCGGGTGACCACGCCGCTCGTGCTTGTGCTCAGCTGCGGGATCCTGCTCGCGACTGCACGGAAGGGCGCCGCACGGCGGGCTCTGTTCTTCCGACTCGCGGTCATGGTGGCGGTGGTCGCTGTCGTGATCTCACCCGTGGTCGTCCTGACCATTCGCGGGGAGATTACGACCCGGACGATGGACGTGGCCATCTTCGCGCCGAAATGGCTCGACGAGCACCGCGGAGGCACTGGCCGACTGCCGTTCTTCTTCATCTCGCTTCTCGACAACATCGTGGCGCACTTGAAGCCGTCCTATCTCTTCTTCACCGGCGATGTGAACTTCCGACACTCGCCCCACATCGTCGGCCAGCTTTCGCCCGTGGATCTATTGGCGGTGGGCGTGGCCCTGGTAATCCTTGCGCGCGTGGCTTGGCGAGTTCTGCGCCAAGCAACCATCGCGGTGGCTGCCGACGTCGGTGGTGGAGAGGCCCCTTCCACCGCCGACGCTGCCCAGGCTTCCACGTCTACGCAGCAGATCGGGCATCGCATCGGTCGTGGAGACCTGCTGCTCATTGCCGTAGCTGCGTTCGCGGTTCTTGGCGGCTTTCTTGCCGTTCTGCCGGCGGCGCTGACCTGGGAGGGGGTTCCCCATTCGCTGCGTTCTATCGCCGCGTGGCCATTCGTCGCGTTGTTCACGGGCGCAATGCTTGGGTTCGCCTGGTCACGGTGCAGGTGGATGCCGGTGCTGACCGCAGCCGTGGTACTGGCCTACAGCTCGAGGTACCTGCCGCTGTATGTGAAGGCGTACCGGACCGGCGACCAGGGCTTCTTTCACGGGGAAATCATGGAAGCCATCGATGCAGGCCGGGCCGCGAATCCGCCCCGCAACGCACGCGAATCGATCGCTCCGCTAGTCTCCCGCCATGGCGACGAGGTCCTGCGCTACTTCGTCATGCATTACGACGGACTATCCTGCCAGGAGAGCATCGAAGCAATGCATGCCCTGCGGGAGCAACAGCACTGAACCGGGCACAGCAACCAGGCAGACTGTAGACGATCACGCAAATGCACCGGGACGCAATCGCGTTGACCGCGAATTCGGCAGGGTGGCCAGGCCATCTAAGATCGCGCTTGTTTTCCCTCGGGCAGAGGGATGAAGTAGACATCGTGAACATCGGACATTTGGGGGCTTAATGCCACATGGTGAGAACTCCCGAGGATGCCCAGGAGCCGGCGGCGCCGGACGGATTGCCGTCGAAGCAATCCCCGGACGGTGCCGCCGAGGGTGAGTTGCCTCTGCTCCGCACGCAAGAGAGTGGGCAGGGGAGATTTCCGGCGACGCTGCGGCAGAAAGCGGGGGCGGCCGTGCTGGCCCTTGGCGCCTCTATCATCCTCGCGACGGTTCATCGCCACCAGCCAGTCGGTGCGTGGTTGTTCTGGACCTACCTGCAGATCTGGATCCTCGTAGGCCTCTTCACCGCCGCCTGCGCGGGGGTGGGATTTCGTCTGCTTGCGCTCTTCCGCGCCGACGGATTGCCCAGCGGCGAGCGCACCTTGCTGGCACTCGGCCTCGGACTTGCCGCCTTCACCCTCGGCCTTGAAGGGGTTGGTCTGTGTGGCCTGCTCGGCCCCATTTTCTTCTTTGCCTGGCCGCTGGCGCTGGTGGCCGTCGGTTGGGCGCCGCTCCGGCGCGCCTTGCGGGGCCACGGCCGCATCGTCCGCCGCGCGCTCCATGTCGCGACTACGCCGGGACCGCTGCGCATGGCCACGCTCTTCTTCGGCGTCGCTGGCCTCGCACTCGTCTACCTGACCGTGATGACACCGGAGAACATCTCCTACGACGGGCGCTGGTACCACATGGGCCTGGCCGAGGAATACATGGTTCGCGGTGGCATCGAACCATCCCCCGAGCGATCGTTCGCGGCCGCGCTTCCGCAACTTGCCACCTACCTCTATACCTGGGCGTTCTTGCTGCCTGGCGCTTCGCCATTCCTTCGCATCGAGCTCGGGGCTCATCTCGAATTCGCAATCTTTCTGTGGACCCTGGCCGGAATTCCGCTGCTCTTGCGCAGGGCTTTGCCCGGAGCACGGATCGCGCACGCCTGGGCGGCGGTCTTTCTATTCCCCGGGATCTTGCTTTATGACTCCAGCCTATGCGGCGGGGCTGATCACGTCGCCGCCTTTTGGGCGATCCCGCTCACGCTTGCGGTGTGGCGCGCACGGCGGAATCTCGCGCCATCCGCCTGCCTCCTGGCGGCCACGTTTGCGCTGGGCGCGCTTCTCACCAAGTACCAGGGCATCTACCTCGCGGTGCCGGCCGCCGTCGCAGTGATGGCGACGGCTGTTCGTCTCTCGGTTGCGGCAGGACGTGCGCGTGGTTTTGCGGCGGCACTCTGGGCTTGGCGAGGGCCCATGCTGGCTGCACTGTGGGGCCTCGCTCTCGGTGCGACCCACTTGGTGAAAAACTGGGTTTGGTATGGCGATCCGATCTACCCGCTGCTGGGGCGGATCCTGGGTGGCCAGCCCTGGAACCCGTCCGGCGACCTCAGTGAACCCCGCTGGATCACGCAGGGGCCACTTCTTCACCGGCTGTGGGAAGCGCTGCTCGCCGTTTTCAGCTTTGCCTTTGTCCCGCACGACTGGCCTCGCTTTCACGGCGATTGGCCCGTCTTCGGTTTTCTCTTCTCGGTGATGCTGGTGGCGCTGCCGACCCTGCGGGCTCCGCGTCGGGTCCTGGAGCTGTTCGCCGTCAGCGCGGGTGGCGTGTTTCTGTGGTTCCTCAGCTATCACCAGGATAGATATTTGCAGATTCTCTTGCCGCTCATGGTGGTGGCGACGGTCGCAGCGCTGACGCTGGCGTGGCGCATGGGCAACGCCGTGCGAGCGGCCGTGGTGGGCCTGGTGGTCTTACAAGTCGTGTGGGGCATCGGTATCTGCACCTTCCCGGGCCACACCATGGCGGGTCGCTCTCCCCTTCACGCAACTATCGACCTCGTGGCGGCCGCGGCGCGCGGTGAGGATGGCGGTCGCATGGCCAGCTACCGGGGCATCGACCGCGTCGGTGAGATCCTCCCGCCGGACGCTCGCGTTCTTGTTCACGAGTTCGGTCCGCGCCTGGGTCTTGCTCGCTCGGTATTGACCGATGCTCTTCCGCGCCAGACCGTCATCGACTACGCCAAGCTACCCTCGGCCGCCGACGCCTGGCGCCTCCTGCACAGCCTCGGCGCCACCCATGTCTTGTGGCAGACCGGCGTTTCCGACGGCGGGGACAGTTATGCGGCCGATCTTCGGTTTTTCGATCTGGCCCTTCGCTGCGGGGTCGGGCCGCGAGTGGTGGGTCCGTTCACCGTCGCGCTTCTCCCGGACATGGCACCGCCGGCCGGAGAAGTCCCCGAGATGGTTGCCTATTTCCCGTGCACGCGGCAACATCAGCCTGGCCTCTATCGCTTTGGTGACCTCGACATTCCTGGGCTCTCCGGCGAGCTCCGGCCTCGGGCTTCGCTGCGTAGCACGGCCGAGCCCGACGTGGAGGCCATCGTTGAGAAGGCCCGCTACGTCGTCCGCGACACTCGCTGCCCGGCGCCGGCCATGCCCGCGTCGCAGGCACCACGATTCGTGCAAGCAGCCCGAAGGTATGGGGTCGAGCTCTACGTGCCGGCACTAAAGTAAGAACCGTCGAAGGGCGCGCTCTGGGTGGAGTAGCATCGCCCCGCATGGCTCGTGCGCTTACCCTGGTCCTCCTCCTGGCCGTGGCCAGTCCGGCTCGGGCGCACTCCTGCGACGAGAAGAATCTTCTGGCTGGTTTGGCGCCTGTGGCCTGGACCGCGGCGTACCGTCCCCAATTGGCGACGGACGGGGTGCTGGCCCGCGAAGGTGATGCAGCGAACGCAAGTCTCTCCACTATGCTCGGACCCGAGGGGGCTTCACTCGTGTTCGATCTCCAAGCCGACGCGAAGGTACGCGCGGCATTGCTGCAAGCGAGTGCCGAAGCGACCGTTCTCGTCGAGCTGTCGGCCGACCAAGTGCACTGGGTGCCGCTTTGGCAAGGCGTCCCCTTGGGCTCTGCCGAGGCGGGGCTGCGCACGCGCATGGTGGCGAGACTCGACGGGCATGGGCGCTATCTGCGCGTGCGGCCGGCGCCGGGACAAGGTGCGATGGCGGTGTCCGAGTTGCAGGTCTTCTGTCAGCGACCGCCGGTCTTGGATGTCGAGGTTCGCTCCGCGGTCGTGGCTCCCGAAGCCGCGTGGCTCGTGCGCTGGCAGGCCTGGCGGAAGTTGTTGCTTGGCCTTTTCGGCATCGGCTGCTTCGTTCTGCTCTGGCCTGGACGCTCGGAGCGGGTGCAGTTCGTGGGCAGCGTTTTGGGGGCGTCAGCGGGTCTGCTGGCCACGCATCTGACCTTTGGTTTCGTGGGCACGGCCACGCTGGCGCTTTCCCTGCTGGTGATCGGTCGGTGGCGATGGCGCAAGGTCGGGCGGCAGGCCCTGCTCCAGGGCGTCGGCCTTGGTCTGATGGCCCTCGCGGCCCCGCTGGCCTACACCAACTTTGGCCACTTCGCCGGCTATTGGTCGGTCCACTTCCACGATGCCGCCCACTATTTTCTCGGGGCCAAGTATGCGCCGGAGCTGGGCTACACCCGGCTTTACGATTGTCTCGCTACGGCTGCGTCGCAGGAAGAGCGTTGGCCGGTGGATGCGCGTCAGCCGGTTCGCGATCTGCGCAGCAACGAACTCTTGCCCCTGTCGGCCACGTTGAAAAACGGGCCGCTGTGCACGGCTCGCTTCACTCCCTCGCGCTGGTTGGATTTTCGTCGCGACGTGGTCTTCTTCCAGTCGCAGCTCCATCCCGCGGCATGGGCCGCCCTTCTCACGGACCATGGCTACAACGCCACGCCTATCTGGACGTGGCTGTTGCGCACCTCTTTGCTGCGCGATCGTCCGGCCTCGCTGGCGTGGCTGGTGCTGCTGAGCCACGTCGACGATGTGGGCTACGGGCTTCTGCTTTTGTGCCTGCTATGGGGTTTCGGCACGCGCGCAGGAGTGCTGGGAGCCTTGATCATTGGGCTCGGCTTTCCCTGGATCGCGCTGTGGACTGGCGGCGGCCTGGGTCGTTCCTTGTGGCTTCTAGCAGCCGCTTTGGGGCTCGGTTGTCTGCACAAGGGGCGTGCTCGCACGGCCGGAGCTTTCTTGGGCCTGAGTGCCGGGTTGCAGGTTTTTCCCGCTCTCCTTCTCGCCGGGCCAGGCTTGGCCCTGGTGATGGACTGGGTTCGCCGACGTCCCATCGACAGGGCTCGCACGCATTTGCTCCTGTCCGCGCTCCTCACGATGGCGCTGCTCTTTGCCATGTCGTGCGCCGTGGACGGTTTGGGGCTATGGGCGGATTTCTTCCACAACAGCATCAAACACGTGGCTAGCACATCGACCAATCGCATCGGGATGGGCCAGCCCGCCGCTGTGTTCGGGTGGCCCGGCGCCATCACGTGGCTCTTGCGCGTGGGGTTTCTGTTGCTGTGGTTCTTGGCCTTGCGACGCCAGCGCACGGACGCAGAGCGTGGCACCCTTTCCGTTCTGTTGCCGCCCGCTGTCTTCACTCTGTCCAGCTACTACCTGGCGATCCTCGCTTGCCTGGCACCCCGGCTGGTTCGGCCCATGGGCGCGGCCCTGGCCCTGCTGGTTCTGGTGCTTTTGCCCCAACTCATCGCCTTGCTGGCATCCGACGTCCCCGGTCCGGCCAGCTATGCCGCCATCTCGTTGCTCTTTGTCCTGTCAGGTGCCGTGTTTCTCGTCGGGAATCTGCGGGCCATGGAAGGCGCGCACGTAGTCGATTGTGCAGACGGATGAAGGCGACATGGTGAACGTTGGGTATCGTTGCCAAGTCGACGTCGATGGCCGCGAAGGTAAAGGCGGCGACGTGCCGTAGGCGAGTCCCATGTATTTCCAGTTCTTGATCCCGTCAGGGGACACCATGGGTCTGGCCTTGCGCAGATCGTAGTAGTTGTAGAGCTGGCGTTGACAGTACGGACGGCGCAGGAGATGGTTCTGCGCCATGGGCAGTCGAGCGCAAGTCGGGCACAACTTTTTTCCAAGAATATTGCTTTCACTGGTTGCGATGTTCCTTGCGGCCGGCTGCATTTCCGCTGGCCGCCGCGGCTACCCGCTCTATCCCTCCGACCGCGCGTTGGCGCCACACGAGGTCGCCGCAGTGGCGGGCTTCGTGAGGGACATCGACGGCCAGGACGTGTCCAAGCACGGTGGCAACTTCGAGGTTTTGCCCGGCTGCCACGTTATCGGTACACCCACGAAATGGGGACAGATGAACATCAATGCGGGCGAGATGGTTGCGACTGGACGGCTCGTATTCGTGTTGCCTATGCAGGCTGGGCATCAGTACTTCATCGAAGTTGGTGAATCCACTTTCGCGAACGGACCCATGTGGAGGGCGATCGTCGTTGCGCGTGAAACGGACGCGAAGGGCAGCACCGTTCGCACATTCGCGCCCGCGACGAGCCCGAAGGACTTCGAGGTGTGCCGGCGAGAGACGAGGCAGTAGCCGGTCCCGAACTTCTAATGGACCGTCCAACATCAGCTTCTCCACGTGCCTGGCCGTTAGCGTAGAAAGCTAAGCTAGGCTGCGAATTGCTTCATCGTCACTCTGCCCACGCCCCCTGCACCTCGCCATGTGCCAGTGCTTCGTGGTCCCGGCGCCCGCGCCTTTCTTGCCACGACTCTTGCTTGAGCCGTTTAGCCTGCTTCTGCAACTGAGGTGGAAAGATCCTTCGCAAGGTCATCCGTGCGCGACTTGTAGGCGCGGATGGAGAGCCAACTCTTGGGGGAGTCACCATGAACAAACGTGCTATTCCACGATGGTTTCGCGGATCGGGGACGGACTTGGGCGGGCTTGGAATGGTCTTGCTCGCTGCACTCCTCGCTGGTTGCTCTTCCTCAAGTACGCCGGGACATGTTGGTACGGGCGGGGCGAGCAGCACGCCTGGGGGTGGCAATCAGGGGCAAGGCGGCGGCGTGACGATCGTTGGCGGTACCGCCAGCGCCGGGGGGGCGACTGCGAATGGGGGCTCGAACAGTCAAGGCGGAGTGGTCGCCGGCGGAGGCATTGCCGGCGCCGTGGGCGTTGGTGGCGCCACGACGGGCAGCAGTGGAGGCGCCACTGCTAGCGGGGGTCGTTCGACGAGCGGCGGGGTTGCGGCTGGTGGGACGATCGCCGTCGGTGGTAGCACGGGCCTGGGTGGGACGGTTAGCACCGGCGGAACAACAAGCACGAGCCGGCCAGACGCTGGGGTAGACGCGCCAGAGGATGTCACCCCGGCAGACACGAGCGTTGTCGTGGGCGCGGAAGCGGGCGTGGAAGCCCGCGCGGAAACTGGTTCCACAGACGGAAAGGGCGC
>Ga0265329_10000057_pt1 | contig 49120 bp, 38 predicted proteins | sample 41627metaG_FD_202091 | JGI IMG/M metagenome (GOLD analysis project Ga0265329, IMG submission 202091) | Rhizosphere microbial communities from Carex aquatilis grown in University of Washington, Seatle, WA, United States - 4-16-27 metaG | ecosystem: Host-associated > Plants > Roots > Rhizosphere...
GTCGAGTGGGCGCGCACGCTCAAGGGCAAGGGCAAAGAGGTGGGCCCGCTGGTCGAGAAGGGCAAGAACGACTTCGTCGGCCCGGAGATCAAGGGCAAGAAGCTCGGCGTGGTCGGTCTGGGCGCTATCGGCGTCATGGTGGCCAACGACGCCTTGGCGCTGGGTATGGACGTGGTCGGCTATGATCCCTACATCTCGGTGGAAGCGGCCTGGGGTCTGGCGCGCACGGTTCGCCGCGCGACCAGTCTTGACCAGCTGCTTGCCCAGTCCGACTATATCTCGTTGCACGTGCCGCTCGTGGATGCCACCAAGGGCATGCTCGGGCGCGCTCAGTTCGCGGTCATGAAGAAGGGCGTGCGCATCGTGAACCTGGCGCGCGGGGCACTGGTCAAGACCGCGGATTTGAAAGAGGCGCTGGCCGCGGGCACGGTGGGCAGCTACGTCACCGATTTTCCCGAGGACGATCTGCTCGACGAGAAGAATGTCATTCCTATTCCCCACCTGGGTGCATCCACGCCCGAGGCCGAAGACAACTGCGCGGTCATGGCCGCGCGCCAGATGCGGGATTTCCTCCAATTCGGCAACGTGAAGAACTCCGTGAATTTCCCCACCTGCGAAATGCCCAACATGGGACGCACGCGCATCGTGGTCGGCAACGCCAACGTGCCCAACATGGTCGGCCAGATCACCACCGTGCTCGCCGCTGACAAGATCAACATCATCGACATGATGAACAAGAGCGCGGGCGAGCTGGCCTACAACATCATCGATGTGGACGGCCAGGTCACGGAAGCCATGGTTGACAAGATCCGCAAGATCGAAGGTGTCATGATGGCGCGCTTGATCCCGAAGGCGTGATTACGCGCTTCCTACTCGGCTAACGAACAAACACGATCGGCGTCGGGATGGCCAGATCCATCCCGGGCGGGTTGGAGAACGGGCGGCTGCCGGCGTGGACAAGGCAGGTGGCTAGCTGCGCGTCCGGAACGTCGTGGATCTTCAGCTCCTTGATGGTGCCATCCGCGGCGATGAACCACGTCGCCTGCAGGCGGCGCATTTCGAGGCCCGTGCGCCGCCGGGCCGCGTCCGCGCAGGCCCGGAAGGCGGGAAGGCGGCCCCTGATTTCCACGCGAATCTGGTCGAGCGGGTCGAGCGCAACCTGATTCTCGGGCTTGCTCGGTTGGGTCGGCTTCGGCAGTGGCGTGGCAGCCGCCGATTGGGATGGCTGCGAAGAATATGTTCGCTCGCCCGCGCTCGCCAGCAGGGCGTCTTCGGGCGGCGTATTTTTATCGGACGGGTGACGAATGAACGCTGGCGGGGGTGTCGCGGTGGCCGCTGGGGAGGGCGGTGCCGGATCGTCTTGTGGCGCTGGCTTCGCATTCCCCGGGGCGACCGCGGTTGCGGCCGGCTCTGGCGGGGGTTGCGTCGCATCCGTGAAAGGGGGAGGTTCCAGGGTGCTTGCGGGAGGTATCGGCCGGACCACGTGCTCGTCGGCGGGTTCGGTCGCGTTTGCGTCGGCGATTCTCGAATCGCCGTGCAGCGCGCTCGGGTCAGCGACCCGGCCGGTTTCCTTTCGCGTGTGCCTCGGCAGGCGAACCGACTCGGATGCGACTGGGCCGGGCGGTGGGGTTATCTTGGTGGCAGGCCTGGTACGCCGAGCCAGGGTGGCACCTTCATTCGCCCTGTCCTCGGCGCGCGCCCAACCCGCGGCGGCAACTGGCAACGCGAGTGCCCAAAGAGCCACGCAAGCCGAGCCCGTCCGGGCGAGGGCCAAATCCCGCCTGCTCGATCGCTCCCGCATAGCCTCTCGCTGCTCGGCTCCCATCAAGTATCCAGACTAGTAACTTGTTCGGCAGATCAGGAGTTGGAGTCGAGCCCGGTCGTGAATGAACCAAATCATTGAGTCACAAATCTGTGACCGCGGCAAACGCCGTGCGCCAACTGATATGGAAACCCTGGGAGGGTTTCCATGCCCTTCGGCACCAGCCCGCCACCCTACCTCCCCCTCGCTTCGCTCGGCCTCGCGCGATGGTTCGCGCCGAGCAAAGCTCGGCGGCTCCCCACGCGACTAGACGACGATGCGCTCGCAGTTGGCCGCGATGGCCTCGGCTTCCTTGGCCACGTCGAGCTTGGCCTCCGCGGCTTCGACATCGGCCAGTCTGGCCGCGGTGGCTGGGTGCGCGGGGATAAAGAGCGAACAGCAATCTTCGTAGGGCAGCGACGAGGTGTCGTAGGTTCCGATCTGGCGCGCCAGCGCGACGGTCTCCATCTTGTCGTAGGTCAAAAGCGGGCGCAGCACGATGTGGCGGGCGGCGTTTTCGATGTTGGCCATGTTGATCAAGGTCTGGCTGGCCACCTGGCCGAGGTTTTCGCCGGTGACGATGGCATCGGCGCGGACGCGCTTGCACAGAAGATCGGCCACGCGAACCATCATGCGCCGGTAGAGCACTACGGCCAGCTCGGCCGGGCCGGCTTCGCGCAGGCGCTGCTGCGTCTCCGTGAAATGCGCCACATGCAGGGTCGTGGCCACTTGCCAGCGCGCCAGGATGCGCAGGAGCGACACGACCTTGTCCTTGGCGCGCTCGCCGGTGAAGGGCGGCGAGTGAAAGGTCAGGGCTTCGAGAGCCAGCCCGCGCTTGGCCGCCAGCCAGCCCGCAACCGGGGAGTCGATGCCGCCCGAGAGCAAGAGCAGGCCGCGTCCCGAGACGCCGACGGGCAATCCACCGGGCGCGGGCCGGATCTCGGCGAAGATGTACACCGTGCTTTGGGCGACCTCGATGCCGATGCGCAGGCTGGGTTTGTGCACGTCCACGCGCATGGAGAGGGTGTCGATGATGGCGCCGCCCACGTGGCAGTCGATGTCGTGCGAGCGCAGGGGAAACTTCTTGTTCGAGCGGCGGGTTTCGACCTTGAAGCTGCGGCCGAGATCGGGGTTGCGGGCGATGGCGGCCTTGGCTTCGCTGACCGCGGTGGCCGTGATGGCTTCGAGGTTGGGTTCGGCCTCGGCGCCGGCCGAGACTGAAACCAGGCCAAAGACGCGTTCGAGGCGGGCGCAGGCGTCGTCGCGCAGTTCATCGGGCACGCGCACCAGGATGCGGCCGTACGGGGTCGACACTTTCGCGTCGGGCAGGTCGCGCACGGCCCGGCGGACGTTGTCGGACATGGCGCGCAGAAAGAACCCGCGGTTGCCCCCTTTGAGAAAGAGCTCGCCGAAGCGGCAGAGAATGGAAATCATCGATCTGGATTTACCACTCGATTGACTACTTTGGCGACCTCGGCGATCGATTGAGCGAGGGCGCGCGCCGCTTGTTCGACGTCGTTGGCCGTGGTCAGGCGCGAGAGCGAGAAGCGCAAGACTCCCGTGGTCGGGGCGATCCCGAGCGCAAGCTGGACGCGGCTTTGTTCGCGCGCATGCGACGAGCAAGCCGCGCCCTCGGAGGCAAACACGCCGCGCGCTTCGAGCGCATGCAAGATCGGCTCGGCCGGAAAACCGGGAAGAAGAATGCTGGCGATGTGCGGTGCACGAGGCGCGGGCAGGGGCACCGCGGGCCTGGCCTGTGGGACAGCGGCGAAGATGAGGGTTTCCAGTTGGTCGCGCAGCTCGCGCACACGGGCCGAGGCTTGAGTGTCCTTGCGCGCTTGTGCCGCGGCCACGCCGAATCCCACGGCCGCGGGCAGATTCTCGGTGCCCGAACGCAGGTTGCGCTCTTGCCCGCCGCCGCCGTAGAGTGGCGCGAGCCGCTTGCCCTTGCGCAGCCAGAGCGCGCCGATGCCTTTGGGTCCGTGCAGTTTGTGGGCAGAGATGGCGATGGAATCGGCGCCCTTGGTGCGCACATCGAGCGGTTCGAGTCCAGCGAACTGAACCGCGTCGACGTGAAAATGGATCTTGCGACCGAGCGCGCGCAGGGCGCGGGCGATGTCCGCCACCGGTTGCAAGGTGCCGATCTCGTTGTTGACCAGCATGATGGCAACCACCGACGTCTCGGGTTTGACCGCCGCCAGCACGGCGTCGACTGTCACGCATCCGTTGGATTCAGGCGAAACGGTATCGACCTGCCAGCCTTCTTCGGCAAGTAGGCGCGCAGAATTGAACACAGCCGCGTGTTCGATCGCGCTGACCACAAGGTGGCGTAGGCGAGACGCGCGCGCCGCCCCGACCACGCCGAGCGCATTGGCCTCGGTGCCGCTGCCGGTGAAGACGATCTCCTCGGGTGCCGCATGGATCAGCGCCGCGACCTCCTCGCGCGCCTTGGCCAGCACTCGCGCGGCCGCCGCGCCCAGCCCGTGCAGGGAAGACGAATTCGCGAAGTGCTCGCGCATGGCGCTGACCATCGCCTCGATCGCTTCAGGCGAAGGTTGCGTGGATGCTGCGTTGTCGAGATAGATGGTCATTTTTCGGAGGAAGGCAGCATACCCCCGTCGTGGGCCACCCGCTTGTAGATGTCGCGAACTAGGCTGGCAATGCTTTCAGTGCCGCGACCACATGCTCCTGCTCCTCCTCGGTCATGCCGTGGAAGAGCGGGAGCATGATGGTCTGGTCGCGCGCCTCTTCCGACTGGCGCAGGCGCAGGCAGCGGCCCTGGCGGTGGAGTTGGGCGTCGCACGGTGCCGGGCCGCAGGACCAGGGCGTGTTTGCGTAGGCGGGCTCGGCGTGCGCGTTGCCCACGCCCCGGCGCGAGGCCACCCCTCGGTCGAGCAGGTGTTGCATGATCTCCACTTGCGACAGTCGTGCGCCGGGACGGATGCGTAGCGGGTAGCTCTGGAAGTTGGCGCGCATCCAGGGCAGCTCGCGCGGGGGCGCCACGATGGGATGATCGTCGAGAGCCGTGCGGTAACATTCGGCGAGCGCGCGGCGTGTGGCGATGGTCTGTGCCAGGCGCGCGAGTTGCGTGCGCCCCATGGCGGCCTGCATGTCGGTCATGCGGAAGTTGTATGCCGGCTCCGAAAAGGATTCGAAGACCACGCGCTGGCTGTCGTGCCGGATCGTGCTCGACACCGACATGGCGTGCTGGCGCAACTGGCGCAGGCGCGCCGCCAGTGCCTCGTCGGCGGTCGTGATCATGCCGCCGTCGCCGGTGGTAATGACCTTGCGCGGGTGAAAGGAAAAGCACGCGGCAAGTCCGTGCGGCCGGCCGATGGCTTGCCAGGCACCGCTCACCCTAATCTCGCTGCCGATGGCGCAGGCCGCGTCCTCGATGACCGGGATTGCGCGGCGGCCGGCGATTTCCAGGATCTCGGGCAGGTCGCAGGGGAAACCGAGCTGGTGCACGCACAGAATGGCGCGCGTCTTTGGCGTCAGCGCCGCTTCGAGCAGGCCCGCGTCCATGCCGCAGGTGGCGGGATCGATGTCCACGAAGATCGGGCGCGCGCCGACCGCGACCACCGCGTTCGCGGTGGCGATGAAGCTGTGGCTGACCGTGACCACGTCGTCGCCGAGGCCCACGCCAAGGGCGCGTAAAATGAGTTCGAGCGCGGACGTGCAGCTCGAAACCGCGACGGCATGAGACGCGCCAACGGCGCTGGCCAGTTCGCTTTCGAACGCGGCGACCTCGGGCCCTTGCGCGACCCAGCCCGAGCGGATGACACCGGCAACCGCCGCGACCTCGGTATCGCCCAACTCAGGACGCACGATGGGGATCTGCATGGACCGAGGATCGCCCGCGCGGCCCGCGGGTTCAAGTTATTGACGAAGAAGACTATTGGCCGCCGTTACCCTTGTAGGGACGCTCCGACGCGGCGCTTTTCACCGGCGTCCCTGGATAGGGCTTTTCGCCGGTGGGGCCACGGCCAGCCAGCGGGATGATGCCGGCCATTTCGCCGATGATGTTCACAAGTTCCGAATTCATGGGAACGACGATTTTCGTGTTCGTCGCGAGCGATTTCTCGACCGTGATCAACCTGCGCAGGAGCTGCGCGTTGCCGACGAAGTACTTGTCCGCGGCTTCGTTCACGAGTTGGATGGCCTGTGCCTCGCCTTCGGCTTCGAGGATCTTGGCCTGCTTGATTCCCTCCGCCTTCTTGATTTCCGCGCGCCGCGCTCCATCCGCCATGGTTTCCGTGGCCGTGGCGAAATCGACGGCCGCGACCTTCTCGTTCTCGGCCTTCACCACCTTGTTCATGGTGTCTTGAACGTCCTTCGGCGGGTCGATTTCCTTTAACTCCGTCCTGACGATCTCGATGCCCCAATTGTTGGTTTCGTCGCGCATGGTCTTTTGCAGATCGCTGTTGATCTTCCCGCGCTCGCTGTTCGCCGACTTGAGCGTCAACGTGCCGATGATGTTGCGCAGGGTAGTTCTCGCCAGGTTGACCATCTGGTATTGGTAGTCGTACACGCTGTACTGAGAGTTCTTGACGCTCTCCTCGTCGCTCCGGACCTTGAAATACACCTGCGCGTCCACTCTCGCGTTGAGCTTGTCGCTGGTGATGATTTCTTGGGGTTCTGCGTTCACCATGACTTCGGTAATATTGACCAGGATCAACCGGTCGATTCCCGGGATGATCCAGTTGAACCCAGGCTGTGCCAGACGCTTGTACTTGCCAAAGCGCTCAATCAAGCCCCTGCACGTGGGCCGGACCAACTTGATTCCCAATGCAAAGTACATAGCCACAAGAAAGATGCCAATAGCGATTGTCAGCATATGCTTTACCCAGACCTTTCGAGACGCGACTGCGCGCCCATCGTTGTTGTCCTGAGCCGAGTCATGGACGACCGGAATTCGTGTGAGGTGTTGGCATGGCTTCGCCTAAGTCGACGAGTAGGATCTCGGATTCTTCCGAGGCTGTCAGCGAAACCGCTCGCTCGCCCGTGATGCCGGCGCCATCCCCGGTACTAAGAACGATGTCACCGAGGGTGACTTCTCCTTGCAGGAGGTGGAGCCACGCGCTTCGACCCTGTGATAGCTCATGAACCACGTGTTGCCCGGGGTCGAGCAAGGCCGAGTAGATCAGGGTGTCCTGGTGGATGCGCAGCGATCCTCTGCGAGCGTCATGCGAGGCCACGATGCACAACCCGCCCCGGCGCTGCGCCGCCGTGAAGCGTTTTTGTTCATGTCCAGGATCGAGATCGGCTTCTGATGGGCGCAACCAGATCTGGAAGAAATGCACCCAGTCGGTCCGCGACGCATTCGTTCGGTTGCGGTGAAGCCCGCGCCCCGCGGTCACGCGCTGGAATTCCCCCGCCTGCACGATGCCCGAACTACCCAGTGAATTCTCGTACGCGAGTGCGCCCTCGCAAACGTAGGTCAGGATCTCGGCATCGTGCCCCGAGGCACGTGGAACCCGGGCGCCCGGGGCGAGACGGGATTCCTTCAGGATCTCGATGCTTCCCAAACCGTCGGCAAGAATTCCCGCGCGATCCTTCGGTTCAAAGGTAAGCCAAGTTTCTAGCGTGCGGCTCTTGTCGTGGTGGCGTTCCGCGGCCCTGCGCAGGGTGATCATGGGTGCGTTCCCACACCCGCCTGGGCGGGTGAATCACCGGTCGGACAAATGGCCGAACCGACGAAGTTGTTCATGAAACACCTTGATTCCTTCCAGATGCGTGTCGCGGGCAGTCTTACATTCCCATCCCGCCCATGTCGCCATGTCCTCCGGCGCCTGCGGTCTCCTTGTCGTCCTTGGTTCGTTCGGCAATCAGCACCTCCGTGGTGAGCATCAGCGAAGCCACCGACGCCGCGTTCTGCAGAGCCACGCGGACGACTTTGGTTGGATCGATGACACCCGCCAAAACGAGATCCTCGTACTTGTTCGTGGCCACGTTGTAGCCAAACGCGCCCTTGCCTTCGCGCACCTTGTTTACGACCACGGCACCCTCGTCGCCACCGTTCTCTGCGATCTGGCGCAGGGGCTCTTCAAGCGCGCGACGAATGATGTTGAGACCAAAGGCCTGATCTCCGTCGAGCTTGAGCGTCTCCAGGACCGGCAGCGTGCGTAGCAGGGCCACACCGCCGCCCGGTACGATGCCTTCCTCGACGGCCGCGCGGGTCGCATGCAGGGCGTCCTCGACGCGGGCCTTCTTCTCCTTCATTTCGGTTTCCGTGGCTGCGCCGACCTTGATCACGGCGACGCCGCCGACGATCTTGGCCAGACGTTCTTGCAATTTTTCGCGGTCGTATTCCGAAGTCGTGTCTTCCATCTGCGAGCGGATCTGTTTCACCCGCGCCTGGATGTCTTCCTTCTTGCCCGCTCCGTCGATCAGAGTGGTGGTGTCCTTGTCGATGGTGATGGTCTTGGCCCGGCCGAGATCTTTCAGTGTCAGGTTTTCCAGCTTGAGACCGAGATCCTCGGTGACGGCTTGACCGCCGGTGAGGACCGCGATGTCGGTCAGTATTGCCTTGCGCGGTTCGCCGAATCCTGGGGCCTTGACGGCGCAGACGTGGAGCGTCCCGCGCAACTTGTTGACCACCAAGGTGGCCAGCGCTTCCCCGTCGATTTCCTCGGCAACGACAAGCAAGGGTTTGCCGGTCTTCGCAACCAGCTCAAGCACCGGCAGGAGATCCTTCATGGCCGAGATCTTCTTTTCGCAAATCAGGATGTACGCGTCGGCGAGGACGGCTTCCATGCGCTCGGCGTCGGTGACGAAATACGGCGAAAGATAGCCGCGATCGAACTGCATGCCCTCAACGACGTCGAGGGTGGTGTCCATCGACTTGGCTTCTTCGATGGTGATCACGCCTTCCTTGCCGACTTTCTCCATTGCCTCGGCAATGAGGTTGCCGATGGTTTCGTCGCCGTTTGCACTAATGATGCCGACCTGGGCGATTTCGCTCTTTCCCTTGGTGGGCTTGGACTGCTTCTTCAGCTCGGCGACCACGGCTTCGACAGCGGCGTCGATGCCGCGTTTGATGTCCATGGGATTGGCGCCGGCGGAAACCAGCTTGACGCCTTCGACGTAGATGGCCTGAGTAAGTACCGTGGCGGTGGTGGTGCCATCGCCGGCGATGTCGGAGGTCTTGGATGCGACCTCCTTGACCATTTGCGCGCCCATGTTGGCGAAGCGGTTTTCGAGCTCGACCTCCTTGGCCACTGTGACACCGTCTTTGGTAACGGTCGGGGCGCCCCAGGAGCGTTCAAAGACGACGTTACGGCCGCGCGGCCCCAAGGTCACCTTCACCGTATTGGCGAGAGTATTGAGCCCGATGGCGATTTGCTCGCGGGCTTCGTTGCCGAATAGAAGTTCTTTGGCTGCCATGGTCTTGCTCCCTACTTGTCTAGAATCGCGAGGACGTCGTCTTCGCGCAAAATGATGTGGTCTTCGCCGTCGAGCTTCACTTCGGAGCCTGTGTACTTGCCGATGAGCACCTTGTCACCGACATGGACCGAGAGCGCTTGCAGCTTGCCGTTCTCGAGGATCTTGCCATCGCCCACGGCGATGACCCGCGCTTCGAGTGGCTTCTCCTTGGCCGTGTCGGGGATGAAGAGGCCCCCGGCCGTTTTGCCTTCCTCGGCCAGTCGCTTGGCCAAAATGCGGTCATGGATTGGACGAATCTTCATAGCGTGTCTCCTAACGTGGCCATAGCTCGCGCGACCACGGACTTGAAAGCTCCCCACCTGGCGCTGCCCGTCCGCTTGAACTCGGCGAACCTAGCTTGCGCGGCCTGGTACTTCGGTCGCGCATTGTCGATACTCTTCTGACAGTCCGTCTTGAGGGTCGGACCGGCTGCCTCGACTAGGGCGATGAGACCATCGAGTCTCGCCCCCCAGTGCTGGAGCTGGGTTTCCATCTTTCCGACGGGTGCCTCAACTATTTGCATGATCTTCTCCCTCGTTACCCCCAATGGGCGCCGTCCTCTTGCTCGCTTGGTGCCAAGCAACAGCCAAGGCCCCGGTTTCTAGCTTGTCTTTGGTTGAAGCAGCTTTTGTGCCACGGATGAGAAGCGCTTCGAGCCACGTCCTTCGGCTGCTCGCGGCTCTAATGGACGATTCTCTTCCATCAAGATGAAGGACCTTTTCATTCAATCCGAAAGAGTCCGTGCGGCGATGTGCACCTCGACGGCGTGCTCCTGGTGATCATCGGTCAGTGGAATCACGGGATCGTGTTGCTCGACGCCGTCGAGGACGACCATCGTGCCCCAGTCGCTGGCCGAGTGCGTCGCCCGGATGTGGTACACGGTTTCGCGGTGCCGGTAGTGGACAGTGAACGCTCGCCAGTTAGCCGGAAGGCACGGCGTCACGTATAGCTTGTCGACTTCTAGCCTCAGTCCCAGCAAAGATTCGACCATGAAGCGATAGAGCCAGCCGGCCGATCCCGTGTACCACGTCCAGCCGCCGCGGCCGGTGTGTGGCGCCACGGCGTAGACGTCGGCCGCGACGACGTAGGGTTCTACTTTATAGGTCTGGATTCCCTCGGGAGTCTTGCCGTGGTTCACGGGGTTGATCATGGCCAAGAGCTCCCACGCGCGCTTGGCGTCGCCCTGGGCCGCAAAGGCCATCGCCGCCCAAATCGCGGCATGCGTGTACTGGCCGCCGTTCTCGCGCACGCCCGGAACGTAGCCTTTGATGTAGCCGGGCTCCAAGTTCGACTTGTCGAAGGGCGGGTCGAGCAATTGAATGATGGCATCGTTCCGGCGAACCAGCCGCTGGTCGAGCGCATCCATGGCCAGGCGTGACCTTGCGGGGGCGCCGGCCCGGGATAGCACCGACCAGCTTTGTGCGATGGAATCGATCTGGCACTCGGGGCTGCTTGCCGAGCCCAGGGGCGTGCCGTCGTCGAAGTAGGCGCGCCGGTACCACTGGCCATCCCAGCCATTTTCCTCGATGTTGCTCTTCACCTTCGCCGCCTCGGTCTGGCAGCGCTCGGCGAAGGCCACGTCACCCCGACGTTGCGCAAGCTCGCTGAAGCGTTCGAGTACATCGTAAAGGAAAAAGACCAGCCACACGCTTTCGCCTTTGCCTTTGACGCCCACGCAATTCATGCCGTCGTTCCAATCGCCGGTGCCCATGAGCGGTAGACCGTGCTGCCCGAAACGAAGTCCGTGCGTAATGGCGCGCGTACAATGCGCGTACAGGGTGTCCGATTCAGCCGAGCGGTGGGGCAGGTCGTAGTACGAGTCTTCCTCCGCGCCCACGGCACGGCCGTCGAGGAAGGGGATGATTTCGTCCAGCACGCCAGTGTCCCCGGTGCCGAGGACATAACGGCAGGCGGCCAGCGGAAGCCAGAGGAAATCGTCGGAACAGTGCGTGCGCACGCCGCGGCCCGACGGCGGATGCCACCAGTGCTGAACATCTCCCTCATGGAACTGATGGGCCGCGCACATAAGCAATTGTTCGCGCAACAGGCGCGGCTCGCAGTGAATGAGCGCCATCGCGTCTTGCAACTGGTCGCGGAAGCCGAAGGCGCCGCCCGACTGGTAGGAGCCGCTGCGCGCCCACAGCCGGCACGCCAGGGTTTGATACACCAGCCAGCCATTGGCCAGCACGTCGAGCGTGGGGTCGGGCGTTTCCACTTGCACCGCGCCCAGGGTGTGGTTCCAGTACTGCCACACCGACTCCAGGGCGGTTCGCGCCGCCGCCGAGCCGCGATGCCGGTGTACCAGGTTGGCGGCGTCGTCGATGCTTGTGCCTACACCGAGGCGGAAAATGACCTCGTGTTCTTGCCCTGGGTAAAGCTCGATGGGGATCTGGATGGCGGCGCATGGATCGAGCGTGGCCCCGAGCTTGCCCGAGAGGCATGCCCGGGTCATGGCCGCCGGACTTTGCATGGTGCCATTGCGGCCCAGAAACTCGGTTCGGTCGCCAGTCACGGTTCCCGTCCGGTCGTCCGTGTCTAGGAACGCGACCCGTTCGGAGAACTCCATGCTGTAGGGGTTGCGAGCGAAGAGTGCGCCGGTGCCGGGATCGGCATCGGTGACCACATGAGGCACTGTCTTTGCTCGCTCGTCCCCCAGTACCCATTCCACGTAGGCCGTGGCCGACAAGCGCCGAAGTCGGCCAGAGTCGTTGCGCACCTTCAGTACGGAGTACTTCACCGGCGCATTCAGGTCGACGTAAATGGTCAGCTCGGTATGAATGCCACCCTGGCTGTGCTCGAACACGCTGTAACCGAAGCCGTGACGGGTGACGGTGTGGCCTTCTGTCAGGCCCTGGCACGGCAGCGGTGTCGGGGACCAAAACTGGCCGCTGTCCTCGTCGCGCAAGTAGAGGGCTTCCCCGCTGGTGTCGCCGACGGGGTCGTTGTTCCACGGTGTAAGTCGGAATTCGTGCGCGTTCTCGGCCCAAGTGTAGGCGGAGCCACTCTCCGACAGCACGGTGCCGAAGCGCGGGTTGGCCAGCACGTTTGCCCAAGGCGCCGGTGTCACGAGTCCTGGCGCGGTCGTGATCACGTATTCACGCCCATCGGGAGTGAAGCCCCCAATGCCATTCCAGAGGATGAGATCGGTGCGCGGCCCTGCGGTGTTGGCGACAGGCGTGGCGGGTTTCACACGCTGGTCCCGGACGGGGAGTGGCGGAGGGTAGATTCGGATCCCTTGTTTCCTCTGGCCGAGCTGGTCGCCCAGATCGCCGAGTGCATCGGTCAGAACCACCCGCGCCACGGTCTGCACCAAGATGCGATCTTCGTCGGCGATCTGATCGGCTGGTCGCACGAAGATGCCGCCCGGTCGATCGGTCTCGTTGCTTTCGCCGCCCGCGGCGATGAGCGCCATGATCTGATCGTTCAGGACCTGCCGGTAGCCCGAGTGATCTTCGTTCCAAATCACGAGATCCACCTTCAAGCCACGACGGCGCCAATAGGCGTGGGCCTGGACCAATTGGCGGACCAATTCGGTATGCGCCGAATCGCGAATCTTCAATAAAACGATAGGCAGATCCCCGGAAATGGAATAGCCCCACAGTCCCGACTGCCCGCGGCGGTTGTTCTTGACCACATTGGGGTCGGCACGGAGCGCGGCGCTGGCGTACAGAATGGCGCCGGCCAGTCCGCCATACAGTTGCGCATTGGCTTCGCTGGCATTGATCTGTTGCAACGCCACCTGGCTGTGGGTCCAGGCCAGATCGAACACGCGATCCGCCAGGCGCCGGTCCTGATACTTGTCGACTAGTCCCAGGCAAATCTCGCGGGTCTCGCCGACCCCGGTCACGATGTTGACCGTCACGGACGCATTCGGCTCTAGCGTAATCCGCTGCCGGATGGCGACGATGGGATCGAGCACCGAGCCCTGGCTGTCCGAGAGCTTCGCGCCGTTGTTCATCGCCTTGGGATCTGCGACGGTGCGACCGCGTCCGATGAAGCGTGCGCGGTCGGTCTCGTAGGATATCTCTCCCACCTCGGCCCCATGCACGGCCATCAGATGGAACATCCAAGGCGACGCTTCACCCGCCGAGCGCGGCCGGCGCGTGCACAGGATGGCCTGCCGTTGCCGTAGAATCTCGGTCTGCACGAACAGATTGCTGAAACCCGGATGTTGCGCATCCGAGGCGGGCGAGGCCAGGACGACCTCGGCGTAGCTGGTGAGGTCGATGGTCCGGCGCTTGCGGGCGCGGTTGGTGACGGTGATCCGGCGCAGTTCGATGTCGTCCTCGGGCGAAACCGCAATCTCCATGTGCGTGTCGAGATCGTGCTTGCGACAGCGGAACTCGGCCCGGGATTCCGAAAAGATCGCCTCGTAGCTGTCCGAGCGCTTGAGCGCGGGTTGGTAGGCGGTCGACCAAAATGTCCCGTTGGCGGCATCGCGCACGTAACAAAAAGTGCCCCAGTGATCGCGGGTGCTGTCTTCGCGCCAGCGCGTGATGGCGAGATCCTTCCATCGGCTGTAGCCGCCGCCCGCATTGGTGACCATCACGTGGTATCGGCCATTCGACAAAAGCTGGACTTCAGGGTTGAGCGTGCTTGGCGTATCGAATACCCGCACCGGCGTCTCGGTACCGGCGGTGGCGGTGCGCGACTCGGCAAGTTCCGACGTGTGCAAGTAGGGTGCAACCGCTTTGGGAATGCGTTCCTGCAGAAGCAACGTGGTGGCTTGGAATGCCCGATCCGCTGCGAAATACTTTTGCATCGGCCGGTCCAGCAGAAGATAGGCCAGCGACAGCAAGCTCATGCCTTGGTGGTGGGCCATGAACGACTGGACCAAGGCACTGGTTTGTCCGCGCGGCAGGCGGGACGGCGTGTAGTCGATGGCCTCGAAAAATCCGTAGCGCCCCTCGCAGCCCTCGGCCACGAGTTGCCGCAGATTCTCACACGCCTGCTCGGGCGCCACCATGAGCGCAAGCACCGACGCGTAAGGCGCCACGACCAGATCCTCGGCCAGGCCGCGCTTGAGCCCGAGGCCTGGCACGCCGAAGGCGCGGTACTGGTAATTGAGATGCGCGTCCACGAGATTGTAGCCGGATTCCGACATACCCCACGGCACGCCCCGCTGGTCTCCGTAGTCGATCTGTCGCTCCACCGCCGTCTGGCAGGTCTGGTCGAGCAGCGTGCCCTCGTAGGTCGGCATCACGAGGAGCGGCATCAGGTACTCGAACATCGATCCGCTCCACGAGAGCAGAATGGGGTTGCCACCCTCGCTGGTCAGGCGGCGTCCCAGGGCGAACCAACTCTCTTGCGGGAGTTGTCCCTGCGCGATGGCCACGAAGGTCGACAGCCTGGCCTCGGAGGCCAGCAAGTCGTAGTAGCTGGCGTCGCGCCGACGATCGTCCACGTTGTACCCGATGGCCAGCAGGTGGCGGGTCTTGTCGTAAAGAAAGTCGTACTCCATGCGTGCCAGGTCGCCAGCGGCAAGCGCAAGGCGCTGCACGACTGCGATTCTCTTGTTGGCGCGACGACTGCACTCGGCGAGCAATTGCTGCGGTTCGGTCGCGGGGCTGACCTCTGCCTCGACTGTCGGAAGTTGCGTCGCAAGTTGCGTCGGAAGTTGCGTCGCAAGTTGCGTCGCAAGTTGCGTCGGAAGTTGCGTTGGAAGTTGCGACGCGGCCTCGGCCAGTTCGCGCAGGGTCGGGATGCGATCGCGGCCTGGAAATCCGTCCAATTGGGAATCAATTTCCGGCGACGAAGCCCAGGGTGCGATGAATGCGAGATCGGCCAGGGCATCCTGACACTGCCGGACCAGTGCCTGTGCCCACACCTTGGCTTGGCCTTCCGGACCTGAGGACAGCCGGGCGGTAAGCGATTCGGCCGCATTTGCGATCGATGCAATGGCCTGGACCACGGCCACGAGCGTGTTCGGTGGGACGTCCATGGCCAGGGTCAAGGCGCGTTTGACCTCGGCAATTTCAGGGAGGTCGGGATCTTCCGCCGCACCGGCCATGAGGGCGAAGGCGTCGGCCAGCCCAGCAAACAGACGCGGTCCCGTGATCTTCTCGTCGACCAGGGCGAGCAATCCCTGGCGCAGGGTCAGCAGGTGTCCGGCGAGGTTACCGCTGTCGACGCTGGAAACGTAGTGCGGTTGCAGCGGCTTGAGCGTCTGCGTGTCGTACCAGTTGTAGAAATGGCCGCGATGGCGCTCCAGGGTATTCATGGTGTGCATGGCATTGGCCGTGCGTTCGACAAGTCGCCCGGTCGAGACGAAGCCGAAGTCGTGGGCGGCCAGGTTGGCAAGCAGCGACAGCCCCATGTTGGTCGGGGAAGTACGATGGGCGATGACCGCCGCCGGATGCTCTTGCACGTTGTCGGGCGGCAGCCAGTGATCTTTCGGGCCGACAAAGGTTTCGAAAAAGGCCCACGTCTTTCGGGCGATTCCGCGCAGGAAAAGTGTATCGGCTGCCGTCAACTGGGAAGCTGGGCGCGCAGGGGGCCGGCTCGACCACCAGGCAAGGGCTGGACCCGTGCACCACAGGGCCAGAAGGGGCGCGGCGATGGGCAGTGCTTCGGGGCGAAAGTGAGCTAGAAAGAGCGAAGTCGCCGCGGACAACGCGGGCCCGATCCACATCGTGCGAAAGGACGCGGCGAGATCGGAATGGCGCGCATGTTTCGCGTCGCATGCGAGGCTCCATTCCAAGAGCCGCCGGTGGCTGATCAACATGCGGAAGCCCGTGCGCGCGATGGCCTCGAAGCTGAAAAAAGCCTCATAGGGCAGGCACGCCAAGGCAAACCCAACCTGAACGAAGCGCACCGCGGCCGAGCGGCCCGCCCCAGTTAGATGCTGCTCGAAGAGCACATCTTTGGGTTTCCGGAGAACATCAATGAAGGACGCGACAATAGGCGCAACTAGGAATACGCCGAGCACCGCAAGCATCCAAAACCAAGGCCTGCGAAGTGCGGTCCAACCGAGCAGCAATAGAAGTGTGGCGGCAATTGGCACCAAGCTACGCCGGAGATTGTCGACAATTTTCCAACGCGCAAGCCGGGAAAGCGGGTTCTTTTGCCAACCCGCGCGCGGCACACGAACCGACGGCAAAGCCCAGAAGGCGATCTGCCAATCGCCGCGAATCCATCGCTGTCGGCGAGCCACATCTGCGGCGTAGCGCGAAGGATACACTTCATAGAGCTGCACATCGGTGAGGAGTCCCGAGCGCGCGTAGCAACCCTCGACCAGATCGTGACTGAGAATGCGATTCTCGGGGAAGCGACCGGACAGTGCGCGCTCGAAGGCATCGACGTCGTAGATCCCTTTGCCGATGAAGGAGCCCTCTTGGAAAAGATCCTGGTAGACGTCCGAGACGGCACGCGTGTAAGGGTCGAATCCCGGTTCACTGCCCCACAGCTGGGCATAGCGTGACCGGACACCCGACAGGCTCTCGGCCATGCGCGGCTGAAGAATTCCGTAGCCGGCGCAAACCCGTTGCGTGCGTTCGTCGAAGGTCGCCCGATTGAGGGGGTGGGCCATGGCCCCCACGAGCTCCCGGGCAGCGTCGCGCGGCAACTGCGTGTCGGTGTCCAGCGTAATGACGTACTTTACCTGCGAGAACCCTTCGGTATTGCCGACGACAAGCGCGAAGTCGCCCTGGGCATTGCCCCGGCGAAGAAACGCATTAAGCGCCGAAAGCTTGCCGCGTTTGCGCTCGTAGCCCATCCAGATGCGGTCGTGCTGATTGTAGCGGCGCGGGCGATGGAAGAGAAGAAAAGGGCTTTTGCCGGGGCCGCCGTACTTTGCGTTTAGTTCTTCGATCTTGCACTTGGCGAGAGAAAGCAGTATCGCGTCCTCGGGCAGAGTCTCCTCGTGGGCATCCAGCCAATCGGTCAGAAGTCCGAAACGCAGATTCTTGTCCTGGTTGGCCAGGAAACGAACCTCTAGCCCTTCGACCAGATCCGCGATGGCCGCGGCGCTCGTAAGCATGGTCGGAATCACGACCAGCGTCTGCGATTCCGGCGGGATTCCGTCCGAATAGTCCAGGCGGGGCAGAAGGTGCGGCGTCGCCAGCAACGTCGCCAGCCAGTCCACCAGGGCCACGGCAAGCTGACTTGCACACAGCAGCGCCAGGATCCCTGTCAGCGCCAGAAGCCAACGTGGAGCCCCGTCGGCGTGGACCTTTGCCACGAGAGCACCGGTTGCGACGGCCGCCGGCAGGACAATGCCCATCCCATAGATGAAGAAAGGGAATCGGCCGCCCGGTCCGCGCAAAGCCCCCGCGGTCGAACCACGCATCTGCGCTGCCCGTTCCAGTTGAGGCAATCCTTGGTCAATCAAATAGAAGCCGACGTGGTGCATGCGTTCGTCGGCGGACTTGCTCATGGTGCCATCCTGAGCAAGCAGGACTGCCTGACGCGCGACCTCGCTTTCCACCAGCGAACTGTGTTTCGCGATCTGCTCCACCTTGCGGCGGTAGCGGTCGCGCGTGGCGAATTCCATCCTGCTGTAAACTCCGGCGGGATCTTCGCGCAAGATCTTCTCGACCGAGCTCAGGCCCTCCACGAACTCGCGCCAGTCGGTCGCCCCCAGGATGCGCAGGCTGCCGATGCTGTTGCTGATGGAAACTTGATCGGCTGCTTGCTGCTGATTCTCACGATGGACCATCTGCTCGATGGTCAAATTGGACTCGGCAAGGCGTTGCCCGATCCAAGTGAGCGGCAAGGTGAGGCTTAGGCCTTGCAACCGGTGGGCAAGCTCGGCCACGAAAGAACTCACCATGGGCGGGTTGTCCCGTGCCATGTCCGCGGTCACGAGGATAAGGCTCTTCGGATCTTCCTTGGCCACGTCCGCCATTCGATCCGCCCACGAGGCGGCACGGTCACGCTCGATGCGCGCGATGGCGACTCGTGTTGCCACTCGCCGGAGGTTCTCGATAAGTGCTAGGCGCAACATGATGGGGATGGCCCACAATTCGCCCAGCTTGAGTGAGTTCACAGTCTGGTAGGCGCCCACGAAGCCATCCAAGCTCTCTGGATCCACGCGCCCATCGCCGTGCGAGATCGCTTCCAGGGCGATGTCGTACACGCGCGGAAGGCCCGCCGATGGTCCGCTGAGCAGACGGGGCAACTCCCGGCTGTAATCCCTCGGCAAGTGCCGCCTGGCCGTGCGAATCTGCTCCTCGACCAGATAGAAGTTGTCGAGCAGCCACTCTCCCGCCGGGACAATACGACGATCGGCCGCCAGCGCATCGGTCAGCAGCCGGCAGGCTTCGATCAGGATGCGTTCATTATCGGCGAGTCGTGCCAGCAGGCGATCGGGGGCCCATCGTCGCGCCAATGTGTGGGCCGCCGCCAGGGTCTTCCCATGCTGTTTCATCTGCTCGGCACTGAGCAATTCCGCGCGCAGCGGCGCTTCATTGGCCACGTCGACGCCGGCCAGGACATTCCCGCGCAGCCGAGCCATCGACGAAACCAAGGTTCCTCGGATCGTCCTACGCATCGTGAATTCGCTCCCCAGCGATCGGGAATACCCACGCCACGCACCGCGAGGCAAACCTCGCCGCTCTCCCGCTTGCCGCAGTCACCGTCGCAAACACGAGGTAGTCTACTCCTTCATATCGGGAACATCACGGCCCTTGTTGCCCCTTAACAGACAATGGTCAGAACCGAATTGCGTCCGTCGAATCCGTCGTAGACCGACTCGGGATTGTCCGGATCGCTCGTGAACGTTTCCTTGTCGAGGAGCAGCTTGTACTCGTATTTGCCGGGCGCCAAGAACAGCTCAAGTGTGAAGCACCTCTTGGGTGGCTCCCAAATCATGGGTTCGGCCGTTCGATCCCATCCGTTGAAATCCCCAATGACATGAACCGAACGATGGGTCCGCACTGCGAACGGTCCGTGTGAAAGCAGCGCGGAAGTTCTTGGTTTGGAAAAGCATACTTGGTTCCGCCCGGAACGCTTGGCGCTGTACATAGCACAATCCGCCTCTGCCATCAGGGCATCGGCGGTCCGCGCATCCCGTGGAAACGAAGCCATTCCCAGGCTGACCGTCAACGGGATAAGGCCGTGTCCCTGCAAGTGCAAAGGGGTAGCGGAAATCAACGACTGTATCTTCGCGGCCAGACCTTCCGCGATATGCTTGGGGGTTTCTGGCAATAGGATCATGAATTCGTCGCCGCCGAAACGCCCCGCCACATCGGTTTCCCTGACGAAGCCCTTCACCAAACCAGCACATGTTTCAAGGCGGCGTTGCCTACCAGATGGCCGAAACGGTCGTTGATCGCCTTGAAACCGTCCAGATCGAACATAATCAGGGAGAGCAATCGCCCGTAGCGAGTGGCTCGCTTGATTTCATTTTCGAAGCGCTCGGAAAGACTGCGGAAATTCGGTAACCCGGTGAGATAGTCGACAAAGGCCATGCGCACCAGGTTCTCATGAGGCGGCTCTTGCACGATCCCTTCCTCGCGCAGACGACCTTCCAACCGATCGAGCAGGTCCAGGGCAGCGGTCCGAATGCCGACCGGTCGCTTCAGAAGTTCGCGGAGATCTCGTTCATGGGCGGCCAAAGCACTGAAGACCGCCCTGGCGATCTCCTCCGGCACGGTCAAGCCCGTGAGATCGAGAGCCAGCTCCTGGAAATCCACTGGCGCTTTTGCCGCCGCGGCCAAGCGTGTCTCAATCTCGGAATTGGGCTTCTCCCAGAAAACCAAACCGCGTAGTAGGTCACATCCGGCCAATCCTTCCGAGTTTGATAGAATCATGACAACTCAGCGCGATCGCGGACGCGATCGATCCCAGCGGGGCCGTTTGCGCTGTCCGGGGGAGAACAGCACCGGTGCCCACATGACCGACAAGACTATGGCAATCGTCCAAAGCATGGGTGTCTTCTTCAATAGGCGTTTTGCCTCTTCTTGGCGCCGAAGATCGTCAGGAAGATGATCTTCAGGTCGAGCAACAGATTCCAATTCCGGATGTATTCCATGTCGTGGCGAACCCGTTCTTCCATCTTCTCCACTTCGATGGTCTCCCCGCGCCATCCGTTGACCTGGGCCCACCCCGTGATGCCCGGTTTGACGGTGTGGCGAAGCATATAGCCGTGAATGATCGCGCGGTATTTTTCGTTATGTGCGACTGCATGCGGCCGCGGGCCCACGAGCGAGAGTTCCCCGGTCAAAACCTGGAGGAACTGCGGGAACTCGTCGAGCGACGTGCGCCGCAAGAACTTGCCCAGCTTCGTTACGCGTACGTCGTCCTTGGCAGCCTGAACGATGTCGGGCCCATCCTCACAGACGGTCATCGTCCGGAACTTGAGAATGCGAATATGCTTTCCGCACAAGCCATAGCGTGATTGCCGGAAGAAGACTGGCCCTGGCATCTTCATCTTGATGGCCACCGCGATGCAAAGCATTGGGATCGTCACTAGAACAACGATAAAGCTGCCGAGCACCAAGTCCTCAATGCGCTTGATCCAGCCGACGATGCCCTGGAAGGGAGAATCGTGCAGGCTGACAATCGGAACGCTTCCTACTTGGCTCCATTGCGCACGTAGGAGGGAGTAATAGAGAAGATCGGCCACCAAGTACACTGCGACGGTGGTGTCGGCTAGAGCCGACAGAATCTCCGCCGTGCGCTCTTCGGCACGAAGCGGGAGGGCGACGTAAACCGCGTCGAGCTTGCCTTGGTGGCAAGCCCGGACCATGTCTTCGGATTTGCCGATCACAGAGCAATGCGGGTGATTGCTGACATGCCGTCTGTCCTCTGAGCGGTCGTCATAGACGCCCGAAAGGCGGAGTCCGAGCCAGGGCTGGGCCTCGAAAGTCTCGGCCAAGCGCTCTGCATCCTTCGTGCAGCCCAAGATTGCCACGCGGTGGATGTTGCGGCCCTTAATCCGCATGAGCCGGAGTGCAGTGCGAACACCGACACGGACGGTGCTTAGGAAGAGCGGGGCAAATGCGAACCAGGCAAAGGAAGCCACACGAGAGTGGTCCGCAGCGGTCTTGGTGAAGAACCAAAACGCGAAAAGGGCGAGTGGAACAGCCAGCCACGCGACCAACGCGTCCTTGATTTCCCGCAGGATGGTTCCCGTGCGCCAGGGTCGGTAAAGCCCACCCAATTCCGCCGCGAAACCGAACACGAGTAAAGCGATGACGGTGATGGTCGTGGTCTGTTCGCTCCAGGCTTCAGGGTAGACTGCGTGTGCGAGAACCTGGGCGCCGATGATGATCGCAATGTCCACAATTCGTTGCAACGCGCATACCCAGGATTCGAGTCTACGCAGAGGTCCGTTTGTTGTTGCCATAAGAGTTACCGCCGGGTTGGTTGTCTTGCACGTCGACACGCAGGGAGAGCAGCTTTCGAGCCAGCGACGAGACGCAAGCAACCTCAAGGACTTGCAACAGATGAGGCTTGGGCAGACCGGCCGGTTCGACCAAGATGACGTGCCATCGCCATCAATGTGGAGGAGTTGGTGACCACCGAAACGGGGACCGATTTGCCGCGGATCTCGCAATGGATCAGGTTCGACCGCCGCCGATGACGGGGGGGACTTCCTGTGGTGGGAGAGGTTCGCTTTCCGATGCTCTCTCCAACGCCTCTAGCATCGCGTGGGGATCGACCGCTTCCTGCATGGCGTTGGCTTCGTGATCGATCCGGTCACGCACCATGGGCAGATCGCGGCGGAGCTCTTCAACCAGCGCGATGAGCTTGGCCACCTTGTGCTCGGCGAGCAGGTTCACCTGCAAGTCCAGGTGAGAGCGCTCTTCGGCGTTTCGCGTCTGGCGATTGGCCGTGATGAGGACCAACGTGGTCATGAGAAGCGCGGACAGCGCGACCATTCCCTGCAACCAGAAGAAGGGAGGCGGATCAATGCTTGTCCATCCAAGCAGTCTGGGTGTGACCGCATTGAGCAGGACCCAACCAAGAACCAGCGATAGGGTGGCATAAACAGTTCGCGGTCTCCCCAGCGCCGCGGTCAGTACCTCCATCATCCGCTGGTGTCTGTCCAGGCGCTGTTCGGCGCGAGCACGGATGGACGCAACGGATTCGACTTCTTGGATCACCTTTGCGTGCAAAGCACGTTTCGAGCCGTCGCTGAACTGCAAGCAACTTCAAGGACTTGCCGCCGAGGGGAGGCCTAGAGGATTGACCCATTCGACCGAGATGATGTACAAATGCCGTCGTGTTGGAAGGGTCGGCACGTTTGATGAATTCGTTGGCCGCATGCGCAAAGAAAGCAACCACAATGAAAGCCAATTCTCCTAATCGACTTAGCTCCGTCTCCGATGTTGTGTCGTGTAGAGAATGGCGGTGGCTTCTGGTTGTGGTCCTTGGTATCGCGGTTCAGGCCTGTGGCGGATCAGGGGGGGCGAGACCCGCGGACGCTGCGCCAGGCAACGGTTCCCCAGACGCTGCTGAAGATGCTGCTGCCGCAGGCTCCGACGTCGGCGCTGACGCTGGCGCTATTGATGTGCTCGGGCAGGACGTTGGCGTTGCCTCCCTTGGCGACGCGAGGGATGTTCCGCCCAGCAACTTGAAGGATACGGCGATCGATCAAGGACTCGGGACGTTGGATAACGCCGCGGAAGCCAATCCCGCTATTGGAACACTCGACGCGATGCCGACGGACATGGGCGATGAGCTGTCCCCGGCGAGCTTTTCCTGTGGCAGCTTGGATGGCGGTTTGAATACTCTCGATTCCGGAACTGTCCAGCAGCTCTGTTATGATTTTGCTGACCCCGCCTCTGCGGCGGATTTCAATCCGGAGGCTGGGACCTGGGTCATTTCGAATGGTTCATACGATGCCAGCGGACCTTCTGAACAAGTGACATGCCCGGGTGGGGCTTTCGCCGGGTCGGGGATGAGCGCTTCGGTACTGGCCAATCTTTCCGCGCTGAATGTGCGGGTTCACGCCAAGATGACGTCTGTGCAGGGACCTGACAAGGTCCTTGTACTGCGCTCGCGACCAGGCGGTAATCGCATCGAGTTGAATTTCGTCGCGAACTACACTGACAACGGCGTGGTCCAAGGCGGATTCTTGAACATCTCGGAGCTGGTCGACTGCGTGAACACAACCTATCTGACGGCCGACTCCGGCAACGCGGTACTGATTCCCCACGCTATTGGGCAGGCCATCGTCGTTGACGTTGAGCTAGTCGGCTCACACCTCACCGTGCTGGTGGATGGAAAGAACGTCTTCGACGACGTTGTGCCGGTTGCAATCGCCGCTGGAAGCGTTGGTTTCGCTGTGTTTCGCGACGCTGAAACGCAATACGATGATCTTGTGGTCGAAGTACTGCAGTAGACCCTGAAAGGGTCAAGATGGCGTATTAACACTACTGATTCAAATTCTCCCGTCGCCGTCGCTGCTACGGTCCTCGCCCGCTGCCTCACTCCTCGGTTGAATACGTCAAGTATTCGCCCTCGTCGTTCGTTGCGGTCGAGGCCCTCGCGACGCGCCGGCTCGGTCCGAATTTGAATCAGTAGTGTTAAGACCTTGGCGACTTGCCGCCAAGGGAGCGCTCGGCGACGCTCGCCGAATCTGCCGCGCCCGCGGGCATGGCGCTTGGGCGCTCCTCGGGTGGCGGCGGAGCCTGGTTGGGGGCACGCGCGCCGCTCTCCTTTCCATCGGGCGAGGCGTCCTCGATGATCGCGTTCATCTCTCCGCCCATGAGCAGGATGAATGCGGTGATGTAGAACCAGGTCAACAGCACGACAACGCCTCCGATCGAACCGTAGGTGACGTTGTAGCTGCCGAAGTGGGACACGTATATCCCAAAGCACCAGCTTGCCGGGAACCAAACCACCGTCCCGATGACCGAGCCTGGCGTGATGAACTTGAATTTCTGCTCGACATCGGGCAGCAAATGGTAGCTGAGCGCAGCCACGAGCATGATTGCGAAAATGGTGATGGGCCAGCGGATCCACCTCAAGACGGTCACGTACTGGTCGGCGATGAAAAGATGGCGGGCTGCCCACTGCCCAGCGCTGCCGCCCAACACCAACACCGCGATTCCCACGAGCAAGAGCAGTCCTCCCCCGATGGTCATGCCGAAGGCGAGCAGCTCGGTCTTCCACAACGGGCGGGACTCCGTGACGTCGTAGGCGCGGTTCAAGGCCCAGCGCACACTGTTCACCCCGCGCGAAGCCGAGTAGAGCGCAAGCGCGAGGCCCAGGGTAAGCAGGTGCGGTCTGGAACTGGCCACCAGGCCACGCAAGTGCGGTTCGATGATGCCGATGGCATCGGACGGTAGAAAGGCGCGGGCACTCTCCATCAGCGTGTCGAGGGATGCTCGCACGTGCGGGATGAACGCGGTTAACGTCGCAAGAAAGAACAGAAAGGGGAACAACGAAAAGACGAAATAGTAGCCGAGGGCGGCCGCGCTATCGGCCACCGCATGGTCTTCGTACTTCTTGTAGAGGCTTTTGAGAAAGCCCCACCAGCTCAGCCGCAAGCGCAAATCTGCATTCCTTCTTTCGATACGTCCAGCCGTCCAGCAATCTTCCAAGACGGAACACAGCAGTTTTCAGGCCAGAAAGATGACGCGCATTTGGGTCCGAAATTGCGACGTACACCTGGCCCCAGACCGACCGCTCCAATCACAGTGATGTGCAATGGCCATCAATTTGATGGTGACTTCGTCCCCGCGCTCGCCTGCGCACGAAGGCAATGCTTCATGGTGCCGATTTCCGTGTCAGTTGAATTTGGCGCGACTGTTGCAGTCAATTGCTCTCTTTGCCCAAGGAAACAGACATATGCCCGGCGTTCGGCTCCGCCTCGCCGGTTTGATCGTGGTTTGTGCGGTCGCATGGTCCGCGCCCGCAGCGGCCCGGCTTGTCGTCGATCGCGTCGTCGTCCGCGGCGCGACCGGTGTCACGACGCGGGTACTGGCGGCGCGCATGCACCTCTACTCGGGAGACGCGGTGGATTTCGCCGTGCTTGCCGCGGCGGAGCAGCGCCTGGTCGAGAGCGACTTGTTCAGCAGCGTCCACGTGCTCATCGACCTACCCAATTCGGAGGCGATTCGGCGCATGTATTTGGACGACATCACCTACCCGGTCGAGGTTGTGGTCGAGGCGATTGGCAAGCAGTCCTGGTTCGTCTTTCCCACCGCCAGCCTCGGCAGTGGCGATTGGGCCGGTGGTGTCGTCTATGCGAACCAGAATCTATTCGGCCGGGATGTTCAGCTCATCAGCGCAGGGCAGATCGGCCAGTCGCGAAGCTACGCCTTCGTGGGGTACCGCGACCCGCTCGTGGTCGGCGTCCCGCTGACCTACGCCATGAGCGCACTCTACCGACGCGAAGACATCCGTCTATTTGCGAACCACAGCCTGGTCCTGCAGGTGCCGACCACCGTGGCTGGCGGCGACGGCCAAATCGGCTGGGTGCTTTCCCCACACACCCGCGTGTCTGTCGGGGTATCGGCCCGCTACCAGATAGTGTATCCCGCCCAGGACCTTGCGTCTGGCGCGCTGCCGTTGCCCTACAATTCCCGCGGCGGCCGCGTCTTCCTTTTGCAGTTTCAGTTCCAATTCGACAACACGCGTGCCGAAGAAGGACTTCGGCAGGGTATTCTTATCTTGTTCAAGAATGAGGTTTCCGACCGATATTGGCTTTCGGACTTCGACTACTCCAAGTTCGAGACACGGGCAGAGCTTTACGGCCATTACTGGTGGAACTACCCCTCCCTCGTTCTGAAGATGGTCCTCGACTATCCAACCTCGGATCACGGGGTTCCCGTCACGGAAGAGCTCCGTATTGGCGGGCCCACATTGCGCGGCTATCTCGCCAACGAGTTCCACGGCGACACGCTCTTCAGCGCGCAGATCGAGGACCAAGCGGTGCTATTTCGACTTCGACTCCCACGGACCAAGGTGCGCTTCAACGTCGCCGGAGCGATCTTTGTCGATGCCGCGACTCTCCTCGACCGTCATCCAGGCGGCACCACCGTTCTACCGCCCGACACGCAACCTTCGCCGGTGCGTTCCAAGATTAACGACATCCACGCAAGCGTAGGCGGTGGCGTGCGCTTCATTCTGCCTGGCGTTGTGATCCCGGCTCTCAAGATCGATGCCGGCTACGGCATCGACGTCCGCGACGTGGCGGTGACGGTGTCGATTGCGGGCGGCGGGATCATGTAGCGTGGCTGCCAGGCGCCTCGCCTGTGCCGGCCGCCTCGCTCCCGCTTGCATCGGCACTCTTACCATTGCTGTAGAGCTTCGCGCGCAGATCGTGGCGCAACTCGCTCCCAGCCTTGGGCGCCAGGAGCAATGCCACCCCAGCACCGACCAACAGACCGATGCCAAAGGGGCCGAGGGTTCCGAGAAACTGATTGGTGAAGGAGTGTTTGGTCTCGAGGCCGAGGAAGCCCAGGAAATCGTCCTTGTCCATGTTTTTGATGTCTTGCAGTTTCATTGGTCAGTCTCCTTCTTGGGGTTCAACTTCGATCCGGTCAGGGCCTGAGCTATCTCCTTCTGGAAGATAGGCAGCGCTGCCATCAGGCCAGTGCGCAGACCCACGCCGAGAACCTTCGCCGCAAGCCGAGTGAAAAGTCCGCCGCCCAGTACGAAACCTATGCCCACCGCTCCGGCCACCATCGCGTACGGGCTGCGCCGCAGTCGGCTCTGAATATCGAAGGTCTCGCGCCAGAGGCCGCGAGCGTCCTCGACAACCACCGCGGCCGCAGCTTCGGATTTCACAACGCGCTTCATCGCTGGTGCCGTGCCACGCGCGCCACGAGATAGCCCAGGGCAATGGCCCCTAACAGGCAGGCGGCGGGATGGTCTTGAATGAAGGTCGTCATCCGTCCATTGATGCGCAGGATCTGCTCCTTTGCTTCCTCGATCTTGGGGCGAACCCGATCGCTTAAGTCGTCTACGCTCGCCTTGAAACTCGTTGTTTCCATGCTTCGTCTCCTTGTGCTTTGTATGTGTTTGCTCTTGCAAGAGTTTCAGGGCCTGCGCCCGAGTAAGAGGCCGAGGCCGAAGGACAATGCCAGCGCGATGCCAACTCTGCGCCGCACCCATTCACGCCAGTCCAGGGCGCGCGTGATTTCGTGCTCCAGCGCGCCCATCGATGCGACAAACTGATCGCGCGTATGGTCGAGTTCCGCACTTGCGCACGTGACTTCGTGCTCTGCTTCCTGCTGCTTGTCAGTGAGCACGCGCATTCTCCGTGGAGGGAGTGCCAGAAGAAGCAGTCGCCTTGTCCAGTGCGGCCAAACTGCTGTTCATCGCGGCCGTAGAGCTGTCCATGAGATGCGAGCCACGTGGGCGGAGTGGTGAAAACATGAGGCCCACACCGGCGCCCGCGATGTGAACGAGCCCGATGATCACGAGAGGAAGCCCTACCGCGGAGTGACCCCCTATGACGACCGCCAACCCAGCCATCACCAACCCGTATCCAAGCGCGACAAGAGTCGCCAGCACCGCGATAAGGCAGGCGCGCCGGCCCATCCCGTGCATTTCCGCTTTGAGTTCGAGCTGGGCGACCTTCACGTGCTGGCCGAGCAGGTGGCCGAGGTTCAGCGCCGCCTCGCGGGCGAGCACCGATACGCCTGGGTTGTTGGGGGCGGGCATCTACTTGTTGCCCCGTGACGAAGCCAATCTTTCGGATGCATGCTTTTCGCCGTGGAGCACCTCATCCATGGCGACTTCGCTGCCAGTCTCGGCCGCCTTGGCCAGCGCCTTGTGATCTGCGAGGACGCGAGCCGACAAGTACCCGGTCAGCCAATGGCGCTCGATAATGGGGTAGGCCGCCACGAGGGGCAAAACCAAGACGACGCCGATAATTCCTTGCAACTTGCCTCCAATGAGAAGAGCGAGAAGAACGGCCAAGCTGGATATCTTGAGTTTGTTGCCGTAGATGCGTGGCAAGAGGAAGTAGGTCTCGAATAGGTGATAGGCGACATAGGCCACCGCAACCGTGACGGCGGCGGTGGGCGAGACGGCGAGCGCCAGCAAAACCGCTGGGAGCGTGGCGAGCAGGATGCCAAGAACTGGAATGACGTCACAGAAGCCGGCAATCACGGCCAACGGCGCCGCGGCCGGAACCCGGAGAATCGTCAAGAGGACAGCCGTGAAGACCGCAAAAAGCAGCACAGCGAGGAGCTGGCCGCTCACATAGGCGTGTACCACGTCTGAAACCTCGTGCACGGTGCTGGCCAATTTCTCGCGGTAGGTGCGTGGTACGAAAGCGAGGAGCCAAGCGTAGAGACTCTTGCCGTGCAGCAGAAGATAGAGCGTTAGGACGAGGACGACAACGGCGACTACGACACCTGAGATGGCGCTTTGGCCCCAGGCAAACCATCGGCCGAAGGTGCCCGCGGCCATCGATGAGGAAGTCGTTTCGAACAGTTCACGGACGACTTTGTGGACCCCAGGATAGCGTTCGGGGATCCTACTCAAAACACGTGCGCGGAATTCGGGCAGGTTCTGCAGCAAGTGGGTCAACTGTGCGGTGAGCGGTGGCATGACGAACATGACGAATACCGCCACGAGCGCGATGGTAAAGGCTGCAATGACGGCGACGCTCAGCCCGCGCGGGATCCGTCTTCCCTCCATCCACCGAACCGCCGGATGGAGCGTGACCGCCATGAGAACCGCGAGGAGGAACATCAGGAACTCGGGCCACAGAAGAAACACCGCCCACAGACCGAGACCGCTGCCTATGACCTTGAGAATGGTCGTCATCGGCAGGTGAAGATCCCGTCCGTGACGAGGCGGCGGGGCCGCGTTGACCTCTGTTATTGCTGGCCGCTCAATTGCCACGACTCCTTCGCTCCTTCCTTCCGAAGACCAATCGACCTAGCCTTGTCTACCAACCCTTGTCTATAACTCTTGTCTATTGCAATCCGGAGGCCAGGAGCGTGGAGCACCTCTGACCTCCGCGATTTCTAGGTCAGGCTATGATAGGCAAAGTCACTGCTCAGCGTACGCTCAGGTGCGAAGGCTGAATGATGATCTCGACGCGGCGGTTGTTGGCCCGGTTCTCGGCGTTCTTGTTATCGAGAAGCGGCCGACTCGATCCCATGCCCACTGCGGTTATCTTGTCGTTGTCGACACCGTGGGCGACTAAGTAGTCGCGCACAGCGTTTGCGCGGTTGAGCGAAAGCGGTTGATTGATCCTGTCCGACCCCTGGCTGTCCGTGTGGCCTTCGACAACCATCCGCCTATCAGAGTCCTGCGCCTTGAGCGCCTCGGCGACTTGGTCGAGCTTGGTCATCGCGGTGTTGAGCAGGGCGAACTTGTTGGAAGCGAAGAGAATGCTGCCGGAAAGGGTGATGACAAGCCCGCGGGCTTCTTCCTTAATAGCGGCAATGGTGGCCAAGTCCTTCATCGCGCCCGCCAGCTTGGCTTCCGCCGACAGCCGCGCCTGCTTCTCGGCTTCCAATTGTTCGGCGGTCTTCTCAATCTCTGCGGTCTTCGCGTTGCTATCTCGACGCTCTTCCTTGAGCTGCTCGCGGGTCGAGGAAAGCGCGGCTCGGGTGGTCTTCACTTGGTTGTCCCGAACCGTGACGCCCGCCTTCACCGCCTCGGCGATCTTCTGGCGATCCAGCTCGGTTCGCGCCTTGACGTCGGCCAGTTGCAGTTTATTGTTTGCGATGTACGCGTAGTCGCGGCATGCGGTAGTGTCGCCGTGCTCGTCGAACTCCTTGTTCGCCTTGGACAGAACGATCCAGGCATCATGCAACTCGGTGGGGGTCAGCTTCGCCGCCAACCCGTTGTTCGATGCCGTGTATGCAGTACGTGCCTCGACCAACTCGGTAGGGGCGGTGGTGGCGCAGCCACCCATCAATCCTGCGAACGCGACGGTCGCCAATAGACTTGTGATTTGCGTTTTCATTTGGGGATCTTTCGTAAAGAGTGGTTGATAGGAACTAATTCGTGCCGCGGTCGCGGACGGCTTTCAGATCTTCTGTCGCCCTGACGGCGTCAGCGTGTACCGAAACTTCGCGGGCAAGTCCGATCGCCAATTCCGCGTCGGACTCGGCGCGGGCCAGCACCAGCAACGCGCGCTGTTCGCCGGCAGCCGCCATCTTCTTGGCCGTGTCGGTCTGATCTTTCGCAAGCTGCAAGTGCAGCCTGGCGGCAGGCACCCCGCTCGCGCCGACTTCCTCGGCGCCTCGAATGCTCGCCTCCGACTGTTGGAGCCGATCGGCTGGGATCTGCACCGCGGTGCAGCCCGCCAATCCAAGGACCGCTAGCGACATCATCAATTCTTTCATCATGGACAGTTCCTTTGTGAAGAGGTTGTACGAATACAGAAGAATCTGATTGCGACTACAAGGGGCACCCATTCCCAGGTACGGACACCACGTTCGAGTCGAAGATGTAGGCTCCGGCGCCACCTACCCACGCCCCCGCCATCGATCGGCCACACGCCGTTCCGCCGGTCTTCATCGTGATGTTGAGAGCGGCCAGGATGTTGCCCTGGAACTCGGAGTACGATCCAAGGGTCGCAGAACTGGCAACTTGCCACCACACGTTGGACGCTTTGGTTCCGTTGGTCAGCAGAATGCGTGCGTGTGCTCCTGGGCTGGGGGCGCCATCCGCCGTCGTGAGTGTGCTTGCCGACTGAAAGACGAAGACCGCGTTCGGATCGCCCTGTCCGTCCAGCGTGAGATCCCCCGTGATCAAGATCGATGTGATGGATGTATAGACGCCAGGCGTGAACCAGTTGTCCCCGAGCACGAGCGGGCTGCCCGCGACGTTTCCCAAAGTTGTCGGGGCTGCCATGGGGGTTCCGCCCCCTAATGAACCAACCGCTGGCGGTCCGGCCAAGGGGGTAATGCTAAGGAACGCCGCGTTCAGCGCGGCCTTGATTGCGGTTGCGGTGGTCGTGTCTGGATACACACTCGTGATGACCGTCCCGTTGATGGTAGGAGGCATGCCTCCGCAAAGGCCAAATCCTCCCGCATTGTCAACGGTCACGGCGTTGCACGTTTGATTTGGCGTTAGCACCACATCGCCATTGATGTGGGTAATGGGCGTGGTGATGGTGTTCGTGACCCCCGCGGTCGCCGCGATGGCAAAGGGCTTGGCAAGTCCAAGGTTGACAACAATGGCCGGCCCGGAACCCGAGCCATCGATGTTGCCAAGGTCTATGCTCTTGGCCTCGGCGCTGGCGAGGTCGGTCTTCGTCGCGTCAACGAGTGAGGCGTCGACAATCGAGGCGTCGTTGATAGAACCATCGATGATGCGGACGTCGAAGAAACGTGCGTCACCCGAGGGTGTGTCGGTGCCGTTTGCGTCGCGGCTTCCGTCATCGGTGACGGGGGCATCGGCGATCCGGATCTCGGTGCTGATGCTGTCCCGGTTGCCCGCATCGGCGATTCTTTCATCGAGACTGACTACGTCGGCGTTTGCGTCGTCGATGCCCGCGACATCTGTGTTCGCGACATCGCCATTTCTAGCATCGCTGCTCACGTGATCGGCGGTTACCAGGTCAGCCCTTGCGGTGTCGGGCTGTGCCCCATCGGCCTGTGGAAATTCAACCAGCTGCCGTCCGCACGCAGGCAGAAGGGTTAGTAGCACGAAGAGGGCGCTACGTTTGAGTGTCTTCATGTTACTTGCTCCCGTCATTGAGGATGGTGAAATAGACGACGAACTCGACGCGGCGGTTGTTTTCACGGCCGGCGATCGTCTCGTTGGTATCGAGGGGAACCGACGAGCCGAAGCCTTTCGAAGCCAGGCGTTCTTTGTCGATGCCGTGGGTTACGAGGTAGTTGAGGACGGCGTCGGCTCGCTGCTCGGAGAGTGTTTGGTTGTGGTCATCCCCACCCTCGGATGAGGCATGCCCCTCGACCTGAACGCGGAAGCCCTTGTTATCATTAAGTGCCTGCACGACTTCATCGAGAACCGGGAACGAGACTTCTTGAAGGACGGCTTGGTCCCAGGCGAAGTAGAGCTTTTCCTTCAATTCGAGCTTGTCCCGCTGAACGACAATCTTCTTGTAGGCAGGGCACCCCCAGTTGTCCATCGGGCCAGCCGCGTCGGGACAGCGATCGACGTTGTCAGGAACTCCGTCGTGGTCACGGTCCGGACAGTAAAGGGTTTCCGTGTTGATGGTTCGGGCTTCAGCGGCATCACTGATGGCGCGTCTACGCTCCACACCGACGCCGACTTCAAGGCTTAGGCCCAGGCTCAGTATCTTCGCGTCGCTATTGTCAAATTGGGGACGTTCTCGCTGGATGATTTGGAGGTAGCGCGCGAAAGGGCCAACCCAGAACAGACGGGCCCTTCCGACCGGGAAGGAAACGCCCGCCGCGGCGGCGATGCCTGGCCGGTTTAGGTTGCCAGTGCGGACATAGAGTACATCCGCATCAACCCAGGGCGAGATGGCCAACAACTCTTGGGTCGCGTTGCGCGCGCGTCGGAGCCGCAAACTCCCGCCGAAGGTCCAAGCCATCCCGGCTTCCCCACCCGAAGTTTCGCTTGGCAGGGCGAGAAAGGTAGCACTAGGCCCGATATCCATATTCGCGTTGACGACCCACAGAGCTTTGATGGTTTCACCCCCACCCGTTTTGAAGATCTGTGACTGCGGGTGAGTCAAAGGCAACGCCACGCCGGGCTCGATCTTCAGAGCAAAATCACCGATCCGCGCCGGCAAGGGAGGGTAGCCCGACGGATCGTCAGCGACTGCCTGCGAAGATTGGGCGAATAGCAACAGGCAAGCTCCTGTGAATGCGGTCTTCGCCGAATACGCCCGTGGAAATCTCATGTGATCCTTGTCTTCGTGTGGGTCCTGGCGGAGCAAGTCTCCGCGCAGGACACTTTTCTCGGTACCGCCTGTGCTGGGCGGAAACTCTGCTGCTTGCCACGCCACTACAGCAGCATTCGGGCCATCTACGAGATACCCATGACTTCAAGCACTTGCCTCACAGACAGTTCAGATGGACCGGCTGGAGCAATCAAGATGAGAGACCTTCTCGTTCAATTCGACTGGTCCAAGGAGCTTGGGGGAAAAGTGATGAGCGTTAGGTTGCCAGCCCTGGCCCACTCGGTGGCGAAGCCGTCTTGGCCGTTCACGCGTAGGCCATGCGCCAGATCGAGCGTGACGATGCGCTACTTTTGGCGGTTGACTCCCACGACAGCTGAGCGAGGGTGTTCTGCGGAACTTTGCCTTCCTCAGCCTAAGGGTTGCCTATAACCTCAGCCTGCGAGGCAAGGAACAGAAGAGAGCGCCACGAGCAGCGCGCCGATGATGAGCTTCTTCACGGAAGAACCCGTCGACCCTGGATCAGTCGAATAACGACCGCCACGACGGCCAGAATCAGAAGAATGTGGATGAACCCTCCCATGGTGTAGGAAGTGGCGAATCCAAGTCCCCAGAGAACCAATAAGACTACTGCAATTGTCCAAAGCATGTTCATGCCTTTCTCGAACTGTGGTTGGCGCATTCGCATTTGGAAGCGGCGTGCTTCCCGGTACTAGTTCCACGCTAAAGCAGTATTCGAGCCACCGGCGAGATGTGAGTGGGTTCAAGTACTTGCCGCGCAGGCAGCGTTAGTCACTGGCGCTACCAATCAAGATGAACGGGGACCTCCAGGCATTTAGGATGCTACGTAGTAGCCCAGAGACTCACGTAGCTCCCGGCGAGCGCGATGAAGTCTCGTCTTTGCCGCTGGGATGGAAACTCTCAGCTTGGCGGCCGAGTCTTCGGTTGACATCTCCCACACGTCGCGCAGAAGAAATATCGACCTCAGGTCCCTAGGAAGTGAATTCACCGCGACTTCAATACGCCGGCGCAGTTCCGCGGATTGAAATTCCTCGTCGGGGCGCTGTGACCAGTCCTCGCGCGGGCTCTGCTCTTGCGTAACCTGGCCGATAGCATCATTCAACTCCATGGGTTCAACATCGTTGATTGCAACCTCTGGGTGGCGGTTTCGAGTTCGCAACAGCATGAGCGACGCATTGACCGTGATCTTGTGCATCCAGCTGCCGAATTGCGAACGGCCCTCGAAGGTTGGCAGGCTTCGCCACGCGGCAAGGTAGGCGTTCTGCAGAATCTCCTGAGCATCGCTTTCATTGCGGACGTAGCGCATGGCCAATCGGTACAATCTGTCTTCGGTTCGGCCAACCAATTCTTCGAAGGCACCAACATCCTTGCCACGTCGCGCGCGCTTGAGAAGCGCCGCTTCTGAAAGACCGCCGAGTAGCGCCGGTTTTCGCCGCGATGGCCGGCCACCCACTTCCTTGCTGGTCACAACGTGCATGTGTGAAATCCCCCCAAATGAGTTTGTCCTGGATAGCCCCATTTTGTGACAGCCCAAGAAGGCAATAATCGGTCCAGCATCAGGGGGCTTATGACTTCAACGACTTGCGGCACACAAGGACATCGCGGGAGTCGGATGTTCAATCAAGATGAAGTGCCTTGTCAATCAAAGTGATTGCCGCCGCACGCGACTATCAAGGGAGATGCTGGCAAAGGCTCTCGCCGTCTGCGGGACTTGCTATCCTGCTGAGTGCGACCGCGCTTTGTAAAGCACAGTCAACTGTTTCTGGATCTTGTTCCAGGTGTCCGCGTGAACGGATTTTCTCAGCAGCACGCGGCCCATGGGTGGTGTTGTCCCGAGCGCACTTCGTATGCCCTGATCCAGATCCCCCATGTCGATATACTCCTCACCATAATCAACGGGACGCGCTGTCGTTTCCGCGTTGCTTACGCTGGCGACTTCGTCGTCGGAGAGAAGCATCAGGATGTTTTCGCGGGTTATGTGTTCGGTCTTCGCTACGCTGTTCATGGTCATTCTCCTGTCAAGTCAATCGTTCGGGTCTTCAGAATCGTGGTCATGCCTCGATAAGCACCTTGAGCGCATTGGTCGTTGCCGCATGGGCGAAGGTGTCGTAGGCATCGACAATATGGTCGAACTTAAAGCGATGGGTAATGAGGACCTTGGGGTCGAGTTTGTGTGACAGCAACACGTTGATCAGCATTGGCGTGCTGATGGTGTCGACCAAGCGCGTGGTGATGGTGATGTTGCGGTCCCACAACGACTCTAAATGGAGATCTACCTTCGTTCCGTGCACCCCAATATTTGCAATGGTGCCTCCTGGCGCGACGAGCTGTTGGCATAGCTCGAAAGTGGCGGGGATCCCTACGGCTTCGATAACAGTATCGACGCCGCGCTCTTGCGTGAGCTTCATGACCGTCTCGCTGGCTCTGCCGTCGGCGCTCTTGATCACATCTGTGGCCCCAAGGCGTTTGGCCACCTCCAGCCGGTTGTCGTCGAGATCGATCACGATGATCTTGGCCGGCGAATAGAACTGGGAGGTAAGCAAGGCCGCGAGTCCAATCGGCCCCGCGCCGACAATCGCCACGGTGCTACCTGGCTGGACCTTGCCGTTGACGACGCCGCACTCGAAAGCGGTGGGCAGGATGTCGCTCAGCATGACCATGGCCTCTTCGTCCGCACCTTCCGGAATCCGATATAGGCTGCAATCTGCGTAGGGAATGCGAACCCATTCGGCTTGCGTGCCATCGATTTCGTTGCCGAGAATCCATCCACCAGAAGTGCAGTGCGAGTACATGAGCCTGCGGCAATAGGCGCACTTGCCACAGGTGCTGATGCAGGAGATGAGCACTCGGTCGCCGGGCTTGAACATCGTGACGGCAGGTCCAACCGCATCGACGACGCCTATACCCTCGTGACCCAGGATGCGTCCAGGGTGACAGCTCGGGACATCACCCTTGAGGATGTGCAGGTCGGATCCGCAAATGGTCGTCTTGGCTATCTTGACGATGGCATCCGTGGGTGCCGCGAGTCCAGGTCGTGGGCGGTCTTCCACGGTCTTTTCCCCCGGACCCAGATAGACAAGAGCCTTCATCGGCAATTCCCTGCGAATCAAGCAGCGTGGGTTGCCAGTAACGAGGCACCCGTGGTCCCGAGAACGACGTGCGCATGCGAAATCATCTCGGCGGTCCCGCGTGCGAGCACGAGAAACTTTCCCGCCTTCACGTCGAGCTCGTACTTCACCACGCTGTCGTTCGGGATCCCGATGCTCCCTAGCGCCGCAGCGATGACCCCGGCTGCGCCGCCCACCGCCGCGCCTTCCAGTGCGCCGACAATCCAGCCGACGAGCGGGCCCATCACGACAAGGGGACCGATGACGGGAATGAAGAAGAACGCGCCACCAAAGAGAATTCCCCATAGGCTTCCCCAAAATGCCCCACGCACGCCCCAAAACTTCATGCGGTCGCCGGAGGTATAGAAGCCAAGCGCGTGTTCCTCGGTGTGAAAGTCCTTGCCGATGATCGACAATCGCTTCATGTCGAGTCCCGCCTTCTGAAGCTCCTTGAGGGCGGCCTCAGCGCCAGTATGCGTGTCATAGATGGCAACGACTGAGTGTTCCTGGTTGCTTGGAGTCATGATGGCCGCTTGCTTTCTTCGCTTTCGCGATGCCGACGATTGTCACGAGGCAGCTGCATGAGGTGTGCCGACCGCCGAATCCGCCGCATTCACGCGTTTCCGACGTGTCGGTAACCTAGGCAGAACGCGCAGATGCAGTCGCCAAATCAATGTGATGGGGGACAAGCCTGCACTACGGCCCCGCAGTTTCCTGGGACCGTCTCCATTGTGAATAGTCGCCACTCTTGTCCTTGCCAGTCGTGGCCTCGCTTGCTTTGGACTCGATGGTTTCGAGACGGTTCTTCTTTCGAGCGCGTAGGGTCGTGCGATCGACCACAAGGACATCGTCGACTCTCCGACTCCGATCTGCCGCTGGACTTCGGGACTTGCCGGCACTCTGCAGCGGCTGTGAGCTGTCTTTCAGAGAGCTCTTGCCGTATTTTCCAGCACCTCGCGACCGAGGGCCGGCGGCAGCAGATCCTATCGGTGGCGGCGGTGGAATCGCACCACGCGTGGTCGGGAAGCTGCTCCTCGTCACCAGTGCATGCACCAGATACTGTCTTGTCAAGCCGCTCACGGTATCGCCTTCGACACGCACAGCGTCCCCAGGGCGGAACGGCATGGTTTGAGCGGCACGCTTGAACGGCGTAACACGCGCTACGGTGCCGTCTTCCAGCACGATGCCATCGATGTCCCCATTGGGCGACTCGAGGTAGCGCGAGAACTTGCCGTCGACGCTGGTGCGCGCCAAGACTTGCGACTTGGTCTCGATGGGTTGAGCGCTACTCGACCCAGCAGACGCCATACCGGCCGAAACGATGAGAACGAGAAGAACGGAGCGAGTGATGTTGGACATGGAGCTTTCTCAGCGGTGTTCTTCCGCCTGTCGCATGAAACGTGCCAGACGAGTCGGAGACCGCGCGCTGCCTGCACAGCGAGCTTGCGAGAACTGGCTCACTTCTGCCAAAGCATCCATCCCGCCTCCAGATCTTGCGCGAGTGAGTCACGATTCGCCGTGATTCGTGCGGTAAAGTCCGTCGCCGGACGAGCGGAAGGAACGGTGGCGCGGTAGATGTAGCCGCCTGCTCCATTCCCTTGTTGAAGTGTGCCCGTCATTTTCCTTTCCACCGCGCTGCCGCTCTTGTCTCCGTCGGCATAGAGCTCGACCCGAACCGTGTCTGGACTGACGTCTCCCAAAGAGAGCTCCACAGCGATGACGTTCTCATCCCCTTGGGCCTCCACGGTGACAGCACCAAAACGGATTGCGTTCAATTGCCGTGCCAAAACATTTTGCCCATCGATGACCTTGCGAACCCCTGCACCGTTGTCGGCTACGTGGACCTGATAGGCACTGGCGGCGGGAAGGTAGTGCTGCTCGGTGTATTCGCGTACCGTGCGACTGGCGGAAAATCTGGGTGTGAGCCGTGCCATGCTTTCCCGCATGCGCGCCACCCATGCGGTGGGTATGCCTTTCTCGGTGCGCGCGAAGAATTCCGGGATCACCTCTCGCTCCAGCATGTCGTATAGGGAATCGGCCTCGACGGCATCCCGGGCTGGATCGTCACCATGCTCGTGGCCGTCCCCCAGGGCCCAGCCGACTTCTGGCGCATAGGCTTCCGCCCACCAGCCGTCGAGTTCGGAGACGTTGATGCCACCATTGACCAGCACCTTCATGCCGCTCGTGCCGCTGGCTTCCCATGGTCGTCGGGGCGTGTTGATCCAGACATCCACTCCCTGCACCAGGCGTTCAGCCAACAGCATGTCGTAGTCGGCCAAGAAGAACACGGGGATACTCCCATTACTGCGACCGATGAATTGCGTCCATTCCTGAATCAGCGCTTGACCAGCTTGGTCGGCAGGGTGTGCCTTGCCGGCAAGGATAAGTTGCGTGGGACGAGATGGATGACTGAGGATGCTGAGCAACCGGTCGGGATCGTGCAAGAGAAGATTCGGCCTTTTGTAGGTCGCAAACCGTCGTGCGAAACCGAGGGTCATGACTCCGGGATCGAGCCGTGCCTGTGTCCGAGCGATGGCCTCTGGCTCCGCTCCGACTGCCGCCATCTGGCGGCCGATGCCTTCGCGTGCATATTCCACCAAGAGCCTTCGGCTTGCGTTGCGCATCGCCCACAGCTTCTCGTCAGAAACGCGGCGGAGATCTGCCGCAACGGTGACCGACGTCCCCATCCAGCGACTCTTGCCACAGGCCTCGGTCCAAAGCTTGTCGGCCGCGGCTGAATCCCATGTCGGCACGTGCACGCCATTGGTCACGTAACCGACCGGGACTTCCTCTTCCGGCCGGCGCGGAAACAGCGGTGCGAAAATATGTCGGCTCACTTGGCCGTGCAGGCGGCTCACGCCATTGACTGCACCACTGCCGCGCATCGCAAGGTAGGCCATGTTGAAGAACTCGCTCTCGTCGGTGGGATCCTTGCGTCCGAGGGCCAGCAGATCGCGCACGGAGAGTCCGAGAGCTTCGTTCGCATACCGCTCGAGGTACTGCGCTATCAACGCAGGAGAAAAAAAGTCGAACCCAGCGGCGACCGACGTATGGGTGGTGAAAAGATTCCCGGCCCGGGTCGCCGCCAGTGCTACCGCGAAGGGTGTCCCGGTCGCTTTCATAAAACTATGGGCGCGCTCCAACAAAGCGAAGGCCGCGTGTCCTTCGTTGAGATGGCACACTTCAGGTTTGATCCCGAGTGCATCGAGCAATTGCCACCCACCCAGTCCGAGTACGATCTCCTGCTTCAAGCGCATCTCCGGGCCACCGCCATAGAGCTCGCTAGCGATGCCACGGTGAACGGGAAGGTTGGCTGCATCATTCGTATCGAGCAGGTAAAGCCTGCGCCGACCAACCTGCACTTGCCACGCGCGCAGCCAGACGGACGAGCCGGGCAATGTGATCTCCAGACGCAACAATTCCCCGTTCGGCTGGCGCACCGACGTAATCGGCAATTGTCCAGGATCATTGGACGGATAGAGCGCTTGCTGGGCGCCGTTGCGGTCGATCACCTGGCGGAAATAGCCATGCTGGTAGAGCAAGCCGACACCGACCACCGGGACACCGAGATCGGCGGCAGCCTTGAGTTGATCTCCGGCCACATTGCCGAGCCCACCCGAATAGATTGGGAGGGCCTCGCTGAGCATGAATTCCATGCAGAAATAGGCGACACAGGTCAAAGGCGCCTCGGGATACTTTTCCTGAAACCAGGCTGGCCCCGCGCTTGCCTGGCGGTTGGCCAACACCAGGCGATCCAGGAGTTGGCAGAACGCGGGATCGGCCAAAGCGTTCGCGAGTCTTTCGCGCGGGACGGTTTGAAGAACGACGTTGGGGTGATGGGTGAGCGCCCATATCTCGGGATCGAGCCGCTGCCACAACTCGTCCGAACAATGATTCCATGACCAGCGCAGATCCATGGCCAGCTCTGTCAGAGCGTCCATACCCCGCGGATGGGTTGGTGGTGAGGGGGCGCTGGCCATGGTTGTGTTCATGAGAAACCCCGGCTCAAGCGACCCTCAACCCCCTTTTCCCCAGTCTTCGACTCTTCTCCACAACTCAAGCGTGGAGATTCCTCGCGCCAGGCTTCATCTCGACCGCCCTGGCGATCGCATGTTCCGCAGTGTTCTGGATGTCCGCCTTGGTGAGATCGACGATGACCTTCGATTCTTTGTAGCTGATTCGCTCAACCTTGCTGGTCGGTATGCGGATCTCCTTGCCTGAATACCAGTGGCCGGCCTCAACGACAAGTTCGCGGATTGCCCAGCTCCTGTCGTCGACGAGGAAACCGGACACGTGCCCGATCTTTCCGTCGATCGCCTCGATAGGATAGCCGGTCACCTCCCGAGCACTTTGGAGATGCTTGTCGTCCCTGTGGTAATAGAGTCTCTGGGTCTCAATTTCGTCTTGCAAAGGTGGCACCAGCACCGGAAATCCACCCATTCCCCACATGGCATCTCCAGCCCAGTAAGCCGGCCAGCCATAATAGCGGTAGTATTCGACTTCGTACTGACGAGAAACCGGCTTGTGCGATTCAATCGATGGACTGTCTTGGATCTGCATTTTGCGCAGGTTGATGTGAAGGGTTCTTGCGTTCTGGTCGAGTTTCCCGAAAGCATGTGGAGATAGCAGGACCAGGCGCCCAGTCAGCCAGTCTCCTGTATCTGCAACCGCGTAACGAATCACCCAGATATTGTCGTCGAAGTAGAAGTCACTGAGATGGCCGATGTCGCCATCCAACGCGGCAAGGCTGTTGCCAAGGAGGTCCTTGGTGTTTTCCAGATGTGAATCAACGGTAGGAACGCTGGGAACTTCTTGTGGGAGTCGGGTCATGGTGTCTCCTTAGAACTTGATTGGATTACGGAATGGCTCTTCGGCCTTGGATGACACGGACAATTACCGCCACAAGTGCCAGAAGCAGCAGAATGTGAATGAACCCTCCTACGGTGTAGGAGGTGAGAAATCCAACCCCCCATAGAACAAAGAAGATTGCAGCAATCATCCAAAGCATGGGAATGCCTTTCGCTTAGTGTGGTTCATGAGTACGCGCTTCGTGAGCCGCCGACAGGGGCGGCGCGTGTCTCGGGTTAGGGATACAGCAGGTTTCGGGCCAGCCACCTGACCAAAGGAGTTCAAGGACTTGCAACGCATGCGGGTCGCGAGAGCAAGCGGGTTCCATCAAATGGACGTGATCTTGCATTCAATATGATTGAGAGGGCTCGCAATGCGCGAAAAGTGAGAGAGGGAAATGCGGAGGATCGCTGACTTGCCGCCGAACGACGCACGGCACGTTTCCTGCTGCCCAGGGGGAAGCAACCTTCGGAGGAATTCATGTCCAAGCTCGGCCGCTCAATTCTCCTTGCCATACCTGCTCTTGCAGGTTTCGCCTTCGTTTCGTCCGCCTCAGCCCAACCCGTGGCTGCAACAGTGCAAGTTCCTGCCCGCTTGACCATCGAGGGCAAGTTCGCGCACTACCTCGTGTCGCCAAGCGGGGAAATCGATGGCATCGTGCTCGAAAGCGGCACGGTGGCACGTTTTCCACCCCATGCACTCGCCCTAGAAACCGCGCCGCTTCAGTCTGGAGATGCCGTCCGTCTCGAAGGAGACGCGGTGAATGGCCCGGCAGGGCCCGTGCTCGCCCATGCGTCGGTCATGAAGGGAGACGCTATGATCGTGCGCGGCGACCTTGCACCGTCCCCGGCCGCCGGAGAACCTGGTGCGGGTGCTCGGCCGCACCATGGCGGAAAGCACGGCCCCAGAGGTCTACATGAAGAGAGCCTCAGGCCCATGACGGTCACGGGGAAGATCCAGGGCTTCTCGACCGATGCGCAGGGAAGGGTCGATGGCATTCTATTCGTCGACGGAACGAACGCTCGCGCTGGCAAGAAGGTACGGCTCGAAACCCTTCTGCTCAAGTCGGGAGACACCATCACGGTCACCGGCAAGGGCGGCAACTATCCGCAGGGCAGTTCCCTTCATATCGAAACCATGAAGTTGCCCACCGGGGAAATTCGAAGTTTCGATCTTCCACACGCGAAATTGACCCCGGTTTCCCACGAGGGTGAAATCGCATGCATTCTGCTCAATCCCCACGGCGATCTGGATGGCTTCATCCTCAAGGACAGCACGCTCATTCGCATCAGGCCAACCGCTCCCATTGCGCAGCTCATCGCAGGCGCCAGGATTCGGGCCGAGGGCGAGGGGAACTCCTCGTTCGTTCGCGCGGAGAAGATCACCTTGACCACAACCGGGGTGGTGCTCGATCTTTCGACGCCGCCGCGGGCGCTCCGCGTCCCGCATGCGCTGACGATGCTCGATGATTCGTCCATCGTGCTTCAGGTGGTGAATACCCAAGAGGGCGAGCTCGACAGTCTTGTTCTTCAAGATGGCTCGATCGTGAAGTTGTCACCGAAGTTGCGCGACCAAGCAGGTGACACCTTGAAGGTTGGCACGATGCTGAGCGCGCGAGGCGAAGGCGGCACCTACGGCGCTGTGAAGGCGTTTCGCGCCGATCGGGTACAACTCGCTTCGGGCCAGATCTTTTCCGAACCGTCCGCGAAGGGATCACCCTTTTAGACTGAATCGAATCGCGTCCGGATTCCGGCGCCATGGCTGACACCGGACTACGCTCGTTCGGAGATTGGGATCTGCACGGTGAACGTCGCCCCCTGGGGCAGCCGGTTGTGGACCGAGATGCGGCCGCCGTGCGCCTCGACGGCCAGCTTGCAGAACGCGAGTCCAAGGCCGCGGCTCTGGCGTACCTTGTTCTCACCGTCCCGGCGCAGTCGGGCGTAGGGTTCGAAGATGCGTTCGCGCTCGTGCTCGGGAATGCCGAGCCCGTGGTCGAGCACTTCCAAGGTCAGCTGACCGCCGAACGATTCTGCGCGCACGACCACCGAGGTGCTCGCAGGCGCATACTTGAGCGCGTTGTCGAGCAGGTTTTCGAGCACGCGACGCAACAGGTCCGGATCGACCGCGGCCTCGATCGCTCGCACCGGCGGCTCCACATGGATGCGATGCCCGGACGTGCGTGCCTGCGCAACCGCCGTCCTGGCCGCTTCATTGAGGAGCGAACCGATATCGACCAAGCGTCGCTTCGGCACCAGTCCCCGCTCGTCCACCCGCATGACGTCGAGCATGTCCATGACCATGCGGTGCATGGCCTGTGTGGCCGCGATGACCTCCGCGAGAAGGTCGCTCCTTTCGGATTCGTCCGAGTCGCCAGAGCCCAGATAGGAAACATTGACCAGCACGGCCCCGAGAGGGCTCTTGAGATCGTGGACGAGCAGTCCTACGAGTTGCTCTTTCAACTTCTCGAGCTCACGTTGCCGCTCTAGGCTTCGTTCCAACTCTCGATTCGCGGCATCGGTTTTCGCCTTGGCGTCGGCGAGTTCGCGCTCGGCGAGCTTGCGCTCGGTAATGTCCTGATTGGCACCATAGAACGCGACGACCTCCCCTTCGGAATCGCGCTGCATCTGATAGCGGACGGCAATGAACCCTTCCCTGCCATCCGCCCGAATGATCCGATGCTCGAGACGACGCACTTGACCCGAAGCCGCGCTTGCAAGGCTCTGCCTGATTTCCTCCTCGACAATCGGTTGATCCTCGACGGGAAGAAATCGGCGCGTGTACTCGGCCACCGACATATTCGTCCCACCTTCGCGGTCGGCGCTTGTGCCGTACAGCGCGTAGAAGCGATCGTCGAAGGTGAACATCCGGTTTGCAACATCGAGCTCCCAGTGTACGAGCAGGGCTAGATCCATCGCCATCTTGGCGCGGCGGTCGCTTTCGCGCAGGGCCTGTTCGATACGACGCCTTTCGGTGATGTCCTCTTTGACAGCCACGAAGTGCGTGATGTCGCCCTGGGCGTCGGTGATCGGAGCTATCGACGCAAACTCCCAGTAAAGATCGCCGTTCCGTTTGCGATTGCAGAACTCACCTTTCCAAACCTTGCCCTCGCCCAGGGTCTTCCACAAATGCCGATAGAAACCTGGACCATGGATTCCCGATTTGAGTATGCGCGGGTTCTTACCGAGGCACTCTTCGAACGAGTAGCCTGTGACCGCCGAAAACTGCGCGTTGACATACTCGATGGCTCCCGCGCGATTCGTGATGACGACGGCCGCGGGGCTGTTGTCGATGGCACGACGTAGAGTCCCCAGTATCTCGTTCGCCTGGGAGCCGCCATCCATCCCATGAGGGTATCACGGGTACGGGCTGGGCGACTGCGTAGCGATGTTCACTTTGCGCCTAAAGTGTTCGGACAAATCCGCCGAAAAGAGCCCGCGCACTTGTTAGACAGCGCGGACCATCGGAGGTTGCGGCATGCCAGTCGTGGTGGCGACGATTTGAAAGAGGTTGAGGTCGCGGGAGCGGAATTCGGCGGCGCTGGTCAGCAGGTAGAACTTCCACATGCGGTAGAAATGGTCGCCGTAGCGATTGCGCAGGCTGGGCCAGGCTTGGTCGAAGTTGCGCCACCATGCTATGAGGGTGCGGTCGTAGTGCGGACCGATGTTGTGCACGTCCTCGACGACCAGGATTTCATCCATGGCGGCTGCGAGCTGGCCCAGCGTGGGAATGACGGCGTTGGGGAAAATGTATTTCTGGTACCAAGGATCGATTTGCGTGCGCGGCTCGGAACCGGCGATGGTGTGAATGAAGGCGATTCCGCCTGGCGCCAGACAACGCGAAACCAGTTCCATGTAGGCGCGATAATTCTTGGGGCCGACGTGCTCCATGAGACCGATCGACACGACGGCATCGTAGTTGCCCCTGGCATTGCGGTAATCATCGAGGCGGACTTCGATGGGGAGTTTCGCATAGTGTTCCTCGGCCCACGCGCGTTGTTCGCGCGACACGGTGTAGCCCACGACGCTGGCGCCGTAGCGTTCGGCGGCGAAACGCGCGAAGCCGCCCCAGCCGCAGCCGAGGTCGAGGATTCTCATGCCAGGGCGAGCGCCGATTTTTCGGCACACCAGATCGAGCTTGGCCTCCTGCGCGGCGTCCAGCGTGTCGACCTCCTTCCAATAGGCACAGGTGTACACCATGCTGGGCCCGAGCATCGCTTGGTAGAGGTCGTTGCCAACGTCGTAATGACGTTCGCCGACTTCAAAGGCGCGGGCGATCTGCAAGTTGAGAATGCGCGAGCGGACGGCGTTGGCCAGCAGGATCCAGCTCTCGCGCAGCAGCAGATCGACGCGTGCACGAATCAGACGTTCGAGCATTTGGTCGATGGCCTGGCAGTCCCACCATCCCTCGACATAGGCCTCGCCCACGCCCAGTGTGCCGTCACGCAGGGCGCGGGCATAGACGCGGTCGTCGTGAACCTGAATGTCCCAGGGCGCATCGCCGCCGACCGTGATGTCGGCGCGCTTGAGCAATTCCACCATCGTCTCGGCCGACCGCCGATCGTCGAGTACGGACAGCAGCCGTCGCGCGGTCTCGGTCATGCGGAACCTCCTTGTTGATCATGATTGCCAAGCCACCATTCGGCACCGGCCAGGGCGAGATCGATGAGCCTGGGCGCGGGCAACCGCGCCCCCGAAAACATCCAGGCGAAACCGGACGTGATCGCTCGCCTGCCGGTTCGCGAGATGGCACCGCCTTTCGGCGAAGCTCTTCGACTCGGCCGAGAAGACGAGGGCGCGGGAAAGCGCCGGCGCAACGAACCGGCCGCCTCGCGCAAACGAAAGACGCGCCGGTAGTCGGTCATGACCGGATGAGCGGCAAGCCGCGCCGGATAGCTCTCGGGATCGCCGGCAACGATCGCCTCGGCCAGCGTTCGTCCCGAGATGATCGACGGCAAAATCCCTTCGGCGGTGATCGGATGCGCCAGGCCCAGACTGTCGCCGACCAAGTAAACGCCACCCTTGCCGTCGCTGCCGAGGCGCGCGGCGCCGCCGAGATGCGCGGGGTGGAAGAGGTAGTACGAGTAGCCTTTCATGGCATCTAGCTCGGCGTCCGTTTCGGCGGGAACATGTCCAGCGGCGCGGAAATAGGCGCGGGCCGTCTGCCAGGCCGCGCGGACATCCTTCGCTTCGATGGTGCCGGAGCCGATGTTCAGCCAATCGGTCTTGGGCACGTTCCACGAGTAGCCAGACAGATCATCGTGCAAAAGCAGCTCGGGCTCGCCGTCGCGACCGAGGCGCGTGCGCGAGACCGCCGCGGGATCGGCGCGAAATTCGTGTTCCTGAACGCCCACCGGGCCCATCGGGCGAGGCGGTGCGCACAAGCGCGCCACCGGACAGTGCGTTCCCCCGGCGCCGACGAGGAGGCGAGCACGCAGACCGCCGACCGACCACAAGCCGTCGCCGTCACGCGCGATCTCGCCGACAGATAGGCCGAGATGCAGGTCCGCGCCGCTTCGCCGCAGCAGGAAATCGTCGAATTCGTAGCGGCGAACAAACCAGCCATGGCAGGCAATCGCGCGATCCTCTTCCGCGTACCGGACATGGCAGGTTTGCCACTCCCAGGAAGCGCCAGGATAGTCGAGCGGCGGGATTTCGAGCGCGTCCCATACGGGCGTCGACAGCCATCCCGAACACAGTTTGACCCTGGGAAAGCGGGCGCGATCGATGACGGCCACGCGAGCACCCGCCAGGGTCAGAAAACGCGCGCAGGTGCTCCCCGCCGGTCCACCTCCGACAATCAAGGCATCGTAGACATCCATGAGCGCAAGCCTAGCTCAATCTAAAAGAAGTCCCAGCCAGTCCTCATTCATCGGACCTTGGGCAGGCTTGCGCAGTGCACGCCTTGTTCGACAGAAAAAGGTGGACGTCGCGTCCCAACCTGACCGTCGGGCTCGTGGAAGTCCGCAGATCCAGACTCCTAGATCACTTCCCTCGGCGCATCTCCGGCCTCGGTTCACGCCGACAACGAGTCGGGCTTGCAATTCGTCTCGGGGCAAAAGGCAACCTACCGCGGCCGGGCCGCCCTCCGCTCATCGGCAAAGCGTTCGACCGACGTTGGCTCAGGCGAATTTGACGAGGCGAGAGCCTTTGATCCGGCGATCTCGAGTTAGAAGCGGAACTTGGTGGACAATGCTGGTCGCTGCAATCAGTTCGTCCGCGGGATCGCTTTTGAAATCGAGCCTAGTGGACTGAATGCTTACGGCAAGGTCGACGGGCCAGACGAGAATGCCGGAAAGGGTTCTGATAAGATCTGCATCATCCAGGTCGATATCGATTCGACCCAACTGCGCGAGCTTTGCGAGCTCCCAGAAGACGATTGCGGACACGCTCCAGGTGTTAGATGCCAAGATTCGACGCTCCCGGTTCGTCACCTCACCTGTCAAGGCGAACACGAGGATATGCGTATCAACATTAACCATGGGCTTCCCACGTGACTCCCGTGGACTGGATGTCACCTTTCACCCGGATGCGACCTTGAAAAGCGCCAATAAGATCCCCCGACGCACGCTCGGCAGGGAGGATTCGCGCAACGGGCTTGCCATGCTTCGTGATCACGAGTCCATCCGGCTCAAGATGATCGAGGATCGAAAGACACTGCTCCTTGAACTTTGCGGCTGCTAGCTTCTTCATGGTCATAATATATGACCAGTTGCATATTATGTCCAGAACGGTGCGTGGACGCGGTCAACCCACAAAGCCGTTGCAGCGGACGGGGCCGCGTCAATGACTGGCGACGTCCAAACGATGGCGGCTGAAAAGGGATGGACGGACGTGTCGATGCCTACTGATATCCAAGGCACGGGGCGGAATCGAGGATCGCGCGAATCTTCCTTGACAGGGTCTCGATCGACAGGGGCTTCTGGATGAAGTGAACTTCCTTGTCGACAATCCCTCGGTGAACGATGACGTCCGCGGCGTAGCCCGACATGTAGAGCACCTTCAGGCCCTTTCGTGTGGATTCCAGACGCTGGTAGACTTCCTTGCCGTTCATGTCGGGCATGACCACGTCGGTGAGGAATAGATCGATATGGCCCGGATGGCCGGCCGCGAGCTGGCAACAGTGCTCGGCGCACTCCGCTTCGATGACATTGTAGCCTACCCGGCGGAGCAGCTTGCACACGGACGCACGCACGATCGCATCGTCTTCCAGGACCAGGACCGTTTCCCCCTTGCCAGCCTCGAGCGCAAGACCGGGACGGCGCATCCCCGAGGTGTCGGCCTCGCCATCGCGAGGAGCGCATGGAAGGTAGATCTCGAAGGTGCTCCCTTTACCGAGGTCCGAATGGACCAGGATGGCCCCGAGGTGCTGCTCGACGATGCCGTGAACCATCGCAAGGCCGAGGCCGTTACCCTTGCCACTTTTCTTGGTGGTGAAGAACGGCTCGAAGAGCCGCTGCTGCGTCTCCCGGTTCATGCCGGTGCCGGTATCGCGGATGGCGAGCACGGCATACCGCCCGGACCGAAATTCTCGATGGGTCGTCGCGAATCCATCATCGATATCCACATTGCGGCCTTCGATGGCAAGCAGCCCACCCGTCGGCATGGCGTCCCGCGCGTTGATCGCTAGATTGAGCAACACCTGTTCAAGCTGACCGGCGTCGGCCAGCACGGTCCCCAGATCCGGCGCGAAGGAAAGTTCTATGCGAATGTCCTCCTGAATCGTTCGACGCAAGATCGGCTCGAAGCGCGTGACGACATCGCGCAGATCCGTCCGCCGCAGTTCGAGCATTTGCTTGCGTCCGAATGCCAGCAGCTGCCGGGTAAGCACCTTGAGATGTTCGGCGGCTCGATCGACATCTGCCACCATTTCCCGCGCCGCCGGTTCGAGCTGACTCATGAGCAAAAGCTGGCAGTTGCCGAGAATGGGCGTGAGAAGGTTGTTGAAGTCGTGTGCGATTCCGCCCGCGAGGAGGCCAACGCTCTCCATCTTCTGTGCATGCCGGAGCTGCTCGTCGAGGCGCTTGCGCTCGGTGATGTCGCGGATGACACCGACGATGCGCTTGCCACCCTTCTCATCGATGAACAGCGTCTTCTTGGTGCTAAGGGTGTGCTCCACGCCCTTCAAATCGGTGAAGACCTCCTCATTGATGTTTTCGACGCCAGTATTCAGGACCAGCTGATTTTTGGTCCAGAAGACATCGGCCTCGCTTTTCGG
>Ga0265329_10000058_pt1 | contig 48639 bp, 44 predicted proteins | sample 41627metaG_FD_202091 | JGI IMG/M metagenome (GOLD analysis project Ga0265329, IMG submission 202091) | Rhizosphere microbial communities from Carex aquatilis grown in University of Washington, Seatle, WA, United States - 4-16-27 metaG | ecosystem: Host-associated > Plants > Roots > Rhizosphere...
TGAACGTTCAGGCGGCCGCTCGCCGAAACCTTGGAGCAGAGCACCTGCAGATTGCTGTACTTGTAGGTAGTGTAGCTTTGGCCATAGCCGAACCAGTAGCGAACCGGCTTGGCGTTTTTTTCGAACAGGCGATAGCCGTGGTAGTAGTCGATGGTGGTGGCTGCCGAGCCGCTGTTCTGAAACTGCGGGTAATCGGATTCATTCTGGCCGACGGTGAAGGGGAGCTTGCCCGAGAAATTGGTGTCGCCGAACAGCAGCGCTGCCAGCGCGGTTCCGCCTTCTTGTCCAGGGTAGAAGGTCTGGATGATGGCCTTGGCGCTGGCCATCCAGTCCTCGACGATGATGGCACTGCCCACGTTGAGCAGCACGATGACGTTGGGGTTGATGGCAGCTACGCTCTTGATGAAGGACGATGGCTTGGTCGACCAGTGGATGGGATGGGCCCCGCTCAATGTCATATCCTGGCGGTCGGCGCCCCCACCGTAGCTTTCGCCCTCATCCTCATGCGCCATCGAGACTGGGATGATGACCACATCTGCCCCGTTCGCCGCGGAGGAATCGGAGCTTTGCTTGATGGTGACGCCACCATGGGATTGAAGTCCTTGGAAGTACGACACGGCATGCGGAGGAACGTTCTGGCTGCTGCCTCGGTCGCCCAGGCCCGAAACGAAGCCCTTCAGATTGTTTTGGTCGGCGGTTGGTGCGACCGGCAGGTTGTTGTCTGGGCCCACGATCGCGATGGTCTTGACGTTGGGTGTGCCGCTTCCGACCGTGGTCGCCAAAGTGCCAAGCGGCAAGATGCCATCGTTCTTCAGCAGGACCGCGCCCTTCAGCTCGGTTTCTTCGGCAAGCGCCACCGCCTCTTGCCCGCCGGCCAGGCTGAAGCTCGCCGTACTCGACATATAGCTGGAATCGAGGTCCTTGAACTTTGTGCGCGCGTTCATCACGCGGGTGGCGGACTGGGTGAGCGTCGCGGAGCTGAGCGTGCCGGATGTCAGATCGCTGCTCAGAGTAGTGAAGGCCGAGGGAACCGGCATCTCGAGGTCGAGCCCCGCGTTCATCGATGCAGCGCCATGGCCTGCCTGGGCCGCACTCCAGTCCGAAAGCACGAACCCACCCCAACCCCACTGGGTACGCAGGATATCGTTGAGAACGTGGCTGTTTTCCGTGCAGTGAGTGCCATTGACCATGTTGTAGGCAGCCATGATGCACGCCGGATCGCCCTTCTTGACCGTGATTTCGAATGGACGGGAGTAGTTCTCGTGCAGGGTCTGGTCGTCCACGTTGGGATTGGCGGTCATGCGGTTGTTGTCCGTGTCGTTCAAGACATAGTGCTTGGGGCATGCGGCGCACCCGCCTGGCTGCTGCATTCCACGTACGAAAGCAGCGCCCATCTCACCGAGCAGCACCGGATCTTCACCGTAGGTTTCCTGCGCACGAGCCCAGCGCGGGTGCCGAAGTGTATTGATCACCGGCGCAAGCGCGAGCTCGTTCTTGGCTGCGCGCATCTCTCTGCCTTGGAGATTGCCCACGCGGTATTCAAGATCTAGATCGAACGAAGCCGCGCGCGCCTCGGCAACCGCCCAGGTGGTAGAGACATCGCCCGCTAGGATGTTGCGCATGCCGCGCGGTCCGTCGCGCATTGGATAGTTGGGGATGTTCAGGCTGGCGACGCCAAGCGAGCGGAAGGCCACGCCGGGCGTCGTGTACGGGGTTGTCGTGTGGTCGCCGGACAGGATGTTGATCTTGTCGGTGATCGCCATCTGACCGACCAGCGACGTGGCCTGCGCATCCACCGGTGTCATGGTCTGAACCACGCTGGGCGTGAACGCGGAACAGGTCGGGTCATCCGGGGCAGTGTTGCCACCTGAAGCGACGCTGCCACCTGCTGGGCTGCCACCTGCTGGGATTCCGCCAGCGAGGCTGCCGCCAGAGCGGTTACCGCCAGCGGGACTGCCGCCAGCAGGACTGCCGCCAGCGGGAACGCCAGCGCCGCCCATAGCGACGCCGCCCGTGCGGCTACCGCCAGCGCTCGTGCCAGCCAGTGGAACGCCACCCGCGGGAGTGCCCGCCATCGAGTTGCCGCCCGCTGGATTTCCGCCAGCAAGGCTGCCCGCGAGCGAATTGCCTCCTGCTGGATTGCCCGCCACGGAGGAACCGCCCGCGCTGGTGATGCCCCCCTGAGGGCCGCCGCCCATCGGGCTCCCGCCTGAAGAACTGCCTCCGCTGCTTGTGACGCTGCCCCCCTGCCCCCCGACCGATGTTCCTACCTGGCCGCCGTCAGAACCGGTGCTCCCGCCCTGCGCGCTTGCATCGAGATTGGCTTGCTTCGGCTGCAACGAACATGCGGCGAATGAGAGCAAACCCGCGACAGCGAAACCGGCGGCGGAGTGTCTGTGTTTCGTCCTGTCTTTCATTTCGATGTCTCCTGTTGTCATGAAAAGCCCAAAGTCGATCTTCGCTCGCGAATCGCTGCTCGCCTATAACGTATGCGCAACGGGCAAAGCTTCAAAGGATCCGACCACCAACCTACCCGCAGTCGCAACGCGTCCACCAAAATGGTACACAGATGATTGCACTGGCGGGTTGACCCATGGCGAGGAGTATACGACTCCTAGCTTTTCCAGGAGGCACCTATGACCGGAAACCACTTCGAGAGACTGTCGATCGCGATGGCGATGCCAATTCTCTGTGTTGCCACCGGGATCGGTTGCGAAGGATCGCGTACCGGGCTCTTGGTCGGAAGAGATGCCGCGATCTTCTTGGACGAAGGCGGCAGCGCCGGTCCGACGGCCACTGGCACAGGTGGTAGCATCGGTCCGGCGACAACCGGCGCTGGTGGCGCGACGAGCAGAGGTGGTGCGACCGGAGCTGGTGGCGCCACGAGCAGAGGTGGTGCGACCGGAGCTGGTGGCGCCACGAGCAGAGGTGGTGCAACCAGCGCTGGCGGTATGATCGTCGCTGGCAGCAGGACAAGCGCAGGTGGCACCGCGGGCGGCGCGGGCGGCGCCAGCATCGCGCCGGTCAACAGGGACGCGGGCGTGGCCGTGGGCGGCACCTCGGGCACGGGTGGAACAACCATGGCGTCCGCCCCAGTCATCAGTGACAGCGGATATGTGAAGGTGTCCGCTGGCACGGTTGTCATGATGGGATTCATCGTCTCCTCGACAGCCGGATCCGGCTCCTCGATTTCCTTGACCTACGGGACGTCGGACTTCTGCGCATCGGGCACGGTCGCCGCCAACAGCACCTACAACTCGTGGGCCAACGCCGGTTTCACCGTGAACCAAGATCCATCGGGAGCGAGTGGCTCCTCTTCTCCCCTGGTGCTATCGGGGAGCACGATTTCCATCGGCTACGTGAACAAGGGTGGGTCGCAGCTCCAATTCCAACTCTACGACGGCAGCAACTACTGGTGCACCATCCTTCCCCCGTCAAGCACGCCAACGACGACCACGATCCCGTTCGCCAGCCTCAACACGCAGTGCTGGAACGGTCTTGGCAGTCCCTTCACCTCGGGCACAGCCATCCGGTCGGTGAGCCTGGTCGTGCCAGGCAGCAACCTCATCACTACGCCTTTCGATTTCTGCTTCCTGGGGTTGACGGTCAACTAACACCATCCAACGAAAAAGCCCGCGTGACTCCCATGGGATGGGAACCGCGCGGGCCTGGCAGACGAGACGGGAGCTACTCTGCCTTCTTCGCCTTCTTGGCCTTCTTCGCCTTGGCAGGCGGCGACGCCGGTGGCGGGGTTGGCTTTTCCTCAGCCGCCGCGGCTGGAGCGGGCTCTTCAGCCGGAGCCGGTGCCGGTGCTGGGGCCGCGGCCGGAGCCGGCGCCGGAGCCGGTTCTGCCGCGGGAGCCGGTTCAGGTCCCGGGGCGGCCTTGGGAGCCTCGGTGTGTCCGCAGCCGAGTGCGAGCGCGATGGGGAGCGCAAGAAGTGCGAGGGCCAATTTCTTCATTTCCTTGTCCTTCCTTGGGGTGACTGGGCGTGAATGCCTGCCTAGGGAACCACGAACAGCGTCGAGCCGCAACCCTCGCTTGCGGGTGCGGTTGACGCGCGAATCACGCATCGTCGACCGAGTTCACCATCCACAGCGAGAATTTCTGCAAGAACTGGCGAAATCCCTCGAGGTGTTCGGCGGGAAAACCGAAGTCGTTCACGGCGCGCGCCAGAACCCGCTCGAAGCACAAGAGCCACTCCGCGCGCGCTTGCGGCGTGATTCGGAAGGCCAGGTGGCGTGCCCGCATGCGCGGTGGCCCATGCTGCTCGGTGTATTCCTGCGGCCCGCCCATGAGTCCTGCGAAAAACGCCGCGGACTTGCGCGCGCTGGCCACGAGATCCTGGGGAAACATCGAACGGATCGCGGACGACCCTAGCTCGCCATAGAACGCCTCGATCATCCGGTACAGGTTCTCGCGACCCATGCGCGCGTAGATTTCGCGGCTGGGCCCGGCAATGTCGGCTGGATTCACGCTGGGAACATAGGGGATGCGCTGGTCGCTCATTTCAGTGTTCTGATGCCGGGCGAGATGCCTGCGGTTTGGCGCGTTCCAGGGCGCGGGCCTTGGTCGCGGCGATGACCATCATCTGGGCAGCGCTGACCGTGATCAGGCAGCTGAGATAGTAGGTGGTTGGGAAGTTCTGATGCCAACCGCGCAGCGGCACCCACGAATCGCGCAGGGGTTGCCAGCCGGCGAAAAGCACGTAGCCGGAAAGGCCAGTGAGAAACATGAAAGCCGCGCCAAGGGCATGCTGGGGCTTGCCCAGATCCGCCGCGAAGAACAGCAAGGGCACGCAGAGGATCAAGTAGTAGTAGTAGGACGCGAGACTGAGTAGGAACACGAACACGAAACCAAAGGCCACTGCCTCGTGGTGTTCGAGAGCGCGGATGAAGGCCAGTGCAGGCACGACGAGCAAGGCGAGCACGACGAATTCCGCCCCCTTGGCAAGCCAGTCGGCAAGTTGCCCGGCCTCGATGGCGAGGTCGGCCGCGCGCACGGGAACCCCCTTGATGAATCTGGCCTCCGCGACGGTTCGATAGCCAACATCCCAGTCGCTTCCGCCAGCGTAGTGCAGCGCGATCTTCGAACTCCATTCATGCCAGATCGCGGTGCCGCCGAAGTAGGCACACGAGGCGAGCACGACCACCGCGATGGTCGAGGCGCTCGCCAGGAGCAACTCCAGGAGCTGACGGTTGATGCGCCGGCGGGACACGAGATCGCCGACCAGCAGAACCATCGGTCCGACCAGTAGAAATGCGGGGAACACGCGCGACAGAACCGCCCAGCCGAGCAAGACGCCCGCGAGTTTGTAGCGTCCCTTCTTCACGAAACACACTGCCAAGACCGAGCACATGGCGAAATCGGTGCGCAAGAGGCCCCCCTTGAGGTGCCCCCAGGACATCAAGTAGTGCGTGCCGACAAAGACCACCAGCAAGAGCGCGGCGCGGACCCCGAACGCCCAACCTACGGCGACGGCGGCGGCCAGGAGCAGCAACGGGTCTAGCAACAGCATGAGCCAGCGCCCGAGGGGTTCGCGCACGGAAAGGTGCCGCGTAAACAGACCGCCCACCACGAACGACCAGGCCGGCGTGCCGTTGTAGCCATGATCCGCGAGCACAAGACTCCAGCGATTTTCCGGTAGCTGCGACTTGAACCACGCGATGTCGGCAACAAACTCGCGCCAGCGCGCCTCGCTGAAGCGCCCCCGGTAGCGCCCGGCTTCGGACGCGACAGAACGCACGTCGCGAAGTTGCGCCGTCGCCAGGTCGCGAATCTCGCCACCGCGATAGCGCAGGCCGGTTTCGTCGTCGGCGGCAAGGGTTGCGCCATACAAGTTGGTGTAGCCCAGCTCGGGAGCATACTTGGTGCCGACGTAGTAGTGGTAGAAGTCCCATTCGTTCAGATACGTGCCGTAGCGGAAGACGCCGAAATCGACGTAGGTCGCAACCGCGAGAACCGCCGACACGGCGAGGACGCCGACGAGGACGCGGAGGCCGATCCGCCGCGCGGCGGCCGAAAGTCGACGCATGGCCCAGGGGCTCTCGATCAGCGCGAAGGCAGCAATCACGAGGATCGCCACCACCACCAACACGCGCGCCGTGAACCAGCCGTGGGTTGGCGCCCAGGAATCGGGAAGCTCCGCCGGAAGCCAGGAAGCAAAGGGATTCAATCGATCACTCCAGCGCTTGTCCTTTCGTCAAGCATCTCCCATCCGGCACTCGGTAGGCCAGCGCTTTTGCGATCGCCAACATCGGTGATCTGAAAAACGAACCTTCCACCTCGGCCGTTCGGATGAGTCCTGACCCCTACCATGGTAGGGGGGAGCCACTTGAATTGACCGCATCGGGCTTCCCGACTCTAGCGGGCGTGCTCATTCCATCGGCCAGAGGCGGCTCCCAGTTTAATGCTTGTAGGGAAAAGAAACTTCGTCCGGGTCTCGAACCGCGCAGAAGGTCCAAGCAAAAGCATGAACCCGGGAGCCAAATCGGTCAAGGCCATGGTAGATGCAATCGTGCATGCAAGCGAGCAGTCGCGTCCAAGAACGCCTAGCCGAGTTGGTCGCTTTCGACACGCGCAATCCCGGCGGCGACGAGCGCGCGCTGGCCGAAAAACTCGCCCGTGACTTGACCGCGCTCGGCGCTCGCACCACCGAGGTGTTTTCGAGCTCAGGCCATCACTCGACCTACGCGCGTTTTGGCACGCAAGATCCGACGCTGATCCTCAACGCACACATCGATACCGTGCCCGCGAACAGTGGGTACAGCGCGGATCCACTCGTTCTTGTCCGACGCAGCGGACGTCTGCACGGCCTGGGCAGCGCCGACACCAAGGGCGCCATCGCAGCCATCCTCGAAGCCCTGGCCGGGAATAAAGCGTCGGGCGCGATGCCGGACGGTTTGGCCGTGCTCTTTTCCGGTGACGAAGAACTCGGCGGCGCCTGCATCCGCGATTTCCTGTCGAGCGAACGCAGCCGCGGCCTTGTGCGCGCCATCGTGTGCGAACCCACCGGCTGCCGCGTGGGCGTTCGACACCGCGGCGTGTACGCGGCACGAATCAATGCCACCTCACCGGGCGGTCACTCGTCGCTAGCCGAGACCGTGCCCAATCCCCTCACCGCCCTCGCCCGCGCCGCCGTCGCACTCGACGACCTGGGCGTGCGCTGTCGCGATCTCGGCCCCGAGGGCTTGCGCGGGCTGTGCATGAACATTGCCGCGCTCGACGGCGGCCTGGCCTTCAACATCATTCCCGCGCGCGCTGCCCTCACCTTTTCCATGCGGCCCGCCCCTGGCGTCGACCTCTCCAGTATCATCGAGCAGGCACAGGACACCGTCCGCATTGCCACGGCGCCGTTGACGATGGACTGGCAGACCATCGCGACCAATCCCGCGTTCGAGACGCGCGACCTATCATCCTTTGCGCCCCTCTTGGGCGACCGCACGCGCAGCCCGGTGGACTTGCCCTTCGGCACCGAAGCCGGTCAGTTTGTAGAGCAAGGAATCGACGCCGTGGTACTGGGTCCCGGCCGCATAGAGCAGGCCCACAAGGCCGACGAATACGTCGATCTCGACGAACTGGAGGAAGCTGTGCGAGTCTTTCTCCAGGTTATCCACTGATGGACCCCGATATCATTCACCGCTTCCTCGAAAGCGTTGGCCAGAAGGCCGACGTCGATCTCTACCTCAAGCTCTTCCGCTCGCAGCGCAAGGAGAGCTTCGCCATCATCGCGGCGGACGCGCAAATCGTGCGTGCCGCCCTCGATCCCTTCCACTTCGATCTGCGCATCCTGGCCGGCCTTGGGCTGTATCCCGTGGTGCTGGTCGGGCTGCTCGACGCGCGCGACGCCGACAAGCAATCGCAGCGCATTTTGGAATGGCTGCTCGAAGACGAGGTGCCGGCCAAGGTCATCGGCTCGGGAACGGATCTGCCGCAAGAAATCCAGACCAGCGTGCGGCAAACCCTCGAAGAAAACACCATCCCCATCGTGTCGCTCGATGCGGCCAAAGAGCTGGCCATCGACGACCGCTTCCGGCTGCTTCGGACCCTGGCCGCGAGCCTCGAATCGCGCAAGGTGATCTTCCTTTCCACAAGCGCAGGCATCGAGCGCGAGGGCGCGCCACGCATTTCCCTGGTCAACCTGTCGGCCGATTACGAGCACCTGCTCACCACCAGCGATCTGCCGCGCCGCCACGCCTCGCTGCTTCGCCACGTGAAGATCCTGCTCGACCAGCTTCCCCAGCGCATGAACGTCGCGGTCGTGAATCCCCTGCACCTTCTGCGCGAGCTCTTCACGGTGAGCGGCGCCGGCACCATGATTCGCAAGGGATCGCGCATCGAAAAACACAGCGGCCTTGGCGCCGTGGATCGCGGCCGATTGACTACCCTGCTCGAATCCGCCTTCGACCGCGCGCTTGTGCCCGGCGCCATGGAGGACGGCGGCATGGTGGTCGCGCAGGCCGAACACGTGTACCTGGAAGAAAACTATCTCGGCGCCGCGATCCTCGGCAGTACGGACATTGCGCCCTATCTCAGTAAGTTCGCGGTGAATCGCCAAGCCCAGGGCGAAGGCATCGGCGGCGAGATCTGGTCCATGCTCACGCGCGACTTCCCGATGTTCTTCTGGCGCGCGCGCCCGAGCAACCCCATCGTTCCCTTCTACGTCAAGCAGTGCGACGGGCTCGTGCGTTTCCCGGAGTGGCACGTGTTCTGGCGTGGCCTGGCGCCGGACAAGATCCAGGCCGCCATCGCCTACGCCCTGGCCTTGCCGCGCGCCTTTGTTACTTGAGGCTGGACCGATCTCGGCGCCTGCGCCCCAGCAAGATTCCGGCTGAGGCTACCACCGCGAGAATATCGAGCCAGCCGTGGCGATGGCTCGGCGTGGCGCTTGCCAGCGAGCAACTGCAGCCAAAGACACCGCTGCCCGCGCTTCGCGTCTGAATCGCAACGCCGGCAACGGTTGGGATCACACAATCGGGCGAGCCGTCGTCGCCCACCACACAGCCCTGGCCTTTGCCACAGTGGACCTTTTCGCAAGGATTGTTCGCGCACAAGCCAGTCGCATTCACGCACACCGTGCCCGCCGGACACGCGTTCGCAGCGCACGGCGACGGACGGCACGTGCCCGACTGGACGTCGCAGAACGAATCGTGATCGCAAGTCTGCGAGCAAGTTGCTTTCACGCAAACACCTTGCTTGCACACCTGGGCATTGCCGCACGCGACGCCCGCGCAACTTGGCACGCAAGCGCCGGCGCTGCAGAACTGGCCCGCCGCGCAGGTCTTGCCCGCGCACGGATCCACCGTGCACTCGCGGCCGATGCAGAGCAGACCGGCCGGGCAGCCCTTGGAGTAACAATCAACGCACACGCCGTTCACACAAGTCGCGCCTTGGAGGCAGTCGATCTTGGAGCACGGATCCAGGCAGGTTCCGTCGTCCTGGCAGATCTTGCCGGCGGGGCAAGGGGTCTGCGCGCAAGCCTTGACGATGCACGCCCCGTCTTTGCAAAAGCGATCCGCCGGGCATGGGTATTGTTCGCCACCCTCTGTGCAGCTGGGCACGCATTGACCGCTGACGCAAACGTAGCCGGCGGCGCAGGACGCGTTGTTGTCGATGATCCCATCGCAATCGTTGTCCTTGCCGTCGCAGATTTCCGGGGTCGGCCCCACGCCGCCCTCGCACACCCAGCCTGCGCTGCCCCGGCAAACGAAGGTACCTGGCCGGCATTCGCCAACCATGGGCTGGCCTGGTGCCATGCCCGGAGGGTTGCAGCTGTCCACCGGAGGTACAACGCCCTCGTCGATGCTGCCGTTGCAGTTGTTGTCCTTGCCGTCGCAAATCTCGGGTGTCGGACCAACCGAAGTGCAGACGATCTTGCCGTTCGTGCAACTCGAGACGCCGGTCCTGCACTCACCCACGTCGCTACCGCACACCACCCCGACGCCCGGCATGGCGGGCTCGCCTGGGCCTGGTGCTTCGTCGATCTGGCCGTCGCAATCGTTGTCGCGGCCGTCGCAGATCTCCGGCGTGGGGCCGGTGGCGGTCACCGTGCACTCGACGTCGGTTCCGGCCGCGTTGCACACGAACTGCCCAGCACCTTGGCATGACTGCTCGTTGCAGGGTTTTCCTAGGGTCGGGAAATCCTCGTCGATCTGGCCGTCGCAATCGTCGTCCTTGCCATTGCACGATTCGGCGACAGGGACATGAGCGCCGGCACAGGTCAGTCCCATCTTGTTGGCGGCGCAAGCCTGGTGGCCGGCAACGCACTCGCCGACGCAAACCCAGGCCTTGCTCGCAGCATCGTAGGTGCAGCCGGCCGTAGCCGGCGGGTAGCACATGTCCGTGGCGGGCGGATTGTTTTCGTCGACGTGGCCGTCACAGTTGTTGTCGAGCCCGTCGCAAGCAATCTCGGCCACGGGCGTAACGGCGCCGACACAGGGTTGCCATGCCCCAGCAGTGCAGACCTGCATGCCCGTCGCACACGCGCCGACGCAAGCCCAAGTCTTGCTGGTGGCGTCGTAGGTGCAACCGGCGGCGCCCGACGGATAGCAAGAGCGCGCGAACTCGTCGACGACTCCGTCGCAGTCGTTGTCGATCCCGTCGCAGATTTCCGCCGTCGGCCCGACCGCGCCCTGGCAAACCACCTGCTGGCCCCCTGCCCCGTCGGACACGCATGCAGTGAGGCCGGGCTTGCACGCGCCGAGGTCGAGTCCGCAGGCGACCTGCGCGATGTCATCCACGACGCCGTTGCAGTTGTCATCGAGCCCGTTGCACAGCTCGGGCTTGGCAGTGCAGGTGCAAGACAGACCCTCGTCGATGGCGCCGTCGCAATTCTCGTCGGCGCAGTCAGCGGCGGTGGGCGCTTGGCAACCCGCCAGCGTTCCACACTGCTCGGCCACGGGCGCGCCGGGAACGAGCGCCGTGGCTCCGCAGGCCGCCGCGTTCGCGCACACCACGCCGTCGCCGGCGGCGTTGCAGGCGTAGAAGCCCTGCCGTTTGCATCGACCGACACCCACGCTGCAGGGCTGTCCCTTGAGCGGAAAGGCGGCGGCCTGGTCGTAGCAAGTAGCGTCGCAGTTGCACTTAGGCTTGGGGATGGCATTCATGATGATGTCGCCGAGGTTGGCGGTCAGGTCGGAGCGATTGGATGCAAAATATGCTGACGTTGCTTGACCAGAACCGGCCATCGCCATGCTGTTCAGGGTGACGTCATAGCCGGTGCCGAATCCCACGACGTACACGTTGACCCCCGTGCTGTAGGCGGCCCCGGCCGCAGTCACAGGATCGCTAGTGGAGTTGGGACTGCACGTGTCTTCGCCGTCGGTGATCAAGATGATGTTGTAGGGTCGGCAAGCCGCACGCGGATCGCGGGCGGCGGTATTGGTCGAAAGCAACCCGGCACCGGCACCAACCTTGGTTTGGCTTGCGTCGGTCAGCCATGCCCGCACGGAATCGAGGGCCGAGGCAAGCGGGGTCATGGTGACCGCGCGCAGCTCGCGATTCGAGCTGGCCGAAAACGGCGGCAAGTCTTCCTTGCCGTCGATCCAGTGGTAGATGTCGAGAAGGTTCGACGTTCCCGTCGTGGGGAACCCGACGATGACCTGACCGCCGATGCAGCCCTGGGCAAAGCTGCACTTGGTGTAGAGACAATCGAAGGCGCCCCAGTCGAATACCAGGTCGTTGGTGTCCGACGGATTGGAGCAACTCGTGCAGCCGGTTCCCGTGGAACACTCCATGTAGCTGTCGCCCGCATGGTTGGCGCAGTACTTCTGCGTGGTGCCGTCGCCGGGTACATCGACGCAAACCGCGCTCGCGACCAGGGCCGTACAATCGGCGTTGCTGGCGCAGGCCTGGCCGAGCTGCGTGCGGCTGTAGGTGGCCAGGGCGAATTCGGCCGCGCCAAACGCGGAGATGGTATCGATGACGGCGGCTTTGGCCACATAGAGCTTGCTGTCGTCATAGGCCCAGCCCGCGGTCGACTTGCCGTCGATGTTGCAGCCTGGTTGAGCCTCCGACCCATCGCCGTGGGTCTGGACGCCGGCCAGGTTTTGCGTCATCGAGGTCGAATTATCGAGCAGGATGACGAAGCGAGGCTTGTCGGTTTGTGCCCATCCCCGACCGGCCACGAAAAACGCCCCTAGCGCAAGAAGGGCCGCTCTCTTCCCAGGTCTACTCGCCACTTTTGCATGTCTCCGTCGGCACCCGGCCGCACGATATTTTACTCCCATCCGCCGATCTGCGCGAGAATCGGCGCGGACTTCAGCCGCGACTCGCTGGCTGGCGATCTGGGTGCGCTAGGCGCGAACGGTCCAGAAATCGTCGGACAGGTTGCGGTTGGCGACGTAGTCATAGGGCATGGTGAAGTATCCCTTCTGGCCCCATGCGGGACCCCACGAGTTGCGCACCAGCACGCGCTTGGTCGCATCGTCGTAGCCCGCGGCGCAAACCGCATGGCCGCCGACCTGGCGCTCGCCAGGTTTGGGCATGTTGAGCACGCCGCTCTTGGCCACGGTCGCCGACTCGAAGCTTTCGTAGACCGAAAATCCGAACACGAAGGGGTACCCATCGGCCAGACAGGCACGCATCTCGGCAAGCGAGGCGATGCGATGGTAGGTCTGAATGGTGTGCTTTTTCGCATCGGTGTAGCACTTGGCGGAGGGCTTCTTGGTAAACGTCGAAATCACGTAGGGCCATTCCTTCTCCGGGCACACGCCCTGCGCTGCCAGGGTCTTGATGCCATCGCGGATCATGGCGCCAGAATCGCTTCCCACCGAGTGCTCGATGGCGCGCTCGTTGTAGTAGATGAAGAGACGGCTCAGGTCCACGAAGGACTGGCCGCTCTTGACTTCGAGAAACTCCAGGGCGCCGGCCAAGGCGTTGGCCGTGCAGCTTCCCAGTTGTCCCTGATTCTCCACCGGGGACATGCTTGGCCGAAGATCGACAGACTTCGGCAATCGCACGCCCGTCGGGCGCACATCGGCGTAAAGAAAATCGCGATGATCGGGAAGATCGGGGATCCACCCCCGAAAATGCCTCGACGAAGGTGCAGGGTCAGATTTCATGGTTCCTCCAGGGTTCGTAGTGGCAAGGAACAACAGCGCCGGAATGGTAGCACGCACATCTCAAATTGGCCTTGCCTCGTCCAGCGATGGATTGCATGGTGTCGCTCCCGGCGGACCGACACTGTGAACTCCAGCAACTGCCAATTCTTCGTCACCTGTGCCAAGGGAACCGAGGGCGCGCTTCGGCGCGAACTCGTGGCCTTGCGAATCCATGGGCCACGCGGCGCCACCGGCGGGGTCTCCTTCGCAGGCACCTTCATGGACGGCATGAAGGTCTGCCTGCACTCGCGCGTTGCCATGCGCGTGCTGCTTGAGGTGGCCGCCTTCCAGGCCAGCGATGCCGACCAGCTCTACGCCCAAACCCGCGAGGTCGACTGGACCGACTTCGTCGGTCGCGGCATGACCATCGCGGTCCACGCGACCACGCAGGACAATCCCAACCTGCGCCACTCGGGCTTTTCCGCGCTCAAGGTCAAGGACGCCATCGTGGACATGCTTCGCGATCGCAACGGGCGGCGCCCCGACGTCAGGGTAGATGACCCGGACGTCTCGGTCGTGTTGCACGTTCGTGGCAGCGAGGCGCGTCTCTTCGTCGACCTGGCCGGCGAGCCGCTGCATCGCCGGGGCTATCGCGTGGCCATGGTGGAAGCCCCGCTCAAGGAATCCCTGGCCGCGGCCGTGCTCAGCCTGGGTGGTGTGACAACCGATCGGCCCTTCATCGATCCCATGGCAGGCTCGGGCACCTTGGCCATCGAGCACGCGCTGGTGGCGAGAAACATCGCACCGGGGCTTCGCCGCCGCTTCAGTTTCGAGCGCTGGTCGACGCCCGATCAACGCAAGATCTGGGAGACACTGCTCAAATCCGCGCGCGAAAGCATCCGCTCTTCCGCACCCTGTCCGATCCTGGCCCGCGACATCGACAAGACCGCCATCGCGGCCGCACGCAAGAACGCCGAGGCCGCGGGCGTGCTGCCCGATATCACATTCGAGGTGGCCGACATCGCAAGCCTCGCGCGGCAAGCTGCATCGGGCACGCTATGCACCAATCCGCCCTACGGCGAGCGACTCGAGCCTGCGGCTTCTGGCGCCGACGTCGAGCGCCTGTACGCGATCATGGCGCGAGCCTTCGACGCCATGGCGGGCTGGCGCGCTGTCTGCCTCTCGGGCAACCCTGTCTTCGCCAAGATACTGAAGCGCCGGCCTACCATCTCGCACCGGCTGTACAATGGCCCAATCGAGACGCGCCTCCTCGTGTTTCAATTGTAGATGGGAACCCTGGGAGGGTTCCCAAACCCTCCCGCGATGGTGCGCGGCGAGCAAAGCTCGCCGGCTCGCTTTGCCCTCGGCACTCGCCACCCACCCTGCACCCCCGCGCTTCGCGCGGCCTCGCCCACGCGACCAGTGTCCTACATCCCAGAAACGAACTTCCACTTCGCCGAACCACCAGTGGTAGAGCGCTCGAGCACGAAGCGGTGAAAGTCGTTCACCCTGCGGTAGCGCTCTCCGACTTCGCCCTGCAGCTCGAAGGCGCCGCTCAGGAACGCCTCCACCACCGCCCGGCCGTCGGCGCCCATGGTGATACGTTTGTACTGGATGTCGTAGCGGATGGATTCCACGCGTTGCAAGCGCCCGGTGAGAATGGTCGCTAGCCCGGAATATCCGTAGTCGTCATTGGACTGCGGCGTGCCGCCGTCCTCGAAGTACTTTTCCGACGCCAACAGCAAAAGGCCGTCGACGTTCTTCTCGGTGAGCTTCATCCGATACTCTTCGACGGTATCGATGATCTCCCGGTTGGTTTCGTTGGCCAGGATGGTCGTCCCCGGCAGATAGCGGCCGTGGCCGCAACCCGTTCCCGCGCCCACAAGAGCCAGCACAAGTAGGAAATATCTCTTCGTCTTCATTGTCGTGACGGAACTAGCATCAATCGTTCCATGAAGAAAGTCCTTTGCCGGCGCGAGAAGACTTGGCCGCGAGCTTGCGCCGCGCATCCCTGACGCAATTCCATGGCTGGCTTTGCCAAGTTGGCAGTGCTAGCCGGCGAGCAAACGGTCCAGGTTGGCCTTTTCCCATAGCCGGGCTCGACCATAGCCAGGGAACAGGCGCTCCTCGCGTGAGAACTCGGGCGGGTGGAAGCAGCGGCGGCCGCCCACCTCGCGAATGGTGTGCTTGCCGTGCAGCATTTCGTGAAAGACGATCCATTCGAGGAAGTAGCCGGGAACCGTTTCACTGTCGAGAACAGGATGAACCCGAATCAGACGGTCTTCCAGCGAGTAGCTTCCGACCTTGATGGAGCGCTGCTGCGCGGGCCTACGCTGGGGACCCCAGGTAATCCGCGCTTCGTGCTTGCCTCCGAAGTAGCGCCGGTTGAGCCGGTCGAAGATAGCCGCAAGGTCATGAACCTGGCCGCGCGTGCGCAGCACCATGCGCCGGACTTGGGGCGGCTGTTTCCGGATCAAGTGCTGGTTGCTTTCGATGAACTCGCTCAGCTGTGCTGAGGCTCGCGCATCGTTGTGAACCACGTAGCGCGCCAGTGCCCGCACCAGGCGCGGTTCGGCCTCGGCAAACATCCCGTGAACGCGAACCCGGTAGAAGTCACGACCGCGCTGGACCGAGATGATGGTGTGCCGATTCTCGGTCAGCTTCAGACCCAGGATCTTTCCGGAAGGCATGTGGCTTAGGACGCCGAGTTCGAGTTGGATCTCTTCGAGCGACCGCTCCGCCACCGACACTTGTAAGTTGCGTCCTGGATTCCGAGCGCGCAGTTCCTGGCGCGAGGAAACGGGAACGTGACGTGGGCTCGCTTCGCGCGCTGTCGCGAAGGCAAACTCAAGTTGGGTATCCGGCGGTGGCGGCTGAATCTCGTCCCCGCCAAGGCAGGCTGGTGGCAGCCTAGAGTCGTGGTCGGCCATCCTGTGAAAATCGCCCGTTGCGGCGTCCTTTTTCACAAAATGCTATCAGCCGGAAGCCTGTGGATCAAAATTCTATCACTTTGTAGTTACTTGACTTTTCCTGTTGATAGTTTTCTGCGCACAAGTGAGCTTTAATATTACCTATACCTACATATGATTACACACGGAATCACTTTGTTGCCGTCGGCGAAGCGCTGCGATCGCGGGCTAGATATCGTCCTTGCGCGGTTCTGTTCGAACCTGCTCGTCGGGCGCCGAGACGGAAGGACTGGCCGGGGGCGCATCCGTGGAAGAATCACTCTGAGAGGATGGTGGAACGGCTGGCTCTGGTTCGGAGTGTGAAGCGACGGTTTCTGCGACGGGCTCCGCAGGCACGGTCGATTCCCCGTCCTCCTGGGTTGAATCCTCGGGGCTGTCGTCGAACTCCTGGTCCGCGGCCAGGCTATTCCGCTCTTCCTCGTCGAGCATGGCCTGCACCTCGGCGGGCGGTCCGATCTTCTTGCGCCGACGGGTCCGGCGCTGATCGGCCTTGTCGCCATCGCGCGATTCGCTGTGTTCGAGCGCCTTCTGCCCCGGCGAGCGCAGTTCGAAATCCTCGATGGCGAAGGTGCCGCGCGCCTTCACGATGATGCGTTTTTGCAACCGCTTCTCGATTTCCTCGAGATAGACGTGGTCGGGCCCTGCCAGAACCTGGGCGATGTCCGGGTGGACCTCGACCAGGACCGTGTCGCCCTCGATGAGATTGCCTTGCCGGCGCAGCTCGCGCAGAAGCCCGTAGGCGACCGTGCGCCGCGACTTGGTGTAGCCCTTGCCCTCGCAGTGCTGGCATGGCTCGGTCAGGTGATGCAGCAGCGACTCGCGCGTTCGCTTGCGTGTCATCTCGACCAGACCGAGTTCCGAGATGCGGGTGACCGCGGCTTTGGACCGATCTTTGCGCAAGAAATCGTTGAAGGCGCGTGTAATCTTGTTGCGATTGGACGACCTGTCCATGTCGATGAAATCGACGACGATCATGCCGCCGATGGATCGAATGCGCAGCTGCTCGGCCACCTCGCGCGCGGCTTCGAGGTTGGTCTGGGTGATGGTGTCTTCCAGATTGCGCTTGCCGACGAAGCGACCGGTGTTCACGTCGATGGCGGTGAGCGCCTCCATCTCGTCGACGATGAGATAGCCGCCCGACTTGAGCCACACCTTGCGCTCCAGCGCGCGATCGATTTCGATCTCGATGCCGTAGCCGTCGAAGACGGGCTCCGCGCTGGTGTAGAGCTCGATCTGCCCGGCAAAGTCGGGCATGAAGGCCGCGATGAACTTCTTGATGCGATCGTATTCCGGACGCGAATCGATGATCAGCTTGTCCACGTCGGGCGTGAACATGTCGCGCACGGTCCGCAGCAGCAGGTCGAGGTCGTTGTAGATGAGCGACGGGCAGCGGCCGGTTTCCGTGCGCTGGACGACGTTGTTCCAGAGCTTGATGAGAAAATCCATGTCGGCCTTGAGATCTTTGTCGGGCACATTCTCGGCCACCGTGCGCACGATGAAACCGGTTCCCTGCGGGCGCATTTGATCGATGATCTCGCGCAAACGTCGGCGCTCTTTGTCCGACGAGATCCGCCGCGAAATCCCCACGTGCTCGACGGTGGGCATGAACACCAGGTGGCGTCCAGGCAGCGAGATGTAGCGCGTGACCCGGGCGCCCTTGGTGCTGATGGGCTCCTTGGTGACCTGGACCACAATCTCTTGCCCCTCTTTGAGCAAATCCTCGATACGCGCGCCTCCCGAGGGAGCCTCGGGCTCCTCGTCGTCGCCGTTTTCGGGACTTGAGCTTTCCCCTGAGGAGACCAAGCGCTTGAGGTCGTCGGGCGTACCGCGCACGTCGGAGACGTGCAGGTAGGCCGACTTCTCAAGGCCAATGTTGACGAAGGCCGCTTGCATCCCAGGAAGCACGCGTTCGACGCGGCCCTTGTAGATGTTTCCGGCAATTCCCCGTTCTTGTTTTCGCTCGATGTAAAGTTCGCCCAGAAGGCCGTCTTCAACCAGCGCAACGCGCGTTTCGGGGCCGTCCGCGTTGATGAGCAACAAGGTGTTGGACATCTAGCCCTGCAGATTTCTGCGGCCCAACCCCAGAAACCCTGACAGGCGTGTCATGGGCGACGGGTCGAAGGACCGCGGTTGTGGTTTCGGGATTGTTATGAAATCCCCAAAATCTCGATAGGATAGCTCACGTGAAGGGGGGCCGAAGGACCCCGGCATAGGAATTGCTGAAACAGCCGGCAGGCAACAAGGCTTCAACTCCAATTGTTGCTTATCCTCCCACGCACCGGCGCAAGCCGGTGTGCCTAGAATCGCGGATGTCAATGATATCCGCTTAACATAGATAGACGAGCTTAACCAGCATGGCCTAGGTTGCCCCGCAGCCCTCGTGGACGCTATCCACGGGGGCTGTGTCGTTTTGGGGGAGCTAGCGCAGCTGTGTGGCATAGAGGCAAACATAGGCACCCACGAATAGAAGCGCGTCGATGCGATCCAAGATCCCGCCGTGACCGGGAAGCAGCCGGCCCGAGTCTTTGGCCCCTGCCGCGCGCTTGAGCAAGGACTCCACCAAATCGCCGGCCGGTCCGACGATAGCTGCCGGCACGCCAATCATCACGCAATCGCGCAGGCTGAGCTCGGGAATGAATAGCCCTCGCGCGGCGAAGACAACAGCGAGGCCGGCCGCCAAGCCGCCCACCGCGCCCTCAATGGTCTTGGCGGGCGAAATGGCAGGTGCCAGCTTGTGCCGTCCCAAAGTGCGGCCCGTGAAATACGCGCCGGTATCGTTGCCAAAGGTGACCGCGATGACGAGGGCCACCCACGCCGATCCCATCCGCGCATGTAAGAGCGGCAACGCGGCCAGAAGTCCGCCTACGTAAAACACGCCAAAGCCCGCCGAGGAAAGGCGCGTCCATGCCGTCGGAAGATCGGTCGCTCCTGGCAGGAGGAGGAGCCCGCATGCCATCACCGAGGCGAAAACCCAAGTCAGACCCATCTCCGGCCGCAAGCTGAGCCCCAAGAAAAACCCGCAGCCAAGCAGAACGATGCCCGCACGCTCGGCCAGGGGGCGCCCCGGCATGGTGAGTCCGGTGTATTCGACCAAGCACAGGAGTACAGCGAGCAAGCAAAGCGCGGTGAAGCCGCGCGAATCTTGCCAGAACACGAATGCGCCGACGACCGGCAGGCCCACCACGGCAGTGGCCACACGAACGAGCAGATTTCTCCGCTCTGGTCTCACCGAGAGAACCTCGGGAGGTTATCCAATCTTGCGCAGCTGCTCGCGCGTTCGCCCGAACCTGCGCTCGCGTCCACGGTAGGAATCGAGCGCGCGGATGAATTCTGCCCGGCCGAAGTCCGGCCAGAAGGTTTCGGTGAAGTAGAGTTCAGCATAGGCGGATTCCCACAAAAGGAAGTTGGAAAGCCGCTCTTCGCCCGAAGTGCGAATCATCAAATCGAGCTGCGGCAGTCCGTGGGTCTGCATCGCGGCCTGGAAGCGTTCTTCGTCGATGTCCTCGGAATTGAGGGCACCCGCTTTCACCATGTCGCACAGCGAGCGCGTGGTCGCTACGATCGACTCACGGCCGCCATACGACAGCGCCAGGCACAGGGTCATTTTGCGATTGTTCGCCGAATCCCGCTTGAGAGCCTCCAAAGGCTCGCGCACGTAGCTCGGCAGCCGATCGACATTGCCAATCGTGATGAGGCGAATGTCGTTGTCCATGATTTCAGGTCGTTCGTCGATGACGTAGTCGCGCAGGAGCTGCATCAGCATGGCCACTTCGTCGGGCGGCCGCAGCCAGTTCTGCGCAGAGAACGCGTAGAGGGTCAGCGCGCGCACGCCGATCTCGCGGGCGGCGCGCACGACCTCGCGCACCGCCACGGCGCCCCGGCGGTGGCCCTCGATGCGGGGCAATCCACGCAGCTGCGCCCAACGACCATTCCCGTCCATGATAATTGCGACGTGGCGCGGTAGACTGCTTGGATCAGAAGACATATGGCGTTCTCGGGTACCACATGAACAGACTTCCTTCAACTGGCGCAAGCAGATCCTGCGAAGAACCAGTCTGTCCAGGTGAACCCAGGTCGATACTTCATACTCACGATAGTGGGCGTAGGTTACAACGAAACCTGGTGCCAACGTGAGTGGCAACGTGTTTTCGAGTCGCCGAGCGCACAGATCCCTGCCGACGCTCGCGTTGCGCGATGGGCCACAAGGATCTCGGCAAACGAGTTTGTGGACGGCCCAGGAATCGTCTACGCTCGAAGGCCACCGTACGACGCAGGCTTCGGTCGAATCCCAAAGGAAAGGCGATTCTTCGTATGAAAACGCGTGAGGACATCGAGTCGTATTTGCTGAAGATGGGCGTCGGTCACGACGACCTTGGGGGGGACATCTGGCGTCTCCATTTCAATGGCGTCGAGAACCTGATGGTTTCCCTGGCTGGGCCCATCGTCGTGTTCCGCCTCAAGATGATGGAGGTGCCGAGCGCAAAGCGCGAAGCCCTCTTCGAAACCTTGCTGCGCCTCAACACCACCGAGCTCTTCCACTGCGCTTTTGGCATCGAAGGCAACGCCATCGTGATGGGCAGCGCGCTCGTGCTCGAAAACATGGATCTCAACGAATTTCAGGCCGTCATCGACGACATGGGCATGGCGGTGAGCAAGCTCTACCCCGTCCTGTCGAAATTCCGCACCGCAGCCTAGCTTCGGACCCGCAGCAGAGGAAAAACATGGGACTCTTTTCACGCATCGGCACCCTATTCAAGTCCAACCTCAACGACGTCATCTCCAAGGCAGAAGACCCGGAGAAGATGCTCAACCAGGTCGTCCTCGACATGCAAAATCAGCTGGTCGAGGCGAAAAGACAGGTCGCGGTCTCGATTGCGGACCAAAAGCGTCTGGAAAAGCAGCGCGACGAGCAGGGCGACCTCGGCCAAGAATGGGAACGCAAGGCCATGCTGGCGGTGCGCGCGAACGACGAGGTCCTGGCGCGCGAGGCGCTCAAGCGCAAGGCCGAGCACGACAGCCAGTTCGCCGAATTCGGCAAGCAGGCGCAACTGCAGAAGGATGCGGTCGACAAGCTCAAGGATCAGCTGCGCGCGCTCAACGACAAGATCGAGGAGGCCAAGCGCAAGAAGAACATCCTCATCGCCCGCCAGAAGCGCGCCGAGGCCCAGAAGACCATCCAGGGCACCATGAGCGGGCTCTCCGATACGGGCGCCTTCGATACCTTCGAGCGCATGTCGCAGAAGGTGGATCAGATCGAGGCCGAAGCGGAGGCAACCACAGACCTTGGCAACGAACTGACCGGAGACACCCTGGCGCAGAAATTCAAGGCCCTGGAAGTGGGCCCCGCTAGCCAGGACAACGCCCTGGCCGAGCTGAAGGCCAAGATGGGTCTCGGCCCCATGCCCGAGGCCAAGGCCGCTCTTCCCGCGGCGTCGACCGATCCGCTGGCAGAGCTCGAAGGCGCAAAGCCGAGCGCGGTGCCCGCTCCGACCCGAAACAAGTAGCATGCGCGCAATGGGTCCCAAGCGCTGGCGGCATGGTCGTGGGACACGGGCGGCGGGTGCGATGCCGGCGAAGTAATGGGAAAGACGATCCTCCTCGTTGAAGACGACCCCATCGCGCGCAAGGCGATGGAGCGGCTGATCATGAGCGATTCCAGGCTGGCCGGCATCGAGCCGCGGGTGGTGCAGGCGGCGAGCGGACAGCAGGGATTGGCGGTGTACGTCTCGGAGCGCCCGGATCTCATCATCACCGACCTCTACATGCCGGCGATGGACGGTTTCTCGCTGTGCCGATCGATTCGCGAAGCCCCGTTCGGCAAAGACGTCCCGATCATCGTGACCTCGGGGATCTACAAGGATCCGGCCCTGGCCAGTAGCCTGGGCGAGGAGGTCCAGGCGTGCTTTCTCCCCAAGCCCTTGCAACCCGACGACCTGATGCGGACGATTCTGACTTGCCTCGGGCAACCGCTGCCGCCGGAGCATGGGGCGAGCGAAGCAAAGCCGCAGCCGCACCATCGGCCCGAGGACGAAGCGCCTGACCCTTCGGCCGAGCTCAGGCCCACCGTTCCTCGCGATATCGCCATCGATCTCGCCGAACTCGAACCGCCCCCGCCCCGCCCCGTGCCGACGCCACAGCCACCGACGCCAAGCCCAGGCACCGGCGCCTTTGCCAGCCCTTCCGCAGGCAATCCCGTCGGTTCGGGCTCGCTCGAAAGAAAGCACGTGGCGCGCCTGATCTTCGATCTGGCCGAAACCTCCGCCATCGGCACGCTTTCTCTCGCGCACGGCAAGGTTCGCAAGGATCTCTACGTTCGCGAAGGTCAGGTGGTCGCGGCCGATTCCAACCTACGCCAGGAAGCACTGGGGACGCTCCTGTGCGCCAAAGGGATCCTCGACGAAGGTCAGCTCGCCTTCTTGCTCGCCGAAACCAAGAAGCGCGGCCACAAGATGGGCGCGGTGCTCATCGAACTCGGCTGGCTCACGCCTGAGGAAGTGCTGCAATGCCTGGCCGCCCAGGCACGCAAGCGCATCGTGGATTGCCTGCGCTGGGATGAAGGCAGCTACACCTTCACGCCGGGCGATACCTTTGGCGACCGAGTGATCGAGCACGATCTCGACGTGGTGAAATCGGTCTTTCTCGGTCTCTATCGCAGCGCCACGCCGGAAGCTCTGGTGAGCCGCTTCGACCAAAGCGGCGCCTGTCCGGTGCAGCTCACGCAGCGCTTCGACCGCTACAAGAACCAGTTCGAGGAAACCTTTGGCGGCGACGTTTCGGAGGTCATCGCCGATGCCCCGACCATCGGCGCCCTGTCCCTGCGCGAGGACGCACACGTGATCATGGCGGAAATCGAGGCGCTCATCGAAACCGGGCTGGCCGATCTGGGCGAGCCCATGGACGAGGTCGATGCCTCGCCGAGCACGCTCGAATCCTCGTACTCTCTCGAAAAGCTGGGGGCCGAGCTGAACAAACGCTTCGAGGCCATCGTCGAGAACCCCGCGAGCATGAGTTTCTCGGAAATCCGCAAGACCGATAGCCTGCCGCTGTCTTCGCCCGGCTACACACGCGTGGCGGAGGAGTCGAACTCGGGCGCGCTCGACATCGGCTACTCGACCAAATCCGAGCGGCGCACGGGCACGCACGCCATCGCAACACCTTCGTCAGATCTGCGCCAGCGGCTGCTGCACGAATACCTGATGATTCACGGCAAGTCGCACTACGAGATTTTGGGCGTCACGGCGCAGACCCCGACCAGCCAGATCGAAGAGGCGGTGCTGGCAAGACTAGCAAGTTTCTCCGACGAACCGGTGGCCGACGCCGAGCTTGCGCCGGCGGATCGCGCGAGGCTCGATGCCGTGCGCGCCGCCATCACACAGGCCGGCCGCATTCTGTGCGTCCCGGCCGAACGCACCGGCTACGACCAGATGCTGGTGACCACGCAAACCGCGACCATCGATCCGCTGGGGGCCGAGCTGGCTTTTGGCGAAGCGATGCAGCTCTTTCAGGCCGAGCGATTCGACGATGCGCTGGTCAAGTTCGAGGCCGCGGTCAGCGCGCGGCCCGACCAGGGGCTGTACCACGCCTACCTCGGGTGGGCTGGCTTCGTGGCCCAAGGTCCCGCCAAGGCCAGCGAGGCCCGCGATCGCTTGCACCACGCTCTCGCTCTCGATCCCGATCTCGCCGAAGCCCACGCCCTGCTCGGGCGCTTGTCAGCGACCGAGGACGACGCGCGCACGGCGCGCCGCCACCTCGAACAGAGCCTGGCCCTAGAGCCCGAGCAAGCGGATGCCGTCGCCCTGCTCCTCGAAGCCTACGGCCGCCTGCCCGAACCCGATCCACGCGGCGCCGAGCGCTTCTTGCGCAAGCTGGTTTCCGCGCTCGGCGAGCACGCCGAATCCCTGCGCCAGCACATCTGGCTCGCGCTCGGGGCGCTCTACGAAAACGAACTTGCGGATCGAAATTCGGCCCGCATCGCCTACGACACCGCCGCACGCTTGGCTCCCAAGCACCTTGAGAGCGTGCGCAAGTCGGTCGAACTGAACGCGGAAGATCCCGCGCGCTGGCGAGAAACCGCCCATGCCCTGGCCGCGGAATGGCATCTCCGTCCCCACGACAGCGGGCCCGCCACCAAACTCCTGTCCTTGTTCCAGCAGCAAGGGCAAATGGACGCCGTGGCGGCCACCGCGGCGGCGATGGTTCTGCGCGGCCTCGCCGACGCGTCGGTGCGCAAGCTGGCCGAGGATGCCCGGCCCCGCTCCCTGCGCAAGATCGCGGGACCGTTGCCAGCCAACCTGCTCGCCCGCTCCGGCTACCGCCCCGAAGAGAGCGACCTCGAACAACTCGCCGCCCTGCTGGTCGAAACCACGGTGCTCAAACCCTTCTCACGCGACGAACTTGGCCTGATGGAAAGCGACTTGCCCTTGCCGGCAAATGCACGGCCCGCGGCGTTCCGGGATGTCCTTGCCTACGTTTGTGGCCTTTTCCAGACCCCTCTGCCCGAAGCCGTGATCAGCTTGCCGGTCCTGGGCGGCGACGCTCGCATGGCCGACCTTCGACCGCCGGCGCTCCTGTGCGGCCAGCTTCTGCTCGCGTCCGAAGACACGGTCGAGCTCGGATTCCGGCTTGGCCGCGCCATGGCGCTTTCTGCCCCTGGCCGGCGGGCAGGCTCTGCGCGCTCGGGCGGCCAGATGCGGCCCTACTTCGTCGCCGCGCTAGCCCTGGCCAATGCCGCGGGGCCGGTCAAGGGTGCGGCCGCGCAAGAGGCGTCGAGGGCCATCGCCGCGCTCGACCCAGCCGCGCAAGCCCGCATCCTCGAGGTCGTGCAAACCATCAAACAGAAGTACGACAACCTGAACCTCTCGGTTTGGGGGCGCGGCCTGGCACGGGTGGCAACGCGACTGGCGCTTCTGATCACCGGGGACGTGTTGCGTATCGGACGCGCCGTGGTCGAAGAGGATGGTCCCGTCGCGCTCGACGACCTTCTGGCCTTTGCCCTGTCGCTGGACTACCTCGATCTGTGCCAGGATATCGGCAACGCCGCAACTTGACGAGGCGCACGCCGCGGCGTTGCAGTGAACCTTTTCCAGTGGTAGGGATTGTGGAAAGGGTGGTTGGGCTGCTATACGGCATGAGACGACTGGTTGGTTAGGGCGAACGCGGGGCTCTCCGGCACCGCGGTAGCAAGGTGGAGGGTCAGGCTTTCATCCCGATTTGCAGTTCGAGTAGAAAGTCCGGAGAGGAAGAATCAAACCGATGGCCCAAAGTCAGACGCACACGACGGCACGCTTCAATGGAGTGAAGATCTTCTCTGCCACCATGGCCCAGGAACGCGAGAACCTGGGCGAAAAGGTGACGACGTGGATCCGCGAGCATCCTCAGTGCCAGGTGGTGGACACCATCGTAACCCAGTCCTCGGACGAGGCCTTCCACTGCCTCGCCATCACCGTCTTCTACTTGGAAGACCGCACCCCCGTCGCGAAGTAGTAGGGGCGCGATTCATCGCGCCCTCCCGTGCGATTCATCGCACCCTACTCCCATCGGGGGCGCAATGAATTGCGCCCCTACAATGTTGATGGGGCGGACCGTGTCGCCGTTAGCTACTCACGAACACGAAGGGGTAGCTGACTTGGCCACCGCCTTTTTGTGATTTCGGAAACTCCCAGTGGGAAACCTGGGCGGTCACGCAACCGGGTAGCGGTGTGTCCGCGAACGACGGCGCATCCACGCGCAGACCAGCGGCGCGCCCGTCAGCCCCGATAGTGAAGCTGACGATGGCCTTGCCCGAACGCGCCTGGCCGGTGCGTGCCATGCTCATGAAACAGCCGCGCACCGCCATCAGGTTGCCGCGGATGATCCGCTGCACTTGCTCACCCGGCGGCTGATCGGGCAGCCCGACCGGATTCGCCGCGTTCGCCTCGGCCGGAGCCAGCGCGGGCGGCTCGGCCTTGACCCGGGAAGCCCGCCGGACGTTGCCCATCAGTCCCTCACCGCGGTCGTCCTCGATGTAGGAAACCTCGATGCCGGCCTGAGCGAGCTCGGCCCATTTCTTGTCGAATTCCGGGCTGCCGGGAGCGCCAGGCGCGGGCTTCTTGGCGCAAGCACCGGCGCCAATAGCGAACGCAACGATCAGCCCGATGCCAAACAAAGACTGCATATGTCGCCACACCATGCCGCGCATTTTACTCCCATTTTCCGCGGCGGAGGGAATGGAAGTCGGTGGGCATCATGGTCTTGGGCCGGTAGGGCGAAGCCCGCTCGGCCCGCTTCACCCGGCGAAGCACGAACACCCAAAAAGAAAGCGAAAGCAGGGTCACCGCCGTCCACACCTTCCAGCCAAGACCGTGCAGAAGAGCGAAATCGTAGGCCCCGTGGAATCCCACGGGCACGACGAAGGACAAGATCATGGCGAGCCAGAAGCGGCGCGTGCCGCCAGCGGGCGCGAATTTCGCGCGGCCGACGTAGAACCCCATACAGCCACCGAAAAGCGCGTGGGCGGGCACGGCGAAGATCGCCCGCTGCCAGGCGATGGCGAGGCCGCGGCTCGACAAGAAGAGGAAGTTTTCCAGCGCGGCGAAACCGAGCGCGATGGCCACACCGTAGATGAGCCCGTCCATCGGCTCATCGAATTCGCGCCAGGCATAGACGGCCGCGACCAGCACAACCCACTTGGCCAGCTCTTCGACAATGCCGGCGAGCACGAAGGCATCGAAGAGCCGTGCCGGCTCGCCGCCGGCGTGAAGCCAGTCGGACGAAACCCAGTCCGCGACCATGAAAGTCGCGCCTTGCGCCGCCGCCAGGGCGAACATGCCGAGCAAATAGGCGGCGACGAGATGGCCGATGGGTTCGCGCTCGTAGCGGTCGCGCAGGTAGAAATAGGTCAGAAGCGCGAGGGACGGCGCCGCGGCCACGATGGCAATGAACATGGCGAACGAGCGTAACACCGATCGGATGCATGGCCTACCGCGACCGCGGCGGCTATACTGGCCGGACAACAAGACAACAAGGGGGCGAAACAGTTTCGACGGGAGTAAGCGAAGTTCTGGTTGCGTGCCGAGGCGCCCGAGGCCTCGTAAAAACGGGCAAAAAAGAAACGCGAATGATAACTCATTCGCTCTGGCCGCCTAAACAGCGGACCGGACCACGACTCTAGGGACTGCCTACGACCTAGCGAAGTGGCCATTTAGTGGGCTTTGCGGCCGGGCAGCGTCTTCCGGCGCGGCCGCGAGAAACAGGGAGGGCTGGCGAGCGGGACGCCCTGTCGGTGGGCCAACCCGAACGCGAGACTCAAATCGCCGAACACGCACGTAGTAGCTGGAACAGAGACCTCTCGGACCCGGGGGCAGTACCCGGCGCCTCCACAGCAATTTCAATAAGTTACTTCTTCTTTTTGTTCTGTTGCCGTACGGTTGCCTCACGCGAGGCGGCAACATCAAGCAGCGCCACCGCGTCCTGCCCCATATTGGGCGACAGGTGCGCGTAGCGCATGGTGGTCTTGATGTCCTTGTGACCCATTAACTCCTGCACCACCTTGATGGGTACCGCGCGCATCACCAGGTGGCTGGCGAAGGTATGGCGAAGCACGTGCCAGCCGATCTGCCGAAGCCCCGCTCGCTTGCAAATATCGTAGAGCGGTCGCCGGCACATGTTCTTCGTCAACATTGTTCCGTCTTTATTGCAGAAGACCAACTCGCCTCTGTGATGCCGATGGTCCCCCAGGATGCTCGCCAGCACTGGTGACATGGGGATGCTTCTCGACTCGTGACCTTTCGGCGTTCCCTTGTTTCCTCTCACCACGTTCTGCCTCACGTTGATTTTCGCCGCCGTAAAATCCACATCCCGCCAGCGCAGAGCAAGCATCTCGCCCTGCCGAAGTCCCGCTTTCATCCCAGCCGCGATCATCGCCAACCACCCGGCCTCCCCCGCCGCTAAGAAATTCTCCGATTCCCCGAAATCAAGGAAGTCGAAGTCAGATTCCGGCACCTTGAGCCATTTGATCTTGGGAGCCTTCGCAATCAACTTCCAATCTTCGGCTTTGCCCAACATGCAGCGAAGCACGATAAGGTGGTTGTTGATTGTCTTCGGTGACAGCCCCTCCTTCAACTTCAGGCCCTTGTATTTCTCGATTTCTTTGTCTCCGACCTCGTCGAGGTGAAGGTGGCCCAATGCCGGCACGAGGTGAAGGCTAAGAATCATCTTCTTGGTCTCGATCTCACTGGGCTTGTTGTTCACCTCTGCGTAGATGGCCATGAAGTCGTTTTGGAACTCGGCGACCGTGGGAACCGCCTTCTTCTGCTCTGCTGCATGCACCTCCTTTGATTGAGTCCGTCCGGATAGCAGTTCGGCTATACGCTGTCGCTCATGTTGCTCCGCGCCCCGTCGGCTCTGGATCTTCGGCACCTCGCGAAATCGTGTTCGCTTGCCAAATGGGACTTGAACGGTGAAGTCCGTTATCCAGAACATCTTCACTTTGCCTGTGATCGGGTCACGTCGTTTTTGCAGTCTCACGCTCATGGTTTTCTCCTTGAACGCGGGACAGCACCTTGGCCTTTTCGGAACCAGTCTATCACGGATGGGCGGTGGATAATGATCCGCCCGCGGACTCGCCTGGCGCCAGGGAGCTGACCTTCGCGGATGAAGTTGTAAAGAGTCTTGCGGTCCAGTCCGAGTTCCTGGGCAAGCTCATCCACTCCAACAAATTCGGGCTCGCGGGCTGTCTGAGGGAAAGCTACGGTTCTTTCCGGGCGAGGTTCACCACCTGCTCTCTCGGCATCCGACGGAACTTGCGATGAGACAAATGGTGAACCCACATACTAGATTCTACAAGGTCACCACTTGCGAAGACGAGTATCTAGCCCCCGCAAGAGCATCGCGCTAGTTCATCACTTTTCCCGAAGAAATCGCGTGCCGTCTCTTCTGAATCGCGATCCGCAATACGAAAGAGGCCAGTCAATGACTGGCATTATGTGAAAGATCTTTCACACAATGCCGAACTGCCGTTTTCCGTGAGGTCGTGTGCGGCAACGGGGGCGCCGAGCACGGCGCCATACTCAATATCACTAAAGGCATTGCCGACTAAGCTGTGATCACCCCCCAATTAAGGGATTTGCCAGATCATCCCATCCGGCATCCACCTCACGACGTGTGCCTACCGACTGTCCTCACCCCTGTGCCCAGCGGTATCTACGCTGACAAGAGCGAGCCACGACTCCTATTCGTTACACCTCTCGCGTAGTCGACGATCCCAACCGCCAAGTCGCTTACCTCGGCTGGGTCGAGGCTAGCGTGCCGGTTAGATGTGGTCGCGCAATCTGTTCAACGGTGCGTGACTTCTGGCAGCGCACCTCGCCCGTCTGGCGGGCCTCGGCCGCACCGGTGGAAAACAGCGTGCACAGATCCATGCGTCCGCGACTCGCGATGAGAGCAAGCGTGATTGCAGCCAGGATACCTGCGCAGGATGCGTTCCGAGCGCCGGTCGCGAGCACTTAAAAGAGCAAACCAGGAATCTTCTTCGTAACGCCCCTTGCATAGTCGACGATCCCGATCGCCATTTCCCTCACCTCTTTGGGGTCGGTCGGCAAGGGCTTCCGCAGTAAATGGTCGCGCAATTTGTTTAACCGCGCGTGACTGGTGCGCCTCGGGGTGGCATAAACGAGGTGGTCGGGGTCGTCGGCGATGAGTTGCTCTTCCAGCAGGGTTTGGACCGTAGGGATCGGCTTCCCTTCTTCTTTCGTGTGCCTAGACTGTAGCTTCGCCCAGAGGTCCAGCGCTCCCACTCCGGCCGCCTTCAACCGTTGCAGGCAGGGAAGCGTCAACACCGGGTGGCGGTGGCGCCATGCCTCGACGATCGGAAATGGCATTTTCAGGTAAGAAAGCAGCAGGTAGACATGCTGTGCGGTGTAGCCCGTCCGTTGTGCCAACTCGTTTGCAGAAAGCCCGAGCCCCTGCATGTGTTCCAGAGACGACGCCAGCTCCCACGTGCTTAGATCGCGACGGCCGAGATTTTCGAGGAGGTTCACCATGTGTGCGTCGCAGGGGCCTTCGCACTCGACCACCGACGCGCGGATTGTCCGCCAGCCAAGTTCGGCGGCAGCGTGAAGACGCCGCGAGCCCGCAAGTAGGATATAGCGCCCCTCGAGGTGGGGGTCTCGCTGGACAGTGATAGGGTTGAGCATCCCCTCGCGGGATATCGTCTCAACCAGCCTGCGGAAGTCCTCCTCACTATCATCCTGACGGCTGTTGCGGATCCGAGCCTTGCTTATGTTTTCGAGCGGGATATCGACGGTCTCCACGTGTCTGTCGCCTCGGTGCAGGCGGGAGGCTTCGTGGTGACTCAGCACCCGTCGTTCAAGCATCCTCTGATGGACGCGTGAACGGACGGACTCCACCGAAGGAGCGTGCGAGGCGGACACGAGCGCCCTCATACAAGCCTCGAGAAGGGGTGCCTCTTGAACTGGTTGTTGGTCAATGTTGTTTGGATTGTGTTTTTCAGTCATTGTTCAATTCCATTGGACAATTGATGGATAATTACCGCAATAGCGATTACTTAATTATAGCAATTTGGCAGTATAGATCTGGGCAAATAGAGAACAAAGATGAAGAACACAAAGAAATCCGCACCCCAGGCAGAACGACGCGGAAATACGAAAGTGACTTTCGTGCCGAAATCCGCAGCCAAAACCTGCTCCATGGTCGTCGTCTGGTCCTTATAAGTACCAAACTCGTTCAAGCCGCTTCTTGCAGGGAAGAAGTCAAGCAGCCTGGTGGCGCCAAATTCCACCTGGATCACCTGACGCGCCGTCCATGACAGCGAATGCCAACGCTTCCTTCCCCATTCGCTGCATAGAAGGCGACTCTGGCCTGGCACAAGCCGTGCTGCGCGCGAAGACCTTTTCGAGCTTTCTGGACGCAGGCGAGCGTTTCCCTATATCACTAATAGGGTCATCAATAGGGTCATCGCCGGCTGAGCCTCCTCGGGCGATGCACCCGCGATGACAACCATTCTCGCACTCGCGGCCACGAACACCCTCGCGCCGCACTCACAAACACCGCTGCGGGAGGAGGTGAGCCACGCCAGTACGTGCACCCTCTACCTGGCACCTCGCGATACCGGGCTCTTCCATGGTTCGCCGGTCGTTTGAGCCGACGAAACGACGCGAGCGCTTCCTTCTTGGCTCTAGCTAGCTTTCAGCTCTGGCAGGTGCAAGTGTATCCGTCGTTGGAGATGCAGCTGTATGGACAGCTCGCCGGACAGGCGCAGACAGCCCCGGCGCACGTCTGAAGCCCGAGGTTGCAGTAGTTGCCTGCTGCACATTGTATGGCCGATGTGCATGATCCGCTGTACTGCCTGCGCAAGCACGTGCCCCCGCTACAGTAGGAAGCCACGGACATTGGGGAACCTGCGTCGCAGTCACTGTTTCCACTGCACTGCGTGGTGCATGCCGTTCCCTTGCAGGCGTACGGCGCGCACGCCTTGCTTGAAGCGACACGACACGTTCCCGCGCCGTCGCACGTTCGCGCGATCGTGGCGGTGCCCGCCGTGCAGGAGGCGCTAGCGCATTCCGTGCCACTTGGCCAAGGACGACAGCCCCCGCTGCCGTCACAGGTTCCATCTCGCCCACATGTGCTTGCCGAATCCTGTGTGCAGCTATCCTTCGGATCTGCCCCCGCAGGGACCGGAGAGCAGTACCCAGCATTGCCCATCAAGTTGCAGGTCGTGCACATGCTCGTGCAAGCCGTCTCGCAGCAGACGCCATCCACACAAAAGCCACGCTCGCATTGGCTGGCCTGCGTGCATGCCAAGCCGACACCGAGCTTGCCTGCGGCGTCCGGCGTTGGGGACGAGCCATCAACCCAAGACGTATCATCTGGCACGTCGCCGACCACAGCATCGCGTCGGGGCACATCGGCTGGCCCCACTTCAGCAAACATCGGAACATCGGGTAGAGCCTGTTGGGTATCCGACGAGGACGGCAGGTCCAGAGTCGGGGAAGCCTTGTCGCTCCCGACATCCATGACAATGCCTGCGCTCTCCTGGCCATTTGTCTCCCTTGGACCTTGCCCATCCGGTGTAACGACCGATGTATCGGGCTTGAGCATCGGGGAGTCGCCCCGCCCACCCACGCTGTCATAGCTGCCCGGTTGCTCGTCGCTGGCGGAGTCGATGCCCCCATCCGTGAGCCGGATGCCCGGCGTGCTCAGCTTTTCGGGATCGAAGGTGCAGGAACCCACGGCCACCAAAAGCACGAGCGCCAATCTTAGGGATGTTCTCATGGTCAGTACCTCACGCTCGCGAGAAGGCCGGTTGTTTGACCAGCGAGCGGTGCCACGGTCACCGGCCGGCCCTCGACGAAGAACAGGATCCCGGTCGTGACCGCGGCGGCGCCCGCAAGACCCCAGAAGATATTGGCGGTGTTCTTGAGGGTGTTTACCGAGTCGATGTCGCTCTTGCTGCATGCGATCGTGCTCTGGCTCGTGCTGCCGCATGAGTTGTGGAGACTGTCGAACCTCGACTGCATCCGCGCGCCGAAGATTGCCGCCGCTCCGGTGAAGACGACCGTCGAGCCAGCCGCCACCCAGGTCCACTTGCGGCCAAGCCACCATCCTTGGTCCGCTCCCGCGGGGGACGTCGCCTGAGCCGGCCCGGCTTGCAGGTCGATCGCCGGGGCAGGTGTGGGCGCAACCGCCGCGGGCTCGACCACCGCGCGTACCCGCAGGACTACCGTTTCGACCGTACCGGCCTGCACGCTCACGTCTTCCATCGCGAGTGCTCCGGTCGAGTGTCTCGCCGTCACCTGGTGATTGCCCGGCGTGACCCTGATCGAATTTGCCAGCGGCGCCAGCCCCACCAGCTTGCCGTCCACCCCGATCTCCGCTCCCGCGGTGGTGCACTCGATGATCAGGCTGCCAACCTTCGTCTTCAGCTCGGCGACCGACTTCCTGGCCTCGGCCGTCAACTCCGGGGAGGTATCCTTGACCTCGGCCATGAAACGCTCGAAGGACTCGATCGCCTCGACCGGGCGGCCGAGGTCGCGGTTAGCCTGCCCGATGTTGAAGAACAACTTCGGGCTCGCGTATTCCGCGTAGGCTTGCTTGAACTTCTCCAGCGCCTCGCCAAGGCTGCCACGGTCGTAGAGCTTCATACCTTCCTTCACTAGCGCCTGAGCCCTGGCTTTGGCCTCTGGGCTGCCCGTTGGCGCCGCAGTCTGCGCAAGAAGCGCGAGCAGGACGAAGGACGCTGTGGTCATGGTCATAGCTCCTGGATGAGGTGTCGCTTGGCGCTAGCCTTCTGGGACTTGCGCTTCGGGGTGCTTTCAGGTGGATTGGTAGAGTCGCCGGTCTTCTTGGGGACGGCGTGGTCGGATGCAGGCAGGGACGGTTCGGGTGATCGCGGCTGGGGAACGACAACGGGTCCACGGAGAGGTACAGGGGGTACGACCGGCGCATTCGCCGAGGCCGGCGCAACCGTCGGCTGACTAGCAGCGGGCTTCGATGGGCCTCCGCGGGGCGCGAGCAGTAGGAAGCCGCCCACCAACAGGACAAGCCCAACTGTGGCGGCAATGGCGTAAACAGGCTTGAATCGCCGTGCCAGCGCGACACCCATGTGCTCGCCCGCGGTCTGGGAGAAGGTCGTGACCTGCTTCGCGGTGTCATGCAAGGGGTTCTCCGACTTTCCTGCAAGCATGGTGGCGCCGGTGCCCGATGCCGGCGCGCCGTACTTGATCGCACTCCTTGCGGCCGGCCCCCTCGACATCACCACTGGTGGAGGCGTGACGTCTGCCGTTCGCCCCAGCGCCGCGGCGGCGAACGCGCGGGAAAAGTCGGTGATCGAGGGGAACCTGTCAGTCATCTGCTTAGAGAGCGCACGCCGCAGTACAGGTTCCACATCTGGAGGCAGGTCGGGCACCCGCTTGGACAGCGGCTGCGGCGCCAGATTGATGATCTGGTAGAGCAGCACCGACAGCTCATCAGCCGCGAATGGAGACCGGCCTGACAGCATCTCCCAGGCGATGCACGCGAGCGCCCACTGGTCGGTTCGGTGATCGATCTCATCGACCATGCCCGTCGCCTGCTCTGGCGACATGTAGTTCGGCGTGCCCAGGATGGACAGCGCGCGGGTCAGCTTCGTGCGCGCCGCCTTCATCTTCGAGATGCCGAAGTCCAGTACCTTTACGAAGTCTTGCTCACCCGCCATCTGCAACAGGAAGATGTTGGCGGGCTTCAGGTCGCGGTGGACCACGTCCTTGGCGTGGGTGGTGGCAAGCGCCGACGCAACCTGCCTGTTGATGTGGACAGCCGTTTCGATCGGCAGGCGCCTATCGCGCTGGATGCGATGCTCTAGATCCTCGCCGTCGAGGTACTCCATCACGAGGTAGGGCTCGCCCGTCTGGGCCATCCCGAAGTCGATGATGGTGACCAAGTGGGCGTGCCCGAGCAGGGATGTGATCTCGGCCTCGCGATGGAAGCGAGCGAGCGCCTCGCTGTTGGCTGCCAGCTCGCGCGACATGACCTTGACGGCGACGCGCTTGTTGAGGCGCAGCTGGACCGCCTCGTACACGGCCCCCATTCCACCCTCGCCAAGCAGACGAGTGATGCGGTACGCGCCTTCCAGGACGGTCCCCGCCAAGCTAGCCGCTGTCTGTTCAGATCCGCTCACCTGGGCGTCTCCTCATCCCGTCCTATCCAACTTGAGGTGTGCTTGGTCATCCGTCATCCACGCGAGGGTAGGCCCAAACCCGTATTGTAGCCTATGCCATCTGTTTCTGAAACACGGCGCGAGATAGGCCGGTCAGTAGATGCGCCCGGTCCGTGTCGTCCAAGTCCAGCATCACCTCGCCGCCAACATTCGGCGGGCACGGGCACGGCTGGGCCTGACGCAGGAAGCTCTTGCCGAAAAGGCCGGGCTCGGCCCGGTTCATCTGCGCAACATCGAACGCGGGGTTGAGAACGTCACACTCGCCACGCTGGTCGCCATCGCGGACGCCCTGGAGATCGCGCCTGGGCGGCTGCTGCGCAAGGCGGTTCTGGCGCCGTTGCGCCCGGGACGGCCGCGGACACGTCAACGGGCAACCCGTCGGCCAGCAAAGCCGCGAGCCTAAAGAACCAACGAAGCCGCCGAGGGAGCTGTTGTCTTATGCTCTTGGCTCCTTGGCGGGACGGCTACAGAACCGCGCCAATCGCATCTCCATGGAAGCTCCCACGTTCTACTTTTCGTCCTTCTTCTCGGCTTCGAGTCCATCCGCCACGAATCCCTCGATCACGGCGCTGTACGTTCGTCGTTGTTTCACGGCAAGCATCTTCACCGCCTCGATCACATCGCCGGGCAGGTAGATGGTTAGCTTTTCATGGTCGACGCGCTTCGTCGTCTTTTTCGTGGTCGCGGGCATTGATGCCAGGATACCCGAAACCCAAGTGAAATCGCCAGAAACGGCACACATGGACACTTGACGTCACAAATGGTCATAAACCGTCAGTTGACGTTTTACCGTCATTTGACGATAATAGAGGCATGGACAACAACCTGCGCATCGCGATCCGTTCAATTACTTTCCTTCTCGCGGACTTCACCGCCCCTCGTCTGACCTCACCCCCGTTCACCTCGTGGCCCAACGCCGAAGCCGCCATCCTCGGTACGGTCATCCCCGAGGCAAGGAGGGCAAAGTCATGATCTACATCTTCGATAACGGGGAAGCGTACAGCAACCACATGCTGTACTTCGTCGAGGCGCCAGACGACTTCGGCGCCTGGTTCAACGAAGTCTATCGGCCATGGGTCGAGGGCGCGGAGTATCGCCCGCTGATGATCGTCGCGACCACGAACGCGCTGGCGTGGACCCCGCGCCTACCCTTCACACCGAGGTCGCCTGAGAGATTCGACTTGCCCCTCAAAGACCACCCAATGAAAGAGTTCGCGACGATACCCGTGACCAAGTTTTTGAAGCGCGAGGCTGTCATGCAGGAGCGGAACGGCAAGCCCCGCCCGCGCTACCGTCTGGAGATCGCGTGAAGATGCGCGGCGTGAAGGCGACGGGCGAATCGCACAACGGGCCTAGCAAACGTGAGAGAGAGCGCAACGCCACGACGGCGAAGTCGGTCGAGGTCATCGCTAAAATCGTCGGAGCCGGCAGCGCCTGCATTCCCAAAGGCACTTATATCGGGAGCCGGGTTGTCTTCCAGCGCTCGAATAAGCTGCCGGGGCTCCAGGGACATGCCGCATGCGTCGGGAAGACCGTCACCTTATCGCTCCACAATCTGAGCCTAGATGCCGCTACGGCCGTGCTCGTAACGCTTGTATTCATGCGAAAGGAAGGGAAGCGATGAACGACGAGGCGCACCTGCGAACCCAAATTCAAGAAGACCGCCCGCTAGGCGGAGGAAGAGTCGACGACAGGCCGGAGGTAGCGAGGCTGCTAGCCGTCATCAAGGCGGCTCTCCCCGATCTGGAGAAGCTGCGCGACGAGTGCGCGGGGCGCGTGGACGAGGACGCTGTTTACCGTTTCTACCACCAGTCCAACAAGGTGTACGGGCGCTGTCAGATCTACACCGAGGACATTGTCGCCAAGCTGCGGTCACTCGCGACTGATCCAAGCGCCCCGCTCGACCTGTACTTCGAGGAGATCGTCCGCGACGGCAAGCAAAACTGGGACATCTCTCACAACCAGGAGTGGACCAAGCACACGCGTCCGATCTTGGAAGCGTTCTTTCACGCGCGCTACTTCCTCGACGTGATGATCGCCTACGCACACGAGCTGGATGAGCCCCCTGGCCTCATGGGGTACGGGTGGGCAGCGATCTTGACCCTGTACGGGCTTCGCTAGGAGGGCTCGATGGACAAGTCGTCTCTTTCCGACCCTTTCGATTTCTCCGGTCCGTGGCTGCCGACCGTGCGCGAGTGCATTACCCAGGGCCTCGGCCCATACCGCACCAGGATCGGCCGCGGCGACATGACCGTCGCGCACGCGAAGCACTTGATTGAGACCTACCCCACTCTCTACAAGCACGCCGACTCGCCTGCCGTCGGGGCCTCGCCGCCGTTCGCCCGCCAAGGTTTCGCCTGCGGTGACGGGTGGTTCTCCATCCTCGATAGACTGTCGGCGAAGCTCATCGCCGACCCGAGCCTAGTCGTGATCCAATGCAAGGAGAAGATGGGGATCCTCACCATGTACTTCGACGGAGGGCCTGCGACCATCACCATGTTCTTCGACGGAGGGTCTGCGACCCTCGTCGAGGTCGAGGCGGCTACCGAAGCGTCTGCGACCCGAGCCGCCCTCAAGGCCGCCGCAAAGGATTCCGCCGTCACGTGCGAACTCTGCGGCCAGCCATCCCCCGGCCCGCAGACGATCAACCGTTGGGTCAGCGTCCGTTGTGACTCCTGCGGCTGGCTCGACGACATGGTGCTGGCGTGTGGCTTCCTCAGTAATATCGCGGCGGGTAAGACGCAGGAGGCGTTCGTCGCGGACTTCGGTGCCGTGGTCGTGGCGAAGAACCACATCACCATGCACCTGGGCGTGGGGGCCAGTCACCAATCCGAGGAGGTCAGGAAACGCTTCCCCCACGTCGACTGGGCGAAGCTAGACCTCTGGGCGACGATCGACAGCATCGAAAAGATGGCGCAGGCGGAGGGCAACTTCACCAGGGAAAAGCTTGAGGCAATGATCTTCCAGGTGAGCCCAGAGGACATTTGGAAGTTTATCCATGAGGATGTCCCCGTCATCGAGGAGGCGCTCCGGTGAAGAGCAAGATTGTCTTCACCGAGGAAAACGGCACATGGTCGGCGCACGATCCGAACGTGCCCGGTGTCTACGGCCTCGGCCCGACGCGCGTGGCCGCCGGGGCCGACCTGGCGGAGGCCAAGGCCCTACTCGGCGAATACAACGCCAGCCAGGCCGACGACGACGACGACGCGGAAGACATCCGCCTCGCCGACGCAAGTTGGGCCAAGGTTCTCGCGGGCGGTGCCACGTTCTCTCACGAGGAAGTGCTCAAGCGGTACGGCGTCGGGGAGGCACGCCAAGCCGCCAATTCCTTACCCATTTCCGTGAAGGTCGGCATCATCTCGGACATCCATGGTGATGTTGCCACCCTCGATGCGGCTCTCGGCCACCTCCGAGGCATGGGATGCTCGACGATCTGGTGTGCCGGCGACCTGATCGACGTCGAGCCGTTCGGGGAGGAAGTGGTCCAGCGGATCAAGGCTGAGAAGATAATCTGCATCCGCGGCAACCACGAGCGGTGGGCGTTGGAGCGCCGGCGGCGGCGGCCAGATCCGCGCAAATCCGCCCCTTCCCTGGTCGAGCTTCCCGACCTAGTCGGCAGCGGCGCCGAGCTGTCGCGCGCCGCCCTGACTTGGATCGCCACCCTGCCCTCATCTTGGTCAGCAGAGCTGGCGGGCGTGCGCCTGGCGATGTGGCACGCGCGGCCGGGCTCCGACATGGAGGGGATTCAAGCCGATGCCACCGGCCCAGCTTTGCGGCGACGCTTGCTCGACAACGCGCGGGCCGATGTCCTGGTGGTCGGGCACACGCACGATGCTTTTGAGTTGCGAGCGGGCAAGGGCCGGATCTTGAACCCTGGCGCGTGCTGCTCGAAGACCTACGCTTTCAAGCAATCGGGTGCGTTGATGGAGCCTGCGGGCTATCGGCCGGCGACCTTCGGCGTGCTTGAACTGCCGTCGAAAAGGTTCACCGTTCTCTGCGCGCTCGATGGCAGAGAGCCAGGAGATCTGGAAGATATTCGCATTGCCGAGAGTCGTATGGCCGCCATTGATGCCGGCCTCGTGAAAACCATTCCACTGGACGAAGTGATGCGAAAACTTGGAATCGGGAAGTCGCCAAAGACCAAGCGCAAACGAGGGAGGGACCGCTAGATAGTGGTCACCCAGCGGTGGCCGCCGCGAGTACTCCTTCGAAGGCGCGCATGAGCCAGCGACGGAGTTCGGCGGGCCTTTTCATCATGCTCTCGGGCAACATGACTTTGTCACTTCTAGCCTGCCCGTTACCCATCGGGTCGAAAAGCGAGGCGCCCGCGAGGGCTAAGGCCCGTGCGCGATCGGGCTCGGGCAACAAGACCATCGTCGATCGTCCGAACAGGCCAGCGAAGAGATTGCCATTTACCTTCGCGGCGACGCCACCGAACATCTTCAGTGTGTCGACGCGCGGATCATTCGGCAACGCGGCGTGAAAGATGGGATGATTTTCGGGAGAAACTTTGACCCAAGCCATGACCAAAGCCTAGCTTGGCCGTCAGGACCGCTCAAGCAGCGCTTTGAGGCGCGCGAGATCCTTTCGGTTCGCTCTGCGCATGGCGCTGGCCATGACAGGCCCGACGAGCTTCGAGAACCCGCTCGGCTCGCCGCGGTTCCGAAGCGTCATTAGAGTCTTGTTCTCGCCCTCGGCCTGCCAGGTATAGGTGGTCTCCATGGGAAACGGTCCGTCGGCGGTGCGCATGACCAGTCGAGCCCCAGGAACAAGCTCGACGATCTCGTAGGTGTACTCGAGCCGCTTCCCCAGGAAACGTGCAACAAAGGCGAGCCGCGAACCGAGCGCGAGCGGCCACGGTGTTTTCCATTCGACGGACTTGATGTTGGCGTACCACTCCGGTGCGTTCGAGGGATTACCTGCGTAGATCGCCACGCGATCGCGAGGACGATCGATCACGATCTCGGTGAGCACGTCGACGGCCATGGGCTACACCTCTCTCAACCAGCGGTGCATTCGCGGCATGGTGGCAATTCTAGCCGATGGGGCCGCAGGTGCATGGCCATGCGGATCAAAAGGCGTGCCTGGCCTTTGGATTTCCATCCGGGGACTCGCCCGTGATCCTTTGGTAGCAATTCGCGCAAACGTACGGTGGGGTATCGCTCTTGCCCTTGTCGAGCACCTGGATCTCAAAGAAGCCTTTTCGAGGCTGCCAGGAATCCTTGCACCCGCCCTTGCATTGGAGCTTTACCTCTAGAAAGGCGAACCTTTCCCTCTTTTGACGGGCTTGCCTAGCCAGCCTGGCGATGAGCCAGAGAACCAGTGCCACCGCCAGCCCTGCGACAACCGCCAGTCCGATCCGGGTCGCCGGTGCACCCTTGTAAAGAAGGGCAACCGCGGCCCCACAAGACGCGGACAATACAACCCCTACCAACAGCCATGCCCGTTTGGTGGAGATCCGCATGCGGACACGTTGTCCCCAGGTGCATGATTTGTAAATGCCTGCGTTTGTCGTCGCATATGCAAAGCTCTCCCTGTGAAACGCGCCAAAATCGGGTTGGTCATTCTGACCCTCTGGGGATCTCTCAATATTCTGGTCGCCGCTGTGGTCACGATCATGACCTTGGCCAAGGAAAGTCCGCCCGCGCTTCGCCTGGTCATGAGCAGTGATGCCATTCGACGAATCGATCCCCAGTCCCTTGCCGTCATCAACGCCCAAGCCGCTTTTGCAAACCCGTGCATCATCGGCTTCTGCGTCTTGGTGCTGACCATGCTTTGGTCGAATCGACGTCCCCCAAAGGGCGCCAGACATTTCGGCAACTACGTCCTGGTCCCCACCCTGCTGTTCGTTCAAATCTTCGCTTTCGTCAGTGACGGCTACCTTGGCCACAAGAACTTGCCCGCAAACCTCTTCTCGACCTTGTTGCTCGCCGTCGGACTGACCCTGGTGCTGACATCCTCCGCGCCGGAGCAGGCGCCGTGAAATCACCAGGCACCAAGGCTTTGCTCGGCAAGCTGATCGCGTTCGTTTCCACGACCGACGCGGACCGAGCCCGCACCTTCTACGGCTCTGTCCTCGGCCTGCGCCTCGTGAACGACGACGACTTCGCACTGATGTTCGACGCTAACGGGACGCCACTAAGAATCACCAAGGTGGAGTCCCTCTCCCCCGCGCCCTTCATGGTGCTGGGATGGGAAGTCGCGGACATCGCCCAGACGGCAGCGCGCCTGCGCGAGCGCGGTGTCGCCTTCGAGCGCTACGCGGGAATGGCTCAAGACGAGCACGGCATCTGGCTCGCTCCTGGTGGCGCTCGCGTCGCGTGGTTCAAGGATCCGGAGGGAAACTTGCTGTCGATCACTGAGCAGACGCAGAATCTCTCGCACGTGGTGCGATATCGCTGATGAGGCGGATTTGAATTTTCGCGAACAATGCATTAACGACAATACTGCCGCACAAGCGGGTGCCCCCCAAGTCGGGGTGTCTGATCATCCGGTCGGCACTTTGATCGGCATCCAGACCGGTTGTTTCATGCCACCTAACTTGACCATCGATTGAACCATTGGCATGGCTTGAATCGCCGCCTGGGGGCTCTCTGCGGTGTCGCCTTTGTCGGATAGTTCCAATGCGACTGAGACGCGCTGGTGCTCATCAATGATGAGTTGAGGTGGATATGGGGCGATGTCCTCGTACCCAATCTCAAGCACCCATTCGTCGGAAGCTAGTTGGATACCCAGCTCCAGTAAATGCTCCTTCCCAAAATCGTAGTGCCTGTCGATAAGCGGATATGCCCCGGAGGCATTCCCGTGAGCGGCGCGAGGTGCGGCTGCCTCCAGCGTGGGCCGAAGCTGGATCGTCACTTTTCGACAGGCCCAGATGTCGGGCGCACCAGCATAGGTCGGAGTATCCCAGGAGCAGACAATATGCGCGTGCGGCGCAGAGGCACGTTCCAGCCATTCTCGCGGAATTGGAACTCTCACTCTCGCCGCGTGACGCGGACGATCGAGCGTTCCTTGCCAGAGAAAAACCGCCGTCTCCGACAGGGGATTTGACATTCGCTTCGCGCTTGGTCGGCCGCACCCAAGCGTGCGTTTTGCCAAAGCAGCGACAGAAGGCGGCAGCTTTGTCCCAGGTGGTTCGCGACGTACGACTAATCGCAGGAATGCCTTCGCCGTCGATGCGAAGGGATGGGCGTCAGGGCCACAGTACTTCTGGAGCTCCCGCAGAAGGAGTGCGGCCTCTCTTGCGATGATAGGTGCAGCATGTGATGTGCCGATCGCATCTTCCCAAACACCCGACTTGCTAAAGGTCCCAACGCCAAGACCCTCCTTCGGTTGATAGTTCTGAGTACAATCGCCAGCGCCAGCTGAGAAATTCGGAATCGGAGCGTCGGCTATTCCTGGACCGACACGTGTGAAGGGGCTTGGCCAACCTTGTCGTCTGCCGACGCCGTCAGTGTTCGGCCTAGGAACGTAGCCACCAACGACAAGAGTGTTGAAGCCTGCGGCCCACGCACCAAGTGCCCAATCCGGATCGTCCAGGTGACCAGGATAGTCGACGTTTGGCACGACACCGCGCCGAGTATTCCCTGCTGATACAACCACTACAACGTCGTGCTCGAACGCGAAGTTGTCGAGATCTTGCAACTCGATCAGCCGTTCTTGCTTTTCATTTTCTGACATCCGACCAAGTGGCAAATAGCTTCCCAGACTCAAGTTGAATACGCGTACGTCGGAGTAAGTGCGCGCGACATCACGAATAGATTCAAATATCGCCTTGCCGTCCAGGTTCAACTCATCACGATCGTCGGCAAACGCAGGAACGACGACATCGAGAAACTGGCAATCGCCTAGCGGCGGTGAGAAACCAGGGCCTCCCTCTAGATCCCCGAATACAACTCGGGAAGCTATGCGAGAACCGTGGTCACCAGGATCCGTCTGCTCCGCTTCGGGGTGACGGTACTGGCCTCGTCGATACCTGGCTAGATGCGGATGTTCTCTGGGCACGCCTGCATCCACAACAGCCACCACAGGCAGGTCTCCGGGATTGAGCGATATCGATCCGACTGAGGCGGGACTCTCGGATTGATCGAAATCTTCAGCGAACAGGGTCGCCAGCAGAGGCGCATGAATCGCCTGGATCGACTGAAAACCTTCGGCGAATCGCCTGATCTGCTGGGGCCGCATCTGGGCCCGAACCCATCGCCTCCCTGACGGATCTCGCCCACCACGCAGAATTCTCTCATTTTCGGACTCGGTGAGCTGTCGACCGATGGCCTCGATGAGGCGATCCGCATCATCCCTGGTCAGAACGGGCTGGAACTCAACGATTACCTCATACGCCGTTTCTTTGTCGAGATGATCAAGCCACGCCACATCGACTCGCGTCTCCATCGGCGGCAGCTCAAATTCTCTCAGCCATGCCCAGCGCGACCTTTCCAGCTTCCCTCCTTCGGAAAGTCGTCCGGCTGTTGCTTCGAGTTGATCCATCGTTGCTGGCTTTGCGTGAACAATAGCATCGCCCTCCTTCGTGATCCGCAACAGGTCCAAACCGAGTCGTTCAAACACGCGGGCGTGCTCGCCAGCAAACCTGGTGACGATCTCCATATGGCCGTCCTTGGCAGTCTTGGCTTTGGAATTCCGTTTGACAGTCACTTCGGGGCGGGACAGAAGGAATAGCCGGGTGTCGCGGAGCGGGTCAGCGGCTTCGCGAGCCTTGTCGCGCACGCTGCGGAGAGATGCCACCAATCTCTTGCTCTTGTCGACCCAGTCGATCGAATACCTAGAAACGGATCCCCTACCCTCGCGTTCACTTCTGGCGTGCTCGTGCGTTTCGTTCAGAAAAAACGTGCGGGGAACGACGGGAGGGCGCTCGGGCATCTCACTCCATCTCCCGGCCAAGAATCCTGCGCCGGTGGATGTCGGTCACCACGCGCTCGGCGTCCGCAAACGAGCGGGCACGTCGGAGCACACTCGGGAGCTTGCGATCCGGCGGACCACCGAGAGCTGCCAGTCGTTTGCGCGCGAAATCTAGAATCTGCTGTGCCGATGGGACAGGAAAATCGAGAACCAAATCGAATCGGCGCCAAAGAGCGTCATCGAGTGCGCGAGGCAGGTTCGAGCTGGCTACGATCATTCCACGTGGGGTTGAGTGTTCCAGTTCCTGCAGAAGCGAGATGACAACGCGGTCCAGTTCACCGACGTCTCGCGGGCTCCCCCGCCTTTGTGCAAGTGCATCGATTTCATCCAAGACCAGTACGGATGGCACCGCCTCAGCATATCGAAAGAGCTGGCGTAAACGGGCGGCCGTCTGGCCGAGGTACGATCCCACGACGCCGTCGAACCTGACGACGAATACGGGCAGCGACATCTCGCCGCCGAGCGCACGCGCAGTGAGGGTCTTTCCGCAGCCGGACGGCCCGTGGAGGAGCAACTTCGTCCTGCGCGCGACGCCAGCGGTCTCAAGAGTTGCACGCATTCGCCATTCCTGAAGGATTTCTCCGAGCAATCCACGCTGCCCAGAGGGAAGAACCACAGCATCCAAAGTGTCGACGGGAGGGACCTGGAGCAGCGCCCCGGCGAGTGGTGCGCCGACCGGAGTAAACGCATATCCGTCGGCTGATTCCGTCTCTTCCTGAGACCCTAGCGCCCCGCGCAGCTTCCTGGCCACCCGCGCGTGCCCTTTCTGGGCCTCGCGGGCTGCGATCTCCTCGCCCAAACGCACGGCATCCTCCCAGCGCTGCTGGCCAAGCGCGTGGAGAAGGTTGCTCAGGAGATCAACGTCTGCAGACATGATGCTATCCTCGTACAATTCCATCAGTCTGTCTTCAAAATCGAGGTGTCCAGGGGTTCTTTGCATGTGCTGGTTGAATATGCTGACGCACAGCCTTCATCGCAGGCAGCCCATGCGCCGGTCACGGCTATACTTGGCAGGATGTGTGGCCGAATGACCATGACACTCGTCAATTGGAGCGAGGTTCTCCGGGAGCTGAAGGAGATACTCGCGGCTGCGGGCGTGGATGGTCTAGGTGCAGATGACGAGGCGTTGTCGCTCTATCGGCCTCGCTACAACATCGCGCCAGCGCAGGAGCACATGGTACTGCGCAGGTTCGAGGGTCGCGCGCGGCTGTGCATTGGGCGCTGGGGGCTCCCGGTGCGCGGGCCGGGTAAGGCAGCCTCGATCAACGTGCGCGCGGAGACCGTGGCATCCAAACCGGCTTTCAGCGAGGCGTTCGCGCACAGACGCTGCGTGGTTCCAGCAGATGGCTTCCTGGAATGGAAGACAGGACCCGAGGGCCGCCAGCCGCTGTGGTTCCACCGGCCCGATGGCCGCTTGCTTCTGCTGGCCGGGCTCTTCGACGAGGAGCCGCCAGAGACGAAGCAAGCGCCGCGCACGCGTTTCGCGGTGCTGACCACGGCGGCCAATTCGATGTTGGCTGCTTTTCACAGCCGCATGCCGGTGCTGCTGTCGCCCGAGGAAGCCGCGACGTGGCTGGCTGAGCCCGACCCGCGCCTCCTGCGTGCCGCGCGAGACGATTTGCTGGTGGCGACGCCGGTCTCCCTTCGCGTGAACTCGATCCGTCACGACGACCCGGCCTGCCTGTCTCCCCCGCGCAACGTGCAGCTGAGTCTGTTCTAGGTACAAGAGCAACCATTGGAGGTCAGACAGTGAACGCGAATGAATTGCGCGCGGCCCAGGCGCCGCTCAAGGAACGCTACCGAGCCGAGCCAGGGACCGCGGTCGTGAATCTCACCGCTTCTGGAACCGTGGATGCGTCAGCCCAAGTCGCCCGTGTCGAAACCCACCTCGGCCTTGTCGAGGCTGGCCTTCACGCGGCGACGGGCGGCGATGGGATCAAGGCTTGCTCTGGCGACATGTTGCTGCAAGCCTTGGTCGCCTGCGCCGGTGTCACGTTGGGCGCGGTCGCAACGGCCATGGGGATCACCGTGAGGTCAGGCCGCATCTGGGCCGAGGGCGAGATCGACTTTCGCGGAACCCTCGGCGTCGCCAAGGACGTCCCGGTGGGCTTTCGCGGTCTGCATCTGCACTTCGACGTCACCACCGATGCCGAGCCGCAGACGCACAAGAGGCTCCTCGAACTGACCGAGCGCTACTGTGTCGTGTATCAGACGCTGAAACAACCACCGCCGATCCTATCGAGCAGCGGCTAGGAGTTTGCAGTGACGGTCAAGCACATCTGGCGATACCCGGTCAAGACGATGGCCGGACAGGAACTGCAGCGGGCAGTGATAGGACCGCTCGGCATCGAGGGTGATCGACTCGTGCATGTCGAGGACGCGCGCGGCCGAGTGGTTACGTCCCGATCGCATCCGCGCTTTCTCGGCCATAAGGCGGTGTCGGACGCAAGAGGCACCATCACCGTCGACGGTCGACCCTGGCAAAGTCCAGAAGTTGACGCCGAGGTCGAGGACATCGCAGAGAAGGGAGCCAGGCTGGTTCGCTACGAGGGCGCCGAGCGCTTCGATGTCTTGCCGTTGCTGGTGGACACGGATGGTTCCATCGCGGTCTTCGGTCACGACTATCGCCGCCTGCGACCCAATATCGTGATAGGCGGCGTCGACGGTCTGGGCGAGCGCAGTTGGCCTGGCGCATGTCTGCGGATAGGCAAGGTGCTCATCGGCGTACAAGACCTTCGCCGACGCTGCATCATGACCTCGTTTGGTCCAGACACGCTGGTTCAGGACAAGAACATCACTCGCGACATCTAGCGTCGCTTCGAAGGCAAGCTCGCCCTCAATTGCTTCGTCATCGAGGGCGGCGAGATTGCCGTTGGAGACGAAGTGCAACTGGTCAGGGGGCGCGCTTGCACGGAAGCCTCCGAATCATTCGGAGCCTGACGCCCGTGCATCGTCGGGGTTGTCGGCCTGACTGGCCGAGCGACACGGGTTCAAAAGATTCCGCGTAACCGTTCCTGGGCGAGCTGCGTATGCCGGGGGAACCGCGGATCCATCCAAAGGTCGGGTGGACCGCGTAACCAGGAAAGGAACGTGACCCATGAGAACTCATACGTTTAGTCACACGCTTTCGTCGTGTGTTGCAACTATTGGTCTGCTCGCCGCTGTCTCCAGCAGTCAAGCATCGACCGAAGATGGTAGTCAGCTCTGTACGCTCGGCTCCTCGGGTGTGGGGCAGCCGGGCACCGTCATTTGCAAGAATGTTATGACCGGCGCGACCACACAGTCCGTCCCGGTCGGCGCGACCGTCGCAGGCCCAGGGGGCATTGCCGGAAACCTGGCCCGCCACGGGAAGCGCGTCCTCGTGACGAACCAGTCGCAGGGCGCCGTGCTCTTCGAGGTGGCCGGGGGACAGTTGAAGTCGCCGGTCATGCTTCAGACTGGCGGCGAGGGCTCGCTGTCTGGCGCCCTAAGCGACCGCGGCGCCTATGTGCTGACTGGCACGCGCCTGCTCTTCTTCCCCAAAGGCGAGATGACGGCCACGAGCAGCCAGTCGCTGCTCATGGCGGACGGATCGGCGGCGCAGGTCACGCTTGCAGGCGGGCACGCCTACGTCTCGGAAAAGAGCGGCTCGCTCGAAGCCTTTTCCCTTGGCCGAGACGGCAATATCATGGGTGGCGCCACGCCGGTCGCCGGAGTTCCTGCCGGCGTGATTGTCGGCATCACCGGGGTCAGTGATGTGGTCGTGTCACCCATCGCCCACTTGGCCAGCAACCCCAACCAGTCGACCATTCCGGTGGTGAGCGGTCTCAGCGTCGCCCAAATTGTCCCGACCAAGGAAGTCGCGGCCTGCTGGGCGGCCAGCGACGGCGACGAAGCGTGCATCACCAATCCGGGCAGCATGACGGTTTCGTGCGGACACCTCGGATCGTCCGCCTTCACCAGCTACACCAGCGCCGCCGCCAGCCTGAGCGGCGACACGGTCTTCGACATCGACATGATGGACATGTCGGTGGGCATTCTGGGCAAGAGCAACGGAGCGCCGGCGCTGCTTACTCTCAGTCGCATGAAACAGGGCGGAGATTTCCTGAGCCCGATGGGGGAATTCCCGCTTGGCATGTCCACGGCTACCGGGGCGATGCTCCTGCCCGCGATTCCGTAGGATCGAGGGACACCAACCAGGAGCTGGCCAATCGACGGCCCAAGCGGTCGACAGCTCCTGGCCAAGCAGGAGACGCCAATTCAAGTTGCGTGCTCTGAGACCAGACGGCGGCCGAGCGCGGTCAGCTCGGCCAAGTCGAATGGCTTGTCCAGCACCGCAGCCGCTCCAGCATGCGCGGCGCGCCGGTGGAGCTCGTCGCTGCCGAAGGCCGTGATGACCACGACCGGCGGCACGAGCGGGCTGCGGCACAGATCCTCCAGCGCCAAAAGGCCGCTCCACCCCGGCATCCTGACGTCGGAGACCACCAAGTCGAATGGCTCGATGCCCGAGTTGGGCAGCATCGAAGTGGCCAAGACCTCGAGGAGCTTGGGCCCGTTGCCGACGGTCACGACCTCGTAGCCCTCGTCCTCGAATGCCAAGAGCAACAAAACTCGGAAAGTCCACTCGTCCTCGGCGATAAGAAGGCGCGAGCGTCTTGCCACGGGCGCTTCTGCGTTGGCGTGAACCTGGGTATCCACTGAAATATTCGAATCCATGCTCTCGCGCATGGCTAACCTCCTTCGACGGTGGATACATGCATCGGTGGTGCCAGACAATGGAATTGGGCATCGTCGAGACACACGGCCCCTGCTCCATTGCTTGGCACTGCCGATGCATATACATGCCAGCGCAAGGATAACCATGAGAGCTTTCGCCGTCGCTTTGCTGCTGAGCATCGGATCGGCAAGCACAGCATTTGCCTGTTGGCTCTCACGTAGTCTCGTGATCCACCGGCGGTTGCGTCGCGGAGTGGGCCAGCGTTGGTTCACCTGAAACGGGGCCAGAATTCGAGACGACGTTGCGTGGAATTATTGCGAGAAGCGTGG